>Ga0105047_10000248_pt1 | contig 85700 bp, 75 predicted proteins | sample MAT04_FD_78384 | JGI IMG/M metagenome (GOLD analysis project Ga0105047, IMG submission 78384) | Freshwater microbial communities from Lake Fryxell liftoff mats and glacier meltwater in Antarctica - MAT-04 (megahit assembly) | ecosystem: Environmental > Aquatic > Freshwater > Ice > Liftoff... | reverse complement strand
GAACCTGGTACCGGAACCTGGTACCGGAACCTGGTTCCTTGAAAACGCTACGCCATCGGCAATGGCGCACGACTCCGCAAAGGCATCGCGGTAAAGGTCGCGCCGGTCGTGCCAGTCAATTCCACGTTGATCAATTGCCCAACAACACCTGAATCCGCCGGCACCATCACCGTTTTGAAATCGCGTGTGCGCCCCTGCCACATCTCACCGTCGCGCGCCTGCTTCTCGATCAGGATCTCCGTACGCTCGCCAAGACGCGTGAGATTCCGCTCGCGCGACAGACCGCGAACGGTCTTCATCAACCGATCAAATCGCGTCGTCACTACGTCGTCGCGTACGGTCCACTCGGGTGGCATGCGCGTGGCAGGCGTACCCTCACGCGGCGAAAATTTGAACATGAACGCGTCGTCAAAACGCACTTCGCGACAGGCGGTGAGGGTGTCCTCAAATTCTTCGTCGGTCTCACCGGGGAACCCAACAATGATGTCGGTCGTAACTCCCAGTCCTGGAATCGCCGACCGCAGCTTCTTGACGCAGGCGAAGTATTCCTCGCGTGAATACCGGCGCAACATGCGCTTCAGCATCGAGGTCGAGCCACTCTGCATGGGCAGATGCACGTGTTCACACACCGTGTCGACCGTGGCCATTGCTTCGATCACCCGATCAGAAAAATCGTTCGGATGCGGGCTCGTAAAACGGACACGTTTCACACCGTCCACCGCTCCCACCGCACGCAGCAGATCAGCAAAGTCGTACGACCCGTCGTTGTACGAGTTGACGGTTTGCCCGAGCAATACGACTTCGTAAATGCCCTGCTCGACCACTTTCTGCGTTTCACGCACAACGTCAGCCAATTGACGACTGCGTTCGTTGCCGCGCGTGGTGGGCACGATGCAATACGTGCATCGGTAGTTGCAACCACGTTGCACGGGAATCCACGCTTTCACTCCGTCGAAACGACGCGGCACCACATCTTCGTAATGTTCGTTGATGTCGAAATCGGTCGCGACAAACTTCTCGCCGCCGCGTGCAGCGGCAATCAGCTGCGGCAAGGCGCGATATCCGTCGGGACCCACGACCAGCGACACATGTTTGGCTTGCTTGAGCAGCTTGGGGCCCAATCGTTGCGCCATGCACCCCGTCACGCCAACCAGACTGCCCGCCGTCATGAATTTCTTGAGCTCGCCCAACCGGCCCAATACGCGCTGCTCCGCGTGTTCGCGAATCGCACAGGTGTTGACGAGAATGACGTCCGCACCATCGGGCGCATCCACGGCGCGATAACCCGCTGCGGTCAATTTGCCGTACATCAACTCGGAATCGGACACGTTCATTTGACACCCGTACGTCTCGATGTACACGGTGGGCGCTGCAGGCGTCGATTCTGACGCTTCCGTGGTTTCGTTGGGGTAGGGTTGGACCGAGGACGACATGGTCCTTACGGGCGAATCTGGAGGCCGAGGCCCAGCAACCAGGCGCCTTCCTTGGCGCTGGAGCCGCTCAGCGTGCGATTCGCGCGGCCGATCGAAAAATCAATAACCGCTTGATCGCGACCAGGATTCGTGATGGCCAACGCGGCACCACCCGTGAACCGCATTTCGCTGACTGTGCCGCCGTTCAGACCAAAGGGCAGCGTATTCCTGGCCGTACCAGCGCGCAACAAGACGGGCGTGCCACGCAACTTCCCCGTAGAGATTTCGGCGCCCACACTCCAGTTGGTCGCATCATGGGCCTGCAACAAACTGGAACCCAGCTTCTGCATGTTGGTCCACTTGTTCTGATCAATGTTGGCCGCGAACGCCGCGCCTGGAATGCCGCGATACAAAATGCCCGCACTGAGACGATCGGGAACCGAGGCTCGCGTCAACACCGAATCGCCGTTGTCCACTTCAAACCCAAAACCCTTGCGATATGATGCGGCCGCTGAAAAACCCTTCGGCAGAATTGCGGTGCCGCCAAATGACAATGCCTTACCGAAAAACTGAATGCCGGACGCTTCACTCACACGACCGAAACCCGTGCTGTCATCGAACTGCCGCACCAGATTGAGTTTGCTGGTGCCCGTAAACACATGGCCGCCCAATCCCACAGAAAAGCGCTGACTCACGCGCCATCCCAGCCCCGCACGCAAGTCGGAAATGGAACCGCGAACGTCAGCAATATCGTTGGTTGTCAGCAGCTGCGTACCAATCAATGCCGTTCCGGTTGACTGCGTCGTGAAGTTCCGATCCAGAAACCCTGCGCTCGAAAACGACAGCACTGCGCGAGACGACACACGAACCGCCGCCATCACCAACGGAATCCGTTGAATGGTGGTCGTCTCCTTGAGCGACTTGTACGTCACTGTACGAAATTCCGGTTCAGCTGCGATTGCCAGCGCTGCGCGATTCAACGTCACCAACGCCGATGGATTGCGCGGCGACAACAAATCAAACTCCGCCAGTGCGCCGGCGGTTCCGGCGGCGCGTGTGCTGACGCCGTTGAGCGGATATCCAAATCCCAACATGCTGATGCTACCCTGGGCGGATAGCGACATCGAAGTGAGGACGGACGCTGATGCCGCTGCTACACACAGCAGCGAGACGAAATGTGTTCGCTTCACGGCAAGGCGCGATCCACGCGTGGGAGATAAGTGATGCGAATACGCGGCCGCAATGCGAGCGGCGCTTCATTCGAAAAGAAACGTGCTTCCGCCGGCTCCGAACCTTCGTGCGACGAACGCAAGATCAGCGCGCGATACACGTTCGTTGGCAATGCGGCCCAATTGCGAACCACACCTAACACGTTCAGGGTTTTCGCGCCGCTGTCTGACGGAAACACCAGCAGACTGTCGAGCACCGGCGACGTAAACAACCCGGGCGCCGCCAATTCCATCGCTCGGCGAATATCTGTCACGAGCGTGCTGCTCACACCAATGAGCGGAATCACTGCAATCGTGTCCTTTGGATCAATCCCGCGAACTGGCCGCTGCGTCAGAATCAACTCGGCGCGGACGACCGTGCTGGAATCGAGAATGTCGGACGGCACGTTGAACCGCAGGTACGAACGGCGCGACGGCAGTCCACCAACCGTCAGTGTTTGAACGCCCGCATCGGGAGTGCCCTTGATCAGCAAGCTGGAAACGGTCGCTGCCAGCAGTTCTTCACCGGCGGTGCCGCCGAACGTCGTGTTGGCCGACACCGTTTGCGGCAGATAGGTCGTGTCGCTGGACGGATCAAACGTCAACAACGGCGAGGGGAACCCTGACCTTTGCGGCACAATCCGAATCTGGGCGCTCGTTACCCCGGCCAGGCGAATTCCAATGCGGAATCGCGAATGTTCGGCGAGTTTTTTCTGCAGGACGCTTTTCGAAATCGGAATCCGCACCGTGTCGCGTGCCGCCACTGTCGTAATGGGCACCGATCCGATGAGGCGATCGGGTCGGAACAGCGAACGAACGACCGCGCTTGACGGACTCGTATCGACCGTGTCGACGTCATAGGCCTGCAACTGAACCTGCGCCGCACCACGCGCGCCCGTTGGGTCGATGACGACGCGCAAGTACACGGAATCGACGGTCGTGATCGTGACAGTATCGCCGGTGTTGTTTGGCGTGAATGCTGTCGGCAGCACGTCGAACCGAATAACCGCGCTTGATTCAACCGTGTCCGGTCGATTCGCGAGGAGCACCGCTGTCGACAGACCGAGCGTCGGGAATCCGCTGATCGTCGTATCGAGATCCACCGCGTACAGCGTGGTATCCCGAAACACATTCGGCTGCGTCGGGCACAGATCGGGACATGCGGCACCGCCGTCGATCTTGTCGGTACAAGCGGCGACCAACACCGCAAGCACAATTACGGAGAGAGCAGCGGCAGATGATTTCAGAGTTCGCAAACGACGCGGAGAGGCGGGGTGACGCTCAGGCATTCTCGAGCGATGCAGGCATAAAAGGAGCCGGGAGCAGGTCGGACAACGACCAGCGCGCGGTGCTGCCAGACGTGGTGAACGACACCACTTCCAGCGCGGGCGCGAATTCAACGAGCACCTGCCGACAAATTCCACAGGGTGGAGTTGGTTGCAGAGCACCGGTGACAATCACAACACGTTGAAAACAGCGAGCACCAGCAGCGATTGCGGCGGCGATCGCACCACGTTCCGCACAAATGCCGGCGGGATACGCTGCGTTTTCCACGTTGCAGCCCACAAAGATAGTTCCTGACTCATCTTCAAGGGCGGCACCAACGGCATAATGCGAATATGGGCAATACGCATGCTCGCGGGCCCGCTCGGCGGCGGCGCGCAGGACGGCCAGAGACGGCTTTCCCTGCACTTCGGTTTGGACATTCATGCGGAGATGATCGAGCGCAGAAACGAGTTCCCGCGTCCACGCCAGTTCAGCCCGAACCATTCGGCAACCGTTGCACCCAAGTCGGAAAAAGTGGCGCGCACGCCCAAATTGACCGGCTGCACGCGCGGACCGGCTACCAGCAAAGGCACCCGCTCGCGCGCGTGATCGGAACTGGGAGTCGTGGGATCGTTGCCATGGTCGGCGGTGATGAACAGGAGATCGTCCTCTTTGAGTGCAGACAACAGACGAGGAAGCGCTTGGTCGAACTCGACCAGTGCCCCCAAAAATCCGGGTGAATCGTTGCGGTGCCCGAATAGCTGGTCGAAATCTACCAAGTTGGCGAAGCAGAACCCACGAGGCACAGTCTCGAACCACTGGTGAATTGCCGCTAATCCGGCCCGATTGTTCTCGGTGTGATGCGATGAGAGGTTTCGGCCGGCAAACAGGTCGTCAACTTTGCCTACGCCGTTTCGGGAAATTCCCGCGGCCGCGAGCGCATCGATGAGGGTTTCAGCAACGGGAGCGACCGAAAAGTCACGGCGGTTGGTGGTTCGAGTCCAGGCACCCTCCTGCCCGGTGAACGGACGCGCAATCACGCGAGACGCGTTATTCGGGGCTTGGAGCTGGGTCCGAGCGATGTCGCAGGCCCGATAGAGCTCCTTGAGTGGAATAACCGCCTCGTGCGCGGCGATCTGGAAAACCGAATCCGCCGACGTGTACACAATCCAGCTGCCGGTTGCCCACTGTTCGGCGCCGAATTGGTTGATGATGTCGGTGCCACTGGCAACGCAGTTGCCGAGGACTCCGCGACCAGTTGCTTTGGCGAAGGCTTCGATGACTTCGGCCGGAAATCCGTTGGGATACGTCGGAAACGGCTTGTCCAGATGGATCCCCGCAATCTCCCAATGACCGGTGGTAGAATCTTTGCCGGCGGACTGCGGTTCCATGCTGCCCCAGGCGCCGGATGGATTTCCGACCGGAATGACGCCTTCAAGAGGCGCAATACGACCAAGGCCGAGGGCCTGCAGGTTGGGCAGCGGAAGACCGCCCATTTTGCGCGCGAGGTTGCCGAGCGTGTCGCTACCGAGATCGCCATAGGCCGCGGAATCGTGTGCCTGTCCACAACCCACGCCATCGAGCACCAAAATCAGGGCGCGACGATTATTCGCGTTATTCACGCGGCGGCCTCAGCGGGCCCGGTGGATGGATGTGCGGTCGTTTCCAATCGCGGTAGGTGCATGGTGGCAGTCCCCAATACTTGCGAGCGCGTGCCGCAATCCTGCAGGATTGGCGTCGCGAAGCCGGTGATTGTATCGGTCACCAAAAGTTACCGCCATGGTTGCAGTTACGAGGCGAGTGAACTCCGGAAATCAGCGAATCAAGTTCGTTTCCCCTTGAAGTAGGTGTACATGGCCATCGCATGCCCGTGACCGAGTCCAAACTCTTCTTTCAACCAATTGGTGATTTCGGTGGCCTTGACCTTTGGGTCGACCTTGCCCTTGGTCAAAAATCCTTTGGCTTCGGCGAGCTTGGCGAACTGCGCGGGAGTCTTGCCCGTCTTGGTCTGGATGTTGTCCATGTAGGCCTGGAACGACATGATGCGCCTTGAGCTGAGGAAAAAGGTGATTGCGAAAATTCAGTTCCGCTTGATCCACTCTGCAAGATCTGCAATAAAAACCTCGTCGGCAGTCCGTTCGTCGGCGTAGTCTCTCGGACCGGGTACTCCCGCACTCTCTGTAAAGGCGTGTGAAAGCGTTGGGTACCGGCGCACGGTAAGATTTCGGCGCTCGCCCAACGCCTTGATCCATCCATCCAGGTCTTCAGCCGGCATCTCGAAATCTTTCAGTCCCTGCATGACCAGCACTGGCAGCTTGAGCGTGCGCAACACTGCGGCGGGATCGGGGGTGTTGAGATCGAGCCAATACTTTGGGCTCGTGCCGCCCAATCCGCGCAGTGGTTGAATGTCAAACGAATCTTTCGCGGTGAGCGTGCGAATACGCTCGAGCAGCGGGCGAATGGGCTGTAGCTGATAGCGCACCTTGAATGAGTCTGCGCCCGCCAACGTGACTTTGTAGTTGAGCTGTTGTTCCATCTGATCGGCGAGGTGCACTTGCGTCGCACCGGCGAGAATGATGAGTCCCGCCAGGTCGCCTTCGGTGTGCGCAATACGTGGTGCGACGATGCCGCCCAGTCCGTGTCCCGCCACGTAAATGCGTTTGGGATTGAGTTCGACCTGCCTGCGCAACAAACGGGCGGCCGCCACCGCGTCTTGCACGGTTTCGTCAAACACCGTAAATCCCGCGCGTGCAAACCATGAAGGTTCGGTGCGCGATCGTTTTTCGTAGCGCAGCACGACGATGCCGCGTTGTGCGAGTCCCCAGGCGAGGTCGCGAAACAGGCGGATCGAGCCAATGGTTTCGTCGCGATCGCCGTCGGCGGTGCCGTTGTGCACGAGGACAACGCCGGGAAACGGTCCTTTTCCCGCAGGCAGCGTAATGGTCGCGGGTAGAGGTATTGGTCCGGGCACGACGGTGTCGCGCTCGATGACGCCAGCGGGCGGTGATTGGGCGAACGCGCCGCCCGGTGTAACGGGACACGCAACCGCGAGCACAAAAATCCAAACCAACAAATCCAGCCGCTGAATAATTTTCAGAAACACAGTACGCGCTCCAATCGCCGCAGCCCGGCCGCCAACACCCCGATCATTACGCGATGCCACGCATTGCCGCCGTGCAATCGTTCGCAACAGGACGCGTGCTGACCTTGCCCACAGCTGTGGAAACGTTGGATGGGTGTATCCTGTAGCGAGTGGCGGAAACGTTGGACGGGTGTGGCCTGTAGAGAGTTGTGGAAACGTGCGATGGGTGTGGCCCGCGGAGACGCGTGACAGAGTCATGATGAGAACATAAATGAACGTCGGCACCCCACGGCCGAAGGAATCGGCATCGCATGTGCCGTATATTGTGACAGGCAACCACCGCTGGTGGTTCGGAACAGCTGGTACGGAGACGTAATGTCCGAGAAGAACCACGAGTCAGATCGCGCGGAGACGTAATGTCCGAGAAGAACCACGAGTCAGATCGCGCGGAGACAACTGAAACGACCGCCGCGCCGAATACACCTGCCGAGCGGGTATCTACACCACACGCGCCCGCCCCACGCTCACTCGCCGACGCCGTTCTGTTAATGCGCGATCTGCGCACACGTTGCGAATGGGATGCCGCGCAGACCCACCAATCCTTGCGGCCATACTTGCTGGAGGAAGCGCACGAAGTGGATGATGCCATTGCCGGCGGCGACGACGCAACACTGCGCGATGAACTGGGCGATTTGCTGCTGCAAGTGTTGTTTCATTCTGCGGTCGCCGAAGATCGCGGCGCGTTTGACATCTCGTCGGTAGCGGGAGCGTTGATGGCGAAAATGCACGTGCGACATCCGCACTTGTATGGCGATGGTGTGAAACGTTCGTGGGAGGGTATGAAAGCCAGCCGGGCGGCGCGCAGCTCGTTGGAGGAAGGACTTCCACTGGGGCTTCCCGCGTTGCATCGCTCGCACCGATTGCAAGATCGTGCCGCCGGTGTTGGATTCGACTGGCCGGATACTGCCGGGCCGATGCTCAAGGTGCGTGAGGAGGTTGAGGAAGTTGCGGAGTTGCTGCCGACGGCCGCTGACACAACGGGCGGTCACACTGCATCGTTCGAGATTGACGCAGACGAACTCGAAGGCGAGTTGGGTGATCTGCTGTTTGCGGTCGTGAACCTGTGCCGAAAAAGCGGAGTGCATGCGGGGCTCGCGCTCGATCGTGCGAACACCAAGTTCACGCGACGGTATGCGCAGATGGAAGCACTTGCGAAAGAACGCGGACTGGTGTTCGTGAACTTGACGCTGGAGGAACAGGACGCGTTGTGGGACGCAGTGAAATCTACCGAAGCCAAATAGCCGAACGGCCGAATGGGTGATGCAGCCTCACGGCCGAAGAACGGACTGCAGCCGAACCGCCCAAGAACAAGCTGCAGGCTCAAGGCCAAAGAACAGACTGCAGGCTAAAGCCGAACGACAAACTACAGCTAAAGTGCAGTTCGGCTGCAGTCTGTTCTTGGGCAGTTCGGCTGCAGTCTGTTGTTCGGCTATCTGGCTGCATCAGCCATTCGGCCATTCAGCTTTTCGGCTTCAGTTTCACGGCCTCAGCCGATGCATGAGGCGCGGGAACGGAATCGCTTCGCGAATGTGCGGCAGGCCGCAGATCCACGCGATGGTGCGTTCGAGGCCAAGTCCGAAACCGGAATGCACGAATGTGCCGTACTTGCGAAGGTCGAGATACCAACCGTACGCCTCGACCGGCAATTTTTCTTCGATGATGCGCGCCAGCAGTCGATCGTAATTGTCTTCGCGCTGCGAACCGCCAATAATTTCGCCGTATCCTTCCGGCGCGAGCAGATCGGCGCACAGCACGGTGCGCGTGTCGGCCGGATTTTCCTTCATGTAAAACGCCTTCGCTTCCTTCGGATAATTCGTCACGAACACCGGTCGATCATACTCGGCCACAATCAACGACTCGTCTTCGGCGCCCAGGTCCTCACCCCACGTTGTGTCACTGCCCTTGCCATTCAACAACGTGATCGCATCACCGTAGTCGAGCCGGTGAAACGGCGTCGTGCTGCGCTCCAACACCGTGGTATCGCGCTCCAGCATTTTGAGTTCTTCACGGCGCCGCTCCAACACACGGGCCACGAGATACGCAACAAACTCTTCCTGCAAACGCATGCTGTCGTCAAGGTCGTAAAACGCCATTTCCGGCTCGATCATCCAGAATTCGGTGAGATGACGACGCGTCTTTGATTTTTCGGCGCGAAATGTTGGACCAAACGTGTAGATGCGCCCCAGTGACGCCGCGAGCGCTTCCCCGTACAACTGGCCCGTCTGCGCGAGATACGCCGTCCCTTCTTCGAAATACTCCGTCGAGAACAAGCCCGAACGTTCACCAATCGCGGCCGTCAACAGCGGCGTATCGGTGCGCACGAAGTCGCGCGCGTAAAAGAAATCGTGTACCGCCTGCTCGAGTTCCGCGCGAATTCGCATGATCGCGACCTGGCGCGGTGCGCGCAGCCAGAAGTGACGATGGTCGAGGAGGAAGTCGATGCCGTGTTCTTTGGGCTGAATCGGATAGTCACTTGGGCTCGCGCCGATAATCTCGAGATCCGTCAGCCCCATCTCGTGACCGCCAGGTTGGCGCGCATCGGCCTTAACTTCGCCCGTGAGCCTGACCGTGGTCTCCTGCGTGAGCGTCGAGAAACGTTCCCAGGCCTCGGGGGACACCTGGGACTTCACGAGGACCGCCTGCAGAATTCCACTGCCGTCGCGAATGACGACGAACGCAACCTTGCCGGAAGAGCGAAGGTGCGTCACCCAGCCGTTCACAATGACGGGAGATCCAACGTGGTTCTTGAGTTCGGCGATACGGCAGACTGGCAGGCTCATAGATGCGTGTCGGGTGACGAGGTCCAGCAAGGTAGAGATGCAGTGGCAGTTGAACAACCGGCATCGATGCTGCATTGTCAGGTTGGATGATTTCCCGCTCTATCGATTTTCCTGTTGATCGATGTTGCACCCAGCCAAGAAGTCGCTGGATCGATCTCGCGCTGGGGCGTTCGTTCGGCAGGTCTACACGCCGCGGGCAATAAGTCATAGGTGGCGGGCTCTTTAGTTTGCGCGACAAAGTACTTGTTATTCCTACCCTACTGGTACACTTTTCACGATGCCTCTCCGCCTGAGTAAGCCAGAAAGTCCGCCTCCGGTCAGTCTGCACGAGCGCGCCGCAGACAACATGGCGTTTGTGCGCGGGATGATGGAGCGCAGCGCCCATTTCACCGCGGTGCCGGGTTGGGGCGGTGTTGCCATGGGTGCCTCGGCCATCATCGCAGCGATCGTTGCGTCGCTGCAAACAAATGAGCAGAGTTGGCTCGCGGTGTGGAGTGCGGAAGCAGCGGTTGCGTCGTTGATCGCGCTGATCAGCATCGTCGCCAAGGCGCGCGCGCGCGGTGTGCCGCTGGGAACTGGACCGGCGCGGCGATTTGCGCTGTGTTTGTTGCCCGCGTTGGCGGCCGGCGCAGTGTTGACGATGGCGTGTGTGCAATCGCAATCGTACACGCTGTTACCGATGATCTGGTTGCTGCTGTACGGCGTTGGCGTGTGTTCGGCCGGCGCCATTTCGTCACCCACGGTCGTACTCGCGTTGGGATTGTCGTTGGTCTTGGGCGGAGCGGCGGCGGCACTATCGCCGGCCGAGTGGGGCAATTGGTACCTGGCCGCATTTTTTGGCGTCGGCCACATCGTAGCAGGTGCAGTCATCATCAAACATCACGGCGGTTGACCATGAGCGCACGTCCGAAACCCAAAGCGCCCACACCGGCGCGCCCCGAAGCAACGCCGTCGGCGCCGCGTGGATCAAAATTGAAGAGTGTCGCTGGCGGGAAGACCGATCAATCGAATGCGGTTGATGCGATTCCCGATCTCGACAAAGTCATTCACGAGCGCGCGCGGTTGGCGATTGTGAGTGCGTTGGCCACGAGTCCTTCGCGCACGCACAACGAGTTGCGTGACGTGCTCGCGTTGACGGATGGGAACTTGAGTGTGCACGCGCGCAAGCTTGAAGACGCGGGCTACATCTCGTGCGACAAGGATTTTGCGGGGAGAACGCCACGGACGACGTACAAGCTGACGGCAGCGGGACGGGCCGCGTTTGAGCGGTATCTTGGGCACATGGAAGCGTTGATTTTGTCGATGCGAACGGCGTGACGGCGCGGGACACACCGGCATTCGATTGGATGCCGGTGTTAATCAACTGATAATGCGCAACTAATGCGTACGAAATTTTCGGTGCTGTCGAAGCTTGCCACTAACATGCATATTGACGCGCAGCAGCTTCCCCACCCAGTCCCCGGAATTGATTGATACCTGCTCCGATCGCTTCGAAATCTGTCACGCGTGTAGTCGTCGCATGCCTTTTCGGATTTGGCGTGCCAGCACACGCTCAACAGGCGCCGCGAGTGATTCCGTTGCCACCTCCCGACGCAACGCTGAACGAAGAATTGGCGCGGGTCATCTCGGTGCGCGAACTCCCTGACGGACGCGTCCTCATCACAGACATCAAAGAGAATCGCCTGGTGATTGGCGACTTCCGGAAGAACGTGGCCTCGACGATTGGACGTGCGGGAAAAGGACCCGGCGAGTACACGTCAGTCGGAAGACTCTGGCCGATTGGCGGAGACACAACGTTCATGTCGGAGCCATATCAGAGTCGGTGGCACACCGTTGTCGGTGACAGGATTGTGAAAACACAGTCGGATGTTCCGGCACTTCGAGCACTGCCTACACCAATCAACCTGGGTGTCAATTTGCGCCGAGAGGTATTTGGACGAGCCTTTCCGCGTAATGCGAAAGGTCAGTTGTCGAGGTCAGATTCATCTGCGGTTGTGCGCATCGCGTGGACGGGTGCACCACACGACACCATCGGCTACCTGGCGCCCGAAAAAATGGATGCCGGCTCAGCGCCTGTTGCGGCGGCCGGCGGTGGTGCACCAAGCGGGAAACGCACATTCATGATTTCGATCAAGGCAACCGACCAACTGGTGGTGTTTCCCGATGGTCCGTTTGCAATTGTTCGCGGCGATCCGTATCGCGTTGACTGGTGCACGGCGCTGAAGCAGTGCTTGAATGGTCCAGTATTGAATGGTGCGGAGCCGGCAATGTCGGCCAGGGATCGGGATGCGTATCGCATCGCATTTATTCGCGCAGCGCGAACGATCGCGACCGAAGCTGACCTCATGGAAGGTTGGCCTGCGACAGTACCGCCGTTTGATACTCCCGGCGGTCCGGATGATGGGTCCGTGTGGCCGACGGCGGGTGGTAAAGTGGCAATTGAACGTGTGCCAACCGCGGCGTGGCCAACGTACACGTACGACGTCGTGGATCGACAGGGAAAACGGGTCGCGAGTGTGTCGGTGCCACTCGGGCAATTCGTCATTGGATTTGGTGTAAAGCGCGTGTACACCGTGAAGGTTGATGAAACCGGCGTGCAGCGGCTTCAGCGCCATGCGTGGAATTACTAAGTCACCGACGTTGTCCCGGGTATTCCTGGGGTTATTCCTGGGGTCAGGTTCCCAGTTGAGCTTGCCGCGAACACGTCACCATCTCGGATTTTCACTTGGGGTCAGTTTCCCAGTTGAGCTTGCCATGGGACGGCAGCCGCTTGTCTACTTGCGGGTGCAATATATAGCTATTTAATTACGGCTATAGCCATTTTTTTACGGCCATAGGTGATCCATGCCGCTCAACAAAAAGACTCCCACGAAAGTCTCCGAACCCGCGCCGTCCGCCTACATCGCCCACACGCCCGTTCTGGAAATTGGCGCGGGCGCGTTCAAGGATAAGTGCCTGCAATTGCTTGATCAGGTGCGCGGTCGGGCCGTCGAAGTGCTCGTCACCAAACACGGCGAGCCGGTGGCACGTCTGGTCGCGCCAAACACGCAGATGCCAAGTGCGTTTGGTTTCATGCGCGGTACAGTGAGCACGACTGGCGATATCGTCGCGCCTGATTTTGAAGCGTGGGAAGTGGCTGAGTGAACGCGGTCAAGGTGTGGCGGCCCAGCGATCTCGCGAAGTACGATGGTCCGCTACTGCTGGACACACACATCTGGATTTGGCACCTGGAGGGGGATGCAACAAAACTCGCTCCAGGTGTTACCGCGTTGCTTGACCGCGTTGGCCAAACGTCCGCGCTGTTTGTGTCAGACATTTCCTATTGGGAAGTGGCGGTCAAAGCCGCGAAAGGCAAATTGTCATTCGCGCTTGATATTGCCATTTGGCTGAAACGTGCGGAGCTCGCGCCCGGCATCAGATTCTTGCCGCTTGATCGCGACACACTTTTGCAAAGCACTCGCTTGACCGGCACCGTGCACAATGATCCGGCCGATCGTATGCTGATTGCTGCGGCGAAATTGCACAATGTGCCGCTGGTAACGGCGGACGGATTGATTGTTGACTACGCGCGGTCGCATGGCGGAACGCCGGTGGTGGATGCGCGGGTAGCGACGTAATTCGATCGGCAATGTCACTGCCGATTCTCCGTGTCAAGCCTGCAGCCAATGCTCCACTGGCTTCGTCAGAAAATCTTCCAATCCGATGCCATCCCCTCCAACCAGCAGCGTGCGCCTGGGCTTGAAGGTTGCCGCGAAATCGGTCAACCCCGGAAGGGCTTCCGGTGCGCGACCGCTCTTTACTTCGATGGCTACAACTACACGGCCCGCGCGCAGCACGAAATCCACCTCGCGATTGCGTTCCCGCCAGTAGAAAAGTTCGCACACGCCGGTTGCTGCTGCGTTGGCAAGGTGCGCCCCAACAGCCGACTCAACGAGCCGCCCGCGAAACTCTCCGTCCGAACGCGCTTCCTGTATGGACAATCCCGAGAGCGCTGTCATCAGCGCCGTATTCAGAACCTGTAGCTTGGGACTGGAACCGCGCTGACGCACCGCCGAACCGGCGTACTTCTGAAGCCCCGTGAGCATTCCTGCGCTGCCCAGCAGGTCGAGGTAATGCGCGAGCGTTGTGGTGTTGCTGGCGTCATGCAACTGGCCGAGCATTTTTGTATACGACAGTATCTGCCCTGAATAACGGCACCCCAGTTCGAACAGGCGGCGCAAGAGCGCCGGTTTCTCGATTCGCGTCATCAGTAACACGTCTCGCGCCAGCGTGGTCTCGATCATGGAGTTCACGATGAAGCTTCGCCACCGCATCGGATCCTCGATGAGATGGGCAGCGCCAGGATAGCCGCCGAAGTACAGATAGGTTTCCAGGTCCCAGCCGAAGGCTCCTTGCATTTCCGCGAGCGACCAGTGCCCAAGGTGTATGGTCTCGAATCGGCCGGCGAGGCTTTCGGTGAGCCCCCGTTGCATCAGAAGCGGCGCAGAACCGAGGAGAACCACGTGCAGGGGTGTTTCGGTTCGCGTGTCATCGTCCCAGAGCCGCTTCACGGCCTCGGACCACCCGTCCACCTTCTGCACCTCGTCGATCACCAGGATCGCCCCTCCGCGCAATGGGTCGGCGGCGAGGTCCCTCGCCTTTTCCCACTGCACCGACAGCCAGGCAGTATCACGCAGCGCGGGCTCGTCGGCGGACAGATAGAGAGAAGGCGTGCCGATTTCGCTCAAGACCTGCTGCACCAGCGTGGTCTTGCCAACTTGGCGTGGGCCTCCGACGAACTGGATCAGCCGACGGCGCTCCCCCAGTCGGGAGCGCAACACGCTGGCGTGCGAGCGCTGGAAGGGGGTCGGTTGGCTAATCATTGGGTTGAGTAAATTTACTTATCCGATTGAGTAAATTGCAAGGTACCACGTAAACGCAAGCGCAATAACGACTTGCAACGAAGTACCAGCGCACGCAGAGAGCCTTTTCGTGCTCTCCACTGCTCCATAAGTACGCTGGATTGAGACCCATTCACCCCACCCGAAACAAATCCAGCGCCCGCGCGTACCCCGTCTCCAACGCGCGCCGTATCCCCGCGTGCTTCGGCAGCGACAACAACTCATCGACATTCAACAACCGCTCGGCCTCCACGCGCGCCTTCTCATTGAGTTCCTCATCGCGCAAAATGTCCGCAAAACGAAATGCCGGCAGTCCGTGCTGCTTCGCGCCGAATAAATCCCCCATGCCGCGCAGTTCGAGATCGGCGCGCGCAATCTCGAAACCATCCTCGGTTGCAACAAAGGTGTTGAGTCGCTCGGCCGACTCCACACCAACATCACCCAACAGGATGCAGTACGACTGCTCTGCACCGCGGCCTACACGACCGCGCAGCTGATGCAGCTGACTCAACCCGAATCGCTCGGGATGCTCAATGATCATGAGTGCAGCATTGGGAACGTCGATGCCCACTTCAATGACGGTTGTCGCAACCAGCACATCAATTTCACCATCGCGAAACGCGCGCATCGTGGCATCGCGTTCGGCAACGGGCAACTTGCCGTGCAGCAGCGCGACGCGGCGCGTGCTCAATGGCCCAGCTCTGAGTTGCTCAAACATCGTCGTCGCGGCCTTGAGATCGGTCTTCTCCGATTCCTCGATTACCGGATACACGATGTACGCCTGACGCCCCGCATTCAGTTGCGCGTTCAGGAACTCCATCACCTTTGTGCGTCCTGCTTCCGCTCGCATCGCGGTTGAAATTGGCTTGCGGCCGGGAGGGCGTTCATCCAGAATCGTCACGTCAAGATCGCCATACAGCGTCAGCGCCAAGGAACGCGGAATGGGCGTGGCACTCATGAGCAACACGTCGGGCGACTGACCTTTGGCGCCGAGTGCGGCGCGTTGCTCGACGCCAAACCGGTGCTGTTCGTCAACAATGGCGAGACCAAGTTTGTTGAACGCCACGGCTTCCTGCATCAACGCGTGTGTGCCAATCGCCAGCACAGGGTCTGAACTTGCGATGCGCGCTAACGCCGTGCGTTTGTGCTTCGCGCCTAATCGACCCGTGAGTAACACGGGTTGCAACTTGAGCGGCGACAACATGCGCCCGATCGACAATGCATGTTGCTCGGCCAGCAATTCAGTCGGCGCCATGAGCGCGGCTTGGTGACCATTTTCCATCGCGAGCAGTGCCGCGTACAACGCGACCACTGTCTTTCCACTTCCGACATCGCCTTGCAACAGCCGATGCATTCGAAATGGGCTCGCCATGTCCCCAAAGATCTCACGCACCGCTCGGGTCTGCGCGCCGGTGAGTTTGAACGCCAAATTCTCACGCAGCTGACTCGTGAGCACCCGACGGTTCCTGAATGGCGTGCCCGCGCGTGATTCACGCGCCAACTTGTTGGCACGTCGATGCATCAACTGCACGTACAGCAATTCTTCAAACGCGAGACGCGCCCTGCCCTGCAACGCTTCCGCGAGGAACTCCGGGCGATGCATTTGTTTGAGCGACTGCGCCAACGGCAACACGCCACCTGCCCTCTGCACTTCGGGAGGCAGCGTGTCTTTTACCAACGGCAACAACGAATCGAGATGCGCCAACACCAACGTGCGTAAGAAGCGCGCCGAGACGCCTTCGGTTGCCGGATATACGGCGAGTACGCGTCCGCCCGATGTGCCCTCTTCGTCCGGACCGAGATTCACATACTCGCGCGGCTGCATTCTGCGTCCGTGATAGAATCGCACGGGACCAGCGCACAACAACCAATCGCCCTTGTTAATAGTGCGATCGAGAAACGGTTGACCGGGCCAGGCGATTTCCAGCAATCCCGTGCCATCCTGAATGACCGCCTGAAATACGCGCAGTCCTTTGCGGGTGGGCAACACCCCTTTCGCAATCACCTTACCCAACACAGTGAGGTCATCACCGACATTGACTTTGTTCATTGGTGTCACGGTGCTTGCATCTTCGTAGCGATGCGGCACGTGCAGCAACAAATCGCCGGCTACTTTGATGCCGAGTTTCGCAAGCGCGGCCGCGCGTACGGGGCCAACACCTTTGAGGTAGGCGACCGGCGTGTCGAGAGCGAGACGTGGCGTGGGGTATGAAGTTCCACCACGACGTCGCTCGCCCTCTGGGTATTTCACGTGTCCACCACCTCACGCGCAAACTCGGCCGCATCGAACGGTTCGAGATCGCCAAGCTGTTCGCCCAGTCCAACAAACTTCACGGGCACGTTGAGTTCCGCGTGCACGGCCACAACGATGCCGCCTTTCGCAGTACCGTCAAGCTTCGTGATCACGAGACCGGTGATGGGCACAGCTTTCGTGAAGTTGCGCGCTTGGGCGAGTGCGTTTTGTCCAATCGTACCATCGAGCACCAGCAACACTTCGTGCGGTGCGGTTGGCATCCGTTTGGTGATCACGCGATTCACCTTGCGCAGTTCGGTCATGAGATCGTCGCTGGTGTGCAGACGTCCCGCCGTGTCGATGATGATGACATCCATGTTGCGACTGATGCCGGCGTCAACTGCGTCAAACGCAACCGCTGCGGGATCACTGCCTGGCTTGCCGCCAACGAAGTCTGTGCCACTGCGTTCCGCCCACACGCGCAGCTGATCAATCGCACCCGCGCGAAACGTATCGGCCGCCCCAACGAGCACACGTTTTCCTTCATTGCGAAGCTGCGCGCACAGTTTGCCAATAAACGTTGTTTTACCGGCGCCGTTCACACCAATCACGAGTAGTACGGTTGGGCCGCTGGGCGCGTAGTTAAGTGCAGGATCGGAATTGCCCGCACGCAACGCCTGCTCAACACCGTTCGCGAGGGCGTTTCGGAATTGTTCCTCGGTTTTAACATCGCCACGCTTCGCGAGTCGCTCAACTTCCGCGACCAACGCGAGCGACGTCGTGACGCCAAAGTCTCCCTCGAGCAGCAGTGTTTCCAGCGCCTCAAGCGAACCTTCATCAACGCCACCGCGCAGCAACACACCAAAGTCGGTGCGCGCCGCGTCCTTGATGCGTTGCCAGATGGAACGCTTCGGTACGTCGTCTTTCTTGCGAAAAAGTCTCATGCTCTCTGTAAAACCCGAGCGAAAATGCGAGGTATCAAAATTGTGAGTTGATGCACCACGAGTGATTTGCGCGGATGATCGTGAATTCGATCGCAACCCGGCCGCGAAATCGTCCCACTCCAGCCTAACAAAGTATTCGGATTTCCGCAGTCCAGCGTATCGGTTTACCGCAGTCCAGCGTATCGGTTTACCGCAGTCCAGCGTATCGGTTTACCGCAGTCCAGCGAATCGGTTTACCGCAGTCCAGCGAATCGGTTTACCGCAGTCCAGCGAATCGGCGCAACACCCACTCGCCGCACAACAACAACAACGCCAGTCCGAAAATCCAACCGTAGTCGGAAACGCGTGGTCCCGTGCCGGTCGACAAACCGCGAGTTGCGGCGCTGGTGCTGAGTGTTGGCGCACGCGGCACCAGTTCGCGCGAGGCGTTCACCACCAGTACCGTCGCGGCAGTTGCAGCTGTCGCTCCGGCCACTCGCACATCATACACACCAACTGGCAATGGGGGCGACACCGTTTCTACGTCCGCCGTAGCAAAACGTAACCGGACCGTATCTGACGGTGCGGAACCGCTCGCAACGCGGCGCGAAACAACGGCAGTCACCATCGAATCTGCACCACCACGACGCCATCGCACGGGTTCACCCGAGCGCATGACGGCCGAAACCGGACGCGCCACTCCCGCATCGCCGCGGGCGGCCGCGAGCCAATCAAACATGGCGCCCCAGAGCGCAACAAACGCTGCTTGCGACCGACCACCGCGTAACGACCAACCGGCAAATCCGGAACCCGAAATCACCAGCGTGCGGAATCCAGCGTTTTCACGACCAGCAACAACGGCGACCGGCGCGCCGGTCTTGCCAAGTTTCGCTTCGAGAATGTTGAACGATCCCTTCGCCGGCGCGGCCGCAGTGATTGGCGGCAGCGTATCCCATGGCAATCCCGCGAGTGCGCCAGTAAGTGGCGATGGCGGCGCACCCGTCACGTACCACTCAGCGAGCTTCGCATTTTCACCCGCGCGTGCAGCGGCTGCCGGTGATGCCGGCACCCATAACGCGTGCGCACCCTGCGATCGTTTTGATACGCCGCCCCAGGCAGTATCGCCGTGCACAATCACCAATCCCGCTGCTTGCACTCGCGCGAGCACATCGGCCTCGGTCACGGCTTTCAGTGTTCCCTCTTCACGCCACACACCGGGCGCAAGGCGCAGGTACGCGCGCGCCGGCACATCCAACGCACCGCGCAGCACACTCAATGCTTCGCGCACATCGAGATCGGGCGCAGTCGACACAAACACTGCGGCCGGTTTGTCGCCGATATCCAGCGCCATGCCCAACGTGTCGTTGCGTGCTTCGCTATCGCCGTCGCTGTGCACGACCGCTTGCAGCAATGCCTTCTTCGCGCCACGTGGCAACGGCAATGGAATCACGGAACGACGCGATCCAAATGCCGACAGCGCCGTTACCGGAACCGTCGCAACCGGCTGTCCATCCAGCATCAACTTGATGTCGCCTTTGTCCGCACCAGCGCCACCCGCAACAACGACCACTGCGACTTGCAGCGTGTCGCCCGCATTCACAGTGAACGGTGATTCGAGTGCAGACACGGCCACATCTTTATTCGCAGTTCGTGCGGGCACAATCACACGCGAGCCAGCGGGCAAATCTGATTGAATGGCTGGATCGTCAATCTCACCGTCGGTAAGCAGAATCAGCGGACGGCTTAACGCCGCCGCGCGATCAATCGCGGGACGAAGCGAACTCTGTCGGTCAGAGACGGCCGCTTGCAATGCATCGCTCGACGTCAACATGCGCAGCGAATCGCCTGCCATCATCACGGAATCGGCGCCTGCTTCTTTCAATGCCGCGCGTAACGCGTCACGAACAACGCCGCTGTCATTCGCGGCCCGAAACCAGGACGCTGATGCGTCGAATGCAACAAGTGCCGTCGCCTGACGCGATTGGCCCGCCGGTGCACCTAACAACAACGCGGCCACCACAACAATCGCGAGTCCGCGGAGAGCGGCCAGGAATGCGGGGCGTGCGTTTTTGTTGGATCCGGCGCGTCCGTATGCCAACCACGCAACGACAACGCCAATGAGGAGGGCGAGAAGCCAGCGAATCACAGGGGAAACGTCACCAGCCGCGCACGCGCTGTCCACACTTTGGGGACAACGCGTACCGCACAGCTATCAGCGACCGCCCTCAGGAAAACCGTCGGTCGCGAAAGTCGCTGACGGAGAGATTGCACTCACCACTTTTGTGGCGGGGCGCGCCAGGTGCGCATCAAGGCTCGCAAATAATTTGCTCTTCTGAGCTTTGAACGACCCCATGTCCGCGAGCGCCATTGGTTCGCCGGCCATGTTTTTCAGAGCATATCGCGAGTCTTTCTGCACGCCGTTGATCAATACTTCAAAGTGGAGATGTGGAGCCGTTGCGAGTCCCGTCATGCCTACAAATCCGATCGTGCTGGATATTGCGACGGACACTCCACGCCGGATGCCAGCGCCGAATGCACGCAGGTGTCCGTAGCGCGTGACCATGCCGTTGTGATGGCGAATTTCAACGGTGTTGCCGAACCCACTCTTCCAACCGGCGTAGATGATGGTGCCGTTGCCCAGAGCGCGTACCGGTGTGCCAGCGGCGGCGGCGTAGTCTGTCCCGGCATGACGGCGGAACGTACCCAGGATGGGATGTTTGCGCATGCCGAACACGCTGGAGATGCGTCGAAAGGCCAGGGGCGCGCGCAAAAACGCGGCGCGCATAGTTTTTCCGTCGCCATCGAAATACGATTCCTTGGTGCCGCTGCCCGCGAAGTGCACCGTTTCAATCGCCTTACCATCCACGTGCAAACGGGCCGCGAGAATCTGACCGGGGCGAACCAGACCCGTTGCGGTGCGTTGCCGTTCAAGCAACACATGCACCGAATCACCAGGCTGCAGATCTCGACTGAGATCAACACGATACTCGAGGATGTCGGCCAAGGCGTACGCGAGGTCAATGCGGACCTTTTCTGGAAATGACGTGGCGCCCGCGGCAATCGCGCCGGTCAGCGTGGTCCTGACCACACCGGCGACCGCCACGGTGTCGGTTGTCCAGACCATCTTTTCTTCTTTCTGCGTCCACTCGTTGCTGGCGAGCCGACTCAAGCGAACGAGACGATCGACGGCGACCTGGAAGACGATTTCTGATGGCGCTGAGTCCTCATTCGCCCGGGTGGTGATTTCGATGCCGGCCGGGACTTTGCGGAGGTCGAGCGAGCTGGCGGCTCTGAGGGCGCGCATGGCATCGTCGCGCTGAATTCCGGCACGCTGCAGGACGGCAACAATAGACTCGCCGCGCTTGAGCGAGTCAGTGCGGCTGCGCCACCGCGCTGCCACAGAAACACGCGGCCCCGCCTCCAGCACACTCGCGGCGGGGCGGTTGGGAACCGGTCGTCCATACGTCAGGGCTGCAGCGCCAAGACCAAGAATTGTGGCGCCGAGGAGCCATGGTGCGTAGGCGGCCTTCTTCAATCCATCTGTCTCCGAATGAACGTCGGGATTTCCATGTCGTCGAGCTCAGTTCCAGAAGGTTGTGGTGGTGCCGGCGGGCGGATGGTGCGCGGTTGGGGTGCCCCCTCCCATGCTGGACGCACGGGTCCCGCTGCTGGCTTCTGTATCTGACGCTCAGGAGTAGGAAATGGTAGCACTGTTCTGGTCCGGGCACCAGCGGGCACTCCCGGATGCGCTGGAGGATTCCCGTTTGGCAGACCGGCGCCCTGCCCGTTGCCGTGGTCGCCGTAGCGGGGCGGGACGTGCCCAAACTGGCTGGAATTGGCTGGCGGAGCGTATCCAGTGGAGGCGCCGTGCGCCCCGCCCTGAAGATGCCGGTCAAAGCCGGTCGCGATAACCGTCACGCGAATTTCGCCCTGCATGGCTGGCTCGTGCACCGCACCAAAAATGATTTCCGCTTCACCACCAACGGCTTCGTGCACGATGTCATTGATCTGATGCACTTCGCCCAACGTGAGATCTTCGCCGCCCGTGATGTTCACCAACACGCCGGTGGCACCAGAAATCGAAACGTTGTCGAGCAAGGGCGATGCGATAGCCTGCTGCGCGGCTTCGAGCGCGCGGTTTTCGCCGCGACCAATACCCGTACCCATCAGTGCCGAGCCGCCGTTGCTCATGACCGTGCGCACGTCGGCAAAGTCGACGTTCACCAAACCGGTTTCACTGATCAACACTGAGATGCCCTGCGTCGCGTGCAACAGCACTTCGTCTGCTTTTTTGAGGGCTTCGTGAAACGGAATGCCTTTGCCCACAACGGCCAGCAAGCGCTCGTTGGGCACAATGATCATCGTGTCCACGTGTTTGCGCATTTCGGCGATGCCTTCTTCTGCCTGCCGCATCCGCTTGCGCCCTTCAAACAGAAACGGGCGCGTGACGATTCCAACGGTGAGTGCGCCGGCATCGCGAGCGAGTTCACAAATGATCGGCGCCGCACCGGTTCCTGTGCCGCCGCCCATACCGCAGGTGACAAACACCAGATCGGCGTTCTGCAGCGCGCGTTTGGTTTCGTCACGATTTTCTTCGATGGCCTGCCGACCAATTTCCGGACGCGCTCCAGCACCCAACCCGCGCGTAAGCTTCTTGCCGATCTGAATCTTGACGTCGGCTTTTGAATTCGTGAGCGCCTGTGCGTCGGTGTTGACCGAAATGAACTCCACACCTTCGAGGTGCTCTTCGATCATGCGGTTGACGGCGTTGCCACCACCCCCACCAACGCCGACCACTTTCATGCGGGCGTTTTGGGCCACGTTTTCTTCAAATTCGAAGGGCATACGAGAAAGCTCCATTGAGGCCGGACGAGGTTCTGGGTTTAGCGCGCCTTCAAGCTCGAAATGCATTGAATGGACTACTCCGGTGACGATCGGCGAAGGCGCAGGCAGGAAGTGGTGCGCAGCTATTGCGGGTGCGCACTCACACACGGTGGAAGTCGAGGCGGAATATACGAGCGCCCGATCAATCACGCGAGCAAATTTCCACTCTATTTGAGAGGAGTAACATTCCGTTAACATCACATTTTATATCAACAATTTTTACAACACTAAACAATTGTGACACTCGTTCGCGGAGCAGCCAACTCCCCGCGAATGAGAAGGGCGACTACACTAGAAGAAATCCTGCAGCCACGTCTTTACGCGACCCGCGATCTTATCCACACCAACACCGCCCATGCCTGGTGGCCGACGACCGACAACGCCACCGAGTGCAAGGCGATGGGCTCCGTACAACGCCAAACCGGCGACGGTTGCGAACTGCGGCTGGGCGATGCTCTCGCGTAAGCCCGTAAGTTTTGCGTGTGGAATACCAACGCGTACGCCGATACCAAAAACATCAGCGGCGAGTTCGGCGATGCCGTCCATCGAGGCGCCACCACCAGTGAGAACCATGCCCGCGTTCAATCGGCCGGCGTATCCCGCACTCTTGAGATCACGCTGCACGAGATCGAACACTTCATCCATGCGCTGATGAATGATGTGCGACATGAGTTCGCGTGACAGATGCCGTTCGCCGTGTGTGGCGGTGGCCGGAACGGCGATGAGTTCATCGGGGCTCACCATCGGCTCGTATGCACACCCGTAGGCCTCCTTCAACTGCTCGGCATCACTTTGCGTGACGCCCAGGCCTTGCACGAGATCGGCCGTGACCGAGTTGCCACCGTACGCAATCGTACCCAGGTGGCGAATTTTCCCCTCGTGGAAAATCGCGAGATCGGTCGTGCCAGCGCCTAACTCCAGCAGCAGCACGCCCAGTTCTTTTTCTTCTTCGGTGAGGACGGCCAGTGCGCTCGCGAGTGGTTCGAGCACGAGTTCGCGCGTTTTGTAGCCGGCTTTCTCGATGCTTTTGCGCAGATTCATCGCGGGCGATGTGCCAATCGTGATGAGGTACATCTCGGTTTCGAGGCGCGTACCGATCATGCCGACGGGATCTCGAATGCCTAAGTTTTTGTCGACGTGATATTCCTGCGGAATGGCGTGCAGCAGCTCACGGTCCTGCGGAATGCTCATCGCACGGGCCACTTCATTCACGCGATCGACGTCGGAGCGACGGATTTCCTCACCGCTGATTGCGACCACACCCGTCGAGCTCATGGCGCGCACATGTTCGCCCGCAATACCGACGTACAGTGAGTCGGGCACCACACCTGCGACGCGCGTAGCCTCCTCCATCGCTTTCCGAATGGAGTGCGTGGCTTCTTCGATGTCCGATACCACACCTCGGCGCAGTCCCATCGTGCGAGTGCGCCCCACGCCCATGACGCGGAGGATAGGGGCACGTGGCAGGTCGCCCTGCACCGCTGCCACCAGTGCGGTGGTGTGCGCGGTGCCGATATCGAGAGCGGCGACGATTGGATCAGTGTTCATGGAGTTCTGGCAATCACCTGGTCCTGAAAGCGCAGATCGAGTTCAACAACATGCTGATTCTGCTGCGCCAGCGATTCTTCTACCCGTAATATGTCGCCGAGTCGGTCTAGGGTCACGTCGTCGTTCGTGCGGACTGTTACGCCTTTGAGCTGCATCCAGAATTCGCGCTTGTTCACGCGCTTGACTTCGATCACGCGGTCGTAGAGTCGGGGGGCGTCCGCGCGCAGCGCATCGAGGAATCGGAGAATAGCGGTATCGGCCGTCGCGACAATGGGGACGTCGAGGTTTTTGCGGGCGGGATCGATCGGGAGCCGGTGGCCCGTTGCATCGACCGGATCCAGCGTGCCGCTTCCCAGCGTGCCGCTTCCCAGCGTGCCGCTTCCCAGCGTGCCGTTGTCGGAGACGAGTGCGATGGGCAAGCGTTCCACGATGCGCAGGACGACTGTTGACGGCAGCGTGCGTGTGACTTCGACCGCTTGCACCAGTGGGTGTTTCGCGACGCGAAGGGCGTATTGGTCGAGATCATCCCAAATCGACGACGTTGTATCGAGTGCAAGTTTCGTGACGAGTTCGGACGGATTGACGAAACGGACCCCCTCGAATTCGACGCGCCGAATGCGGAAGTAGTCAAGACGGGCGAGTGTTTGCGGTCCCCACCACGGCGTTGAGACGACCGCTCCGGCTACGACCAGAAACAGCGCGCGAAGTGTCCAGCGCAGCCAGCGCGGGCGTTGGGGCGGTGTGGTGGCCGGGAACGTCACCGCGACAACCCCAACATCGCTTCGATCGCCACGCTGGCCTTGGTGATATCGCCCGCGCCCATCGTGATGATGATGTCGCCTGGCGCTTTGATCGCCGACAGATAGATCGCCGACACGTCCGTGCGCGGGCCTGACCATCGCAACGTTGTTTTCGGCAACTGGTTTCCGATGAGCGCCGAGGTGACACCGGCGATCGGCTGTTCACGTGCGCCGTAGATGTCGCAGAGCAACACGACATCGGCACCGCTCAGCGCTTCTGCAAATTCACGATGCAGATCAAACGTGCGCGAATAGAGGTGCGGCTGAAATGCGACAACAAGACGCCGGTTCGGAAAACTCGCGCGCGCTGCTGCGATGGTGGCCGCGACTTCGGTTGGGTGATGCGCGTAGTCGTCAATGACGCGAATGTTGAGCGAGTTACCGGTGTCGATGCGCTGAAACCGACGCTCGACACCGCGGAACGATGCGAGTCCCTCCGCAAGCGGCGCAAACTTGCAGCCAAGCGCGAGACCGCTACCGAGTGCGGCCAACGCGTTGCGCACGTTGTGAATGCCTGGCACTGACAACGTGACTCTGCCGAGCGTTTCGTCATCGAACATCACGGTGAAACCCGCACCGCTGCTGTTCAATTCCACATCTTTCGCAACGAGGCGCGCGTCTTTCACGGTTGGTGCGGGCGCGTGCCCCGCAACGGTTGCCGAATACGCGATGGTCTGATGCGCCGCACCAATGTTGAGCGCCATCGCGCCCGCGTCGTCAGCACACCGCACAATGGTGTGCGCGGGCGAAACGAACTTCTCAAACGCACCGGCGATGTCGGCCAGATCTTTGTAGATGTCGAGATGATCGGCCTCGACATTCAGTACGACTGCCACCGACGGCGATAACGCGAGAAACGAACGATCATATTCATCCGCCTCGACAACAAACGTGTTTTCGCCGCCGAGGCGCAAGTTGCCTTCCCAGCGACCAACGCGACCGCCAACGACGCCGGTAGGATCGAGCCCGGCTGCGGCCAGCGCTTCGGTGGTCATCACGGTGGTCGTTGTTTTGCCGTGCGTGCCCGCAATCGCCACCAGCGAACCACCACTCACGGCCTGCGCGAGTGCTTCCGCGCGACGAACCAACGGCAGGCCAAGTGTGCGCGCTGCGACCATCTCGGGATGCTGAGCCGGAATCGCTGACGAATACACAACGGCGCGCGCGCGCGTCACCAGTGCAGCATCGTGCGCTGAAACGGTGATGCCAAGCTTGACCAAATCTGGCGCGGCAGACGGATTTGAGTCTGTTCCCTGCACCGCGACGCCGCGACGTTTGAACAACTCGGCCAGCGCGCTCATACCAGCACCGGCGATTCCGATGAAGTGAATCGGGCGCTCGTCACCCGGAGCTGCGCGCAACAGCAGCAGCGTGCTATTCATGGCCACACCGCTGGATCGTTCCGGGCACATTGTTCAGACGACAACGCAACTTTTGCCCGGGCACGTTTCATGGTCCCACCAGCTCAAGAATTTGCTGAGCAATTTCGGCGGCGGCGTTTGGTCGACCACGAATTACTGCGGCCTGGGCCATTGTTTCCAGCACGATGGGACGTGATCGCAGTTCGCGCACCATTGCATCCAGTGACTCAGGGGTGAATTCCGACTGCGGCAGATACACCGACGCACCGGCGGCTTCGAGCGCTCTTGCGTTGTGCGTTTGATGATCCTGCGCGGCCGTGGGCAACGGCACGAGCACCGACGGAATGCCCCACGCGCACAACTCGGCGATGGTCATCGCTCCGGCGCGCGTAACGGCAAGATCGGCGGCGGCGTACGCGTCGGCAATCGGTGACAGGTACGGGCGCACGCGAACATGTTCGCTTTCATACGACCGGTATGGTTCGGCCTGCGACTTTCCCGTGGCCCAAATGAGACCCACGTTGTCGGGCAACGCCTTGCTCCACTTCGCGACACATTCGTTAAGCGCACGCGCACCCTGACTGCCACCCACCACGAGCACCACAAACGCATCGTCGGGTAAACCCCACGCGCGTCTCGCGTCGAGTCGTGTTGGAGCATGCACCGGTGGTGGTGCAATAGGGCAACCCATAGCGTACACCAACGTTTTCGCGCCTACAGCGAGCTGACTCTCGGCTTCGGGAAAACCAAGAAACACCGCGTTTGCCCCCTTCGCAAATTGCCGAGTGGTGAGACCCGGATGACTGTCCGGTTCGTGCAGGATCGTTGGTATACCGTGCGCACGTGCCCACGCAAGCGCGACTCCGGCCGCGTACCCGCCCGTTCCGACCACCGCAATTGGACGTTGCGCGCGCGCAATCTTCCCGATCGCGCGCCACGCCGAGATTGCGCCGACAATCGTGCGCCAGTTGCTGAACGGCGAACGGCGATACAATGGATGCAGATCAAGCAGCGTGTGCGCGTAGTTCGTGGTTGGCAGCACTTCGCGTTCAATTCCGCGCTGTGCGCCGATGAAGTACGGCTGTACGTTGGGCGCTTGCTTCTGCACCTCGTTGGCAATCGCCAGTCCCGGATACAGGTGCCCTCCCGTGCCACCGCCCGCAAAAAATATGCGATACTCCGCGCGCGGACTAATTGACTGTGGCGCGCGGTTGTGAATGAGGGAACCCGTCATAACGTGGGTCTCACCGACTCAGCCGTGGACAAACGCAGCGACGCGGACGGTTGCACGATGTTGCGGCTCACGATGGCAGCGACGCCAGCGGATCGGTCGCATTCGTTCCGTAGACCCGTTCTTTTTCGCTCCCGATGTTGACCAGCACGCCCGTCATGAGCAGCGTGAGCACCAGATTCGAGCGTCCGCCCGATACAAACGGCAACGTGAGACCGGTATTCGGAAGCAGTCCAATAGACACACCAATATGCACGAAGGCCGTAAACACCGTCGTGAAGGTGAGACCGATGGCAATGAGTGCACAAAATGGGGAGCGCGCGTTGCGTGCGATTCGAAAGCCCAACCAGCCGTACAGCGCAAACGCCAGCACCATTCCGGTGATACCAATGAATCCAAACTCCTCGCCAACAACCGATGCGATAAAGTCATTGTAAGCCAGGGGCGTCCAACCACGCTGCTGGTTTCCTTCGCCAAATCCCACTCCAAACAATCGCCCCGAACCCACCGCAATCAACGCCTGGTGCTGTTGTCCCGCGACGGCTGATTGTGAAGCTGTTGTAGACGACTTCTGGTCGCTTTCCTGGGCCAGGAAGCTGCGCACGCGTTCCTTGATATACGGTCGCTGCATTGCCTGCTGCATCAGTAACGGCAGCGCCAATGCTCCCATGAGAATAAAATGTGACACGCGCGCGCCTGCGACAAACAACAAAAGCGCCATCAACAAGCAGAACGTCGCGGCAACAGACCAATCCGGTTCCAACGCAGCCAACACGCTCAAAGTGCCTATCACCAACAGAAATGGCACGAGTCCCTTTCCCAACCGTCGTACGGCGTCGCCCTTCTTCACCAACAACATGGACGTCCACACCACGACCGCGAGTTTTGCGAGTTCAGACGGCTGAATGGATCCCTTGATGAATCGACGCGAACCACCGAGCGACGGAGCGAGATTTTGTGTAAACGGCAGCACGGTCACGAGCATCAACAAAATACTGGCGATCATCAGCGGCCATCCCAGTTTGCGCAGCCACTCCGCATCAATTTTGGAGGCCAGGGCAAACAACACTCCGCCAACGAGTGCGCCCGATAGCTGTCGCGTGAAGAACGCGCTCTCGTACGCTCCATCCTTGAACACCGCCAGCGCACTGGCACTGTACAACACGGCCAACCCAAACGACAACAGACACGCCGTCACGAAAAGCAACGCACGCGCCTCGGCCCCCATGCGCCACCGTTCACGCATGCCACTGATCGCTGCGGGAGCTGCGGCCGCTGTCATGACTCGCCCTTCACGTCCTGGCGTCGCGCGAGTTCCGCAAACTTGTAACCGCGCTCCTTGTAGTTCGCAAACATATCAAAGCTGGAACACGCTGGCGACAACAGGACGGCGTCTCCGGGTTGCGCGATGGAACGCGCCTCTTTCACCACCTTCTTGAACGACTCGTGGGGCAGGAGATAGATGGGGATCTTCTTTTTCAGCAGCGGATGCAAGTCGTCGTAGATGAGCTGTGCTGACTCACCATACGCCACCACAGCACGCCCGTGCTTGAGCAACGGCTCGGCCAACGCTGTGTACGGTTCACCCTTATGACGGCCGCCCAGCAACATCACGGTCGGTCGCGTCATGCCGGAAATCGCAACGAGCGACGACGAAACATTCGTGGCTTTGGAATCGTTCAACCACAACACGTGATCGATGTCGGCAACGGGTTCGATTCGATGCGGCAATGCGGTTACCGTTCGCAACGCTGCCGCCAATCGCACGCGTGCGGACGGCGTCGCGTGTGACGGGTGCGCCGACATCACCGCCAGTAGCGCGGCCAACATGTTTGCAACGTTGTGATCGCCGGAGAGCGGAAAATCGCCGCGTGCCGCCAGTGGCGCACCAAACAACACCAACTGGCCGCGAGCGCGATCGAGGTATCCTTCAACATCTGTACGCTGCGTGGAGAATCGCGCGGAGTGTCCAGGCAGTTCTCGCGTCATGGCCAAGGCGTCCTCGCCTTCGCCGGGCACGACCCAATACGACGTTGTGTCGGCATTGGCAAACAACAACGCCTTGTCGGCATAATACTCGGCGATGCTGTTGTTGTAGCGATCGAGATGATCGGGCGAGAGGTTGGTCAAGACACCAACTGTCGGTTTGACGCTGGGGGTGTCGTGTAACTGGAACGACGAAATCTCCATAGACAACCACTGCGGCGGCGGCTTGCGCAACGCGACTTCAGAGACCGGCGTGCCAATGTTACCGACTTCTTCAACGTCTCGGTCAAGCGCGCGCAGCAGGTGCGCGATTAATGAAGTCGTCGTAGTCTTTCCGTTGGTGCCAGTAACCGCAATGTACGGCACGCGGCTGGTTTGCAACGCGATTTCGACTTCACTCACAATGGGTACGGACGCTTTACGCGCGGCTTTCAGCGGCGGCACGTTGGGTGGAATTCCCGGACTTACGACCACGCACGATGCGTGCTTGATACGACCGATATCGTGATTACCGATCTCGGCGGAAATTCCCAATGCGATCAATCGCTCGGCGGCCGCTTTGACTTCTTTGGTTTTGCTGACGTCGGAGGCGTACACGGTGACGCCGTTGGCGTGCAACAACTTCGCCGCGCTCTCACCGCTCAGTCCCAGGCCCAGCACTGCGAATTCGCCCTTGTGATTTGCCAGGAGCCAGCCGACGTGCGCCGACAACGCTCGACCAGCCAGCGCATCGCCAAACGGCACGTTCGTGCCACCGTACGCGGCGGGAGGAGTCACAGTTAGCGGAGTTTAAGGGTGCTCAACGCCAGAATTGCGCACAACACGCCCAGGATCCAGAAGCGCACGACGACCTGTGTTTCGGCCCAGCCTTTTATCTCAAAGTGGTGATGAATTGGAGCACGCAGAAAAACTCGGTGCGCCTTTGCGTAGTCTTCGCCCATCCGACGCTTTCGATACTTGTACACTGTGCGTTGGATGATGACAGACAACGCCTCGACCAGGAATACGGCACCCACGAACACCAGAAGGAATTCGCTCTTCAACAGCAACGCAATTGCGCCGACAGCGCCGCCGAGTGCCAGCGATCCTGTGTCACCCATGAACACCTGCGCGGGATGTGCGTTGTGCCAGAGGAATCCGATACATGCCCCAACAACGGCGGCGCAGAATACCGTGAGTTCGCCGGCACCGCGCAGGTAGGGAATCAGCAGATACAAGCTGGTGTCAACGCGACCAAGCACGTACGCGAACACACCGAACGTCAGTACCGCGATCGCCACGAGCCCCGCGGCGAGTCCGTCCAACCCATCGGTCAGATTCACCGCATTGCTGACGCCCGTGAGAATGAACGTCACCCACGGCACGTACAAGAATGCGAATCCCGATGAGATGGGAACGAGCAGCAGATACTTGAAGAACGGCAACGAAGTTGACGCGCCGGGTAAATCATTCAACGGGAATTTCCAGAGGATTACGCCAAGAATCAGTCCGCAGGAAATTTGGCCCGCCAGTTTGTAGCGTTCGACGAGTCCACGATTTACTTCGCCCGCGCGTTTCTGTTTGAGTTTGAGATAGTCGTCGAGGAAACCAATGGCGCCCATCCACAGCGTCACGCCCATCGCCAACAGTACGTACCGATTATCCAGGCGCGCCCACAACAAGACCGGCACGATCAGTGCCGCGAGAATGATGAACCCACCCATCGTTGGCGTCGTGCCTTTGTTCGCGTGCGTATCTGGCGTTCCTTCGCGCACGACCTGGTGAATTTGCAGACGCTGCAATCGTCGAATAATGGCCGGGCCGACAAAAAACGCGATGAGGAGCGCCGTGACAAACGCGCCAGCCGATCGAAAGGTGATATAACTCAGGAGATCGCGTCCGCGTTGCGCGCCACCGACCCACTGCATCAGAAGATAAAGCACTTACTTGCCAGCCCAGTCGGTGAGAAATGGAACCAGACGCTCAAGCCTTGCGCCCCGTGATGCTTTGAGCAATACCACTGCGTTTCGATCGAGCCGACCTTCGAGCCGAGGCCACAGGTCTTCGAAGTCCGGTGCGAATACCAGGCGGGCGTCGTTTGGTGCGACGCGTGTAAAAGCGGCTGCAAAATCGCCGACCGCGGCAATGATGTTGGCTTTGGATCTTAATGCGGCGCGGGCAACTTCATCGTGTTGTGCGTCGGCGTGCAGTCCAAGCTCGCGCATGCTGCCAAGTACCGCGACGCGCTGCCGGCCTTCGCCAACGCTGTTGAGCAGTTCGAGTGCCGCGCGCGATGACGCAGGGTTGGCGTTATACGCATCGTTGATCAACACGGCCGCGCCGAGTTCTTCCCAAGCGCCGCGCATGTGGGGCACAGGCATTGTACGCAGCGCCTCGGCCGCCTTCTCCAGCGGAACGCTACAGGCATCTACGGCCGCGAGCACCAGCGTTGCATTGGCTACCTGATGCCCACCCCGCAGCGCGAGCTTGACCGTGACTTCGTTGACGGTGAGCCATCCGGTTCCGTCCGCTGCAAGTCCCCACGCCGTTGGTTTCACATCGCCGGTGTCGAGTCCCGCCGTTATCACGCGTGTCGACCGCGCGCGCGCGATGGGTTCAACTTCGGGATACGCAGTTGGCACAATGGCCAGCGGTACACCTTGAAAGATGTCGGACTCTTCGCGCAGCACGCCCGCGAGATCGCCCAACCCTTCCAGATGTTCTTCGCCGATAGAGGTAAGGACTGCCATGTCGGGTTCGACAATCGCCCGCAACAGGCCCACCTCGCCGGGCGTGTTGGTGCCCACCTCAATCACCGCAATCTGCGCATGTTGTGGCAGCGCCAGCAGCGTGAGCGGCACCCCAATGAGATTGTTGAAATTGCCCGTGGTCGCATGAACGGCCAACGTGCTGCCCAACGCGGCTTTCAACATGTCTTTCGTGCTGGTTTTGCCGTTCGATCCCGCCACTGCAATGACCGGCCCACCCCATGCACGACGCCAGGCAGTCGCGAGTTTACCCAGCGCGACCAAGGTGTCGTCGACAACGTAAGTGGGAACGCCCAGGCCCACCGCCGCCAGCGGATTCGACACAACAAAAGCCGCGGCGCCATTTTCTTTCGCTTTGGCCAGAAAGTCATGCGCGTCGAAGTTCTCGCCCTTGAGCGCAACAAAACAATCGCCCTGCTTGATGTGGCGCGTATCGGTTGAAACACCGCTCAGTGCATGCGCCGAACGCGGACCAGTGCCAAGCGCCTGCGCGACGCGCTCCAGTGTCCAGAACGCGTGCGGTTCTGCCGCGCGCACAAACGGAACTGGCACAAACGCCATTCCAGCGGGCGGCGTGATGGCCGACTCGGTTGTTGCAGCCCGCACCGCGCCTGGATTGTTATTGCTGCTCATCCGGCGACCGAAAGTTCGGCGACGATTTCTTTCTCATCGAAGTGATGCGATATCTTGCCACGAATCTGATACGTCTCGTGCCCCTTGCCGGCCAGCAGCACTACATCGTTGGCCTGCGCAATATCGAGCGCGTGCGCGATGGCCGCGCGACGATCTTCGATGCGATCATGTTCCTTTTCCTTCATGCCGGTTTCGATGTCATCGAGAATACGTTCGGGATCTTCGGTGCGCGGATTATCGCTGGTGAGAATGACGTGATCGCCCAGGCGTTCCGCAATTTCACCCATGACCGGTCGTTTGCCGCGATCCCGATCACCGCCGCATCCAAACACCACAATCAATCGCCCGGAGTCCGGTGCGATTCCAGTGAACGGGCGCACGGCGGCAATGGCGCGTTCGAGCGAGTCAGGCGTGTGCGCGTAGTCACGCAGCACGGTTGGTGCAGTGCGCAATATCTCGAGACGTCCCGGCACCTGCGGTGCGGTTTGCAACTTCTCAGTGATTGCATCTAACGATTTGCCAAGCGCCAACGCTGCCGTGGCGGCCGCCAACGCGTTGGAAATATTGAATTCGCCAATCAACGGAAGCGAAATGTGTTTCGCACCCGACGGCGTGACCAACTGAAATTGACATCCCTGCGCTTCGTAGACCACATCGCGCGCACTAACGTCGGCATTCACGCTCAAACCAAAGGTCAGCTTGTGCGGCGCTTCCGGCAACGCGCGCCACGACGGATCGTCCGCATTTACAACGGCGGTTCCGTCACGCGATAACAAACCCACCAGACGCGTTTTCGCGCCCAGATAGTTCTCCATCGTCAAGTGATAATCAAGATGGTCGCGCGTGAGATTGGTGAACAACCCCGCGGCAAACGACAATCCTTCAACGCGCCGTTGATCGAGCGAGTGTGATGACACTTCCATCACTACACTGGTAATCCCTTCATCCACCAGCGCGCGCAACAAGCGCTGCAGCTCGACCGGCCCAGGGGTGGTCAGTCCATCACCGCCGGGAAAGACTATTCCTGCACTGCCCAGCAACACACCCAGCGTGCCGATTGATGCAGATGGCGCAGGCGGCGAGTCGAGTAAATGCCGAAGCAAACCCACGGTCGTCGTTTTTCCGTTGGTCCCGGTCACACCCACCAGTTGCAACGCGCGCGCCGGCCAATCATAAAACGCCGCTGCAGCGACCGCTGCCGCTCGGCGCCCATCGCGCACTACAATTGCGGGCAACGTAGTGCGAAAGCCGTCTTCAACCAACGCACAACTTGCCCCACTCGTCGCAGCCTGGTCCAACCAGTCGTGCCCGTCTTGCGCCGAACCGCGCACGGCCACGAAAGCGCAGCCGAGTGTGACCCGACGACTGTCATCAACCAGTCCGGCCACTTGCAACGGAAAATCTTCCGCGACCGAAACCAGCAAACCCGCTGCTCCGAGCGCTTCGACAATTCGCGCCGATGACACCATCGTCGCGCTGCTCATCGTCCCGACTCCAGCAGCACTGCGGTTCCAGCGCGCGCAAACGATCCCGCCAGCGGCTTCGTGCGACCACTCGCCCCGTCAACCAGTCTGACCTGAAAACCAGCCGCGTGCAGTGTGCGCACCGCATCGCGCAGGTCCAAACCAGCCACGTTTGGTATCTGCACCAACTCTGCTTCGCTCGCGCGAATGGCTTTCGGTTTGTACGGAAATTGCACAACCACCGTTGTGGGCGCGGGCATCGCAACTTTTGGCGCAGCGCGAACAATCAACGCGGTCGTATCGACCATCTCGGCAGAATCAAGCGTGCCGGCAACCTCGACTGCCAATTTGCCGCCAGCTTTCTTGAGCGCCACCGCCCGCGCAATGGAATCTTTTTTGGCCGCGGCGCGCAGCGCTACGGTATCAACTTTAACGGGCACTGGTCGAGCAACCGCTGCCAAGGCCGAGCGATCCAGCTGCACATCGCGCGTAGCCATCGCACCCTGCAGAATGCGATTCACCACCGGTGCTGCAACCTTGCCACCAAAGATCAAACCTTTCGGATCAATGAGGCGTGCTACTACCACGTACTGCGGATTCCTGGCCGGAAACATCCCGACGAATGTCGCATTGTATTTACCGTCGAGATACCGACCGCCTTCACTCCGTCGCGACGTACCGCTCTTGCCCGCGACAGCAAAGGTTTGCAAGTCGGCAGCGACTCCTGTTCCGCTGTCTACCACCGACTCAAGAATCACGCGCGTTTCTTCGGATGCCTTGTGCGATAACACCCGGCGCAAGGCGCGACGCTGATGCTGAAACACAATCGTTCCGTTGGCATCACGAATTTCGCGCACGAGTGCGGGCTGCAACAACTCACCACCGTTCGCAACCGCAGCGTACGCCACCGCCAACTGCAACGGCGTTACCAACATCTCATAACCCATGGCCATGGACGCGGGCGTTTGCAGACTCCACGTCTTTGGCAACGCAACACGACCGCGTGATTCGGCGGGATACGGCGTGCCCGGTTGCACTCCAAACCCGAAGTCGCGCAGCACCTCGTACTCCTGCGATGCGCTGAGTCGTGACGTGAGCTTCACAATGCCGATGTTACTGGAATTTCGAATGACATCGCGCACCGGCATGAAGGCCGCTTTGTGTTCATCTGTGATGGTGCGCTTGTTCAGCACCCACCGACCGTCCTCGGTATTCACCATTTCGTCTGGCGTTGTAAGGCCGCGATTCAGCAGGTCCGCGACAAAAAACGTTTTGATCACCGAGCCCGGCTCGTAACCTTCGGCCAACGGCGTGCTGCTGAGCGGCACCTTCCCATTGCGATAACCGGCCAACGCGAGAATCGAACCATCGCGCGGATCCACAATCACCACATCGCCACCCGATGCACCCGTCCGCTGCAGCGCGAGCTGCAATTCGCGTTCGCAAATATCCTGCAGCGTTGAGTTGATCGTCAGCGTGACGGAGTGACCGGGAGTCGCCTCAAAGCCTGTCAGGGAAGGCGTATCGAAGTATTTGCCGCGTCCATCACGCAACGACGTCCGTTTGCCCGTCTGACCGCGCAACAACGAATCAAGTTCCTGTTCAATGCCGCCCACGGCCATGCCTCTCGCGTCCATCACGCCAATCAAGCGACGAACACCATCCGGTGCCGCAATGACACGCTGCATCACAAATTGCGGCTTGACGCCGCGCAGTTTGAGCAGTCCCTCGACGTCGCGCGGCACGTACGACCTGGGAAGTTCCACCCAGGTCCTGGTACTATCGAGCGCGCTGCGGATGAGCGACTTGGACACACCGAGTGCGGTCAACCCGCGCAACAGTTCGCGACGATCATCCTGTTTGGCCGAGCGTTCACGACGCACCTGATTGGGCGCGATGCGTATCTGCACCAACTCACGACTCTCCGCGAGCACTATCCCACGCTCGTCAAGAATCTGACCACGCGGCGCCGCCAGGTCGCTCTGCCGGATTTGTTGTTTCGCCGCGCTTTCGGCCCACATCGGCCCGTCAATGAGCTGCACCTGAATAGCGCGGGCAATGAGCGCCAGTGCGAACAACACCAGTGACCCGTGAATCAGCGACGCGCGCAGTCGGCTCACGAGCGGCTTGCCGACCGCGGTATTCTCACCCTCGTGATCGCTGCGCGTGAACGCGTTCATGGCTGGCGACGCGCGGGTTGGCGAATCGCAATCAGCCCGGTGGACATACTGTTCCCGATCGCCAACGTATCGGTTGATACGCCGTCCCTTGCCACGGAATCGCGCAAACTGCGTGGCGCGAGATTGCGCACTTCGAGCTCCGTCGCGACGTGCATGCCCAGGCGCCGTTCAGCTGCCGGCACAATGCGCGAACGACTCGTCGCGTCGTTAATGTCGCGCTCCAGGGTGGTCCGAAGCGAAAGGAGTTCGCGTTTTCGTGTCTCCAAGCCGCGCACTACGCGATTCTCGGCCACCGCAATGGTTCGACGCCACACGACGAGCGCTGCAATGCTCAGCAATCCCACCAAGGAGAGCGCAACAATTGCGCGCCCGCTGAGTGGCGAACTTGATTTGCGGGAAGCAGCGCGAGCCATCATCGATACGACATCACGTTTCGGCGCGGCGCCACACGCGCAACCTGGCGCTGCGCGAGCGAGCGTTCACGGCAATTTCTTCGGGGCCGGCGCGCACCGCACGACGCGTCACGGTTTCGCCAGGTGCAACACCACCGCAGTTACAAATCATCTGCCGGGGTGGACAGGTACACGCCGTGCTCCAGGCGCGGAACGCGTGTTTCACGAGACGATCTTCGCCCGAGTGGTAGCTGATGATAGCCAGGAGTCCACCAGGCGTCAGGCGATCACGCAACCGCGGCAACGCACGCTCCAGGCCATCGAGTTCGTCGTTGACCGCAATACGAATTGCCTGAAAGATGCGCGCAAATTCCGGCGCACCACTACGTGGTCCGAGTACGGCGCGAATCGCGTCCACCAGATCGTCGGCCGTGACAAACGGACGGCTGGCGCGCCGACGCACGATTTCACGCGCCATCCGCGCCGCTCGTGGCTCGTCTGCATACGCGCGAAGGAGTGCGGAGAGATCGACTTCGTCAATGTTGTTGAGCAGGCCGGCAGCGTCGTACTCGGAGTCATCCCCCATGCGCATATCGAGCGGCGCGCCTTCGCGAAACGTGAAGCCGCGTGTGAGGTCGTCGAACTGATGCGAAGAGACACCCAGGTCGAGCAATATGCCATCGAAGTGTTCGACACTCGCGAGACCGGCCTCGCCCAACTCAGCGTAGTTGCCCTGAAGCGCGCGAAAGCGGCCGATGCGTTCAAAATCGGCGAGGCGTTCGCGGGCTGCCGAGAGGGCGCGCGGGTCGCGATCGATGCCGGTGACGCGAGATCCGCGCTCGAGAAACATCGAGGAGTGTCCGCCTCCCCCCAACGTGCAGTCGAGCACTGTTTTCGCGTTGGCGAGCAGTGTTTCGACCTCGTTGAGGAGGACGGGAACGTGGTAGGCGCCTGCGCGCCCGGATGGGGAAGTTCGAACCGGGCTCACACCGTTGGTTGCAGAGAGGCGCGGCATGTTAGCGGAGTGCGTGGTACATCGTCAAGCGATGTTGCGCTGAGCGAAAATGTGCATTGTGTGGAAGCGCGCACAGTTGTGATATCAGTTTTGAAGTGCCGGGAAATGCGCGAGCCCGCTGTCGACTGACAGCGGGCTCGCGAGCGATGGGGCGGTCGAGCCGCCGCGTGCGCGTTACTTGCAGGAGTAGGAGCTTATCAACTGAACGAGCTGTGTGTCGAGCTGTATGGCCATTCCCATGAGTTGGTCCATGGTCGCTTTGGGCGCTGACGCCCCACCCTGTGGCAACGCTATCATCGCGTCGGTAGTCAGGCCCTTGGCCGTCCTTGCCAAGTCACAGGACTTGGTCGGTTGTGACGCCGCCGCCTTGAGATTGGCGAGCAAAATACTGGTGGCCCCCTTCAAGAAGGCGACCTGCGGTTTCTGTTCACGCGTTGCGACACTATCGGCAAACGCCAAAAGGCCTAAGGTTTCGGTAAAACTTGCGTCGGCTGCGGCAGCGTCCGTTTTCATCAACGCTTGTGCCGCGCCAAACTTTCCGTTCGCTGCGTTAATCACGAACTGGCGCGTGCTGGCTGTCGTATCACCGGACGCAATGAGTTCGCGGGCCACGGGCAAAATTTCATTCGACTTGCCCAGCGCGACCAGAAGAGAAATTTTCTGCGCCCCCGCGTTTGGTACCGGGATTTTGGCTGCCATCGCGCTGTTGAGCTTGTCATAAGCCTGCTGCAGCTGACCCGCCTTCTGTAGCATCTGGATCTCAAAACCCACCAGGTACGCGTCGGTCGGGAACTTCTTCACGCCTTCCGCAGCCGCTGAAGCAGCAAGCTGAAACGCGCTGTCCTGAGCGTAGGCGTTGGCCGTGGTGCTGAAGTAGGTCGTATCGGCAAAGGAGGTATCCAGGCGAATCAGTTCCATCCCTTGCGCGCGCATTTCCTTGTAATCCTTGACTGCACCCAGAATCTTCCAACGCAGGCGCAGCAGTTCTGGATCGCCCGGATTCTGAACAACGGCCGAGTCAATGATGGGCCGAGCAATGCCCGGGTTCTTGGCGCCGGCGATTTCTTCAATGGCTTCGCGAACCATCGTTGTATTCTTTGAGTCGTTGCGCATCATGCGCAGCAACGTCACGACCAGTGAATCGCTCTTCTCCGGCCCGCCCTTGCGGTAGGCGTCGGCAACGAACTTGAGCGCTGTATTGCTGCGCGGATCGAGCGCGGACAGCTCTTTCGCGACCTTGACGATTTCGTCCGAAGACGCCTTTGACAAGTACAGCGCGTTGAGCAGGCAGGCACGCGCCAGTGTCGACTTCGGGTAGGCGGTGATGCCAAGATTCGCGAATTGAATGGCTTCGGCGTACTTCTGGTCGCGCACCGAATTGACACACTTCTTTTCGCCCTCGAGCTGCTTGCGCGCTTCCTTGTATTCCTTGACGAGGATGTTCAGTGCGTCGCCGAGTTTGGGAGCTTCTCCGACGCCTAGCGGCTGCCGAGCGTTGATGTCACGCGTAAGAACGAGGTCGGCTTCGACCTTGTACCCTTCGCCGACTCTATTCGCTGTGCCGGCGATGTATTCGTCGGCGCGGATCTGCACGGCCAATTGTTTGGCGTCGTGCGGTTCGAGCGCGTCGGTGGTGGAGAAGGCAGATGCCACCAGATTCGGATTAATGCGCTCGACCGGAATGACCCAGATCTGCTTGGCGGGAAATGCGCCGTCTACTTTCCGGCGCATTTCCTCGGAGGCCTGGTAACCCAGACCGTTTTCGGGTGACTTGCCGGGCGGCGCCTTTTCGGTGCTTTTGAACGACGTAATCATGACCTGTGACGCGTCCTTATCGGGCGCTCGGTTGGCCATCGAACCGATCCTCGACTGAGCGGAGACCGAGGCAGGAATCGCGATGGCGGCAACGGCTGCTGTAAATCCAAGTCGCATAGTTCTCACTTGCAGTTCGGAAACGATGACATGAGTTGGCCCAGGTAGGTGTCGGTTTGTGAGGCCCGCTGAAACGATTGGCTCACGGCCGCTTGCGCAAACGCTGGGCCGCCCGGCAGGGAGATCAGCGCCGCCATCACATTGGCTCGCGCGTCTTTCGCCAGTTGACAGTTTTTCGTCGCGGCCGACTGTTGCGACTTAATGACTGCAATCTGCAGATTCGCCGCACCCGTCAGGTAGGCGACTTGCGACTTTTGGAGCGGTGTCTTTGCGAGGCTGGTTTCCGCCTCCTTAAGCGAGACCAGCGCCACATTCAGCGAATCTATCGCCGCCGCCGCATCCGTTTGGACCAGCGCGCCAGATCCCAGTACCACCAGCGCCTGAAGTTCGTTCAGGACGATCTGACGAACGTTCCCGGTGGTGTCGCCAGCGGCGATGAGCTCCTTCGCGACAGCCACGATTTGCGCACTGGGCGCTTTCATCTGCTGCAAAATCACGAGCTTCAAGGCGCCGGCATTGGGAACGGACACCTTTGACGCCATCGCCTTGTTCAACTTTTCAAGTGCTACGGGAAGCTCTCCGGCCTTCTGTAGCATCTGAATCTCATACCCGGTCAGATATGCATCCGTTGGAAACTTCTTGACGCCCTCGGCCGCCGCTGCGGCAGCCTCTTTAAACATGCTGTCGATGGCGTACACATTGGCAGTCGTACTGTAGTACGTCGTGTCGGCGTAGGCGGTGTCGAGGCCGATCAGTTCGAGCCCGGCCTCGCGCATAGCCTTGTAGTCTTTGACGGCGCCCAGAATTTTCCAGCGCAAACTGAGCAGCTCGGAGTCGCCCGGATTCTGCACGACCGCGGAATCGATGATGGGGCGGGCGATGCCAGGGTTCTTCGCGTCGGCGATCTCCCGGATCGCGTCGACCTGCAGCTGCGTATTGGTGGGATCGGCCTGCATCCAGCTGAGCAACGTCATCACCAACGAATCGCTCTTCTCGGCACCGCCTTCACGGAAGCCCTGCGCGACGAATTTCAGCGCGGTGGTGCTGCGCGGATCGATGGCGGCCAGCTCTTTGGCGACCTTCACCACGTCGGCGATTGGGGCCTTGGACGAGTAGAGGACGTTCAGTAGGCAGGCGCGCGCCAGGGTCGACTTTGGATAGGCCGCAATGCCCGCGTTCGCAAACTGAATCGCAACATCCCACTTCTGGTCGCGAGCGGCACTCATGCACTTCTTCTCGCCGTCGAGCTGCTTGCGCGCGTCCTTCAATTCCTTGACAAGCCCGGCTATCGCGTCACCAAGCTTCGGCGCTTCGTAGAAACCCAGCGGTTGGCGCGCCGCGATGTCGCGGGTGAGGACGAGGTCGGCATCGACGCGTACGCCAGTCGCCGTTTTCACGGCGGTGCCCTGGATGAACTCATCGGCGCGAATGATGCCGCCAAGCGCTTTGGCGTCATGAATGGCCAATCCTTCGGTCGTCGGGAAATTCGAAGCGTCGAGCTGCTGGTTCAGACGCTCGACCGGAATCACCCACACTAGTTTGGGCGAAAATGCGTCGTCAACGCGCTTGCGCATTTCCTCGCCGGCCAGATAGGCCAGCCCTTTTTCTTTCTTGTTGTTCTCGGACTTGTCGAGCACTTTGAACGACGTGATCATGAGCTGCGACGCGTCTTTATCGGGCGCGCGATTGGACAATGAGCCCAACTTCTGCGCCTGTGCTGCCAGTAATGCGGGCAGCGCGGCCAGTACGACCGCCGCAACTCCAAGCCGCCGAATAGTCATGTGATACCTAGCCGTCAAGTGTGAGTGCTCCCACCGAGAAGCTGTCTGCGCTGGTGTGCTGCGTCGAGACACGAGTAATGCGACCGGGACCGGCAGCCGCGCCTCATAACAACCGCGCTGCGGGGGACTTGGGAACTTCGCTCTCTCAGAATCCGCTCGCAAGGTAGGAAAGATTGCGATGTGGTTACGGTGGGTGAGCAGTGGGCGAAGAGGGACTCGAACCCCCGACATCCTGCGTGTAAGGCAGGCGCTCTAACCAACTGAGCTATTCGCCCTACGGATGAGTATTACACTCAGTCCGGGGTTGTGTTGCAACAACTTAGCTCACGTCACAAAACTGCGAAAGCGCGGTCCTTTTGGTGGTTGGCGCACTGCATATGTGCGGTTCGTGTGCGAGTGAATCATAGCAGCACTCAGCTATGCACCGAGAACGCGCTCGTCAATCTCGGCGCGCGGTTGTTCCATTGTTCACATTGCTGCTTCGCGACGTTTGCAAGAGCCCGCGTGGCACGCTGAAAAACCTTGGCATCCGCCGCGGATAACTGCGTGTGCTTCTCTAGACTAGTGGACATCGGTGATGCACATGCGGAAGTGAACATCGTGCATCTGGGGAGCGGACTCCCGGTCTCGGCCGAGGTTTTCCGGCAGAGCACCTGGCTCCGCCACCTCGCAAGCCCAGTCCAAGACAATAGGTGCCACAATGAAGGCGGATCTACCTTTGAACCAACAGACCAATGGGGGCCAGAATTACACAGATGTAGATCCGGTGGGACCCAAGCGCGGTTGCAACTGATTGCGCTGACAGCACCGTGATGACGCGCGCGATAGTGCGTCATGAAAGCCGCCGCAATCATCCGTTACCTGCGCGCTTGGCCGCCGCCCGTGGCGGGATCGCTGTCCTCATGCCTGAGTTGCCGTACGGCAAATAAATCGCCCGCCGGGATGAGTGGCAGGCGATGCTGATGGAGCGGTTGTGGTGGGATTTGGCAGTCAGACCGCAGAGAGCCCTTGTTGGCTGATGACCAATTGGTTCACATGCGACCCGACGTAAATACTCTGCGCCCCAGATGGTGGTGATACACCCAGTTCCCAGGGCAAGCGGGCATTCGGCGGCGCTGGAATATCATCGTGAAATTCGAGACGGCACGCCAAACTCGCGCGCAAGGCCTCCCACAATTCCTTCGACAGCTCCCGTTCGCTGTTACCGGTTGCGATCGCGTCCGGCATTTCTGCGACGCGCGCAACAAAGGTGCCGTCCGTGTCGTTCTCCACCCGGATCGTCCACGGCAGTCGCATCAACACCCGCAGTTTTTGGGAGTCGGTCCAGTGCGCGGTCATAGTTCTAGTACCTCCTTAGGCAGTAACTTGTTCTCCCGCAGCGCCGCGATCATCTCCACGACGTAGACAGGTTTGAGACAGCCGGATCCTGATTGCACGAGCCCGATGATTACCCCACGTTTTCCGCTCGGAACGTTTGGGTCTGGCAGTTCCCGCCTGAATCTTCGGTGACTACCGCCGTGTGACCCTTGGACGAAGCCAATATGATCGAGAATACCAGCGGCCTCCTCGAATGTATACGAGCGAGGGTCAGAGTCCGCAATCATCGCGGCGAGCCGCTTACGCCAGCTACCCATCGACCTTCGGCGTCCGATCGACGACCGACAGAATGAAGTCGCCGAGACGCACGGGCGACTCTGCCACATGATAGACCTCGATCAGATAGTCATCGGGACCCGGGACAACAAAATTGGCCAATTCGAGAATTGTGACGCTGCGCATTCTCCGTCCCATGTCGTTCAGGATGAACGGGGTCTGAAAACGAACATCGTCGTGGATGCGCTCGCCACTTCCATTGGTAACACGCAGCAGCAACTCGTGCTGAAGTCCTTCGAACAATCCGACTTCTGTAATTACCACCAAATAAGAGCGCGGCAGCAGGATCACTTTCAGCGCATCATCCGGCGCGCCTTTGGGGGCTAGTACGTCATACGAGTCGAATGTGCCTGCGATTGTCGTGCGACCGTTCGCCGTGACCGCGTAGTCCGCCAGCATCAGCGCCTTCAGCTCCATGGTTCGCAAGATCCGGTTAGCAGTTAGTCGGACACGCCGCGAGAACGCAAGGAGCAGGCGGCGTTCATTGGTGTGTCGAACGTGTGAACAGACTCGGCCAATTGGCCCAACGATTGGACGAAACTACACACCCGCACTGCCTGGCGCTCATTCACTCCGGTTTACTTCGGTGGCAGCCTCAACAGCAAAACGGCCCACAAACCTTGCTTTCGCAACGAGTTGAGAGCCGTTTTAAGTATCCAAATCGACCGCGGTGTATCAACGCGGGTCAGCATGTAAGGCAGGCGCTCTAACCAACTGAGCTATTCGCCCTGCGGATGAGTAGTACCCTCAGTCCGGGGTGGTGTTGCACGAAGTTAGCCACTCTGTGACGAGAGGCAACCTGGGCGATAAATATGCATATGCGAAGCGGCATCGCTTCGTCAATCTCCCGCAAGCGTTGGACAGCCGCGATAACTACCGCTTCAAAATCGCCAACGGCACCAATACGAGATACCCAACAACCAGCAGAATCGGCGCGATCGTCTCGCCACCGCGCCAGAGATCGGCATAACCCAACACGAGGGTGCCCAACGCGGCGCCCCACCAGATAAATGCGCGTGAGCGCGGCGAGTTCTTGGTGACTGACATTCGAGGTAGGCTAGACCTGCCCACCACCTGTGTCAAGCGAACCACGCGAACCCGTCACGGCAGCTTCCTCGCTCGGCCCCGTTACCATCGCGTGCTCGAGCGCCAGCAGTGCCTGCAGTGCACTGCGACGTGCCGCCGCCTCCTGCACCGCTTCAGTGGCGCGCATGATCTCCAATCGCCTGTGATTGCGACGCCGCTTGGACCAATACAGCGGACCGAGAGCAAGCCCAAGAAATGAGAACGCGAGCGATAGATTGGCCACTAAGGCCAGCGCGCCATATTGGCGGCGCACGCGTTGATGCCAATACGCATCAAAGCCCTGGGCCGTCATTCCGTACGCCTGCCGCAACGCGCGGTCAAACGAACCGGTGCGTTTCCACCCTTCAAAAAAGTTGGCGAGCCCGCGCTTTTGATCAATCGCCTGCAGCTCAGCCACCGCCAAATGTGATAACGCGTAGGTGTATTCCGCGCGCGATGCTCCGCCAAAAAATCCCGCGTTCAGCGCGTCGGCGTCGGGCAAACTCCGCCACGCCATACTTACCGACGTTTCCAGCGCGGTTGTGCGCGACCATTCGGCCGCTGAAACGCTCGCATACCCCTCGTCGAACCAGCGCGGTGGGGCGTTTCCCATGAATTCGTGCAGGGCGAGATGCGCGAGTTCATGGCGCAACACCACTTCTGGATTACCCGCATCACTGTGGCCGTACGATCCCTGCATAATTATGCGACGTTCATCGGGGATCGCGATGGCGGCGCCCCACTCCGGCGCACTGGGTCCGACCCACGCGCGAAACATCTCGGCCGTTGGTGCAATGGCGATGAGCACATTCGCACGCGGCTTGGGTAAGCCCGGAAAGGTGTCGCGCGCCACAGCATAGCCCAGGATCGCGTTGGCCATGCGCAGGTCGCGCCGCTCGGCCACCACAGTAAAACGCCCACTGTCCAGACGCACGCCGTCGCCGGCGGTAATCGTGGGCAGGATTTGCGCCACGCTTGCCTGCATTGGCGCCAGGGCCAAGACGCCTGCCATAATAGATGCAACGACGACCAGCGCCATTTGCGTTACGGCAGGTGCCTCACCGCTTCGCACGCGACGCAACAAGTCACAGCACAGACGCGGCCACACTACCGCGGCGGAGCGCCACCCTGTTCGAGGCTCTCCAGCAATTCGGCGCAGCGTTTTCCCCATGGATTGAACTTGTTCGCCGCTGCTCCCGCGCGCCATGTCTCCTTCGCCTCTTCCAGTTGTCCGGCAAACCATTGCGACCGCCCCAATTCATACCAGGCTTGCAACAGATTCGGTCCGAGTGCAATCGCTTTGCGGAAGAACACATCGGCGTCGTCAAACATCTCCCGCTCGTAGTACACCTGGCCCAGATACAAATGCGCGTACAACGTGGCGCGGCGATCATCGTCGAGCCGAATCGCACGCGAGAGGTGTTCGATGGCCTCGCCGTAGATTTTCTTGCGGAGGCAGATGTAGCCAACGTTCGTGCGCGCCAGCGCATTTTGGGGTTCGCGCAGCAACACGCTGTGAAAGGTCAGCAACGCAGTATCGTAATTCTCCTGCATCATCTGCGCCCATCCCCGCAGCGACTCCGCCTCACTGCTATTTGGAGCCAGTTCAATCGCGCGAACAAAGGCCTGCTCAGCGGCCACGGCGTCGCCCAGCGACAACAACGACCAACCCTTTTCGATAAACGTGCTCGCGCCCAGGTGATCAACGCGCCCTGTTGACAGCGCATGCACGGCGCTCCCTCGACCGGGAGCGATTCCACTGGCACTCGTGTCCGTGTGTTTCCAACGTGCGGCCAGTGCCTTTACCGAACCTTTGAGTTCGGCGTACGCGACCGCTGTCGCTTCCGCGTCGCGGTACAGCGCAATAATTTCGCCTTTGATGCGCTCACGGTCCGGCAAGGTGAGCGTGCCCTCCATCGAGCGGGCCAACGCGTCGCGTCGCGCAATCAACGCCGCGCCATCGGGAACACGGTCGGGCAGCAATGTGTCGAGCTGGTCGAGCAATGCTGAATCCGAAACGGGACTAGCCACGAAGCGACTCCAAGACCAGCGTCTCGCTGGCCGTCAACACCTTCGCAACATCCAGCACTAACACCACCTGGTCACGGTGTTTCAGCATGCCCAACAAATAGGCACCCGACAGTCCACGCACCAGTGACGGTGGCGGTGCAATTGACGAGGCATCCACGGTCACCACTTCCTTCACGGCATCGACAATAGCCGCGAGCCAATCTGGTTGAGTGTTGAACACCACCACGCGTGTTGTCGCACCCGCGGTCGGGCGCTCGCGACCAAATCGGCGGCGCAGATCAATCACGGGCACCATCACGCCGCGATATTCGATCACACCTTCCAACCAGTCCGGCATTCCTGGAATAGGAGACGGGTGTGCGAATCGCACGACACGCTCTACGCTCTCCACGGGAGCCGCGAGGGTATCTTCGCCAACGGTAAATGTCACGAGGGTGGCCCGATCGACCGCTGCCGCAGCGGCCGCCGCGGCGGCTGAACGGTGACGAGCGCCAAAAACAGGCGTCGTTGCCGTAGGGGAGGCGTTCAATGGCGCCCCAGGTGAGTTTAACTGCGAATCAGCGGCCATGATTTCCCGTCTCCGACCGTGCGGCAAAACCAACATCGAGAGTCAGCGCGTCAACAAATGCGTTGGGATGAATCAATCCAACCCATCGCGCGCCCACGCGCAACACACCGTCCAGCACGCGATCGGCCGAGATAAGCGCGGGTGGAGTGCGCAAGCCGTCGAGACTCACCTGAGGCGCGGCCTCGGCTCCATCGACCAGCACGGCCACAAAGGTATTTGCCGACGGCAGAATGAGCGCCAGTGGTTGCCTGTTCACCCGCGGCGATTGCAACACGTGCGTGGCGTCGTAGACAGGAAGCAGCTCTCCACGCACTCGCAGCACACCCAACGCTCCGCCAGTGTTGCGCGCCGATTCGATATCACACGCATCGACGATTTCGTCGACACTTGAGAGCGGAATTGCGAACCGCTCGGCGCCGAGATCGAAGCAGAGAAGATCCAACAGCACGTGCTCTATGGCGCGGTCTCGCATTGCGTTCGTCATGACACGATCCTCATCGAACCAGTCGGACGCAACGTTGCGGTTCGCACGCGTGCCGGTGATTTCGCCGCAACCAGCGACACAGCCGCGCCAATTGTGCTCGACACTGCGTTCAGTGGCACGACGTAGTCAGCGCCGGCGTGATTGAGAGCCGCCACCGGCATTCCGGCGATCACCGCCGAATCACTGTCTTGCACGATACCAATGGCGCCCGCCGTGCGCAGCAGCCGTAAACCTTCGGCACCATCGCGTCCCATACCGGTTAGCACGACCCCAATCGCGGCGGCACCAAACAGCTGCGACACCGATGTGAACAGCGGATCGGCCGCCGGTCGCACGCCCCACTCCGTCGGATCGTCGTTCATGACCAGGCGCACGCCGTCGCCCCACTTCTCGACACACATGTGTAGTCCACCCGGCGCAATGTACACATGTCCGTTTTGCAACATCTCGCCGTGTACGCCTTCAGAAACAGGCAGCGGTCCGAGTGTGTTCAAACGTTGCGCCAGGCTCGCGGTAAAACCTTTCGGCATGTGTTGCACAATCAACACCGCCGCATCCAAATCGCGCGCCAGTTTCGGAATCACCTGCGTAAGCGCCGCTGGGCCGCCCGTTGACGACGCGATACACACCACGTGTCGCACCGCGCTATCCGACATCAGCGCACGGGGTGCCCTCGGCCTGGCAGAAGCAAACCGCGCTGAACGCGCCAGCACATTTACCCCACGCAAGTTCGTGCACGACGCTGCACGAAGGGCGTCCAACAACTCCTCGCGCACGCGGCCGAGGTCGAGGCTGATTGGTCCCGATGGCTTGCGAACGAAATCGACGGCGCCCAACTCCAGTGCGCGCAGCGTTGCTTCGGCACCACCATCCGCTCCACCGGCACTTAACATCACAACTGGCCGCGGTAGTTCGCTCATGATGTAGCCTAACGCATCAAGCCCGTCGAGGCCCGGCATTTCGATGTCCAGCGTCACAATGTCCGGATTGAGGGCGTGCACCTTGCGTAGTGCATCCTCTCCGTCGCGCGCGGTTCCGATCACCGTAAATTCGCCGCTGGATGCGACCACGTCACTGACCATGCGTCGCATGAACGCGCTGTCGTCTACCACGAGCACCCGGCGCACGGCTGCTTCGTTAGAGCGCGACATCGCCCTTGGCCAATGAGCGCACGAGCAGCGCGCCTTGTTTCACATCGAGGTACACGCTGCGTCCGTGCGAACCGCCAACGTCTTCACCGAGTACCGGCACACCGTGCGCCAGGCAAGCCGCACGCGCCGCCGCGATGTTGCGCGTACCCAGTGGTGGAGCTCCGGCCGGCAGCAGCGAACCAAACATACTGGCGCCGCCCACGAGGCGCGCACCAATCCCCTCGCGCGCTCCCAGTTCGCGCATGCGCGTGAGCATCGCGGGAACAGCGGTAGACGCAAATTTTCCCGGCATATCGCGTTGCGTGGAGAGGGCCTCGTTGGGCAACAATACGTGCGCCATTGCGCCAACGCCCGCGCGGGCGTCATGCAAAACAATCGCCACACACGAACCCAGGCCTATGGTGGCCAGGGTAATCGGTCCCGCACTGACGGCGTAGTCTGCGATGTTCACGCGAATCTGTTTCACTCGAGTGGCCGACGGAACAATCGCTCACGCAAGTTCACCGACTCAAACTTGTCGCGCGCTGGACCAATCAATGTTTCGACCTTTCCCAACATCAATATACCGCCTGGAACAAGAGCGTTGAACAGCTGATCAAAGAGAATCGCCTGTGATTCACGCGAGAAATAGATGATCACGTTGCGGCAGGCAATCAAGTGAAAGCGCTTCGGTGCGACTTCGTCCCGCAGCAAATCGTGTCGCAACACATGCACGCGCGCGCGAAGCTCCGCGTCGATGACGCCAGGATCGCCGGCACTGACCCAACGCGCGCGCCGAGCTGGTGATACGTCCTCAAGAATCGTTTCGGCATATCGACCGGTTCGCGCCGCGGCGAGCGATTCGACATCCACATCCGTCGCTTCTACGCGAAAACGGTTAAGGCCCACGGTATCAGCCAAGCCCATGGCCAACGAATACGGTTCCTGCCCATGCGAACACCCGGCACTCCACACTTCCAGCAGGCCCGGAAACGTGTCGCGCAGTAGCGGATACGCTGTTGCTTCCAGCGCCGCAAACGCATTGGTGTCGCGAAAAAATCGCGTGACGTTGATGGTGAGCGCAGCCAGCAATCTTTCCCATTCTGCCGGCGTGCTGTCCAACAGCCGTTCGTACTCGGCAAAGGTGTGCACCGCGTTCGCGCGCATGCGTACACCAATGCGGCGGCGCACGCAGCGGTCCTTGTAGCCGAGGCACTGCACGGCCCGTTCGCGCTCGATCTTGCGCAACAGGTGTGCAAATTCTTCGATTTCGCCAGGCTCCGCCGTATTCGGGATCATGATCACGAAGATACACCCGTCGTTACTTCGCGTGTCTGCGCGACGGGCTTTGTTCGCACCGCGCTGAGGTTGGCTTGGACAATACGATTGTCGGGCTCCAGCTTGAGCGCTTGCTCCCAGCAGTCGCGCGCTTCGTCGACTGCCCCGCGGCGGAAATGAATATTCCCAAGCTTGAGATGGACGTCGGCGCCATGCAACGGCGCGAGCCGAACCACACGAAGAAAGTCTTCCGCTGCTTCGTCATACCGCTGCGCACGGTAATGATAGTCACCAAGATTCTTGTGCAATTGCGCGACGTTCGCGTCTTCCAGCAGTGCGTGCTCGATGGCGCGCGCCGCCGTTTCATAGCTACCTCGGCGTTCGTGTGCGACCGCCAGATTGTTATGCAGTGCCACCGCGTGCGGGTGCACATCCACGCCATCCTCCAGCACAGCAATTGCGCGTTGCACATCTCCAGCTAGCGCTGCGGCCAATCCGGCGTAGTGATACCACGCGGCCGATGGTTGCCGTGCACCCCACAGCGCCTTCGCGGTGCTCAATCGTTCTTCGGCGTGTGCGAGTTCGCCGCTCTTGAGGGCCAGCACCGCTTGCGCCACGCACGTGCGCGGATCATCACCGCCGCCGCGGCGCACCGCTTCCGCCAGCGCAAGCTCGGCGTCGGTGTAGCGCCCCAACTGTTCAAGCGCAAACGCGAGATTGTGAAAGACGGGAGCCTTGGCCTCCGGCTGTTGCGAGGCCGACGTGAGCACTTCAACCCCTTCGCTCCACTCGCTGCGACGCAGGTGCACGAGGCCGAGGTAGAATCGAGCCGCGATGTCTTCGCTGCTCAATTCCAGCACACGCCGGAACTCGCGCTGCGCTTCGTCGAACATGGCCGTCTTGTAGAATGCCACGCCGAGATTGCGATGTTCGGCCACGCGGCTTTCCGGCGACGGCTGACGACGCGCCGCACTGCGGCCAACGCGCTGCGCGTAACCGGCGGTGAGCAAACCGAACAGGGCTTTGCCAACTTCGAATTCGTTCAATCCCGACTTGTTTACTACCGCGGTCACGTCGTTCGTGCCGTCGAGCCAAGGTGCGATTCGCTGTTGCTCCACGCTGAGTGCCACTTCGCGATGGGCAATGCGACCTTGATCAATCTCGAAAATCAGGTCGAGACTGGGAATCTTCCGGGCAATCTGCGTCCATTCGTCGACGCGCCGCGCGCCCTCCAGCAGCAGAGAATCGGCGTTGATGGAGAACAGGGTTTCGCGACTGGATGGCCGACCTTCGCCTTCGAACGTAAAGGTGCCCTGCGTCCAGGCGAACAGGTGAAACACGGCTTCTTCCACTTGTTCGCGATACGCGGCTTCCAACTGTTCACGCTCAACGAGCCCTTCCGAGAGCAAGGTTTCGGCGAGATCACGATCACCAGCGAGTGACGCCGACGAAACGATGCGTGCGAGCGCGTCGGGAGTGAGCACACCTTCCCGCACCAATCGGTCGCCCAAACGATCATACCGATTCACAACTGACGCATGCACAATGCGCCCGCGATCAAAATGAATTGAGCCGAAACTCCCCTCACGCGCGACACTCAGGCTCCCCGTCTTTTGACCAAGCGCCAGGAGCTGCAAGACGTCGGTGAGGCTCGCTTCGGTGAGGCTTCCCTTGATGGCCATCAGCGGAGTTCCTCAATCACCCGACCGGACAAATCCGGCCACTCCCAGATCACCTTCTCCGTATCCATGAAGAAGCCGTCATGATCACCCGGTTCCGTACGCAACGCCTGCGCGCGAGCGGGAGGCACGGGAGCGCCTTCCAGCTCGCGACGCGCAATATCCAGCGTGAGTGAGGTGCCCTGCACATCGGCCGTCGCGCAGAGTCGTGTGAGAATTCCGCCAAGTTCGCGAACGCTCGACACGTCGCGATCGGCCAGCCAATTGACCAGCGCCTGAATGGGATCGTGCCCGCTCTCCAGCAACCAACGCGCAATCAACCGCTGCCGCATCGCGCGGTCGGGCACTTGCAACGCCACGACCAATCCCCCTTCAAATCGGGAACGCAACCGGTCGGCAATGCCCGGCATTTCACGCGGCGCACGATCACTGGCCAGGACAATCTGACACCCGCGTTCGTACAACGGATTGAACAGGTGAAACAACTCTTCCTGCGTGCGCTCCTTGTTCTCGAGCAACTGAATGTCATCAAGAATGAGCACATCCGTCGCACGATACCGTGCGCGCCAGCGTTCGACCGCGCCCTCCTGCATGGCGCCGATCAATTCTTCCATAAACGCGTTGGCCGACACACAGGCAACGGAGAGTTTCGGATGTCCGATGCGCAGCGCGTTGCCTAACGCATGCACGAAGTGTGTCTTGCCAACACCCGCCGGACCATGAACAAAGAGCGGGTTGTAGCGTTCACCCGGGTTTGCCACGACTGCGTCAAACGCTTTGAGCCCGAGTTGAATGGCCGTACCACCTTCCATGCCGCTGCGGGTGTAAGCCGCGATGGGCGCAGGAAGTGGCACGGCCGACGCCAATGCGCGATCGACCAGCAACTGCGCGCTCGCGATCAGTTCAGGATTCCGAAACGCGGGTTTTCCACGCAGCGCCGGATCGAGCGCCACTGCCTGCACTTCCAACGCTTGCAGGTGTTCGATTGCCGCGGTGAACGTGGCGAGCAGTCCGTTGACATCGGGCGGTGTTGCGAGGCCCATGGCGCGTTCGAGCACGGTCGTCACGTACCCTTCGCTGCGCCAGTAGTTGCACGCTTCCCCGATATGAATGCGCCACCTTTCGACGCGCGTCTCGACTACTTCGGTCACGTCGGCCAGAAATCCCTCATATTCCTGGCCTGACGCGCCAAGCATGGCGTCCGGGATGACGACAATTTGCGACGTCGCGGGGCGCGCAATGCGATCGCCCAACACGGCGCGCACGTCGGGGGCCTGAACGTCGCTGCCATCGAGCTGTTGAAATGCAGTCAAGCGATTGAGCGCGCCTTTGAGTTCACGCACATTGCCAAACGGCAACCGCGCTACTTCTTCCAACACGCCCTCCGAAAACGTGAGTGTCCGGTCACTCGCCGAATTGCGCAGAATCGCCAATCGCATTTCAAAGTCGGGCGCACCTATGTCGGCAATCAATCCCCCGGACAAGCGCGAAAGCAACCGCTGGTCAACATCCGGAATGTCTTCAGGCGGACGATCACTCGTCATCACGAGCTGGCGGCCACGTCCTTGCATCACGTTGAACAGCCGCAGCAGCTCATTTTGCGTTTCGCGCTGGCCTGTGAAAAACTGGACGTCGTCCAGCAGTAGCAAGTCTACGCTGTGGAAGTGCTGCGAAAATGTTTCCGTTTGACCCGTCGCTATCGCCCGATGCAAACGTTCAACCACTTCTTCGCCCGTGCTGAATTCCACGCGCAGCGACGGTTGCATTTGCCGCGCGTGGTATGCGATGGCCGCGACGAGATGCGTTTTCCCAAGACCAGGTGGGCCATAGAGGAATAGTGGGTTGTACACGGTGCCAGGCGCTTCACCAACCGCACGCGCAGCTGCCGCCGCCAGCCGATTGCTGGACCCGATGACGAAGTTTTCGAACCGATAGCCGCCTTCCGTCAGGCTGCTCACGCTGAAGCCTCCAGCAGCTCTGGCTGAAAGACGTCGCGAGCACCCAGGCGGCGCAGCACCTGGATGCCGAGCGCGCGAAGCGTGTCAAATACGCCGGTTCCGTCAAGCGCGCTCGCGGAAAACTCCGGCGCGTTTCGGAAATTCAGTGCAGCCGAGAGTTCTTCGGCGCTCAGAATTTCGTCCGCTGGCAAGTCTTGCTTGTTGTACTGAAACACCACCGGCAACGAACGCGCGGCAACCCACTGGTCCGCGAGATTGAGATGCAGATCCTGTAAGCTTTCCAGATTTTCTTCAAGACATTCGCGGCGGCTGTCGGCAACGAACGCAATTCCATCCGCGCCCTGCAAGGCGAGCTGGCGAGCAGTGCGAGTGTGCGCTTGTCCGGGAACCGTGAACAGCCGAAACCGAACACGATATGCACCGACCGTTCCCAACTGTATCGGGATGTAGTCGAAGGACAGCGCCCGATTACGACGCGTCGACAACGACGTCAGGCTGCCGACTTCGTTGTCGGGCAGTATCGAATGCAGATACGACAGGTTGGTGGTCTTGCCAGCGCGACCGGGACCGTAATACACCAATTTGCAGGTAATCAACCGAGTGGCGTGATCGACAATTGGCATAATCAGCTCACTCCCTGCCTGGACTGCAACAGTTCCTGAAGCCGCGCCGCTGCAGCGACGGCTTGCGTCGCGTACGCCCTGTTGAAGCGTGCATTCTCAGTCTGTGCCGCGCCTGTGCATTCGAGAATCGCGTTCCAGAATCGCGATGCATCCGCGAGATCACCGCGGCGGGCAGCGGCGTCTCCGCGTTCGCGCAATACCTCCGTTTCGTCGCCAACCGTCGAGACACGTTCTGAACGCGCACGTTGTGCCGACACGCGTGCGACCTGCAAAGGTGTGCGAAATCTGGGCAATCCTTCAGGTGTAATCACTCCGACGCGTATGGGATCGAAGATCTCGTCGTTCTCGTCGTCGTACGTATCGTCACTCCCGGTATCACGAACTGCTGGCACCCACAAATCGGCGCGGGCACCACCGTTCTGTGCGGCAATTGACGGTGGCGTCGCTTGTGTCCGCGGCGCGCGCGAGACTTCCACCAACTGGAGCAACCCAGTTCCAATCAGGGTATGCACAGTTTCGGCTACCTCAAGCAGGTCGCGTCCCAACGAACGCGCGAGTGCCGGCAAGTCGCGCTGACCATCAACGCCGGTGAGCACTTCCCACTGCTGCGGTTGCAAATGCAGCAGCGGCAGCTGGCGCGGTTCGACATCAACAAATGCTGGTACAGCGCGCGCGTTGGGAATGCGGTCCGACAGGCGCCCCCACTCTTCGCTGCGTCGCGCGCCTTCCATGAGCAGCAGTTCCGTGTGCAAACGGACACCCGTACGCAACGCTGCCGCGTCGCCGGCGTGGGGCACGAAGCGAAACTCACCTTCGTTCCAACACAACAGTTCAAGTGCGGTGCGCTCCACAGCCTGCGCGGCGTCTGCTGCAGCAAGCTCCGCTTCCGGCTGGACGGCGACTGCCAGGCCAGCAACGTCAGCGCCGACTATCGCGCCAGAGTCAAACAGAATGTGCGCGCTCAAACCGGAGAGCGGTGCCTTGAGGCGCAACTCACCTGTTTTTCGCGTGTGCGCGAGCAATTGACAAATTTCGGGAAGCGCGATGTCACGCAGGTTACCTTCGAGACTCATGATGCGGCCAACCGCCCCGACGCCGCGAACTGCGTGCGTTCGTTGCTATCGCGCGTCCGCTCTGGCGCGCCCGAGAGTGTTGCCTGCAGCGTGAGGGCGTCAACATGTTTTGGATTGTGTCGCAACGCCCGCGTCAGCGCGAGTCGCGCGTCACTCTCACGACCGACCTGCACAAGTGCAGAAGCCAGCAGCGTGAGCGCGTCCACGTCGGCGGGCTCTCGATTGAGATGTGACACGAGTACGGGCAACGCATCCAACGCGCGGTTCGTGCTGCAGTGCAATCGCGCGAGTTCCAACAGAGCGTCGCGTAGCTGCGGAGCGACGGCCAGTGCCGCCACCAACTCCAACCGGGCCGCCAGCACGTCATTTCGCAATCGCAACAGCCGCGCAATCGCGACACGCGGGGTGGGCCGCATCGGATCAACGGCGAGCGCTCGACGAAACAGCACCAGCGCCAGTGAATCTTCGCGCAGTGCTACCGCGACGTTTCCGACAAAATGCAGCAGCGCGGCGCTTCGGGTTTCGAGTCGAAGAAATCGGGCGATCGCGGCCCGTGCGCGGCGCGGCTCGGTATTCGTGTCGTGCCACTCGGCCGCGTGTGCTGCCGCCAATAACGCCAGCGTTTCTGGTTCGTCATCATCGCCCGCCACACATTCGTGCAACAACTTCTCCAGCAGGTCCAGCGCTTGCCCGCCGCGACCAAGCAAACACTTCGAGCGCGCTTCGCCCAACGCGGCGCGGCGCCACACGTCACGCGGTCCCGACCATTCGGTGTTGTGTCGCGTTTGCGCGTATCGCTCCAGCGCTTCGCCATGCAGCGAGCGCGCGGCGAAGCGATCCGCATCCTGAAACACGTCGTCGGATGACGTACTCTGCACGCCCAGACTGAGGATTGCACCAGCCTCTGAGGCAAAGACACCACTCGCGCCACCAAACACATCGGCAACCGACCCGAATTTGTCCATCATGCGTAGCGGCTGAACTGGCAGCAGCGACGAAACGGCGGCCGCATCCGTCGCTGTTCCCTGCGGGTGTTCGGAGGCTCGCAACGCCAGCAGGTCTAACGGACCGACCGCATCCGGGCACTCCAGCTGCAGCTCAATGCCAACCGTGAGATGGCTCTCCGTCCGCACTGGCGAAAGCTTCAACGCCTGCTGTACTTCGCGTAGCGCGCCATCCGCGTCACCCATCTCACGCAGCAACTGCGCGAGCCCGTAGTGTGCTTCAGCGTGATCGGGACGATGTTCAATCGCTGAAGAAAACGCTCGGCGCGCGTCATCCGGCCGGTGCAACGTAACGAGCACTTGGCCCATTTCGTGCCAGACATCCGGGTGCGTGGCGTGAAACGCGGACAATTCGCGTAACAGCGAAAGCGCGCCAAGCGGATCGCGCTGCTGTGCGTGCAGCCGCGCAAGGTTCAAACGCGCTCCTACCAGCGTCGGGTCAATCAACGCCGCTTGCTGGAATGATTCACGCGCCGCGGCGGCTTCGTGCATGTCTGCGAGCGCCACGCCGAGATTGGCGTATGCCAACGCGTACCGCGGATCACACCGCAGGGCCCGACGATAACTCTCGGCCGCCAATTGCACGGCACCACTTTGATGCAGTGCAACACCATGTTCGTTGCGCCAGCGTGCGTTCTCGCCGTGAGTTTGAAGCAGTACTTCATAACCAGCAGCAGCGGACGCGGACTTTCCGGCAATCAAGTCCAATTCGGCAATCGCGTGACGCACCAGGCGTTCGTCCTCGCGCTGCGCGAGGGCGCGCTCGAATTCCTGACGCGCTTCGGCAAAATAGCCGCGCTGGCGGAACGCGAGACCCAAGCCGTAGCGCGCCATCTCGCCCGTCTGCACCACACGCATCGCGCGCGTCGCGTTCGAATCGATGACCGGATGCGCCCCGCTCGACAATACCTTTTCGAGCGAAAGATTCGCTTGCGCGGCCGACAACGATGGATTCAGTGCGGATGCGCGACGCGCGGCTTCCATACCCGCTTCGTGCCGGCCCATGTCGCCGAGCACAAACCCGCGCAGCAAGTGCGCGTCGGCAACTTCGTCGTCAAGCAGCAGCAGCAGATCGAGCGCTTCCAGCGCCTGCTCGTTTTGTCCGCGCTGATAGAGCACTTCGGCCAAATGCAGGCGTGACAAGACATTCGTTTCATCGGCATTGGTCGCGCGCTCAAACCAGCGCTGTGCTCTGCGCAGGTCACCCACGCGCTGTTCCAGCATTCCCCGTTCCAACAGCGCCGGCGCGTCATCGGGATCTTCGGCAATCAGGGCGTCCAGCTTCTGCGCGGCCTCGGCTTGCCGTCCAATGAGGCGAAGCAATCGGCCCTGTTCACGAGCGGCATGGCGATCATCCGGATTGCGCGCAATACGCTCAGCGAGATCGGCAAGACGCGAGTCACACGCGCCGTCAACCGACGCGGCCACTTCGAGATTTCGTGCCGCGGTTTGCATGCGCGGGTCCAGCGCAATCGCGCGCAAGAATGCGTCGACCGCTTCACTGTGCATGCCCTTGCTGTGGTACAACACGCCCAAATTGTTGAACGCGCGCGGATCAGTTTGATCGACGCGTTCAATAAACGCCCGCAAGACTTCAGCGTCGCGGGACACCACGGGAACGGACATGTTTTGACGAATGCCTGAAGTCTCAGGCCAGGCGAAGCGCGCGCAGCATCACTTGCAGCGACGCCGTATCCGGCAACAGCAGGAAGAAGCCACGCAATGACTGATTCATATCCGTCAGAATGAATTCGCTCTCCACGCACAAAATGCTGTCGGCATCCGTGGCGAATTCGCCAAAAGCACTCGTCAACACTGCCGCCGACATGTCAATCACGAGCGACGGTGGCGAGGGCAGCAGCAACATGCCCAGAAAGTCGCTCAGCGCGTTCATGTATGCACCGCTCAGGATATTGCCTGCTTCCTTGATCGCGGAGGTTTCCATTTCGCCCAGTGCCACCGACGAACCAATCGGCCGACGCAACATCAGCTCGGCCAAGCGCATCACGGTGGGTTTCGGAAACACCAGGAGCGTGCGTCCGCTCAAATCACCCAGCATGTGCATCATCACCGCGGCCACCGGCTCTTCGTCCGGAATGAATTGCGGCGGAATGTCTTCCATACTCGACACATTGATCGCCGGCACTTTGATCATGATCGTGGTGCCGGTCATTTGTGACAGCGCTGTAGCAGCGTGCCCGGCACCGATGTTCGCGGTTTCGCGCAGTGCATCCAGCTGAATGGTCTTGAGTGACCGGATGGCCTCCATTGTTGCTCCAGAAAAGTGCGTGGCGAGGAGGCCCGTGTTTGCCCGTGTTATCCCTCGGATTTGCCTCGATCCGGAGCCACACTGTTGGCAACTTTCATCATCACGTGAGCCCGCCTAGATCGACGATGAGCGCTGGGGTCCCGTCACCGAGAATTGTCGCGCCCGTGAAGAGAGTTTCGGCACCATTCACTCCATCGTAAGGCTTCACCACAACATCCTGTTGCCCAATCAGCGAATCCACTTGCAGTGCGGTTTGATGACCGCCCGCTTCCACCATCACGAGGTGGGTTCCTTCGTCACTTTCCGCGTCCATTCCGAAGCGCCGCCGAAGGCGCAGCAGCGGTATGACATCGTCCCGGAGCGTGACAGTTTCCTGCCCGCGCAGCGTTGAGACGGCACCAGCATCGTACTCCAGTGCTTCAATCACGTGCGCAGCAGGCAACGCGTAAGTCTCAGTCCCAATTCGCACCAGCAACGCGCGCACGATTGCCAGCGTCACGGGCAATCGTAGGGTGAACATCGTGCCGCGACCCAATACACTCTGCAACTCCAGCGCTCCGCCTAAAGCGCGCACTCTGCTTGCCACCACGTCAATGCCCACACCGCGCCCGGAAATGGATGTTACAGCGGCCGCGGTCGAGAATCCCGACCTGGACAGCACCTTGAGCAACGCCTCATCACTCAGAATTGTAATGTCTGCGTCAACCAATCCCTGCGATTGCGCACGTTTCAACACGGCCTCGCGATTGATACCGCCGCCATCGTCTTCGACCTGGATAACCACTGCCGCGCGATCGCGAGCCGCGCGCAGAATCAGGCGGCCCTTCGGATGTTTGCCAGCCCGTCGCCGAATGTCTGGTGATTCGACGCCGTGATCAGCGGCGTTCCGCAGCAAGTGAACAATCGGATCACCAATCGCGTCAAGCAGTGACCGATCCAGTTCGATCTCGCGCCCCTCGGTAATGAAGGTGATGTCTTTGCCGAGGTCGCGCGCGACGTCGCGAACGAGTCGGGGAAAGCGATCAAAGACCTGCCCCACCGGCACCATTCGTGTGCGCAGTACTTCTTCCTGCAACGCGCTCACAAGTCGCGCGGTGTCGTGTACTACGCCGGCCAATACGCGGTCCGCAACGCCATTCTCGGCCATCCCGTCGGCTGTGCGTACCAAGCGGTCGCGCGTGATGACCAATTCACCGACGAGATCGAGCAATGTGTCGAGGCGACGCAGGTCAATGCGCACGTGTCGCAACGTTTCGCGTTCACTGCGACCGACCGTTGCCTCGCGAATTGTTACGCGCGCAACATCCCCCGCTCCTCGAATGGAACTCTCAATCGCGTCGTCGGCCGTGCTCGTGCCAATCGCAACGGAAAACGTGCCGTCAAACGCGTCGTCGGTCCAACTGTGCTGCGCGGGAACAATCGAACGCACGGTGCCCATCGCTTCAATACGCGCCAGCACCATCAACGCCCGCACACCTTTCAGCGAAGCATCCGGCGACAGCCGAACTTCAATGGTCTTCTCGGCAATCGAAGGTTTGACTGACGCGACGGCATCGCTCAGTTCGAGGGTGCCAAGGTCCTGCGGCAACCTCGGCGCGCCGAAAATATGATCGTTTTCCGAAACGCTGCGAGCGGAATCGCCCGCGCTCGCCAACCGTTCCAGCAGCGCGACTCCCGCTGGTGACAGCGCAGTCCCACGTCCCTCAACCGTATCATTGACCGATTGCGCGAGCGCATCACTGCCATCGAACAGCAGCGCAACTGCGTCGGGATCCAGCGTGCGTGCGCCACTGCGCATCGCGTCCAGCAATGTTTCGAGGGCGTGCGATAGCTGTTCAACCGCACCATACCCCATCGAGGCGGCCATGCCCTTGATCGTGTGCGTGGAACGAAACAACACTGCAATGTGGGCGGCGTCGCCATCGCGTTCCAGCGACAACAATGCCGTGTCAATTTCTGCCAGGTGTTCGCGCGACTCGGTGCGGAACAGCTCCGCATATTTCGCGAGATCCATTTGAATTTTGCGCGGTCGATTGCGGCGCTACCACAACGGACCATCGCTTTTTACGCAGCCAGTACGCGATTCACGGCTTCAAGCACGCGACTGGGCTGAAACGGCTTCACCACAAAGTCTTTCGCACCCGCCTGAATGGCTTCAACAACCAGCGCTTGCTGCCCCATCGCGCTGCACATCAGGATGCGCGCCGCCGGATCCTGCTTGGTGATTTCGCGAACGGCATCAATGCCGCCCATGTCGGGCATCACGATATCCATCGTCACCAGGTCTGGACGCAGTTGCAGATACCGTTCCACTGCCTGCACTCCCGTTTCCGCTTCGCCCACGATCTCAAAGCCCGCCTGTTGGAGAATGTCCCCCACCATCGTGCGCATGAAAATCGCATCGTCGCAGATCAATACAGTCCGGCTACCCATCACGTCTCCCCCGAAGAGATCAAATGCCGCGCCAACAACGCGGCCACATCCAGCAACGTCACCAGTTCTCCACCCGCACTCGCCAGGCCGCGGACAAACACGTCTTCGTCACGAAAGGCGTTGCCGTCTTCCGCTAGTCCGACGTCATCCAGCGGACGCACGTCACGCACGCTGTCCACCGCGAGCCCAACCATGCGCCCACCATGCTCAAGGAGGACGATTGATCCGGGCATTTGGGTACGCGTCCCTGTTTCATGTCTGGAACCGAGCGCCGTGGCCAGATCGAGCACCGTGACCACCATGCCGCGCACGTTCACGAGGCCTCGCATTACCGGCGGTGTGCCCGGTACGCGCGTTACCGCCCGGGCACCAATCACTTCTCGCACTAACGAAACACTCATTGCGTAGCTCATTGCGCCGGTCGATGAACCTGGCACTTTGAAATCAGGCCCGGTCAATGAACCGGGCACCTTGACGTCACCGGAACCCCGCACGACCACCAGTAACACCCGCTCGCGCTCATCCTCCTCGTCGAGGAGAACGGGCGCGTTTCGGTCAGTCGTCAACTGGGGTTGCAGGTTCGCCATCGTCTTCCACCGGAGGTTGTACATCAAGCAGGCCCTCGGTTTTGAAGAAGCCGAGGTATTCAAGCGGCGCCGGATGATTTTCAAGTTCCGGCATCCCACTCATGGCGAACAGCGACTTGCCCAAATCGGCCGGCAGGTCTGATCGCAGATCCATGACGTCCCCGGTAATCGGATGGCGAAACCGCAGCCACGCCGCGTGCAGGAACTGACGCTTGGGTGGCAGCGCGGCCAATCTGCGCCCACCGCCCCCTCCATAGGTATCGTCACCAACCACCGGATGCCCAATAGACGACAGGTGAACGCGAATTTGATGCGTCCGGCCGGTGTGCAAATGGGCTCGCAGTAACTCGCACGAATCGAACCGCGCCAGGCGGAAGAAATCGGTGCGCGCGGGCTTTCCGCTGGCGACAATCGCCATGCGGGTGCGGTCTTTGGGGTCACGCGCAATGGGTTTATCTACGCGCTCGTTGGGGTTATTGAGATGGCCCCACGACAATGCCGCATAACGACGCGAGACTTTGCGCGCGGCCAACGCAGCACTCAACAGGCGATGCGCGCGATCGGTCTTGGCGACGAGTAACAGCCCACTCGTTTCCTTGTCGAGGCGATGCACGAGTCCCGCCCGATCCGGATCACCGGTCTCCGCCAACTCTTCACCGCGGCCTTTGAGGGCGTTGACGAGTGTGCCGGTCCAGTTACCGGGTGCTGGATGCACCACCATTCCCGCCGGTTTGTCGACCACCAGCAAATGTTCGTCTTCGAACGCGATGTTGAGTGGAATGGACTCGGGCTCGATGTCACGCCCAACCGGCGCGGGCACAAGCACCACGACGGTCGCGACGCGCTCGGCACGAAATGACGCCTTTTCCCGTTTGCCATCGACCATGACGCAACCGTTGGCAATCCACGTTGCCGCTTGTGTCCGCGACGTATCCAACTGGCGCGCGAGAAGTAAATCGAGGCGTTCGGCGCCACCATCTTCGATCGTGAACTCATGACGCGTCGCGTCACTCATGACTGCACGGATGCTGCATGCGATTCATCGTGTCGCCACAATGCGATTACGAGACACACTGCGCCTACGGTCACCGCCGAATCCGCCACGTTAAAAGTCCAGAACCGCACGTTTCCCACTCCAACGTCAATGAAATCCACCACGCCTTCGCGAAAGCGAATGCGATCCAGCAGGTTCCCAACGGCACCACCAATCACGATGGGCACGCCCATGGCCGCCAAACGCGAGTGCATCACCAACTGACGAGTGGAGCGCAACAACACGACCACGATGGCCACGCTCAACGCCGCGAAAATCCAGCGTGACCCGGGCCCAAGGTTGAATCCAAATGCGGCGCCGGGGTTGTACGCGAGGGTAAACCGCACGTAGTCACCAATAATCGGGTGCGGCACGTGTCGTGGAACGAGATGCTCAACCGCCAACCATTTGGTGATGACATCGCTCACAATGACCAGAACCGTCAGCAACCAATAGACCGGGCTGGGAGCAACACCATCGGCCGTAGTGGCGGTCGACTGAGAACGTGGCAACTGGCCGGAAGAAGTTGAAGCGGAAGCACTCACGGATGATCACCGGCTTCACCGCTCACAATCGGAGCAGCTGTTGAGGTTACAGAAGCAGGGGCGGTACTGGTTGCGACCGATGCTGGAGCAGCGATCGCATTCGCCGTTGCTGTCGCCGCGCGTTTGTCTTCGCCCCACAGCACAAACGCGAGCAACAAGGCACCACCACTTACCGCGATGTCAGCAATGTTGAACGTCGGCCAGCGATGCGCACCAAACCCGATGTCGATAAAGTCCACCACACCGTGTTCGGTGCGAATACGATCCAGCAAATTCCCGATCGCGCCCGCTGACACGAACGAAATGGCTAGCGTGCGCGTCTTGTCGCCGGGTGCCGTGCTCTGGTACAACCGCCACAAAACCACGAGCGCGCCAAACGTGAGCGCCATGAATATCCACCGCGAGTAGTCGCCCAGATAAAAGCCAAACGCAGCGCCCGGGTTGTAGACCAGCACAAAGCGCACGGTTTCACCGATAACAGTGTGTGGAACACCACCCAGCAGCGATTCCGCCAGTGACTTCGTGATGAAGTCCAGCAGAACCACTACCAGCAGGATGGGCCAGAACAAAACCGCTTTCACTTACGCCTTCTTGGCGTCTTCTTCGCGCTGCTTGCACGCGTAGCAGTAGCGCGCATGCGGCAATGCATCGAGGCGTTCAAACGCGATGTCCTCGCCACACTGGTGGCACTTGCCGAACGTTTCCGGCGTGCGATACAAACGTCGCAGCGCTTGATCGATGTGCCACAGGAAGCGGCCCTCCTGCGACACGAACAAGAACGCCTTCTCGCGTTCCATGGCGTCCGTGCCCTGATCGGCCATGTGAAACGAGTACGCACTGGTGTCGCTCTCGGTCTCTTCGGCGTTCGGGCCGAAGGTGTCACCGTGATGCCCCAATTCCTTGATCACGCGCCGACGTTCTTCCATCAGACGCTTTTCAAAATGCGCCAGCTGCTTCTTGGGCATGGCTTTGGGCTTCTTTGCTGCAGGTGTAACGGGAGTACCGGGCATCAGAGTCCTTCCTTTCTAAGCGCGAGGTGTACCGAGCGTCCTTCAACGTCGGTCACTTGGGTGGCAGTCCAGGAACCAGCTTCGTTGGCAGTGGCACCGTTACGTAACGGCGACGCCGCATCCTCTCCGAGCAACACACGTACGGCCAGCGTTTCTTCCATGATGCGATCACGGTGTGCAACCACCGCCGTCTCCAACTCGTCATCGCCCTTGATCGCGACCGCGATGCGATCACTGACATCCAGCCCCGCTTCCTTACGCAGCCGCTGAATGCGGCTGATCAGCTCACGGGACTGCCCTTCCGATCGGAGTTCAGGAGTCACCGTGACATCGAGTGCCACGCCGTAGCCCTGCGCTTCCTGCACCACCGCATCGCCCGAGGCGCGGCGGATAATCGTCACGTCGTCCGGCTCGATCAGCCGATCTACGCCAGCAACTTCGATGGTTACACTGCCACCCGACGCAAGGGTTCGAAGTTCCGAAACTCCGAGCCCCGGAACCGCGGCCGCGACCAGCGGTGTTTCCTTTCCGAACTTTTTGCCCAACGCCTTGAAGTTCGCTTTGCCCTCGAGGCTCACGAGCGCGTCGGTACTTTGCAGAAACGACACCTGTTTGACGTTGAGTTCGGCCGCAAGTAAAGCAGACAGCGTCATGGCCACGGCGGGATCGCCGGGAACCACGCACTGAATGCCTGGCAACGGCTGACGCACTTTGACGTTGGCCGCATCGCGCGCGGCGTGCGCCAGGGTGGCCAGCTGTCGGATATCCAGCATCGCCTGCTCAAGCTCGCCGTCCACCTCGGGCGGCATGGCCCGGGTATACGGCGCGAGATGCACCGAATCGCCCGTGAGCGAACGATGCATCAGGTCGGTCACAAACGGCGTGAACGGCGCCAGCAGACGACACGTTACCGTCAACACCTCGTGCAGCGTCGCGAACGCGGCACGGTTGTCCTCGGTATCCACTTCATAAAAACGATTCCGCGACAAACGGACGTACCATTTTGATACGTCTTCATCGAAAAATTTCATGATGCTGCGCACCGCAACCGTCGCGTCGTACGCCGTCATCAGCTCGTCGACTTCCTGTTCAACGCGCGTTAGTCGCGACAACACCCAGCGATCGAGCGCGGGACGACTCGCAATCACCGGATCGCGATCACTCGGTTCCCAGCCAAAATTCGCGTACTGCGCGAAGATACCGCTGTACACGTTGCGCAGGGTCAGCAGAAAACGGCCCGCCACTTCGCGCACGCTGTTGTCGTCGTAGCGACGTGGTAACCACACCTGGCTGGCGGCCATGACAAACAAGCGCGCGGCATCCGCGCCGTGTTTTTCCATGACTTCCCACGGGTCCACAACATTGCCCTTGCTCTTGGACATCTTCTGTCCGTTCGCGTCCAGCACCATGTCGTTCACCACGACGTTCCGAAACGGCGCGGCTTCACCGTTGCCGTTGTTGGGCAACGCATCACCCAGGCCGTTGCAATCGCCAGCAGTGAGTAGAACCAACCACGCGTTTGATCGACACCCTCGGCGATAAAGTCAGCCGGATATTGCGCCGCGACCTTGTCGTGATTTTCAAACGGATAGTGCCACTGCGCAAATGGCATCGATCCGGAGTCGAACCACGCATCAATCACTTCGGGCACGCGACGCATCGTGCCCGTGCCACTCGCGGCCGACCACGTGTATGTGTCGATGTGTGGCTTGTGCGGATCAAAATCCGCCGGCAACTCACGCCCGATGTGTTTCGCGAGATCCGCGTAACTGCCAATCACGACCGTTTCCGTTGCGTCTTCGTCGTTCACCCACACGGGCAACGGCGTGCCCCAGTACCGATCACGCGAGATCGCCCAATCGACGTTGTTCGACAACCACTCGCCAAATCGACCAGATCCGGTTTCGGCCGGATTCCAGTTGACCTGCGCATTGCGCGACATCATCTCGTCCTTGAAACTGGTGGTGCGCACAAACCACGAACCACGCGCGTAATACAACAACGGCGTGCCGCAACGCCAGCAGTGCGGATACGGATGCGAATATTTCTGCGACTTGAACAGAATGCCGCGTTCACGCAAATCCGCTTCGATGACGGGATCGGCATCCTTGAACCACAGGCCGCCAACCACCGGGACTTCGGCTTTGAAATGACCGTCTGGGCCAATGGGCTGCAGCAACTCAAGCCCGTGACGCTGGCCCGCCGCATAGTCGTCGGCACCAAACGCCGGCGACATGTGCACGGCACCCGTACCGTCGTCGGCCGAAACAAAGCGTTCGTTGATGATCTTGCCGTGCACATCCGCAACAGGCAGCCACTGCACCGGACGCGTGTAGTGCACGCCCGCGAGTTGTGAACCGCGATACCGCGAGATCACCGCCCAGCGATCGTGCCAGTCACCACCAAAGACACCCGCCAGTCGCGATTCCGCGAGAATCATCGTGCGCGCATCGCCATTCAAACGGCGCACTTCGACGTAATCGAAATCGTCGTGCAGTGCGACAGCGACATTGGACACAAGCGTCCACGGCGTCGTCGTCCACACCAGAATCTGTCGCTTGGGATTTCCGTCGTACAAACCGCGCGCGGTCGCGTTGACACGCTCGCCAGCGGTCGCACCATGCCCGAACTCCGGCGCGTCGTCGCTGAGTTCGAACGCAACAAACACGCTGGGATCTTCGACGTCTTCGTAGCCTTGCGCGACTTCGTGACTGGACAACGTCGTACCGCAACGCGCGCAGTACGGCAGGATCTTGTGCCCACGCGTGAGCAGTCCTTTCGCGTGCAGCGTACTTAACGCCCACCACACACTTTCCACGTAGTCGTTCTCATACGTGACGTACGGATGATCGTAATCCAACCAGTACGCGATACGCTCGGACATCGCCTGCCAGTCGGCTCGATACTTCCACACGTTCTCGCGGCAGCGGCGATTGAATTCAGCCACCCCCAACTGTTCGATGAGTTGTTTGCCGCCCAGATTCGCTGCTTCTTTCGTGGCCGCTTCTGCATCGCCACCATTGGCGGCCACAAGTCGCGCCTGCAGTTCGCGCTGCAATTCTTTTTCGACTTCGATTTCAACCGGCAGTCCGTGTGTATCCCAGCCCGCCTTGCGCAGCACCAGATGCCCCTGCATCGCGCGGTGACGGCAGAACAAATCCTTGACGGTGCGCGCAAACACGTGATGAATACCAGGACGTCCATTGGCGGTGGGCGGTCCCTCAAAAAACACGTACGGCTTCGCACCGTCGCGCGCGACCAATGTGCGCGCAAACAGATTCTCGGCGCGCCATCCAGCCAGCACTTGCTGTTCAAGCGCGTCGGCGCCGAGATCAGCGGCAATCAGCGGAAAGCGCGGGTGTCGAGCGCCCGTTCCGTGACTGTTCGTGTTCATCGCGTTGTTCGTGTTGTTGTTTTCAGAATCGCTCACAAACACTCCAGCACTCCGCGCACCACCGCCGCCAGTTTTGGCTCGGCCGCTCGCGCCACTTTGATGATGTCATCGATATTTGCGGGCGCGAGTGCGTCCGGCAAACACTGATCCGTGATGATAGACAATCCCAACACGCGCATACCGCCGTGCCGCGCCACAATGACTTCGGGCACGGTGCTCATGCCAACCACGTCCGCACCAATCATGCGCAAAAAGCGATACTCCGCACGCGTTTCGAGATTGGGCCCCTGCACGGCTGCATACACACCTTCGCGAATCGTGATGCCTTCCGCGAGCGCGACCGCACGCGCCATATCGCGCAGTTCCGCATCGTACGGCGCGCTCATGTCGGGAAAACGCGGACCCAGCGTGTCGTCGTTTGGGCCAATGAGCGGATTGTCGCCTAACAAGTTGATATGGTCGGCAATCAGCATGAGATCACCGGCGGTCCACAACGGATGCATGCCGCCGCACGCGTTACTCACGATCAGCGTCGACGCCCCAAGCGCACGTAACACCCGCACGGGAAACGTCACCTGCTGCAGTGAGTATCCCTCGTACCGATGAAAACGACCCTGCATCGCGACGACAGTTTTTCCGGCCAGTGTTCCGCACAACAAACGACCGTGGTGTGACTCAACGGTGCTCAGCGGAAAATTCGGCAGATCCTTGTAATCGATAACGGTCTGCACGTCCATTTGCCGCGCCAGCGCGCCCAGGCCGGTGCCAAGGATGACGGCCGCATCAACGGCGTGCGGAAACCGCGCGCGAATGGCTTGCGCACACGCTTCGATGCGTTCGCGCGAATGTAATCCCAACGCCGGATTGGCGAGACCAACCGCCGTGTGTTCCTGCGTGTATTGCAGCGATGGAAATGATCCCGGCGTGTTATGCGACGCGGGTGGTGTCGATGCGCTCATTCGCCCTCCACAACATCAAGCCATGATGGCGTCGGTAACGACGGACGTGGCGGTACTGGCGGAACCGCCAGCGGTGACTGCGCCACCGTTGGGAGCGGATGCGGGACGGGCTGCATCAATGGCGTTGGTGGCAATTGTTGTAGCGGCACGTTGGGAGCGGCGACCTGTTGCGGCGCGACTGGCGCATTGGCCGCGGGCCGAGCCCAGGGCTGTTGCGGCACTGGCATGGCTTGTACTGGTGGCTGAACCGAAACGGCGTGCACCGGCACGGCTTGCACTGGTGGCTGCGTCGGAATGGCTTGCACTGGTGGCTGCACCGGCACGGCTTGCACTGGTGGCTGCGTCGGAATGGCTTGCACTGGTGGCTGCGTCGGAATGGCTTGCACCGGCAACACTTGTGCGGGAGCCGACGCAACACGGGGCGCATCGCGGGGTGTTTGCAACTCGCGCGTCGGCGACGGGTTCGCCTCGCGCACGGACTCGCGGCCCGGAGACTCACGCCCTGTCTCACGCGCTCCGTCCTGGTTAACCACCCCGACCGGCGGCGGTACCATCTCCGCACTGTCCAGATCGTGCAACTGACGCTCCATCAACTGACGCAACTGCTGCACGTAGCTGCGACGATTGCGCCACAGCTGCTGCAATTCGTCTTCCGCACGACGAATTTCGCCGCGCAAGGCTTCGACGTTACGCTCGGCATCACCCTGCGCCTCGCGGATGATCAGCTGCGCTTCACGCTGCGCCTGTTCGCGAATTTCGCCACGCAACTGCTGCGCGCTGATCAGCGCGTCATTCAACGCCTTATCGCGTTCGCGAAAGGCTCGCAGCTGCTCGTGAAAGTTGCGCGCCTTGACTTCGAGTTCCTGATTCGCGCGTGACAGACGCTCGAGTTCTTCCGCCACTTGCTCACGGAATAAGTCAACACGTGCGCGATCGTAGCCGCGCAGCGCGTTGCCGAAATCGTAGCGTCGCGCATCAAGCGCGGTCAGGTGAAATGCGTCGTCCGTCATGCCAGGCTCACGGTGATGCTCGATGTCCAAAGAGAACGGTACCCAGTCGCACCAGCGTCGCCCCCTCAGCAACCGCCACTTCGTAGTCGTCCGACATTCCCATGGACAACACGGTGGCCGGATGCCCCTCAGTGCGTAGCTGCTCCCCCACCGCGCGAGCACCGCTGAACACCGCACGCAGCACCGTTTCCGGCGCATCAAACGGAGCCATGGTCATCACGCCGGTCACGCGCAAGTTACCGCAGCGATGCAAGGCCGCCGCAAATGACGCAACCTCGTGCACGGCGACGCCACCCTTACTGCCTTCCCCGCTCACGTTCACCTGCATCAACACATCCTGCACCTTATTGGCCGCCAGCGCGGCTTCGTTCACCGCCAGCGCCAAACGTTCGCTGTCGATGGAATGCACCAGGTCAAACCGAACCGCGGCCTTGGCTTTGTTACGTTGCAGATGACCGATGAGGTGCCAACGAACTGGCACGGCGAGTGTCGAGCCAGCGAAGCTCGCGTTAACGAGCTCCGCCATTTTCCCCTCGGCCTCTTGCACCTTGTTCTCGCCTACATCCCGCACACCAGCGTGCCACGCCGCGAGCACCGCGCTAGCCGGATGCGTTTTCGTTACCGCAACCAGCACGACGTCCTGTTGTCCGTGAGCCACCGCGACAGATCGCGAACCAACGGCCGCATCAATACGCTGCCGAACCTCGGCTACGCGTTCCCGAACGAACGCTTCGTAATCCAATCGCTCCGGATTTTCATGGCTCACGGCACCGTTCACGATCACGTTTACGACGCTGTAGGAAACTGTCGGACCTGCTGCGAAAACGAAGCACAAAACCGCCCATCGTTACAGTTCCGAAATCGATATAGCATAATAAGTTAGCTGCCGTTACAAGGCCCAGCAAGTAACGGGTCGGAGAGGGAGGTCACGGTCGCACAGCGCAGCAATCGCTGCATCAGACTGATGCTCCCCTCGAAATCCGTCAGGGGCCTCAAAAACGAGAGGGGAATCTCGCCTCGCGTGCGCGCAATTGCAGCGACGTCCAGTCCGACCACCCCGGCCGCGAGGGCATCACTCGGAGCGTACACCACCCCTTGCAACAGCCATCCGCTAGCGGGCAGCAGACGATTCCGCTCGCTTTTCGAGAGATAGGTACTGACCCGCAACGGCCGGTGTTGCTCCTGCACGCTGCGGCCAATCGCTTCCAGGGTCTCGGAGTAGCCAAGCCAGCTCGTCGCAAAGCTGCTGTCACGAACGACCCCCCGACGCAGCAGCGCCGAGCGATGCCAGACCGCCGGAAGCAGCGGCGACGTCACAATCGTCACATCCTCACGAAACCCTTCAACCTGCTGCAGATACAGCAATGGATAGGTGTCGTTGTCGCCGGCGGAAACCAAAACACCACCCAACGGCACTGACTCAAGCAGCAGGCGCGCCAGTAGGCGCGGCAGTAACGACTCCGGCTCGTGCGTCCGATTCATCACCGATGCATTCGCTACCAACGGAATTGCGGCGAACGCAAAAAGCGCCGTGCGCACCGCGTTCCTGATGGGCCGAGCCGTGTGTGCTGTGAGCGTTGTCGCCAGCGCGGCCACACCGGTGCCGGCCAGTAATCCCCACGTCCAAAAGCCGAGCGCGAAGAAGTAGTCGCGTTCGCGAGCTTCGTGCAGCGCACCTGCGGCGAGATACCCTTCGCCAAAACTCGTTCCAGCGCGGAGGTTGAGCCACACAACCACGCCGGCAGTCGCAGACACGAGCAGCACCGCGACACCGCGCCCAACGCGTCGATCGCTTCGCCACAAATGGCGCAATCCAAAGATGCCCAGCACTGCCCACACCACGGTAAGCGGAGTCCGCACCCACGACGGACCGACGGTGGGACGCAACCCCAACGCCACCTGCCAATCAGCCCACTGAAACAGATTTCCAAACTGAATCCACAGCGGCGCGCGGCGCGGCCAAAGGCCGGCAACGGCATACTGCTCGCGTGTGATTACTGCATACAGCGAACGCAAATCGACTGGATTGCCCGAGTTGAGCTCCGGCGCGAAATGCGCGCGAATCGGCAAAACGGCTACGGCCGATAGAGCAAGCAGCGCGAGCGCTCCCCACACAAGTACATCGCGTACGCGCGGGCGCGGGCCGTGCCACGCGAACGCAATTGCTGCAGGCAATGCGACAAGCGCACTCAAATGCATGGGCACCGCGAGCGCGGCGAGGAACGCGAGCAACGCACGCGCGCGGTACCTCACGTCGTCGGACGCACCAGGCTGTCCAGCGCGATCCCCTGCACTCACCATCGCGATGGCCAACAGCAACGACAGGGCGTACACCTCGGTTTCGGTCGCGTTGGCCCACACACTGGTCATCGTTCCTGCACCAACAGCCGCCGCCAACGCAATCAACGCACCCAAACCACCGTGCAACCAGCGTGCCACCAGTCGCGCACCCAGTGCACACGCGGCAACGGTTGCAACCACCGATAACATCGTGACGGCGCTGGCCGGACCGCGCGCCGAAAACATCAGCGAAAAAACTTTGGCAGTGAGCACCCACAACGGCGTTCCCGGCGGATGCGGTATGCCGATGGTGTGCGCCGCCGTCATGAACTCGGGCGCATCCCAGAACGTGAGATCCGGTGCGGCGGTGGCGAGATACACCGGCAACAACGCCGCGACCGACAGCAACATTGCCAGCGCACCGGGGCCCAGATTGACTTTTAGTCGCGGCCTGACCTGACCGTCCGCGGCCAAGCGTGGCGGTAAGTCGCGTTGGTCCGTCACAACAAAGGGCTCACAGGGTATGAATGGCGAAATCCGCGCCGTTCAATGAACCTGGCACTTTGAAATCCGTTCACGTTTTCAGTTCGAGAATAGGGTGTTCTGCAGTTGGTCGTGGCGCACGACCCGCCAGCAAATCACGTACTTGCACGGCAGAAAGATTCTGCTGCAACACTCCATTCTGCGCGACAGAAATAATCGATCGCTCTTCAGAAACCACAATCACAGTGGCGTCCGTTTCTTCGCTTAACCCAATCGCCGCCCGGTGCCGCGTCCCCAGCGCGCGATCGGCTACAATGGACTGCGATAGCGGCAAAATGCAGCCCGCCCCAATGATGTTGTCACCACGCACGAGCACGGCGCCGTCGTGCATGGGTGAATACGGAGTAAAAATAGTTGTGATGAGGTCGGCCGAGACTTTCGCCTGCATCGTTGAGCCGCTCTCGATGTAATCGCTCAGCGACATTTCGCGTTCGACGGCCACAATGCCTCCGATACCCGATCGGGCGAGGCGTTCGACAGCGTCAGCGATTTCGTCTTCGATATTGCCTGAGTCCGTCCGCTTGAACAGGCGAGTCATGCGCGACTGGCCAATGTGCGCGAGGCCCGCGCGCAATTCCGGTTGAAAGATGATGAGCAACGCAAACGCACCGTACGTGAAGACGATGCCCAGCAGGTACGTGATCATCGACAGCTTCAGAAAAAACGCGACGGCGTACACAACCGCGAGCACTACAATGCCGGTTAACATTTGCACGGCGCGCGTGCCTTGAATCAGCAGCAACACGCGATAAAACACGAACGCAACTACCACAACTTCGACGAAGTCGCGCCACCCAAAGGACAGCGCGCGAAACAGCGCCAGATCGTTCACGCGGGATTTCTCAACAGTAGTTTCAACGCCAAACGCACTCGCGCATCAAACAGCGCACAACCAAAAACCGGCCGCGTGTTGCGCGGCCGGTCATGGAGAAATTCAGTCAATACCAACCGGATGATCCGGTACCCGTAATCAAGCGGGTGACGGCTCCGGCCCACCCATCAACGGCGGAACGATTGGCCGAGAGATGAGCGGTGCTGCTGCAGAGGTCGGGATTGAAGCGCTGGGGAAGTTGTCTGTTGGACGCGGTCCCAGCGTTTTTCCGGCCTTCAGCTGAATGATGTCGTCACGCGTGAGCGTCTCGCGTTCGAGCAACTGTGCGGCGACAATTTCCAGCAACGAACGATGTTCGGTGAGCACCGCCACTGCGCGCGCATGCGCGTCGAACAAGACGCGCTTGACTTCGGCATCAACCATCTGCGCGGTCTGCTCGGACACTTCGCGGCGTGACTGAATGTCGCGGCCCAGGAACAACTCCTGCTCAACGTCGCCAATCAGGATTGGACCGATGGCATCCGACAAACCCCACTGCGCAACGTATCGACGCGCAATATTCGTGGCCTGCTGAATGTCGCTGGCGGCACCCGTCGTTACGCGATCATGGCCGAACACAATTTCTTCGGCAGCACGACCACCGTACGCCATCACGAGACGCGCTTCGAGTTGCTGACGCGTAACTGACACGCGATCGTCTTCCGGCAACGTGAACGCGATACCCAGGGCCCGACCGCGCGGTACGATGGTGACCTTGTGCAGCGGATCGTTGCCGACCACCTGCATGGCACACACCGCGTGACCCGCTTCGTGGAACGCGGTCAAACGACGCTCTTCGTCCTTCATCACGAGCGATTTGCGCTCGGCACCCAGCATAACGCGATCTTTCGCTTCTTCGAGATCGCTCATGTAGATCTTGTCGTGATTTTTGCGTGCGGCCAGTAGTGCGCCTTCGTTCACGAGATTGGCTAGATCCGCACCCGCCATTCCTGGCGTTCCGCGGGCGAGCGCCGTGATGTTCACGTCGTCGGCCATGGGCTTGTTGCGAATGTGCACGCGCAAAATGCCTTCGCGTCCACGGAGATCTGGCGCATCCACCACGATCTGGCGATCGAAACGGCCCGGACGCAGCAACGCCGGATCAAGCACATCTGGACGGTTGGTGGCCGCGATCAGGATGACACCTTCATTCGACTCGAAACCATCCATCTCGACCAGCAGCTGGTTGAGCGTCTGCTCGCGTTCGTCGTGTCCACCACCAAGGCCTGCGCCGCGATGACGTCCAACCGCGTCGATTTCGTCGATGAAGATGATACACGGTGCCTGCGCCTTGCCCTGTTCGAACAAATCGCGCACGCGTGATGCACCAACACCGACAAACATTTCGACGAAGTCGGAACCGGACATCGAGAAGAACGGACGTGCCGCTTCGCCAGCAACGGCGCGAGCGAGCAACGTCTTTCCGGTACCTGGCGGGCCCACGAGCAATGCACCCTTCGGCAAACGTCCGCCAAGCTTGGTGAATTTTTGCGGGTCTTTCAGGAACTCGATGATCTCCTGCAATTCAACCTTCGCTTCGTCTGCACCAGCAACGTCTGCGAACGTGACTTTCGGAGTATCGCCGCTCAGCAGTTTCGCTTTGCTCTTGCCAAACGAGAACGCTTTGCCGCTGCCGGCCTGCATTTGACGGAAGAAGAAAATCCAGAAGCCGATGAGCACCACGTACGGAAGGAATTGCAACGCCCACGCATACCCAACTTTCGCTGGTTGCGCGGAGACGTCCACGCCTTTGGCTTCGAGGCGTTTCACTTCGTCGGCGCTGGCACCGGGCGGCATACGCGTCGTGAACTTGGTAACCGGCGGTTTGTCCGCGCCTGCGCCAATCCGCACCGGCTGACGGAAGGTGCCGAGTACCAAATCACCGTTTGACTCGAATTGCACGGCTTTGATGTTGCCGGTTTCGAGCTGCTGGTGATATGCAGTGAAATTGATTTCGGGAGCCGTCGGATTGCGAGTTCCCGAGTAGTTCACGACCGCCAGTGGGATCAGAATGATGAGAGCCCAGAACGAAAGCGTCTTCGAGAACTTGGCCCAGTTAACGGGCTTTTTCGGTGGTGGCGTCATGGGTGCAGGCATAGGTGACCGCCCTATTCAAGGCTCGCGATGTACGGCAGGTGCCGAAAATTCTCGGCATGATCCAATCCGTACCCAACCAGGAACTCGTGCGGTGCGTCGAACCCGACAAACTTCGTGGGATACTTCAACTCGACAGCAATGTGCTTGTGCAACAACGCGCAAATCTCCAATGACCTGGGTTTGCGCTCACCAAGGAGTTCAATCAGCCGGCTGAGCGTACGGCCCGAGTCGACGATGTCCTCCACTAACAAGATGTTCTTACCCTCAAGTTCGGTTTCCGGATCGTAAAGCAACCGGACGACTCCACTCGACTCCATGGCGTCACCGTAACTGGATGCCACCAGGAAATCTACTTGCAACGGACGCTCGATATTGCGAACGAGGTCACTGAGAAAAATAAAACTTCCCTTGAGCAGTCCGAGGACCAGCAAATCGCCGTCTGGGTACGCGGCGGTGATGTCGGCGCCAAGCTCCGCAACGCGGGCCTGAATGACGCCGGCTTCATACGCAATACGTTTTACCGCACGTCCATCGAGGCGGGGATCAGCCGTGTTCGCGCTCACACCGATACCAGGTCACATCCGGCCGACCGGGCCGGTTCGGAGCCGCGAGACTGCGGCATACTCCAGGAACCCACACTATGTCCCCACGGATGAGGACGACGGGCCACTGCGGTCGGTCAACCGGTGGCACATGAGCTTCCGAAAGGTATCGCGCGACACGTCTTCCTGCTGGGGCCCCCAGTGTGACGATTCGGTCGCTCGCACTCCAACATCGCACCTCGCACTGCACGCCTTCCAGGAGGGGGAACGACCACAAATCATCACATGTTTCGGTGACGCCATGTTTGATACGCTCGCCGCGCACGAACCGCCATTGGCCAAACGACGGAGGCAACGCTGGTCCAGGAAGCAGCGTCGCTGCAGCAGACACCGACGGCACCAAACGGGTTGCACGCGAATCCAAACGCCGATGCGGACCGGCGCGCATCTCAAAGTGCTCCGTGGCACCGTCGCGCACGCGCAGCACACTGGCCTTCCCCGACAACTCGAGCCGAGCTCCAACGCGCGAGTGGTTCGTAAACTGAACGAGTGCCGTAGTTCCGCGTTGATTGAGCGCGACACCACAGCGCGCGAGCAAAGCGGGCCAAACCACGGCGAGCCCAGGTTCTTCAATGCCCGCCATCCTGGAGCACGCGAATCGCATCGCGCCCGGTGGCGAGCCCGTAGGCGCGGCCTGCAATGCAAACCCGGCAATCAGTGCGTCCACGTCCTGGCGAAATTCGGCGGCGCGATTACCCAAGGCCAGCATCTCCTCGCCAAATCCCGGCTGCGCGAGTTCGAGTGCCGGCAGCAAGTCGATGCGCACGCGTGAACGAAAATATTGGCGCGTGTGATTGGTTGGATCTTCGACGTACGGCACGCCCTCCATTGTCGCCCACGCCGCAACCTCATGGCGCGCGAGAGGCAACCACGGACGCACAATCGTTGAGGGCGCAGCCAGTGCGGCTAACCCGCGCGCGCCTGTTCCACGCAGTAACCGCAGCACGATAGTCTCAATCTGATCATCGCGCGTGTGTGCCGTCGCAACCGACGCCCGGTAGCCCCGCGCCACGCGTTTCAGGAAAGACCAACGCGCTGTCCTCCACGCATCTTCCGTCGGGGCAATCGATCGGGCGCGTTCGCGAATGACGGTCAGACCGAGCCGTCGCCCCTCGGCCGCCACCAGTCCGGCCGCATCCGTCGCAGCGGCACCCGATCCGTGGTCGAACGTGGCCACCGCTGCAATCGACTGCGGAAACCAGCGCGCCACCGCGTGCAGCAGCGCCATCGAGTCACGCCCCCCACTGACGGCCAACACCAGTTTGCCCGGTGCCTTCGACACGACAACATCCAGCGCCGCGCGCAACGCGTCGGCAACGGGAACGTGATCTTCCGTGGGCGAGGGCTTCCTCACATCATGCTCAGCCACTACACTTGAGGCGAACTTTGAAACCGGAGAACGGCCTTGGAGTCGCACGGAACGTTTGGCAGCATTTGGGCAGCACTCGGCATGACCGCTTACTGGATGGCACTGACCTGGATCAACATCTTGTTGGGCCTCTTCTTGTCGCCGCTGTTCTTGATTCCGCTAACCTGGATACAGGACAAGATGCGCGGCAGTAAGGCTTAAGCACAGGACTTTTTGTAGGGGACGAGGGCGGACAATTGTCCGCCCTTTCCCGTATACCGGACTGGGCTGGCGGTGCTTGCGTTTGTGTGGTTGGCGGCTTTCGCGCTGGACACAGACTGCTAACTGCAACTGACTACCTGCCTTTGGACTTTTCCGGACGCACCGGACTCTTCGGACAGTTTCGGCGCGAAGACAAGCTACGCAATGAGGAGTTCAGAACTCTTTCTTTGGATTTACTGCGCGCGAGCCTTTGAAGCCTTGCGCAATTTGCTTCGGGCTCCCGAACGGACCCTGATTCTTACTGAGGACGAATCCGTAAAGTCCGGTGTGTCCGAAAAGTCCAAAGGCAGTTAGTCGGTTAACGCTCCTGGACGAATACCGTCGTGGTTCGGAGACGAGCGAGTCCGGTGCGAAAAGTCCGGTGTGTCCGAAAAGTCCAAAGGCAGTTAGTCAGTTAACGCTCCTGCACGGATACCGTCGTGGTTCGGAGACGAGCGAGTCCGGTGCGAAAAGTCCGGTGTGTCGACCCACGGCTCGGAAACCGCCATCTCGATGCGAACCTTCTCGTGAAACTCCATCACCACCGTGTCGGCGCGATAGCGCTGTACCACGTCGCGCTCGCCGCCATGTCCGCTGGCACGAGACAACGTGATGCCCGGTACGCCCACTTTGAATCGGGCGCGCTTGACGTCAGACAGTTTTTTGGGACGGATGATGGCCGTGATCAACTTCATGATTGCGTCTCCACGTGTTGATCACGAACAACGCGTGGGGCGGCGCGTGCGTGCACTACGCTCGTGTGAAACCGAACGCGTGCTGCCGCAGGATGGGACGGCGAAATACGACGAACAGCGTTTCGCTGGGTACTACGATTGGTACTGCGTACCAGGGTCGTACATCCGACCACGCCAAACGCGCGGTCGTCGTGCGGTGCTCAATGTCAAACGGACTGCTGCAGGAACGTCGGCCAGCCAGGACATCCAGAACGTCCAGCCGCGCTCGCCGTAGTTGCTGCGGATCGCGTGCAGCAGGATAAACCGCATGCCGAGTAACAACGCGTTGATCCCGGCCAGCGCCGCAAACAAACCATCTGGGGCGCCAAACCCCGTGCTGCCTGAAATTGACGCACTGAGGCTGTCCGGTCGTGCGATGAGTTGCAGGACCGCCAGCACCAGCAGCAGTGGAACCGGCAGCGCCATTGTAAGCCAGATAAACAACACGTCAAGCCAACGGCGGGCGAAGGAGGCGCCGTCCTTGAGATCAAAGCTGCGTCCCCACTCGCGCCACATTTCTGGCAGCGATGCATAGGCACGCACATCAATGATTCGGGAGCCATCCAGAAATCCGACGCGTTTCCCATTGTGTGCGAGGTGCCGCGCAAGGGTGACATCATCGGAGAAGGACGCGCGCGACACCGCGTATCCACCGAGGCGCAGCAGCATCTCGCGACGCGCCACGAAACACTGCCCGTTGGCTAACACTCGATCGGGCGCCGCTGGTTTCGCCCCCGCGGCACCAGTGCGATACACCAGCGTAATCAGCATTGCCGGCTGCAACCAACGCTCGGCTGCCGTTTGCCCGATGAAGCGCGGGCCAAACGAGGCCGCGTCGTATCGTTGCATGTGCATGGCGCGAAGAATGCCCGCAATCATCCCTGGCTTCGGCACCGTATCTGCATCGATGCCCAGAATCCATTCGCCTTTCGCCTGCCGCAATCCCGTCTCCAGCGCCCAGACTTTCCCCACCCAGCCAGCCGGCAGCGGCCCGTCGGTCAACAGTTGGAAGCGTGGGTCCTGTTCCATGACCGCTTCCACCATCGCGCGAGTGCCGTCGGTGGAGTTGCTGTCGACCACCAACACCTCAAGCAACGACGTACCTTGTTGTTGCAGCCCCTTCAAGCAAGGAGCAATTCGCGCCGCTTCGTTGAGGGTTGCAACAATGACCGATACCGATGCGTCCGTCGACGGCTTGGGCGCTGAATATTTATACGTTGCCCCGATTGGGTTGCTGTCCGACGTATTTAGCGCATCGCGTGGTGTATCAGCCGCCGGTGGCACGGGTGGCAACCGCTTGCGTCCCGGCAGCAACCGACGCCACAACACGAGTAGCGCAATGCCCTGCGCGGTAATGCCGAGCGACAGCCAGATCGAATTCATCAGGAAGCGGTAGTCATGTTTGGAGCGGTGCCTGGAATCACGTTCGGAACAAAGGCAGGAATCACGTTCGGAGCAAAGGTGGTAATCACGTTCGGAGCAAAGGTGGTAATCACGTTCGGAGCAAAGGTGGCAATCACGTTGGGACCCCTGCGCGTGGCAACAAACTCATTCTTAACGCTTGCAAGAGAAATGTGCAGCGCGTAGGATGTAGTTGTGGGCTGACGATTCAGCCTGTTTCGCGTACGCGACGACCGTCTCGTTCGCGATGTTCCGCCCGATGTCCCACCCAACACAGAGGAGGTGATCCATTGTCACATGATAGTCCCTTTGCCGGTTCCGTGTGGGCAAGCGATCTCCAAAGCGTCGCCCGGTAACAACACGGGATTCCGGTTCTGAGGCATCGCCTGGAACCGGCACTGGACGAGGCGGCCGTCACAACAAAGTGTTGTGACGGCCGTTGGTCTTTGCCGCACAGAATATTACGAAATTCTTCCGGGCTGCATCGGAGGACCACCGAGGCCTCATCCACGTACCACACCGCGACCGCGTTGCTGTGCTGCCCGTCGAACCGATATAAGAGTGGGCGCCGGCGCAGCGACGAAATCCGTGGTCTAAAGGGCGTAGGCGAACGGCAACACATTGCCACAACTCATGGTCGCACGTCGCCCCTGCGCTGGCCGCGCGCCTTTGTCAGTCGCCCGCGGGCCATCCAATCCTCGACAAATTCGCAGCGGCACCCCACATTCACTGGTGAGACTTCAAGTTGCACCTCCACCGCGCATCTGGTGCCCCGAGTACCGCAGCGATACAGCTTGCGCAGCGTTTTCTCGTGATGGGGCACCACGACCATTGCAATGACACAGTCCAATCGGGTCGACCGGATCACGTTGATGAAGCCGTTGGTTCACGTTCTGTTTATGTCGTCACTGGCCGCGGCGCCGAGCGACGCGCAACAGCCGGCGATGACGGTGGCGAGCGCCGCGCCGTTCACGGGGCGAACTACCGCCGCCCTTTCTCGCGCACACGTGGCCACGGCCGCGATGCGCGATACAGGCTCGGTGCACCGTGCACTGCGCCAGCGCATTCGCACGTTTGAGGATGTCTGGCGCGAAGCGTGGGAGAAGGTCCAGAAGCAGCAACACCACTACATGCGCTTCCAGGCGATCCAGGGGAACAACAATGCGCGGGCGCCGGAAGTGCGTCGTTTCTTTGCACTCGACTGCTATCGTCTGACCCCGCTGCTCGTTCCGATGCAGGGGGACTCACCGGTGGCGCGCCGACCGGTGGCGGCCAAGGTGGATCGCGGTGCCGTGTGCCCGATGTGGCTCCCGCCGGATGATAGAGTTCCCGCGGACGAAGGCGAAGCCATCGATCTGGCGCTCACGAGCAACGCGGCGCGGCAGGTACGGCGTTCGCGAGACGAACTCCTCCGCGACCTCGGCGAGGCCGCCATGCGGTACCCGGAGGACGCATGGATTGCCGGGCAGCAGGTCCGATTCCTCATCGATCAGCAACAGTTCCCGCGCGCCGTCGCCGTCGCCGCAGGATGTCGTGGCGACGACCGGCTGTGCGCAGAACTCCTGGCGCTCGCGCACTACTACGCCGGCCATCTCGTGTCGGCCGATTCTGCACTGCGTACAGCGGACGAGCAGGAACAATCCCCGGCGACGAGCGTGGGCGACTGCCTCGGCCAGGATGTCCTGATGCTGTTCGAAGTCGGCAACGCGAAGAAGGTTCGTGACATGTCGTGCACGGATCAGCAGCGGCTGTCCGAAAATTTGTGGTGGCTCAGCGATCCCCTGTGGGCCATCCCGGGCAATGAGCGGTACGTCGCGCACGGCATTCGGAGAGTACAGACTCGGCTGCGCGGGGTGAATGACCGGGACGAACGGTACATCTGGACCCGGGATGGCGGCGGCGAGGCCGTCCGGGAAACCGTGATTCGCTACGGCTGGCCTGGTTACACCTACTGGCCAGGACCGTTGTTTGAGCGGTTTCTCGGTTTTGAGCTCGAGCCGCTCGAACCGCTCGCGGCACCTCGACTTCCGGCCTATTCCGAGTGGCCACTCTGGTTGGGGAAGCACATGCCGCGTGACGCCCCGGTACAGCCGCCGAAGCCTTCGGGGAGTGCCCGGAAGTTTCCTGCGCTCGACCTGCAGCCAATCAAGCAGTTTTTTCGGCCGTTCACCACCAAGGAGTACTCGCCCGATCGCGCCGCACTGGTACCGAGTTTCACCACGCTGCTCGATCCCTTCAGCCTCAATGCGACGCACTACGACCTGTACAACCCGACGCCGAAAGAACCCGACGGCTGGTGGCCACAGGAGCACATGGCGCTGCCGGCGCGCCTGTTACCGCTGGATGCCGGTCAGGACATTCTCTGGCGCCGGGATACCGTCGTCGCCTACCGCCTGGCGGTCGACAACCCGCTCCGCGCGCAGCCGCCGACCGATACCAATACGTATCCGGCGGTGCTCGTTGGTGGCACGTCCGAACCTGACCTGCAGGCGTTTGGGCAAGCGGAGGTGCGCGTGGGCGAGGCGCTGCGGCTTGCCGCAGAGCTGCCGTCGAAGCCCCTCGTGCTCAGCGCCGAGTTGTTTCTCCGCATCCAACCCGCCCACGCGTTGCGGAATCGCTACGGCGTGCGCCCGCCACCGACGCTGCGCGCGATGGGGCCAGCCGAGGTCGCCGTGTCCGACCTGCTGTTCATGCGACTGCCGGACCGCACCATCCCACCGCCACACGATCCGGAAACGGCGGCCCGCTACATGGCGGGCTCGCTGACGTTCGATCGCGCCGCGCCGGTTGCGGTGTATTGGGAAAGTTACGGGCTGGCCCCGGGTGACACGGTGCAGGTGTCGGTCGGCGTCCGTCGCGACGACGCGCGGAGCCCCGCGCGCATCGCCGCCGCCGCGCTCGGCCTGGCGTCGTCGTTGCGCGACAGCATTACCGTGCGCTGGACCGAGCCCGACGCCCGCCGCGGCATGACGGTCCTGTCCGCCTGGAAACCGATTATCGGGCGATCACTGACGCTCGACCTCGCGGCGCTGCCGGCCGGCAACTACATGATGAGCATCGAGATGCGCACCCCTGCGGGCGTCGCGGTGAAAAGCGAACGACGATTCGAACTGCGCGAGTAAGCGCTGGGTGCGGTAAGCATTGCTTTGCGGTCCGCCGCAATGAGTCGCCGCGTTCGCGGAGCATGTTTGCCTTCCACGCGCTATTCACATGAAGGCGGTCAGCGCGTATTCTTCAGTACGTTCGTACCTTTGCCCGACATTCAGGAGGATGTGATGTGGTATCCTGCTCTCTTCGTTTCCGGCGCTGCGCTGAGCGCCAGCCTTTTTGCGACACCGGCGCAGTCGGGCAAGTGGTTTGCCACGGTCAACCAACTGCGTAACGGCGGCTCCGCCGACCTGGTCATCGAGTCCCGTAACGAGAAGCAGTCGCGTGCGAGGATCACCTTTCGCAATGGCAGTCGCGACATGCGAATTGCCTGGGATATCGTGGCCGGCAGCTGCAACGACCAGGGAGCGCCAATTGCACCGCAGGCGACCTTCACGCAGGCGCAGACCCAGATGGATGGAGGCGGCACGGTTTCGGCGACTATTCCGAAACTCGAAAGTGGCAAGCGCTACTACGTGCGGGTGTTCGATCCGCAGACGACGCCGACCGATCAGAATGTCTGGGGCTGCGCCAACATCAGCGAGAAGCCGTAAGCGAATAGCCTGATGGTCGTCTCAGGATGCAAATGAAGAGGGGGCTGCGCGATGTGTGCGCAGCCCCCTCTTCGTTTCGCTGGAACGGGCTTACGGCGCCGTTCCCGGTGAGCCAACGCCGCCAAAAGTGTAGTATGGCAAGCCGAGCGAAATCAGTTCACGCCCCGAGACCGGAACATGGAACGGCGTGCCCGGCACCAACTTGCCCCAGCCGCGCGCATCGAACCAAGTGACGTCGCCTGCGGTCGGATACAGCTCGATGCGCTTTTCGTACTGGATAGCATCGAACAGATCGCCGCAGACGCCATTGTCCTTGCGCGGAACGCAGTCGCGTCCGGCCGGCGGCCCGTTTGCATCCACCGGACGCAGTCCCGCAGCGACTCGCGTCGGATTAATGAGTGCTGCAGCCTCGGCGAAGCGTGAAAGCCGGAACAGCGCTTCGGCTCGAATGAACTTCATCTCGTCCATCGAAATCACCTGAATGAAGGCGCGATTCCCGGAATCGGCCGCGGTATTCAAGTACCTCGTGGAGCGGTACGACGAGGTGAGATACGCGCCGTTGCTCGCGCTGCCCATGGTCGACGTCAGTCGCGTAAAGCGAGTGCCGGCAACACTGTTGGTGGCGCCGTGAATGCGACGGTCGGGGGTCGTGATGACGAAGGCCGTCCTGTTGGCAATGGGCGCGGCGACCCACGCCTGGTAGTTGCCGGAGGTATCGGCTGGGCCAAGGAGCCGGTTGTGGATGCGAACGGTGTTCTGGGCGAACGAGTTGTTGATGTACGTCGATGCCGTATTGGCAACCGCTGGATCAGCCTGCCATCCAAAATCACGCGTGATGCCGGAATCGAGGCGCGCCAGTACGGCGCCCCAGTTGACGGCGGCCCGGCCGGTTGCGTTGCGCGGTGAGTACACATCGGCCCGCACGAGGAACGAATACATTACGCGCACCAGCTCATCGCGCGTAATGGTGCGGCCATTGATGAACAGCGCCGGCCACGTGAAATTCGGTCCGGCCTGGGCTTCCTTGATAGCCACGTTTAACTGAGCCTTGGCATTCGCCAGCACCTCAGGCCATGGGCGCAGCTCCACGTTCGACTGGCTCAATCCCGGTGTGATCGAGTCGGTGATGTAGGCCTGATCGATGGTCAGAGCAAGCCTGAGCTGCGAAATGGCAATGAGGAACTTCGCGAAGAGCTTGCGATTGGGCGTGTCGGCGCCGTCTGGTGTAGTGGCGTTGATGGTGCCGAACTTGAGTTGGTTATCCCGAATTCCAATAAAGGCTTCGCGGGCGCCAGCCGCCGCCTCGTAGGGGGTCCAAAACGGCACGCGGGTCGCGCAGTTCACGTTGTCGCGGTTGTTGATCGGCAATCGCGGCTCGGTTGCGAAATCCAGGTAGGTGACGCTGGTGGTCGTGATGTCGTGTCCCCAGAGGCTGTATATCAGCGTGGGGCACGAGCCGCGATCGACGGCGGTGTAAGCCTTCCAGGAACCGATCAGCGCCGCTTCCGTATTGGCCGCGTTAGTGAAAACGTTAACGATGCTGAGGTTATTTGGATCGGTGACGTTGAGATCGGCGCAGGCCGCGAAGGAGGCGGCTGCGATGGTACCGCCGATCAGCAGCGCAGTTCGGCGGCGTACAGCGACCGAGCGGGACACGGGATTATTCATGGCGTGAGCCTCGGTCAGAAGGTGAGTGTGACGACGCCGGTAAGCGTCCGGGTCAGCGGATAGGTCGCGTCATCAAAGCGCACGGTCGGCGAGCCGGCCATAACATTGAGGCCGGTGTATTTGGTGAAGGTGCGCATGTTGCGCCCGATCAGGTCGATTTGCGCGCGCGAAATGCCTACTTTCGACAGCACCGGCCACCGCTTCGCATCTGCCGTGTAGCCGAGCAGGAGCTCTGAAATGGTGAGATGCGCGGCGCTTTCGACAAAGTTCGCGAGATACAGGTTGTTGTTGTTCGACACCCTGTTGTAATACGCGACGGGCTTCTTGAGCTCCTCGGGACGACCGAACTGGTCGACGATGGGATGGTCACCCGACGCGTAGTACGTCTGGTTGCTGTTCCCGTATACATCACCGCCGAACTGCCCGGTGGTTTGCACGAACAGGCGGAAGCTGTTGTACCGAAACGAGTTCTGGAAGCCAAATCGCATCAGGGGTTGGCTGTCGCCAATCTTTCCGTACCAGAGTTGGCCGGTGGAGTCGAATCGTTGAATTGGCAACCCCCAGCCGTAGGCGGTGCCATCAATGGTGACAGAACTGCCCCAGAGCTGCTT
>Ga0105047_10000247_pt1 | contig 85706 bp, 69 predicted proteins | sample MAT04_FD_78384 | JGI IMG/M metagenome (GOLD analysis project Ga0105047, IMG submission 78384) | Freshwater microbial communities from Lake Fryxell liftoff mats and glacier meltwater in Antarctica - MAT-04 (megahit assembly) | ecosystem: Environmental > Aquatic > Freshwater > Ice > Liftoff... | reverse complement strand
GAGATCCTCGCGGAACTTCTGGCGCTCGACCTCCATGAGGAGGTTGCGTTTGCTCGCCGCGATCACCCGGATGTCGACGCGGATCTCGCGGTTGCCGCCCACCCGACGAAAGGCCCGCTGCTCCAGCGCGCGCAGGAGCTTGGGCTGCAGATCGAGCGGCAGCTCACCTATCTCGTCGAGAAACAGCGTACCGCCGTTGGCCAGCTCGAACGCGCCCTGTCGCGCGCCGGTCGCCCCGGTGAACGCGCCCTTGTCGTGTCCGAAGAGCTCGCTCTCGATGAGCGTGCCCACCACCGCGCCGCAGTCGACCACGAGGAACGGTTTGTTCTTGCGCGGCGAGCTCTGGTGGATCGCCCGCGCCAGCACGTCCTTGCCGGTGCCGGTCTCGCCGCCGATCAGCACGGTCGCATCCGTCGGACCGAGACGCTCGAGCAGACCGAAGATCTGCCGCATCGAGATGCTGTGGCCCACGCACCCGAAGAACTGATCGTGCTCGCTCGGCAGCAGCTCGATGCGCTCGGCGAAGGGGCGCACCTTGAGATCGATGTTGCCGACCGTGATGAGCGAGCCGGCCTCGAGGTAGGCCTCTTTGATCCGCGCGTTGTCGAGCAGCGTCCCGTTCGTCGAATCGAGATCGCGGAGCAGGTAGCCGCGCGGATCGCGGATGATCTCGCAGTGCACTCGGGAGACGGTGTTGTCGTCCAACGCCAGATCGTTCTCGCTGGCCTTGCCGATGCGGAACGTGTCGCGCGCGAGCGTCGCCTCGGTGCCCTTCTGCGCACCCGTCAGCACGGTCAGCCCGCAGCGAGCCAGCTCGAGGAAGCGAGCCGCCTCCCCAGCCTGCGTTCCCAGCATGGTCTCGGGCATCGTCACGCGTGAGCGCCACCATACCAGAAAGAGATCACGCGAGCGTTCCGCGATTAGGGAGCGGAGCCGAGGAGCGCGCGGAGCATCAGGGGGACCGCGACGATCGGCGCCGCGATGCGCAACACCACCTCGATCATCGAGTCGCCGTCGCCGAACCCGAAGAAGCTCCAGGCGAACCAGACGCCGATCGGCGCGAGCAGCGAGCTCGCCCATGCCGGGATTCCGGTGGGCAGTCTCCGCAGCTTGCTGCGGAGCAGCACCAGATCCGATGCGATGAGCGAGCAGACGATCAAGCCCGCGAAGAAGCTCACCATCAGCATCGAGACGAGCCAATCGTCGAAGTAGCCGAAGGTCAGGGCGCGCATCCCCACGGTGAAGTAGGCGAGCGTGGTGAATCCCCACGAGGTGAGGAAGGGACCCTCGAGGGTCGGGCGGATCCAGGGGGTGAAGTCGGTCATCGGCGAGGTCCTACGCGTTCCATCCGCGTTTCATTCCATGGGGCCGCGCACGTCCTGCCAAGGCAGCACGCTGGGCGACAGCGCATCCACGCACATCCCGCGGGTGGTGTTGCAGACCCCACCGAGCGCCGCGATGCACATGGTGTCGTCCGTGCAGGGGTTGCCCGCGCGGCCGAACGCGAAGGCGGTGATCACGTCGCCAGCATCCAGGGTGCGTGCGACGTCGGCGGGCGTGCCCGAGGGGACAGGCAGCGGGAAGGGGAACGGCCCGAGGATCTGGGTCGCAGCGTTGCATGAGGGCACACCGCTCATCACCGCGTGCACGTACAGCACGCCGCTGTTGCGCAAGGGCGGCGTGTCGATGAACTCACTCGTCTCGCCGAAGACCATCCCGTTGGTGTCGCTCGCTTCGGGCAGCACCCGCGTACGCGGAAGGGGCCCGTTGCTGAACATCCCGCCGCCGATGTTGATCACTTCGTCTGCATCGAGGCACACCTCGATCGGCACCGGCACGTTGGGAATCGCGTGCACCAAGCGAACGCGGGCGCCCGCCGGGTTCGGGGTGGGATCATCGGGGATGAGAATGATCTGCGGCGCGGGGCAGGTCCCTGCACAGGACACCGGAGTGCCGGGCAGGACACCCGCGGCGATCACGGTGGCGCGCGAGACCCCAGCCAGGCTGGCGGTCGAGAGGTTCGCAGTGAAGAGAGGCATGATGTCACTCGCCGCGTCGGGGCATGGGCCGGCCAGCGCGAAGGGGAGATCGTCTCGGCTGAAGAGGCGCATCACGTAGCCGAAGCCGGGGGTGTCGTAGATCGGCACAGGCACATACGGAGAGACGCCCGGGAAAGGCAGCGTCCCATCGGAGCCCGTCGCCGCATCGGGCTGTCCCAGGATGCGGCCGGTGGTCTCGGGCGCGCCGGTGCCCGCGATCGTCGACAGACAGATCGTGAGGTTGGGCGCCGCAGGGGAGAGGTTCGCGAGCCGGACCTGCAGGTACCCCGTGAGGCGCGCGCCGCTGTCCTGGCTCTCGAAGGGGGCGCGGGCCGTGTCGAGGAGTGGGCCCACGTCGGGCTCCGTCCTCGCCGTGCTGCACGCACCCAACGAGAGCGAGCCGACGAGGAGGGCGGCATGGCGAAACCAGGCATGGCGAAACCAGGAATTGCGAAGCGAGTTCATGTCGGAGCCTCACCCAAGGTGGTCGCAACCGTGCAGCGCGACGGAATGGGCAAGCGTGCCTCGAAACGAGCCCGCGCCACAAGCCCGCGCCACGAGCCCCACGAGCCCGCGCCACACGGGACCCGCGCCCGCGACACCCGAGGTGGCTAGCCCCGTGGCTGCGCTCGACCCTGCTCGAGCAGGAGCTGGAGCATGCGGTGGGTGAGCCCCCATACCACCCGGCCTCCGACGTCGTAGCCCGGGAAGCGCATCGACGGTCCGCCCTCGCGCGTCCAGGTGAACTGGGTCTCCCGCTCGCCGCGCGCGATCGCGCCGAGCGGCGCCCAGTGCAGCTCGTCGACCTCCACGTTCGGCGTGAGGACCACGGGGGCCGAGAGCACGAACACGTAAGGGCGCACCAGCATGTCTCCGGTGTGTGTCCGCAGATCATCGAGGCGCCCGATCAGCCTCGCGTGATCGGGCATGTGGACCCCGACCTCTTCGCGGGTCTCACGGATAGCGGTCTCGAGCAGATCCGAATCTTTGGGCTCGAAGCGCCCGCCGGGAAACGCCATCTGGCCCGACCACGGATCGCTCGCTCGCTCGACGCGCTTCATGAGGAGCACCTCTGCGTCGCCGCGCTCCGTCGGCCTCAGCATGGCGGCCACCGCGGCGCGTCGCGTGATCTCCACTCCGTCCACCTCGCGTGCGGCGTGCTGTGCGAGGTTGCGTGTCAGCGTCTCGAGGTCGAACACCAGGGCCGCAAAGTACGCGGCGCAGGGCGGCGGTCAATCTCGACGGCGCTCGACGGGCTGGACCGTGACGGCGGTGGATGACCGCATCTGGATCGGTGGAGTTCACCGTTGCGAAGATCAGCCCCGCTCTTCGCGGCGCGCAGCTACCTGCAGGCGCGCGGGATAGGCTGAAACCCGAGCCCATCGGTCCCTCACGTCAGTGGCGACAGAAGACGATGGTCGCCGTGTCGTTTCCGTTCCACATGCCGCCGCCGCCCACGGGCTCGTAGCCTCGAGGCACGATCACGGTGTGTCCGAGATCGACCCGCCCGATGATGCCGCTCGCGTCCGTGTCCACCGACTCCTGGCGTGCTGTGAAGCAGTCTCGCCAGCCGGCGGTCTGCGCGGCCGCGGGTCCCGCGCCGAAGACCCCTGACCCGATGGCCATTCCAGCGAGCGCGATGACGCCGCCTGCGACGACCAGCTTCCAAACGTCGACCGTGCGCCCGCTGTGATCGCTCTTCTGAAGTGTGTTCACGGCGGGACTGTACCGGACGGGAAGGCGTGAGGATCGGCGTCGGCGATCAGTCGCGGACGATTCGAGAAACCCGCCCGGCGGATCGAGCGCCGCGCCGGAGCCCGTACCAGCACGAGGATGGGCGACGCGCACATCGAACGAGCATCTCGTGAAACCGGAGAATTCTCAGGCTCGCGCGCGATCAGGGGCCGGCATCGGCATCGGATGGCGTCGCCGGCCTGACGTCGTGGCGGTAGACCCACGCGTAGACCGTCGGCAGCACCAAGAGCGTGAGTGCGGTCGCGCTGACCAAGCCGCCGATCACCACGGTGGCGAGCGGGCGCTGCACCTCGGCGCCATCCCCGTGCGAGAGCGCCATCGGAAGAAACCCCAGCGCCGCCACGCTCGCGGTCATCAGCACCGCGCGCAGGCGATGGGTCGCGCCTTCCTTCGCGGCCTCCTGCGGCGTCCGCCCCTTGTTGCGCTTCGCGGCGATGGTGGTCAGGAGCACCACGCCGTTCAGGACCGCGACGCCGAAGAGCGCGATGAAGCCGATGGCAGCGCTGATCGAGAGCGGCATCCCTCGGAGCGCCAAGGCGAACACCCCGCCGACCGCGGCGAAGGGGACGTTCAGGTAGATGAGCAGCGCGGGTTTCAGCTCGCCGAATGCCATGAAGAGCAGAACGAAGATCAGCGCCAGCGCCAAGGGCACCGCAAGTGCCAGGCGCGCGGTCGCGGCCTCGAGGTTCTCGAACTGACCGCCCCAGCGCACCAAATATCCGTCGGGCAGATCGAGCCCGTCCACTGCCAGGCGGGCGTCGGCGACGAAGCTCCCGAGATCGCGTCCCCGCACGTTGCACTCGATGGTGGTCCGCCTTCGCACCGAGTCGCGGTTGATGCTCGCTGGCGAGTCGATCTCCTCGAGCGTCGCCACTTGTCCTAGCGGGACCAACAGGCCGTCCGAGCCTCGAACCGGGATCCTTCGAATGCGCTCGAGGTCACTCCGCAGCGCCTCGGGCAAGCGCACCTGCAGGACAAAGCGTCGCTCGCCTTCGAAGACCTCGCCCGCCGGCAAGCCTCCGATCGCCGCGACGGCGTCCATCGCCTCGCGCGCGGTGACGCCGTAGCGGGCCGCCGCGATCCGATCGAAGCGAACCTCGAGGGTGGGCAAGCCAGTGAGCTGCTCGCCTCGAACATCCGCTGCACCATCGACGCCGCGCAGCACCCGCTGGATGTCTGCGCTCGCTTCTGCGAGCAGCTCCAGATCGTCGCCGTACACACTGATCGCCACGTCTGATCGGCTACCGCCGATGAGCTCCGCCATCCGCATCTCGATGGGCTGAGAGAACGCGAAGCCCAAGCCCGGCAGCTCGTTCGACAGGCGCTCTTCTAGGTGCTCGATGAGCGCCTCGGTCGAGTCCGCCGTGGTCCACTCGGACTGCGGCCGCAGCATCGCGTAGCAGTGCGAGAGCTCGATCCCATCGGGGTCGGTGGCGATCTCCGCGCGGCCAGTGCGGCACACGACGGTGCGCACCTCGGGCAGCTCGCGCACCAAGGTCTCCACCCGGGTCGCGCCCGCGATGGCTTCTTCGAGCGAGACGCTGGGGAGACGAATGACCTGGATCGACAGCGCGCCTTCATCGAGGCGAGGGATGAACTCGGTGCCCATCCGGCTCGCCGTGCCGATGGCCACCGCGAGCAGCGCCACCGCGATGCTCACCACCCCGAGCGGCGCGCGCATCACCGCCGCGAGCATCGGCTCGTAGGCGCGTTGAGCCCATCGCACCAAGAGCGGCTGGTGATCCTCGGTCGTGCTGCGGAGGAACGTCGCGACCAGTACCGGCACGAAGGTGAGCGAGGCGACGAAGGCGCCGCCGAGCGCGAAGAGCACGGTCAGCGCCATGGGCACGAACATCCGCCCCTCGATCCCGGAGAGGGTCAGGATCGGGACGTACACGATCACGATGATCAGCTCGCCGAAGGTGGCGGCCCGGCGGACATCCAGTGTCGAGCCCACCACGACGCGCGCGGCTTCCTGGTAGCTCATCGGTCGAGAGCGCCCCTTGGCCGCCGCGGCGAGGTGCACGACCGCGTTCTCGACCACGATGATCGAACCGTCGACCACGATGCCGAAGTCCACCGCGCCCAGGCTCATCAAGTTCCCGCTCAGCCCCGACAAGCGCATCCCGATGAACGCGCAGAGGAGCGAGAAGGGGATCGCGAGCGCGACGATCAAGCCCCCGCGTACGCTCCCCAGCAGCAGGAACAACACCGCGATCACGAAGAGCGCGCCCTCGGCGAGGTTGGTCGCGACCGTCGTGATGGTCCGATCGACCAGCTCCGCGCGATCGTAGAAGACCTCGATGTGCATCCCCTCGGGCAACGCCCGCTCGATCACCTCCAGGCGCTCGTTCACCGCCTGCACCACCTCACGTCCGTTGGCCCCCACGAGCATCATCACGATCCCCGAGACCGCCTCGCCCTCGCCGTCACGGGTGAACGCACCCTGACGGAGCATTGGCGCCAGATGCACCCGGGCCACGTCGCGCACTCGAATGGGAACGCCGTGGTCATCGGTGCGGATCACCGTCTCGCCGATGTCGCTCAGGCTCCCGAGGCGCGCTTCTCCGCGCACCAGGATGGCCTCACCGCTGCGCTCGATGGCGCCGCCGCCCACCACCACGTTGTTGTCTTCGAGCGCCCGCACCAGCTCGCCTATCGAGAGGTCGCGCGATCGCAGCGCCTCGGGCTCGACCTCGACCTCGTAGGTCTTGAGCTCGCCGCCGAACGAGTTGACCTCGACGACGCCGGGGACCGAGCGCAGCTCGTACGCGATCAGCCAATCGAGCGTGGTGCGCAGCTCCATCGGGGTGTGTTGATCACTGGTGAGCTCGAACTGGAGGATCTCGCCCAGGCCCGTGCTCATCGGTCCCAGCTCGGGGCTGCCCATGCCCGCGGGTATCCGCGAGCGCGCGTCGGGGAGGCGCTCGGCCACCAGCTGGCGGGCCCGCAAGAGATCGGTGCCGTCCTCGAACACGACGGTGACCACCGAGATCCCATAGCGGGAGATGCTGCGGATCTCGGTGACGCCAGGCAGCCCGCTCATCGAGGACTCGATCGCGAAGGTGATGTTGCGCTCGACGTCCACGGGGCCGAGCGAAGGCGCGCTGGTGAGCACCTGCACCTGGAGGTTGGTGACGTCGGGCACGGCGTCGATGGGAAGCGAGAGCGCGCTACGCACCCCGAAGGTCACGACCAGCGCGACGGCCGCGGCGACGACCAGACGCCAGCGCATGCACAGCTCGAGGAGCGCTTTCAATGTTCGTGCTCCGACAGCTCGCCGCGCACCAAGTGGCTGCGCAGGGTGAACGCGCCGCGGGTGACCACCCGCATGCCTTCGGTCACACCAGTGGTGAGCTCGACTCGATCGCCATCGCGACGGCCGACCTCGACCTCGACGGGCCGGAAGGTGCGTCCGTCCTCCGAGGCGGCGAAGATCACGTCGTGTCCCGCGATGCGGCTGACGGCGTCCTCGGGCACGACGAGCGCATCGGGACCCGCCCCCTCGGGTGCGATCTCCAGGCGCCCGAAGAGGCCCGCGCGCAGTCGGGGATCGATGTCGTCGAGCACGAAGCGCACTGGCAACGAGCGGCTCGACTCGTCGAGCGCGGGCGCGATGAAGTCGAGGTGGCCGCTGAAGCGTTCACTCGGGAGCGCGGCTACGGTCAGCGTCGCGCTCGCGCCTTCGCGGGCCACGCTCAGGTCCAGCTCGGGCACTTGGCCCACCACCCAGAGGTGTGCGGGATCGGTGATCGTGAACAGCGGCGCGCCTGCCTCGATCACCTCACCGCGGCTCGCGTGGGTCTGGGTGATGACGCCCGCGATCGGCGCGATGACCCGTATGCCCGAGCCGCCGCCTCGGCCCACCACGGCGAGTCCTCCGCTCAGTCCGCGCATCTCCGCTTCCGCGGACGCGAGCTCAGCCTCCGCCTCGAGGAGCGCTCGGCGCGCGCCGATGCCCGCTTCCACCAGCGACGCCTGACGATCGCGTGCGGCGCGCGCAGCATCGCGGCGGACGCGCGCGCCTGCGAGCGCACCTCGAGATGCGCTCACGTCACTCGAGGCGATCGATGCGAGCAGCTGTCCAGCCTCGACCCTGTCGCCCACCCGCACCTCGACCGAGGTGATCCGGCTGGCGACCACCGAGGCGACGTGCGCGGTGTACGCAGGGTCGGCCTCGAGCTCCGCGGGGACCCCAACGCCTCCGCCGATCGGGGCGCGGGTCACCTCGCCTACTTCGATGCCGCCCCGCTCGATCGCGACGTCACTCAGGGTGACCTCGGTCGCCGCGGCCTGGTACTCGTCCTCGTCGTGCGCGGCCTCGCTCGGTCCACACGCCACGAGCGCCCACGCAGAGAGGATCATCCATCGGGTCGTCTTCATCGCTCGCTCTCCGTGCGCTCGTCGCCTGTGCCGTGCGCCTCGTCTTGCATCACTTCGCTGCCCACTTGGGCTTCCAGCTCGGCGAGCGCCGCGTGGTACTCGGCGAACGCGTTCAGCGCGTTGCCCTGCACCTCGAGCAGGCGCCTCGTCGCGCTCGCGACGTCCAGCGCGTCCAGTTCGCCCAGGGTGAATGCCCGCTGAAGGAGCGCGAGGTTCGACTCGAAGCCAGGCAGCACCAGCTCGGTGAAGATGCTCACCCGATCGCGCGCGCTGCGCAGGCTGGAGGCGGCGCGCAGCACCCGCGCCTCGATCGCCGACCGCAACGCGTCGCGCTCGGCTTCCGCGATCGAGAGCGCGGCGCGCGCGTCGGCCCTCGCCGCGCCGTTCTGATCCCAGACCGGGATCCCCACCCCCAGCGTCAACAGCCCGATGTAGTTCGCCGGGCTGCCGGCCGAGCCTTCGCGCGCGAACGAGAGACCCACGGTCACGCTGGGGAACGCCTCCCGATCGGCGCGCCCCACCTGCGCCTCGCGTTCTGCCACCGCGGCGTCGAGCGCCATGAGCAATGGGTGGGACGTCAGGGCACGCCCGACCAGCACTCCGTCCTCGGGCACTGCGTGCGGCGGGTCGAGCTCACCCGCTGGCCACGGGGCATCGCTCGCGGGCCAGCCCGAGAGCTCGGCTATCGAGAGACGCGCGTCGCGAAAGTGACCGTCGGCCTCGACGTACTGTTGCCGCGCGCTGGCCAGCTCGGCGGTCGCGAGCGCCAGCTCGAGTTCGCCCACGTCGCCGCTCTCCAAGCGGCCGCGCGCGATCTCGACCATGCGCTCGGCGAAGGCGAGCCAGCGACGCTGCGCCTCGAGGCGGACCCGGGCCTCGATGGCCTCGTGGAACGCAAAGTGGACCTCGCGATGCACCTGCCAGCGCACCGCCAGGAGCTCCGCCTCACGCCTCGCGGACAGGCGATCGGCCGCGCTCAGTCGCTCGCCCCGCTCGCCCGCGACCTCGATCGCCTGGCTGAAAGCGATCAAGAGATCGAAGTCCTCGCTCGCCCCGTCGGCGATCCGTGGTCCGCCAGCGAGCTGGACCGTGAGCGGTGCGCTCAGCAGACGATCGGCGCCCGTCCTCGCTGCCTCGCCTTCCGCGAGCCGGGCGCGGGCGATCACCAACGCGGGCGCGTGAAGATCGGCGTGCTCCAGCACCGCCTCCAGCGAGACCGTCGTGGGATCGGTCGACTGCGCTCGGACGGGTGTCGCGAGCCAAGGCATGACGAGCAGGATCGAGAGCAACGCCAACGAGGCGCGGCCTCGACGAAGCGAGACGACGAACATGGGACCTCCGGAACGGCGGGCGCGCGAACGCGCGAAGAGAGGCGAGCGCGCGGCGCCGGCCCCGGCTCACGCCACCATGACGAGAGCAGGACGGAGCTCGGGCGCGCGGTCGCCTTTCAGGCCGCCGGAGGACGGTCGAGCTGGCGAGCGTGATCGTCGGCAGGTCCCACCCGCACGGCACCTGGGGCGCGCGCGCTCGCGGTCGCGTGCCAGCTCACCTGCGCGATGAGGGCCCCACCCGTGAGCGTCGGCGCCGCCACGCTCGGCGCGTGGCACGAGCAGAAATGGAACGGTCCAGAGCAGCAGTGGTCGCTGTCGTGCCCTTCGTCGTGGAGGCTGTCGTCGTGCACCAAGAAATGCACCGAGTCTTCCAGCAGCTCCAGCGCCCCAGGGGTGACGAAGAGGAGCATCACCAGCGCGAGCGCGCGGAAGGGGTGGCCGAAGGTGGCGCGGGAGCGTCGCAAGCGAGGCCCAGTGTGGGGAAGGTCGGCGCGCCCCGCAAGATCATCGACGGATCAGGATGGGCCCGACAGCTCCACGAGCTTCTCGACGGTGTTCCAGTTGCGGACGGTCGCGGTCACGCTGAGGGCGCGATCGAGCCAGTCGGCGCTGACCTTGCTCTTGCCCGCGCCATTGGCGAGATGGAGATAGAGGACGTCACCGCGCAAGACGCCTTCGTCGCCCGGCGAGCGCGCTCCGACGTCGAGCGCCTTCCCCGCGGTGATCTTGGGCGTGCCCGAGAGGAACGCGACGTGCGCGAGCTTTCGGTCCTCTCCTCGCTCGAGGAACGGGTTGTGCTCGAACGTCTCGACCATGTGCGCATGCGAAGAGAGCACCACCGGCACCGCGAAGCCGAAGCGCGCCTCGATCGCGGCCGCGAGCTTGTTTGTACTCGGCGCGCCCTTCGGCGGAGGCGTGAACACGACGTTGCCGCTCTGGATGTAGGTGATGACATCGCGGGCGCCGAACGAGGCGAAGAGCGCGCTCAGGTCCTTCATGGGCACCTGCCGCCCCCGCCCGACGTTGATGGCCCGCAGCAGCGCGATGTGCCGGGTCACGACGACCTCTCGTCGTCGTCCTCCTCCGGCGCCGAGCTGCTGCTCTCGCCGTCGCCGTCGCTGGAGCTGTCGCTGTCGCTGGAGCTGTCCTTCGTCGCCTCGCTTCCCTCCGCGCCCTTTCCCTCCTCCGCTTCCCCGCGCGCCAGCCGCAGGGTGAGCCCGAGCAACACCACCACCGCGAGGATCAACGCGGCCCAGAGGGCCACGCTCTGCCATCCGCTCCGCTCCACGAAGGTCGGCGAATGGAACGACGGGTTCGCGGCCACATCCCCTATCGCCGTGGTGGCGATGGAGACGTTGCGGAGTACGGACGCATCGACGCGCGCCAGATCGTAGTCGGGCGCCCGCGCGAGCTCATCGCCAGCGAGCACCTCGTACTCGCCGGCGGGTGCGGTCACCAGGAGATCGTCGACGGGCACGGTGAGGGTCACGGCCTCGAAGTGCAGGGGCGCCTCATCGCCGTTCTCGATCACCAGGTACAGGCGAGTGAGTCGCTCGAGGTAGAGGTCGAAGACGATCGGGGTGCGCGCTCCGCGATCCCGACTGGCGTACTCGAAGCTCAGCGACCTCGGTTCGCGCTCGCCCTCGATCTGTCCCCAGACCTCGACCGAGCGAGAGAAGAACTGCTCGGTCGGATCGAAGCTCAACACGCTGGTACCGAGCGGCGCGTGGGGAAGGGTCAGCTCGTGATGGGAGGCGCCGATCCGGTCGGGTTCGTCCTCTACCGTCACGTTCGCGCTGACCTCGACTGCGCGGGTGTCGGGCGAGACCACGTACGGCCACTGGAGGCCATCGGACGAGACGATCCGGATGTCGGACAAGTCGCCCCGCGCCGCCGCGAGCAGCGCAGGCGTGAGCTCGACTCGGGTGAGGCCCTCGGGTGCGGCGGGGAGGGTGACTGGCGCCGCGCTACGATAGCGATCGCGGTTCACCGCGGTCCCCGCGCGCATCGCGAACCCCAAGAGCGGCTCGTGGGTGTAGCCCTCGGTCGGAAGCACCGCGTCGAGGGAGGCGACCGGCAGCGAGGGATCACGGAGCGAGATCGCCAAGATCCCGAGGTCGTAGACCGGCAGCCGCAGGCGCGCCCCGCCGAAGTGGAGGCTGGTGTCGTAGCTGTTCTCGAAGACCAGCGCGACCTCGCAGAGCTCGGCGATCACCGCGATCCCGTCCAGTGGACCGCTGTCACCACGCTCGATGCGCAGCTCGATCTGCTCGCCTGCCAGCCAATCACGGACTGGGATCTCGAGCTGCTCGGTCCCCGGCAATCCCTCCGCGCGGGGCGGCACGCGAAAGATCGTGGCAGCGCCGAGCTCGCGCACACCCTCGTCGGCCGAGCGCACCAGCGCGGTGGTGTGGGCTGCGAAGGTGGTGGCGTTGGTCGCGACGCGGAGGGTCAGCGGCAGTACGCCCGGCGGCCTCGTGAGCACCACCACTTGAGTCGTCCCTTCCATCCGGGTGCTCACCACGTCGAGCGGCCGCATCAGACGGGTGGGCCGAACTTCGGTGGTCCGTCGTTGCACGAACAGATGCGGGGACAGAAACCCCGTCTCGTTCTCGAGGGTGATCTCGACCGACCCAGTCAGGAGACTGGGGAGCGGGACTTCGAGCAGCTCGACGCCCATCGCGGGGATGCGCACCACCGTGGACTCGACGGACGTACCGAGACCGCGCAGCCACACGGTCGCGGTGAAGTTGGGTACGTCGGTCTCCAAGAGCAGCACCGTCTCGGTGCTGTGCGTGGAGTCGATGGGCGGCATCGGGATCCCTACCGAGTACACCTCGCGGTAGGTGACCACGCCGGGGCTGCCACCGCGGGTGCGCGACTGGACAGCAGACGTGGGGCTCAGCGCGGAGCGCACATCGGAGACCACCGCTTCGGTGAGGTGCTCCTCGCGGTCGATGACGTAGGGCACGTCGCCCCCCGAGCCGCGCAAGATGCGCACGTCGGAGAGGTCGGGCGCCGCGAGCGCGAGCACTTCGGGCGGCAACGGCAGGCGCACCAGCGCGCTGGATCCGTGGATGTCGGCGTGGTGCGAGGTCAGCTCCGTCTCCGTCACGTCCTGCGCCAGTGCGAGCGGTGCGAACAGGAGGAGCGCGAGCACGAGCAGTTGCTTCATCGATGGCATCAGGTCCCTTGGCGCTTGAACACGAAGCGCTGGTAGAAGAAGGAGACGGCGATCAGCGAGAACGCCAGGAAGACCAACGCCGCGACCCGATAGAGTTCGCCGAGGTTGGACAGATCGTGGAGGAAGACCTTGCCGCAGGTCGCGATCATCAGCAGCAAGCTGACGATCCGAAGCGGGGTGCTCGATCGCCACATGCCGAGCCCCAACAACAAGAGCGCGTAGGCCGCCCACGCGGTGGAGATCGCCAAGCCGCGCGCGGGCACCAGATCGGTGGGCACCAGCAAGTACGGTCCGGTCGCGAAGAAGTCGACGATCGTGAGGTTGAGCCACACGAACACGAGGCCGATCACGCCAGCGAAGAGGTAGCCCGCGTAGAGGCGCCGGTCACCGAACGCACCGAACATCGTCTTCTCGGCGCCGGTGCGCGCCTGCACCTCGTAGCGACTCAGCATGAGCGCGCCCCCGAGGAACGCAGCGGCCGGCACCAGGTACGTGTAGCTGAGCCAGTTCACCAGGCGCCACGCGCCGCGAGGGTGGTACTCGAGCAGATACGGGATCGGGCTCAGGCGCAGCAACACGAACGTGAACAGCGCGAGCGCCAGGTAGCGCAGACCGGTATGTCGCAGGCGGGCATCGAGCGCGAGCAGCGCGGCGGCTTCGAGCGCCCAACCGATGGTGATCCACTCGTTCGAGAGCTGCAGCGGAATCGCCAGCGTGACGAATCCGGCGGCGACCGCCGCGAGCCATACAGTCGCGGTGCGCTGGGTCGCCGGATCGCCCGAGGTGGTACGCCGCGCGCCGATTGCCGCGATCAGCACCAGCGTCCCGAGCATCACAGGGAGGGCGCCTATCATCGAGGCGCCCCACATCTCGATCCACAGACTGCGCAGCGCGATGAAGAAGAGCGGACCCGCGAGCGCAGCCGTCCGCCAGCCCCAGCTCGATGCGCCCACCCGGCGCGCCATGAACGGCCACGCGGTCGTGAAGAGCACCATCGCGAAGAGCAAGATCATGCGCGGATCGACGTCGCCGTCCCGAGGGGTGACCCCCGAGAAGAGCGTCGTCGCGAAGGCGCCCATGACCAGCACCAGCGTGCTCAGCCCCACCATGGCGCTGCGGTTGGTCGCGCTCATCGTGAGCACGAAGACCAAGCCCACCGCGAGCGCGAGGGAGAGCCCTTCGGGCCGACCCGTCTCACCGACGCGCGTCGCGAGGAGCGCGAGCGCGGCGGCGCCCGCGAGGATCGCTGCGTTGTCCAGGCCCGGCTTCGCCCCGGGTCGCGCGAGCAGCGCGGCGAGGGTGAAGAGCACGATCGGCGCGACCTCCACCGCCAGCCAGAACGAGGTCGACGGCCACGCATCGATCCCGCCGTGGCTCGACTCGCCCAGGAACGCGGCGACCGCGGCACACAGCGCGAGCACGTAGGGGAAGAGCTGCCGGGGGGTCACGCTGGACTGCCGGAGGCCGAGCCCCAGCGCTACGCCACACGCGCCGAGATAGAGGTACGGGTGCGATCCGTTCCCCGCGGCGCACACCGTCGCGCTGACGAGCACCGCGAACACCACCGCGCCCGCCGCGCGCGCCGCCGTGCGGTCCATGCGCTGGAGCTCGGCGGCGACGTGGAATACCAGCGGGAGCGCGATGAAGAAGGTGGCGAGGGGGACGAGCACGTCGTCGCCGCCCGACCACCAGCTCACCGAGCTCAGCAGCAGTACGCCGCTGGCGCCCGCCGCTGCGGCGAGCCCCAACCACGCCATCGACTCACGTCGTGCCACGACGAGCGCGCCGATGGATGCCGCGATGACGATCGCGACGGTGGGCCATCCGAAGTGCTCGGCGCGTCCCTTAAACGTGAGGACGAACAGGAACGGCAAGAGCGTCGCGCCCACCCGGGTGGCCAGAGGCAGCGCGCGGCCGTCTTTGTCGTCGGCGGGCGGGAGCGGCACGAACGCGAAGAGCAGCGAGAAGATCGCCACCACGGCCACGCCGATGAGCGCGGTCTCGTCGCTCATGCGCCCACCGAGCCACCCAAACTGGTAGGCGGCGGTGGCGATCAGCGCGATCAGCCCGAGCGAGGGCCAACGCCGCTTGTGAGCGACGTAGAGCAGCGCGCCGTCGAGCACCAATAGGTATGCGAAGAGGGGGATCGGGTGGTCTTCGCCCGTCGAGAGCGCGAGCGGAGTGACGAAGCCCCCGAGCAGTCCGAGCACCGCGATGGCGAGCGACTCGCGCCGGACCGCGAGCAGCGTCGCCGCCGCGGTGACCACCGCCATCAGCCCCCCTGCGACCGCCACCGGGACCAACTGGTAGATGGCGCTGCTCGCCCAAGACGACGAGTACAGGATCGCGATGCCTGCGCCCGCGATCCAAGGCGCGAGCGCCGGCGCGAGCTTTCGCAGCGGTCGCTCCGAGAGCACCACGCAGCCCAGGCCCACCATGAACCCCAGCGCGAGCCGGAGCTCGGGCCCGATCAGACCATGGTCGATCGAGTACTTGAAGAAGTAGAGGCCCGCGACCACCAGGACCAGCGCGCCGAGCACGGCCGCGCCCTTCACGCCGACCAGCTGCTCGAAGCCGCCGCCGAATGGCGTCATCTCGCCGGGACCGTGAGGTGTAGGAGGCGCGCTGCCCGATCCGTCGCTGCTCGGTACGGGCACGGCGACGCTCGCTGCCGCCGCGACCGGCACCCCTGCCGGTGCCGCTGCCGCAACCGGCGCCGCTGCCGCTGCCGTGACCGTCGCCGGGTCTGTTGCTGCCGGAGTTGTCGCCGCCGGCGCATCCGAAGCGGTCGCCGCCGCAGTCGCCGCATCCTGCGCAAGGAGTGCCTCGATCAGGTTGGCGGTGCTCCTGCCCGCCTCGCCCGTCTCGTCGCTCGCGACGCGTGCGGCCTGCGGAGCGGCAGCCATCGTCACGGTGGGCACCTCTCGCGGATCGACCGGGGGTGCAGGATCCGTGAGGGGGTCGCGTGGCGACGTCGTCGCCTCGATCGAGACCTGCTCGATGGGTCTCGTCGAGACCGCCGCGCGCGGTTGGGACTCTGCGTGCGCGACGCGCGCCTCGAGCGCTATCACCCGAGCGCTGAGCGCCTCGTGCTGCGCCTTTAGGGTGTTGACCTCCCACTCGAGTTCATCCCGTTTGCCAGTCACCGGATCCTTGCGCGTCGCAAAATAGATGATCAGCCCGGCCAAGAGGACGAACGGGGTGAAGCAGACCAAGAGCCCCATGAGCCCGAAGAAAAGATCGTCCAACGCGCCTCGGTTCGAAGGGGAGTTTCGGACGTGGAGCCTAGCCGCTAACGGCCTGTGACCCACCTCCATCGGTCACCGAATCGTCTCTCCTTCGTTGGCTTGGTCACCCTTTCCACCCGACGGGGAACAACGGCGCAGGTCCCGTCGTAGGGGCGGCGTCGACGTGGGCTCGTCGGGCGTCAGTGCATCGCGGCCGAAGCGGCGGCATCGGGAGGCGCCGCATCGGGGGGCGCGCCTTCGGCCGCGCTGACGTCCTTGGGATAGAACGCCACCACGACGAGGTTCACCAGCGCGAGCACCACCAGCACGCTCCAGATGGGCGAGAGCGCATCACCGAGCGCCGCCGCCACGTCGCCCGTCATCACGTCCGCGCGCGCGTGCGGATCCAAGAGGCGCGAGACGGTGTCCGGATCGAGGTTGCGGCCGAGGCCGAGCGTGAGGATCGCACCCAGCCCTCCTGCGCCGAGCGCGCCGCCCATGTTGCGCGCGAAGAGCCCGGTGGACGTCGCGACGCCGCGCTCGTTCTGCGCTGCGGCCACCTGTACGGCGAGCAGCTGCGCCGTGACCGTCAGGCCCATGCCGCATCCGAAGAAGAGCATCCCTGCGCGCACCACCCAGAGCGACAAATCTCCCGAGATGGCCGCGTAGTGCAGACCGACGCCGACGATGATGAAGATCGAGCCCACCCACACGGGCGGTCGAAACCCGAAGCGCATCACCAACCGATTGGCGATCGCCGCCGCGACCGGCCAGCCGATCAGCATGCTCGCGATGACCGATCCCGCTTCGGCCGGCGTGACTCCGCGCGTGCCCTGGGCCCACAGCGGCGTGTAGAGCACCGCGCCCATCATCGCCGCGCCGAGCACCAAGCTCGAGAGCGCCGCGACCGCGATGTTCGGCCGCATCAGCAAGTGCAGCGGCAAGATCGGCGAGACCGCGCGGCGCTCGACCCACACGAACACTCCGACCAACAACGCACCGAGGGGTAGCGTGATCGCGGGGCGGGTCCCCTCCGCGCCGAGCAGCACCAGGATCGAGGCCAGGCTGATGGTGAGCGCACCCAGCCAGTCGATGGCGACGCCGTCGCGGGGCTCGGCCTTCTCTCGGTACGCATAGGGGAGCACCAGCATCGAGGCGACGCCGAACGGCAGGTTCACCCAGAAGACCCAAGGCCACGAGACGTGCGTGACGATGAGGCCACCGAGCAGCGGACCGAGCGCGCCCGACAGACCCCACACCGTCCCGAACGCCGCTTGCACCCGGCCTCGCTCTTTCAGCGTGAAGATGTCGCCGACGATGGTGAGCGCCATCGGCTGCATCGCGCCCGCGCCCAGCCCCTGCACGGTGCGCGCGAGGATCAGGACTTCGATCGTGGGGCTGAAGCCGCTCGCCAATGATCCGATCAGGAACACCGCGGTCCCGAAGAGCAGGACGGGCTTTCGCCCGAGCACGTCGGAGAGCTTGCCGTAGAGCGGGACGGTGATCGTCGAAGCGAGCATGTAGCTCGCACCCACCCAGCCGTAGAGCGCGATGCCGCCCAGGTCCGAGATGATGGTGGGCATCGCGGTGCCGACGACGGTGGCTTCCATCGCGGACATCGCCATCCCCAAGAGGAGCGCGGCGACTGTCAGCCCTCGACGGGTCGGCTGCAGGACATCGGCGTCGCTCACGGCGAGCCCTCCTAGGGCCAAACGGGTGGCTTGGAAAGGGCGATGTGGTCGCGCTGTTGCGCGGGCCCATCCGCGGAGCCGAGACCAGAGCGGAGCAAACGCACGAGGGAACCTCGCAGATCCGGGCCTTTCTAGGTGACCCTCTCGATCTACTTGCCGTAGCGCTCCGGAGGATCCCCATGCCCAAGTCCATTCGCCCGCTCCTCGTGCTCCTTGCTCTCACCGCGTCTGCCGCGGGCTGTACCGTCGAAGGCTCACGCGATACGGGCACTGGCGGCACCGACGCACCAGGCGCGGACGTCTCCACCCGACCCGGAGCGATCCGCATCGAGCCCGCCGACGCCGAGTTCACCGTCGAAGGCTCGCCCATCGTGATCGACTACCGCGCGTTTCAAATCCAAGCGGATGGCAGCGAGACCGAGGTGACCGCCGCGGCGACGTGGAGCTCCACGGTCGACCTCGGCACGTTCGCCGGCGCGCAGTTCACCAGCCGTACCGATCGCGGTGGGCTCACCAACATCCGCGCGCAGCTGGGTGCGGAAACCGGCGCGACGACTTTGCTCCTGCGGAGCGACACCATCTTGGTCACCGACACGGCGCCCGCCGATGCGCCGACTCGATTCGGCGGAACGCCGGTCGCAGGCGCTGGGCCAGACGTCGTGTATCCGGTCGACGGCGCGATGATCCCCCCGAACCTCGGTGAGCTCGAGTTCCACTACCGGCCCAACGGCAGCACCGTCTTCGAGCTCGCGATCGGCACCCGCGCGGGCAACGTTCGCATCTACTTCGGCTGCCCCGAGAGCGTAGGCGGGGGCTGCATCTACACCCCTGATCGCACGGTGTGGGAGGCAGTCTCGACCGCAGCCGCTGGCCTCGGTCCGGTCACCTACACCCTGCGCGGGGTCGATGACTCGGGCCGGCTCGGCGAAGCACCCGCGCGCGAGCTCACCGTCGCCACCGAGTCGATCACCGGTGGTCTCTATTACTGGAACGCGGGCGGCGGCAGCATCGACCGCTTCGAGTTCGGGGTGCGCGGCGCGCGCGCCGAGACGTTCCTCGATCAAGCTCGCACGGGCGCGGCTTTTTGCGTCGGTTGTCACACGCTCTCACGTGATGGCCGCCGCATCGCGGTGGGCACCGATATCCCCACCACCACCTTTCAGGTCTTCGACGTCGCCACCCGCAACCGGGTCTTCTCGATGGGCGGCGGCTTCCCCTCACAGCCAAACTTCGCCGTCTTCAGCCCCGACGCGAGCCAGCTGGTCACCAGCGGTCCGATGGGTCTCACCCTGCGTGACGTCACCGCGGGGACGGTCGTGGGCAGCGCTATCACCAGTCACCCGTCGAGCATGCCGGACTGGTCGTTCGACGGGAACCACATCGTCTACGTCGAGCACTCGGTCGCGGCTCCCTTCGATGTTCCGGGCGTGAGCGGGGGGATCATCCGCACCCTCGACTACAACGGCGGCGCATGGGTCGCCGGCCTCACGCTGGTCCCCGGCGACGGCACCAACCACTACTACCCGGCCTACTCACCCGACGGAAACTGGGTCGTCTACAACCGCTCTCCCTCGAACACCAACTCGATGGGCAGCGACGAGGAGACCATGACTGGTGTGCCCGACGCCCAGCTCTGGGTCATCGCCGCCACCGGCGGAACACCCATGCATCTAGCGCGCGCCGGCGGTCCCGCCGACTCGTGGCCGAAGTGGGATCCCACCAGCTACCTCGATCGAGGTCGCACCATCTTCTGGCTCGCGTGGTCCAGCCGCCGGGGTTTTGGCCTTCGCTACGTGGACGGTGATCGCACCCAGCTCTGGATGGCCGCCTTCGATCCTGCGCTAGCCAGCGCCGGCATGGATCCCGTGCTCCCCGCCTTCCGCCTCCCGTTCCAGGACATCAGCACCGGCAACCACATCGCGCAGTGGGTCACCAGCATCGAGCGTATGGGCTGCACCACCAGCGCCGACTGCGGCGGCGAGTTCTGCTACGACGGCCGCTGCTACGAGGAAGTCCCGCTCGAGTAGGCCTCACACCATGCCGATGCTCGGCTCGACCGTGTTCACCCGCTTGGTCTTGAGCAGGTTGCTCAGCACTTGCCCTAGGCGCTTGCCCCCTTCGCGCAGGCGCTCCTCGCTCTCCCAGCAGTACGTGACCCGGATTCCGCGTGCGCCGTCGCCCACCCGGAACATCGCGCCGGGACTCACCAAGACACCATGCCTTCGGGTCTCGTCGAACACCGTGTCGATGGGCAGCGCATCGGGCAGCGGGATCCACAGCGTCACTCCGCGCTTGGGTGGGCTCACCTTCATGCTGCTCGGCAGGTGCTGGTTCAGCGAGCCGACCAAGGCGTCGCGCCGCTTGCGATACGCCTCCTGCACCCGACCCAGATGCGGCGCGAGATAGCCCCGCTCCAGAAACTCCGCCAGCGCGTGCTGCAAGAGCGAGCTCGTCCCCAGGGCGGTCGCGTGCTTGAGCGCGACGAGCGGTTCGCGCAACGCCGGCGGGCAGAGCAAATACCCGATACGCAGCGCCGGCATCAGCTTCTTGCTGTAGGTGCCCACGTGCAGCACATCGCCATCGAGCGCGCGCATCGCGGGCACCGGCGCCTCGTGCTCGAGCTCGAGATCGGCCGCGTAGTCGTCCTCGATCAGCGCCACGCTCCGCTCGCGCGACCAGGCGCAGAGCGCGCGGCGCCGTGCTTCGCTGATGCGTCGTCCCGTGGGGTTCGCGTGCCCTGGCATCAAGTAGAGGAGCTTGCTGCTCCGCACGGTCTCCGCCGCCTTGAGCGCTGCCATGCTCGGGCCCTCCTCGTCGCTCGCGATCGGCTCGGCGCGGGCACCCGCGGCGGTGAAGATCTGAAGGGCGCCGGTGTACGTCGCCTCATCGAGCAACACCGAGTCGCCCGGCTCGAGCAGCGCGCGCGCGATCACATCCAGGCCTTGTTGACTGCCCGAGGTGATCACCACGTCTTCGGGTCGCGCGGGCACTCCCCGGCGCAACAGATCGCGCGCCACCGCCTCACGCAACAGCGGCACGCCCTCGTGCGGGGTGTAGCCGAGCGCGCGGCTCCCCTGGGTGCGCAGCACGTGATCGAGGCAGCGCTGAAAGAGCTCGATGGGGATCAGATCGGGTGAGGGCTGAAGGCGGGTGAGGTTGACGTGTTCACTCGGCGCGGCTGCGCGGGTGATGCGTCGCAATCGATCGAACGGCTCGGCCCGCACCCGGGCAGCCAAGAGCCCAGCCCAGCGCATCGTGGGCTCGTGCTGCGGGGTCATCGGCGGCGCTTCTTCCTTGGGCAGCGCGAGTACGAAGGTGCCGCGGCCCACCGTGGAGCCGGTGAAGCCCGCCTGCTCGAGGCGGGTGTACGCCCGCACGACGGTGTTCCGATGCGCGTCGAGCTCCTTGGCCAGCACCCGGGTCGGCGGCAGCCGAAAGCCCGCGGGGAATGCGCCGGTGCGGATGCGATCGACGATGGCGTCGAAGAGCTGCTGGTAGAGCGGGGTGCTCAGCGAGGCATCGAGCGAGAGACCGAGGACGACCGGTGCGTGTGCCAATGGAGGCTCCTGGCGCGAGGAATGGCCCATGGTGGTCTGCCCGTTCCCAGCCGGAAAGGACCAATCGGCACGATATCGGCGTCCTCCGTAGGCCAATGTCGGGCGACTAGGGAGCCAGAGCCGTCCGTACGTCGGCGAAGCCCAGCGCGAAGCGGGCGAGGTACTTCTTCAGTCGATCGGCGTCGTTGCTCGACGTCTTGCGCGCGCGGCTCTGGGCAAACAGCGCGCGGCCCGCATCCGAGAGGCTGCTCGCGCGCTCGCACACCGAGAGCACGTCCTCGAGCTGCACCCGATCGAACCTGTCGAGCTCGCTCGCCGCCTCGCCGAGGACGCGCTCGATCCGGCCGCCCGCCGATCCGTTGGCCCTCCGTTCTCCTGGCGACCAAGCGCGTTTGAGCCGCGCGATCTCGTCGTCGACGGTGGCCACATCGATCCGGCTCGCGGGCGCGAGCGTCGCCATGCGGGTCACCGCGGCGCTCAGGTCTCGGAAGTTGCCCTGCCAGGTCGCGTCGCTCGAGCCCGCGAAGCGCAGGAGCTTCTTGCGGGCGTCGGCGTTGATCGTGATCGCACGCCCGTGCCGCTCGCTCACCTGCTCCAGCTCGAAGTCGAGGTTGGGCTCGATGTCCTCGCGGCGCTCGGCGAGCGAAGGCAGCGTGAAGGTCCAGAGATCGAGCCGCACGAGCAGGTCCTCGCGAAATCGACCCTCGCGCGCCGCGTCGCGGAGATCCCGGTTGGTGCCTGCAATCAATTGGAAGTCGACCTGCACCGGCACGTCCGCACCCAGCGGCAGGAAGCGCTTGTCCTCGATCGCGTGGAGCAGCATCGCCTGCTCGTCATCACCAAGCTCGCCTATCTCGTCGAGGAAGAGCATCCCTTTGTGCGCCTGTTTGAGCAGGCCCGGCCGATCGGACATGGCCCCGGTGAAGCTCCCCTTCTTGTGACCGAAGAGCGCGGCCATCGCGTGCTCGCCCCGCAGCGTCGCGCAGTTCACCTCGACCCACGCGCCCTCGAGACCGCTTCGCTCTTTGCGCAATTGGTAGATGCGCCGCGCCAGGTGCGACTTACCCGCGCCGGTCGGCCCCATGAGCAAGATCACATCAACGCGACCGAGGGTATCGAGTGCCGCAAGGACGAGGGCGTGATCGATGAGACCCCGAAGGCGTACAAGGACATCGACGCCGTGATGGCCGCGCAGGCCGATCTGGTGGAGATCGTTCACACCCTGCGTCAGGTCGTGTGTGTGAAGGGATGAGACGAGGAGAGCGGATCGACCCTGATCGAGGTCATCAGCTGATCCCTACCGGAGTCACACCAACCGGTTCAGACCGTTGAGCGCCGCGACGCGATACGCCTCGGCCATCGTCGGGTAGTTGAACGTCGTGTTCACGAAGTAGCGGATGGTGTTGGCCTCGCCCTTCTGGCTCATGATCGCTTGTCCGATGTGCACGATCTCGGCGGCCTGATCCCCGAAGCAGTGGATACCCAAGATCTGATGGGTCTCTCGGTGAAAGAGGATCTTCAGCATCCCCACGGTGTTGCCCGTGATCTGCGCGCGGGCGAGCGAGCGGAAGAGTGAGTGCCCGACTTCATAGGGGACGCTCTCCGCCGTCAGCTCGCGCTCGTTCTTGCCGAGTGAGCTTATCTCGGGCGAGGTGTAGATGCCTGTGGGGATCTGCGACACCAACGCGAAGTCGCTCTCTCCGTGCAGGGCGTGCATCGCGGCGAAGCGTCCCTGGTCGTAGCTCGCGGACGCGAGGCTGGGATAGCCCACCACATCGCCCACCGCGTAGATGTGCGGCTGCTCGGGCAGACGATAGCTCTCGTCGACTTTCAAGAGACCTCGGCTGTCCGCCTTCACCCCGAGGTGATCGAGGCCGAGATCGTGGGTGTTGCCGGTCCGGCCCTGGGCCCAGAGCAGCACATCGCTCTTGATCTTCTTGCCGCTCTTGAGGTGCAACACGACGCCATCGGCGGTGGGCTCGACGCGCTCGTACTCCTCGTTGTGCCGGATGAGCACCCCCTGATCGCGGAGGAAGTAGCTCAGGGCATCGATGATCTCGTCGTCGAGGAACGCGAGCAATTTGTCGCGGCTGTTGATGAGGTTCACCTTCAGCCCGAGGTTGCGGAAGATGCTCGCGTACTCGCAGCCCACCACGCCCGCACCGTAGATGGTGATCGAGTCGGGGGTGTGATCGAGTGACAGGATCGTGTCCGAGTCGCGCACCCGAGGGTGGGTGAAGTCCACGTCGTCCGGGCGGTAGGGGCGGGTACCCACGCCGAGCATGAACTTCTTGCCGCGCAGGGTGCGAATGCCTGCTTCGGTCGCGACCTCCATGGTGTTCGGCCCCGTGAAGGTCCCGTGTCCGAACACGATGTTCACGTGGTTACGCCGATAGAAGTCGCGGCGCATCGCGACCTGCTTCTGGATCACTCCGTCGGCAGCTTTGAGCAGCTGAGGAAACGTCACGTCCAGATGCGCCGCGGCCGCCGCGAAGAGCGGGTTCTTGCGTATCTCGAGCACCTCGCCGACCTGGTGACGCAGCGCCTTACTGGGGATGGTCGCCCAGTGAGTGCAGCCGCCGCCGACCTCCTTTTGGCGCTCGACGATCACCACGCTCGCGCCGTCCTTGGAGGCCTTCATCGTGGCGCCCTCGCCTGCCGGGCCGCTGCCCACCACTACCAGATCATGCTCACGCGAAAAGACGTCTCGATCGCTCAACGGGTACTCCTGGTCCTCGGACATTCCGCCAGAGAGGTCACTCTGGCGCGCGCAGTGTAGCCGATGCGTCGGGCCACCGGCGCTGAGCATCGCCCTCGATGTGTGCTAGCGAGAATGGCCCATGCGCTTGGTGCTCGTATCGAATCGCTTGCCCGTCACCGTCGAGAGCCACGACGGAGTGCTCGATGTCGTTCCCTCGACCGGTGGCTTGGCGAGCGCGCTCGGGCGCCTGCACGAGCGCACCCGAGGGGTCTGGGTCGGCTGGCCCGGCGAGACGGGCAAGCTGAACGCGGAGGCCAAGGCGAAGCTTCAGTCGATGTTGGAGGAGCGCCGTGCGGTCCCGCTCGCGCTGAGCACTGTCGAGATAGCTCAGTACTACGACGGCTTCTCCAACGGCGTCCTGTGGCCGCTCTTTCACTACCAGCTCGACAAGGTCGATCTCCAAGCCGAGCGTGACTTCCGCACCTACGAAGAGGTGAACCGCCGCTTCGCGCAGAAGATCGCCGACATCCACCAGCCCGGCGACATGGTGTGGATCCACGACTACCAGCTGACGTTGGTGCCGGGTTTTTTGCGCGAGCTGGTGCCCGACGCGCGCATCGGGTTCTTCCTCCACATTCCTTTCCCTGCGGCGGACGTGTTCCGGATCCTGCCGTGGCGCACCCAGATCCTACGCTCGCTCTTGAGCGCGGATCTCTTGGGCTTCCACACCGCGGGCTATCGTCACAACTTCGCCCACGCGGCGGCGCTCGTGCTGCACACCGATCTGGCCTATGACGCCGTGCACCTCGACGATCACGTGTGTCGCCTCGGCGTCTTCCCCATCAGCATCGAGACCTCGGCCTTCGAGGACGCGGCGAGCACCGACGCGGTCATTCAAGAGATGCACGCGCTCAAAGACGCAGCGCGGGGCAAGAAGATCATCCTCGGCGTCGATCGCCTCGACTACACCAAGGGGATCCCCAGGCGCCTGTTGACCTTCGATCGCCTGCTAAACGCGGACCCGAGCTTGGTCGACCGGGTGCACTTCGTTCAGATCGCCGTGCCCAGCCGCGAGAAGGTCGCGGCCTACGCGGAGCTGCGGCGCACCGTGAACGAGCTCGCAGGGCGCATCAACGCGCAGCACGGAACGCCGCTCTCGAGTCCCCTTCAAGTGCTCTACCGATCGGTGACGTTCGAGCAGCTGGTGGGCCTCTACCGTGCGGCCGACGTGATGCTGGTGACGCCGCTGCGCGATGGGATGAACCTCGTCGCGAAAGAGTACGTGGCCTCCCGGATCGACGACGACGGAGTGCTGGTGCTCAGCGAACTCGCGGGCGCCGCGGCGGAGCTGCGCGAGGCGCTTCAGGTCAACCCCTACGATCTCGAGGGCACCGCCGCCGCCCTCCGCCGAGCGCTGGAGATGGCCCCCAACGAGCGCAAGAGCCGGATGCGCGCCCTCCGCGGTCACGTCCGCTCGTTCGACGTCCACCGCTGGGCGCAGCGATTCGTCGAGGAGCTCGGCGTGCCCTCCAGCGTCGAAGGCGCGGTCGAGGCCGGCAGCGCGGTTGCGTTGGAGCAAGCGCTCTCGATGTTCCGCAACGCGCGCCGTCGGACGCTCTTGCTCGACTACGATGGGACCCTCGTGCCGCACGTCGCGCTGCCCAGCCTGGCCGCGCCCGAGCCGGAGCTCCTCACGATGCTGTCGCGCCTGTCGGAGGTGTGCGAGCTGCACATCGTCACCGGTCGCGATCGCCCGACCATCGAGGCGTGGCTGGGGCATCTGCCCATCGGCATCCACGCGGAGCACGGCTTCTGGTCGCGCACCAACAGCGGGACCTGGGAGACCAATCGACAAGAGTTCTCCTCGTGGAAGGCCTCGATATCTCCAGCTCTCGAGCAGTGGGTGGCCGCGACGCCCGGCGCGCTCATCGAGGAGAAGAGCGTCTCGCTCGCGGTGCACTACCGCAACGTCGATCCTTCGATCCTGCCCGCGCGTCTATCCGCGCTCCGCGACGAGTTGCGCTCGAGGTTGCCCGATGCCGTCGAGATGCTGAGCGGCGCGAAGGTGATCGAGCTGCGTCTGCGCGGGGTGCACAAGGGACTCGCCGCCGAGCGGGTGGTGCGTGGGGCTGCCGCGATCCTGGCCATCGGCGACGACCGCACGGACGAAGACCTCTTCGCCGCGCTGCCCCCCGACGCCATCACTATCAAGGTCGGACAGAGCAAGAGCCGCGCACGTTATGCGGTGCAAGACGTCGCCGCGGTCCTGAGGATCCTCGCGTCGCTACTCGAGCAGCCCGCTGCCCAAGCGCGGGCCTGACCGCGCGCTCGAGCTACTCGATGACCACGCCTTTCCAGAAGGCGACCCGGCCCTCGATGGACTTCGCGGCGTCCGAGGTCGACGGATAGAACCAGACCGCGTCTCGGTTCACCTGATCGCCCACCACCACGTCGTAGTAGTTGGCGACGCCCTTCCAAGGACATGTGCTGTGGGTGCTGCTGGCTCGCACCAGCGACGCGTTCAGCGACGCTGCCGGGAAGTAGTGGTTTCCCTCCACCACCACGGTGTCGTCGCTCTCTGCCAATAGGGTGCCGTTCCAAGTCGCTCTCATGCGTCGATCTCCTCACGTTCGTCCAGCCAATGCATGCTCACTCGACCGCCCGGATCGAGCCACACCCGCTGCGGGCTCAGACCGGCACGCCGCGCGAGCGCCCCGAACGCCTCCACGTCGTGCTTGTAGCAATGCTCGGTCACGATGAAGTCGCCGGCGGCGAACTCGAAGCGCTCGCCATCGACCGTGATGTGCGTCGCCTGCTGCGCCACTAGACGCATCTCCACCCGCGAGGGCGTCGGCTCCCACACGGCCGCGTGCCGAAAGTGACCGACGTCGAGCTCCGCGCTCAGCTCGCGCATCATACGATGCAGGAGGTTCAGGTTGAACGCCGCGGTGACGCCTGCGGGATCGTCGTAGGCCCGCTCGAGCACGTCGCGCGCCTTGGGCAGATCGACGCCGATCAGCACGACACCCGAAGGACCTGCCAGCGCCTTGGCGCGCTTCAAGAACGCGACCGCGTCGTCGGGTTCGAAATTGCCCACGCTGGAGCCAGGAAAGAACACCACCCGTGTGGCGTTCGGGAGCGTGGAGACACCCTCGATGGGGATCGAGTAGTCGCCGACCACGGGCTCGATCCGGAGATCGGGATACGCGACGCCCAGTTTGCGTGCGGACGCCTTCAGGTGCTCCGCCGAGATGTCGACAGGCACGTAGCGCACCAGGTTGCCCAGGGCGTTCAAGAGCAAGCGGGTCTTGATGCTGCTGCCGCTCCCGAGCTCGATCAGATCGACCCGCGGCCCGAGCAGCGATGCGATCGACGACGCGTGCGCCTCGAGTAGCTCGGTCTCCGCGAGCGTGGGGTAGTACGCCGGTTGCTCGGTGATCTGATCGAAGAGCTGCGAGCCCCTCAGATCGTAGAAGTACTTGCAAGGCAGGCTCTGCGGGGTGCGCTTCAGTCCGTCGATCACGTCGCGGGCAAAGCGCCCGCGGAGGGCGCGCTCGGGACAGGCGGAGGTGTCGGTCATGTCGGGCTCCAGCGGGCCAGTCGAAGCCCGGTCATCTGCCAGCGGGCAGCAGGGGGGAAAAAATTGCGGTAGCTCGCGCGCACGTGCTCGGTCGGCGTGAAACACGATCCACCGCGCAGCACCATCTGGCTGCACATGAACTTGCTGTTGTACTCGCCGAGCGCGCCGGCGAACGGGCGGTAGCGGGGGTATGGCGCGTAGCTGCTCGCGGTCCACTCCCACACGTCGCCGAAGTGTTGACCCCCTCGCGCGCTCGTAGACGAAGTAGACGAGCCAGCGCGCGGATGAAACGCGCGGGACTCGAGCAGGTTGCCCTCGACAGGCAGCCCCTCACTCGCGTGCTCCCACTCGGCCTCCGAAGGCAAGCGGGCTCCCGCCCATCGGGCGTAGGCATCGGCCTCGTAGAAGCTCACGTGACCGACCGGCGCCTCGAGATCGAGCGGCGCGCGCCCCCCGAGCGCGTGCTCGACGTAGCCGTCCTCGCACTCCTCCCAGTATTGCGGGGCAGTCCAATGCTCTTGCTGAATGGTCTGCCAGCCATCGCTCAGCCATAGGGCCGAGGTCCGGTACCCGCCATCCTCGATGAACGCGAGGTACTCTCGCGACGTGACGGGGCGCGACGCGAGGGAGTACGGCTCGAGGAACGTCCGATGCCTGGGCGTCTCGTTGTCGAACGCGAAGCCCGCCTTCTCGGCGATTTCCGCGCGCGCGCCGATCTCGTGCAGCCCGCCCTCGTGCTCGATCCATTCGAGGGGCAGCGCCGCGTCCTTCGAGCGCGCTTGGGTGGGATACGTCACCGGGATACGCGAGCCCGCGAGCACCGGTTTGATGTCCGTGAGCAAGAGCTCCTGGTGCTGTTCCTCGTGATGGGTACCCAGCTCCAGCGCGAACGCGGCGCGTCGAAAGTCGACCTCGCTCGCGTGCCCGCAGAAGCGGTCGACCGCCTCGTCGATCCGCGCCCGATAGGCATGCACGTCTTGGAGCGTGGGACGCACCGCCAGCGCGCGCTGGTGGCGAGGCTGTCGCGCGCCGATCGCCTCGTAGTACGAGTTGAAGATGTACTCGAGTGAAGCATCCACCTCGTGCCCAGGCTCGAACGGCGCGAGCACGAACCTGTCGAAGAACCAGCTCGTGTGTCCCAGGTGCCACTTGGTCGGGCTGGCGTCGGGGAACGCCTGCGCGAGCTGCTCGTCGGCGCCCAACGGGGCGGCCAGCGCGAGGGTGCGCGCTCGTACCCTCAGAAAGCGCGCCCGCAGCGCGTCGCGTGCGATCACGGTCATGCGAGCGGCTCCAAGCTCTGCAGCGTGGTGGGCACGAGTTCGCTGACGGTGGGGTGCGCGTGCACCGCATGCGAGATCGTGGTGTAGGGTGCCTTCGCGTACATCACATCCGCGATCGCGTGGATGGCCTCGTCGCCTTCGACACCGAGGATCGCCGCGCCGAGGATCACACGATCTTGCTCGCGTTCGACGGATGCCCGCTTGGCACCCATCGCGAAGGTGATCCCTTCGAGTTCCAAGAAGTGCCGGTTCTCTACGGAGACGTCCTCATCCTCCCGCCCAATCAGCCGCTCCTCGCGCTCGATCACCGTCACCTTCGATCCGAAGCGCCGCATCATCTGGGCGAACTCGAGGCCGATGTAGCTGCCGCCCAAGATCAACAGGTGCTCCAGCACGGTTGCGAGATCCATCATCGAGCTGTTGGTGACGTAGGGCCCGTCCTTCAGCCCAGGCACATCGGGCACCAGCGCGCGGGCCCCGACGTTCAGGAAGATCTGATCGGCCTGGAGGATCCGATCACCCACCTGCATGCGATGCGTCGCGCCTCGCGGGGCGAAGCGTGCGTGGCCTTCGATGAGCTCGAGGTTTGCGGTGCCCCCGATCCACTTCGCCAGACCAACGCGCGAAGCGTGCACCATCTCGTCCTTGCGGGCCTTCACCTTGGTCCAATCGACGCGGATGGCTCCTTCGATGGTGATCCCGTACTCGGCCGCCCGCCTCGCCATCCACGCGGCGCGCGCGCTCGCGATGAGCGTCTTGGTAGGGATGCATCCGTCGTTCACGCAGGTGCCGCCCAAACCGCGGCGCTCGATGAGCCCGACCTTGCGACCTGCTTCTGCGAGGCGAACGGCGAGCGATGGGCCGGACTGGCCCGCGCCCACCACGATGGCGTCGAAGTGCTGCGTCATGATTGGCCTCGAGGATAGGAGACGCAGCGTTCGCGGTCCGGCATGAATTGTTACGGCGCCGTACTGGACTCGCTTCGCGGGTCTCGTAGAGCATCCCAGCGTGCAAACGGACTCACGGCGCGGCGCCCGCTTGGTGCTCGAAGGGGTCACCGTGCACCGCGGCGGGGTCGCGGTGGTCCGCGAGGTGGACCTGAGCATCGCGCCTGGCGAGCTCGTGGTCCTGATCGGGCCATCGGGGTCGGGCAAGTCCACGCTGCTGAGCGCTATCCCGCGCCTCATCGATCTCGCCTCGGGCACGATCGCCATCGACGACGAGGACATTCAGCGGCGCGACGTCCACGCCCTGCGGCGATCGATCGGGTTCTGTTTCCAAGGCCTCGGCCTCTTTCCCCACATGACGGTGCGCGAGAACATCGCCGTCGGTCCGCGCCTCGCGGGCTGGGACGCGGCGCGCATCGCCGCGCGGGTCACGACGCTGCTGGAGGTGATGTCCCTGCCGAGCACCTTCGCCGATCGCATGCCCGACGCGCTCTCGGGCGGCCAAGCCCAGCGCGTCGCCGTCGCCCGGGCGCTCGCGCTCGAGCCGCCGCTGCTCTTGCTCGACGAGCCCTTCGGCGCGCTCGATCCCCAGACCCGCGAGCGCTTGCAGCAGGAGCTCCGTGCGCTGCACGAGCGGCTCGGGCTGACCACGGTGCTGGTCTCGCACGATCTGAGCGAGGCCCTGCGCCTCGGGGATCGGATCGCAGTGATGATCGCCGGCGCGCTGGTCCAAGTGAGCGTCCCCATCGACTTGGTGAACGCGCCAGGGACCGACGACGTGCGCGCGCTGCTCGCCCCCGCGCTGGAGCACGCTCGTTCGCTGTTGGCGCTCGTGAGCCGGGACGCGCCATGAGCTGGTGGGCGCTCACGCTGGCGCACCTGCGCTTGGTGCTCCTCGCGCTCGCGGTCGCGCTGGTGGCAGGTTTGGGCACGGGGCTCCTCTCATCGCGTCGCCCGCGGCTGGCGCGCGCGATGCTCGCGCTGAGCGCCTGGATCCAGACCGTCCCTGCGATCGCGTTGCTCGCGGTGATGGTGCCGGCGCTGGCTGGAATCGCGAGCCTCACCGGCCTTCGCATCGCCAGCATCGGCGAGCTCCCCGCGCTGATCGCGCTGGTGCTCTACGCGCTCTTGCCGTTGGTACGCGGGGTGTTGGTGGGCCTCTCACAAGTGGACCCGAGCGTCTCGCTCGCGGCCCGCGCCGTGGGCATGACGGATCGCCAGCGCCTGATGGAAGTCGAGCTACCGCTCGCCGCGCCCTCGATCCTCGGAGGTCTGCGCACCGCGGCCGTGTGGACCGTGGGGATGGCGACGTTGGCGACGCCCGTCGGTGCGCGCAGTCTGGGCAACCTGATCTTCGCGGGCCTGCAGACCCGGCAGTTCGATCAGGTCCTCGAGGGTTGCATCGCGGCCGCAGGCCTCGCGCTCGCACTGGATGGCGCCCTCGCGTGGATGGAGCGCCGCGCCCGCGGACGACATGCGATGCACTCGCTGCGCGCGGTCGTGATCGGCGTGGTGTTCGCCGCCGTGCTCGCGGGTCTCTTGCCGCTGATGTCGCGGCGCGACACGGGCGAACCCATCCGCATCGGCGCCAAGAGCTTCACCGAGCAGCTCATCCTCGCCGAGGTCATGCGCTGCGCGCTGACGGGCGACGACACGAGCATCGAAGTGCATCCGTCGCTCGGCACGACGGTCGCGTTCGACGCACTGCGCGCGGGCGATCTCGACATGTACGTCGAATACACTGGGACGGCGTGGACCACACTCCTGGGACGCGACGAGCCCATCGAGCGCGAACGCATGCTGCGTGAGGTGACCGAGGCGCTCGAGCGCGACTACCACGTTCACGTCGTCGCGCGCCTGGGCTTCGAGAACGCGTACGCGCTGGTGATACGAGACGACGATCGAGCCACCCACATCGAGTCCCTCGCGACCCGCCCGGGCCTGCGCTTCGGCGCGGACTACGAATTCTTCGCGCGGGACGAGTGGACCCGCCTCAGCTCGCAATACGGTTTTTCGTCGGTGGAGCAGATCACGATGGATCCCTCGCTGCTCTACGAGGCGCTGCACGCGGGCGAGGTCGACGCGATCGCCGGCTACACCACCGACGGCCGCATCGACACGCTATCGCTGCGTGTCCTGCCCGACGATCGCTCCGCCTTTCCACCCTACGACGCGATCGTGCTCGCCTCCGACGCCTTCTATCGCGATCACCCTGAGCGCATCGAGCGTCTGCGCGCCCTCGAAGGAACGATCGACGCCGTCCGCATGCGCCACTGGAACGGCCTCGTCGACGGCGGCGAGCGCACGCCTCAGTCGGCCGCCGGCGAACACCCCGCCTGCCGCTAGGAACGCGCGCGTCCACGGGCGGTGCCGGTCTTCTCTCTCGCACGAACTCGTGAGGAGAATTGGAATTGCCTCTAAGGAATGCAGGAAGTTATGAACGAGAGCTTCAGATTGCCTCTCGCTTCCTGCCTTCCTGCCATCCTCAGGGGAATTCTCGTTCGACGCCCACGCGTGCCGAGCCAACCTGATCGGGTTGCCGCGCGCTCGCACCGAACCGCTTTCATCGAGCCCCGTCAGTCGATCGCGACCAGGCTGTTCCGTGCGTCGGGGGTCGTTCGTAGGGGGGGAACCGGGGTTCCTCGCTAGAAGACGCAGCGCAGATAGGGCCCGCCGAAGATGCCGATGGCGATCTCTCCGTCGAAGCCGTCCAGCGAAGGCGAGAGTCGAGCGCCGCCGGAGATCCCCAGCGAGTAGTGACGCGAGTGGAAGTGGGCTTCCATCCCCGCTTCGCCGCCGTACGCCAGCCCGATGGTGGAGACGTTCGGCATCCCATAGATCGAGAGCACGTCGGTGGTGCTCACCAAGAAACCTATCTGACCGCCGAGCCACATGGCGAACTCGGCGGTGGGGTTCACCTGCAGCCGCACCTCGGCGAGCGCGCCCATCAGCTCGAAGACCGCACGCGAGGGCGGCGCGGGCGCGTTGGTCTGGTGGATCGAGGCCTCGCCCACCGCAGAGACCCAGAGCCAGTCGAGGAGCTCGTAGCCGAAGCGGGCCGCGACGAAGAGGCCCGGATCCGAGATCCGGCCCACGCCGCCGATGAAGCCGCGCGCGCCCACGTTCGCCTCGACGAAGAACCCGTGCGCGTAGAGGTCGCGGGTGATCGGGATCGCCTCGGCGGGCAATCGCTCGACATCCAGGCGGGTGCGGTCGACCCCCTCGGTCGCGCCCGTGCGCGAGAGGCCCTCGTCTTCGGTGGCCTCTTGCGCGCTGGCGCTGACGCCGCTGAGGGTGACCGCGATCCACGCGACGGCGGCGAGCGCGCGCCATGGCAGACGACATCCCTGAAGATCGGTGCGGAGCACGGGGCGCGACCGTAACGCCGTACCCTGGATCGAGTCGAGCGAAACCCTCGGGAGACCCCTCGCGCGCCGGGTCGCCAGCCTAGGATTGAAAGATGCGCTGCGAACCGGCATCATCCCGGTTCGGTGGAACAGGCGGCTCGAAGCAATTCTGGCTTGTCGGGCGCAAGCCATGACGAGCCCCAAGCCGGCGATGTCATCGGCGGCAAGTACCTCATCGAGAAGGTGATCGGCCGAGGCGGGATGGGCCGTGTCCTCGCCGCGGTGCACACCACCACCGGCAAGCGGGTCGCCCTGAAGTGGATCCTGAACGAGGAGTCCGACGAGGCCCGCGAGCGCTTCTCCCGCGAGGCCCGGGCGGCGGGCCGGATTCACCACGCCAACGTCGTCGACGTCTACGACGTGCTCGAGCACGACGGCGCGATGTGCCTGGTGATGGAGCTACTCCGCGGCGAGTCGCTCGGGAGCTTGCTCGCGCGCGAGCAGACCTTGCCCTACGAGATAGCGGTCCCCCTCGCGGTGCAGATCGCGCGAGGTCTGCATGCCGCGCATCGAGAGGGCGTGATCCATCGCGATCTGAAGCCCGCCAACATCTTTCTCACGGATGGCCAAGGCGAGTCCGGGGTGAAGCTGCTCGACTTCGGGATCTCCAAGATCCTCGACTCGACCGACGGCGAGCCCGTGACCAAGAGCGGCGCGGTTCTCGGCACCCCGCACTACATGGCCCCCGAACAAGTGCTCGGGATGGGCGGCAGCGACGTGCGAATCGACGTGTACGCGCTCGGCGCGGTGCTCTACGAGATGCTCGCGGGCCGTCCGCCCCACACCCACGAGAAGGTGACCGCGCTCCTGGTGCAGATAGCGACCGTGCCCACCGAGCCGATAAGCGACTTGGTCGAGGGCCTACCGCCGATCCTCGCGGCGGTGATCATGAAGGCGCTCACCAAGAACCCGGCCGATCGCTATCCCTCGGTCGACGTGTTCGCCCAGGCGCTCGAGCCCTTCAGCGATGTTCGCTTCGACGGCGCGAGCGGTGAGCGGCGGGTGCGGATCATCGACAGGTCGGATCCCGAAGGGCGTGGTACGCCGTCGCACGTCGCGACACTGCGGGCGTCTCCTGGGCCCATCGCAGCCACGATCCCCGAGCTCTACGAGACCCCTCCCACCCGGCAGGTGCGGGCGGGCCCGAGCGAGAGCGCTCGGAGCGTGCGCGCGCCGATGGACAGCCGCTGGCTCCTCGGTGGCCTCGCGGTGCTCGTCGTGCTCGTCGTCCTCGCCTTCCTGCGCCCCTGGGAGTCTTCGTCGACCACCGCAGAGCCCCCGGCAACCATAGAGCCCGACCACATCGCCGTGCCCATCGAGCCGCCTGGCTCGGCGCCTCTCGAGACCGCACCACTCGAGACCGCACCTCTCGAGGTCGAGGCCACTCCGTCCGTCGAGGCCACTCCGTCCGTCGAGGCCACTCCGTCCGTCGAGGCCACTCCGTCCGTCGAGGCCACTCCGTCCGTCGAGGCCACTCCGTCCGTCGAATCGTCGCCCGACGGGCTGTATTCAGGACGCCGGGGTCGGCCTCGTACGGGTGTCACGGAGCCCGTTCCGGCGGAGTTGGTGGAAGCCATCCCGGTCCTCGAGACCGCTCCCCCGGCCCCCGTCGTCGAGATCGCGCCGCCGCCTCCCACCATTCGCCGCACCGAGACGCCCCGCGCAGGTAGGATTGGTCTGGACGACTTCTGACCTGATGCGCTCCTCGACCCTTCGGCCCAGACTTTCGTCGCCCTCGCTCCGCTTTGTGGCCGGGACGTTGCTCCTGTCGTTGGCCAGCCCGGTGGGTGCCCAAGAGGTCGACGACGCGCCCGTCGAAGCGCGCGACGTTGCGCCAGAAGAAGCGGCCGTCGTCCCCGAGGAGGATGCGCTCGAGGCGGAGATCAGAACGCTCCTCGAGGGCGCTGTCGCAGAGTACGACGCGGCTCGTTACCCGGAGGCGCTCGCGCTCTTTCGCCGCGCTCACGACCTCGCACCGACCGCGCGCACCTGGCGGGGCATCGGGATGGCGGCGTTCGAGAGCGGGCTCTACGTCACGGCGCTCCGAGCGCTGCGTGCTTCGCTCACCGAGACCGACCGCCCGCTGACCGAGGCGATGCGCGCCCACGTCCAGCGATTGATCGAGCGCACCGAGGTCTTCGTCGCGACGCTCGATGTGGACGTGTCACCCCCTGATGCTTCGTTCCTCGTCGATGGCTCCGTGCCGGTCCGAGAGGGTGATGGCTCGCTGCTCCTCGATCAGGGGCATCACACCATCAGCATCGCGGACGACGTCCACAATGACGCCATCGACGTGAACCTCGTGGGGGGCACCCGTCGCACGGTCGTGCTGCGCACCGAATCGCTCGGTGGTGGGAGCACCGACCCGGTCCTCATCAGCGGCATCACGCTGCTCGTGGCGGGCAGCCTCGGCGCGGTCGCTGCGCTCGCCACCGGGCTCTACGCGACCGGTTTGCGCGCTCAGCTCGAGAACGGCTGTGAGGGCTTCGTGTGCCCCGCTGCTCTCGAGGGCGCCCGCGACGACGCCTCCACGTTCGCGCTCGCGACCGATGTGACGGGGGCCGTCTCCGGCGTCGTGATGGCCACGGGCGTCGTGCTCGTGCTCATCGGCGTGACCCAACAGACCGCGCCGCCCGTCTCGCTCGCGTGTGGCCCCGAAGGCTGCGCCGCGTCGATTGGAGGTACCTTCTGATGCGCACGCCGTCGCTTCTCGCCTGTTGCCTCTCCCTCGTCGTATCGAGCGGCTGCACCCAGATCGTCGACGTCGACGACTACTCGTTCGACAGCGATCCCTGCGGCCCCCGTCCGGACATCTGCCCTCCGGGGGGCGAGAGCCGGACGTTCATCATGGCGGCCAGCGACATCCCCCGCAGGGACAGCGAGGGCCGCCGCAACGGATTCGATCTCGACGGCACAACCGACGCGATCTGCGGCCAGCCTGATCTCACCAACCGCGACGGCGTTCGGGGCGTCGACAACCAGCTGGCGCAGGTGCTCGAGCTCTACGAGTCGCTGGCGGGGATCGACATCGCCGCCGACAATCGAGCGACGTATGCGCGCGGCGAGACGGTGACGCTCTTCTTCATCGATGACTACGACGGCCCGGACGACGACTGCTTCGGGCTCTCGTACCGCGAGGCCCGCGTGCCTCCGGGCGTCGACATCGCCGATCTCGACGCCGATCTCGACGGCGAGCTCGATCCCGACCTCACGTGGAACTACGGAACACCGCTCTTCCGCTCGCCCACGGCGTGCAGCGTCGATGGCAGGATCTACGTGCACTTCCCCAACTCGGTCGTGGGCTTCGTGGGCGGGATCCCCGGCGAGGTGAGCACACAGCGCGGCCGGCTCGAGATGACGATCGACGCCGACGGCGGGCGCGCCCGCGGGTTGATCGGCGGAGCGCTGCGCCTGGCCGATCTCAACGCGGGTCTGCCCGCGGAGGTTGTCGAGTTCCTCCGCCCCCGAGCGGACATCGCCCCCAGTACCCGCGACGCCTACGACTGCGCGAGCATCTCCTTCGCTGTCGAGTTCGAGGCCATTCCCGCGGTGCGCGGCCTACCGCTCTGACGCCTCGCCCAACGGCTGTCCGCCGGGCTCGAGCCCCGCGCTCGGCGTCGTCCCCACATCACGCAGATCGAACTGCGCCACGAGCTCGCTGGCGCGGAGCGGACCCACCTCTTGTCCCAGCGACCGCGCCAGGAGGCCGATGAGATCCTCCGCCGTTCGCCCCGCGTCCCGAAGCGCCGCGATCGACAGTGACGCGTGCCGCTTACCCAGCCGCTCGCCGCTCGCATCCAGCACCAATGGCACGTGCAGGTAGGAAGGCGGCGCCGCCCCCAGCGCGGCAAAGAGCGCGAGCTGGCGCGACGTGCTCCCCAGCAAGTCCTGACCGCGCACCACATCGGTGATCCTCATGTCCCGATCATCCACCACCACCGCGAGCTGGTACGCGAACACCCCATCCGCCCGCGCCACCACGAAGTCGCCCTGCGCCCCATCGCGAACCTCGCCGTACACCGCGTCCGAGAACGCGGGATACCCATCCATCCGAAAGCGCCACGACGCTGCGCGCTCCGGATGCGTCGGCCTATCTCGGCAGGTGCCCGGGTACACCATCTCTTCCCCCGGCTCCTGATTTGGAGCGCCCGGCGCGCTAGCGATGAGGGCTATCTCCTTGCGCGAGCAGGTGCAGGGATAGACGTGCCCGCTCGCCTTCAGCACCTCGAGCGCCGCGGCATACCTTTCGAAGCGCTCCGACTGCGCGTACGGGCCGAAGTCGCCGCCGACGTCGGGTCCCTCGTCCCAGTCGAGCCCGAGCCAGCGCAGATCCTCGAGCATCGCCTCGCTCGCTCCCGGCACCACCCGAGGGGCATCGAGATCTTCGATCCGCATCACCAAGCGTCCGCCCGCTTGCCGCGCTCGCAGCCACGCCACGAGCGCGGTGCGCGCCGTCCCCAAGTGCGCCGCGCCGGTCGGGGAAGGTGCGAAGCGTCCGCGATAGCTCATGCGCTCCACCTGCGCCGCGACGCTAGCACGGCCGATGCGCGACCCGTCCGACGGGCCTTTACATGCGGAGCGAGATCGGGTGTGCTCCGCTCCCCATGGCCGCCACCAAGTTCCTCCTCGAGCACGCGTACGATCACGAAGCGAACACTCCCGATCGCATCTACCTGACCCAGCCCGTCAGCGGCGATCGGGTGGAAGACTACAGCTGGAAGAAGGTGATGGATGAGGCCCGCCGGATGGCGACGCACCTGCAGACGATGGGCATGAGCAAGGGCGACAAGGTCGCGATGCTCTCCAAGAACTGCGCGCACTTCTTCATCGCCGAGCTCGCCATCTGGGTCGCTGGCTTCACGACGGTCGCGATCTTCCCCACCGAGGGCGCCGACACGGTGCGCTACGTGCTGGAGCACAGCGACGCCAAGGCGCTCTTCGTGGGCAAGCTCGACAAGGGCTGGCAGAAGCAGCTGACGGGCGTGCCCGAAGGCGTGAAGATGATCGGCCTGCCGATGGCGCCCGAGGGAGGCGACTTCCCCAAGTGGAACGACCTCATCGCGAAGGCTGAGCCCGTCGGCGGCCGCCCCAACCCCGACGCCGACGACATCGCCCTGATCATCTACACGTCGGGCTCCACCGGCCGGCCCAAGGGCGTCATGCACAAGTACGGCGCCATCTCCGAGGTCGGCGAGCTGATCGTGAAGGCGATCAAGCTCACGTCCGACGATCGGGTGATGAGCTATCTGCCGCTCGCGCACGTCTTCGAGCGCGCCTACATCGAGACCGCGTCGATCGTCGCTTCGGTGCACGTGTACTTCGCGGACTCGCTCGACACCTTCGTCGCCGATCTTCGTCGCGCGACCCCGACCGTCTTCCTCTCGGTCCCGCGCCTCTGGCTGAAGTTCCAGCAAGGCGTCTTCGCGAAGATGCCGCCCGGCCGCCTCGACTTCATGCTCAAGGTCCCGATCCTCAAGGGCATCATCGGCAAGAAGGTCCTGACGAACTTGGGCCTCGATCACGTGCGCCTCGCGGGCAGCGGCTCCGCGCCCATTCCTGCGGAGCTCATCGCCTGGTACCGCCGCCTCGGCCTCAACTTGCTCGAGGGCTACGCCATGAGCGAGGACTACGCGTACTCGCACATCTCGACGCTCGACAAGAGCGCGCCTGGTTACGTCGGCCCGCCGCTGCCCGGCGTGGAGGTGCGCATCGCCGAAGATGGCGAAGTGCTGATCAAGTCGCCCGGGACGATGGCGGGCTACTACAAGCAGCCCGAACTCGACGCGGAGGCCTTCACTGGGGATGGGTTCTTCCGGACCGGAGACAAGGGCGAGCGTCGCGCCGATGGCGTCCTCAAGCTCACCGGTCGAGTCAAAGAGCTCTTCAAGACCGCCAAGGGTAAGTACGTCGCGCCCGCGCCGATCGAGAACCTCATCAACGAGCACCCGCTCGTCGAGATCTCGTGCGTGTCGGGCGTGGGTCAGCCCGCGGCCTTCGCGTACGTGGTCCTCGCGGACGACATCCGGGCCAAGGTCTCGGATCCCGAAGTGAAGGCGCGTATCGAGCGCCAGCTCGGTGAGCACCTCACCAAAGTGAACAGCCAGCTCAGCGGCTACGAGCAGCTCCAGATGTTCGTGATCGCCAAAGAGCCCTTCACCATCGAGAACGGTCTCTTGACCCCGACCATGAAGATCAAGCGCACCAAGATCGAGGCGCTCTTCGAGGGCAAGCTCGAGGGCTGGTACGCCACCAAGGGCAAGGTCCTCTGGAGCTGAAGAGCCGTCGAAGAATCGACGGTTCTTCGCGCGCACGCGTATCGGCCCCGGAAAATGGAGTCCGGGCTGGTGAGCGGCCGGGGATTTGGTAAATCGCGCGCGATGTCTTTCACGCCCAACCGTCGAATGCCTGCCGAGTGGGAGCCGCACCGCGCCGTGTGGCTCGCCTGGCCCAGTCACGCCGAGCTCTGGGGGACCCAGGCCCTCCTCGAGGCACAGGCCGAGTTCGGCGCGCTCTGTGAAGCGATAGCCGACGCCGATGGAGAGGGTCACCCACGCGGTGAGGTCCTCGAGATCGTGTGCCGCACCGACGAAGACGAGGAGCTCGCGCGCTGGCGCCTGGGCCGCTCCGCCGCCCGCTTTCACCGCGCGACCTACGGCGACATCTGGCTCCGCGACACCGCGCCCATTTTCCTGATCGACGACGGCGTGCTCTCCGCCCAGGTCTTCCGCTTCAATGGCTGGGGCAAGAAGTACCAGCTCCCGGGCGACGCCGAGCTCGGTCAGGTGATAGCCGAGTTCTCGCACCTTCCGACCCGCACCCACGACTTCGTGCTCGAGGGTGGCGCTATCGAGCTCGACGGCGAAGGCACGCTGCTCACCACCAGGCAGTGCTTGCTCAACCCCAACCGCAACCCCGATCTCAGCCAGGACGAGATCGAGATCAAGCTGCGCGCAGCGTTCGCGGTCGAGACCATCCTCTGGATAGACGAGGGGCTGCTGCACGATCACACCGACGGCCACATCGACACCATCGCCCGCTTCATCGCGCCAGGCCGCGTCGTGTGCATGTCGCCCTCCGGCGACGACGATCCCAACCGCGATGTCCTGTTGAAGATCGCCGAGGAACTCCGCGCCATGACCGACGCGCGCGGTCGCCGACTCGAGGTGGTAACGATTCCTTCGCCGGGTCGCGTCCTGAACGATCACGGCGAGGTGGTGCCCGCGAGTCACGTGAACTTCTACTTGGGCAACCGAGTCGTGGTCGTGCCCACCTACGGCACGCCGTACGACGTCGCCGCCGTCACCGAGCTCACCCCGCTCTTTCCGGGTCGGATCGTCATGGGCCGCTCGTGCCGTGCCATCATCGAGGGCGGCGGGGGCTTTCACTGCATCACCCAGCAAGAGCCTGCCGCACCCTGATCGAGCACACTCCGCCGATGGCGCATCGCTTTCATTTCTGGGCCCTCCTCGCGTCGATCATCACCGGTTGCTCCTGCTCGCCCGACGAGGGGACCGACGCGTCGCTGCTCGATGCGTCTGTCATCGACACGTCCGTTGCCGACGCGCGCACGGACGACGCTCCGTGGCTCGATGCGCCGCCCACCGAGGACGTGCCGAGCCTCGACGCTCCGTTGGCCGACGCTCCGAACCCCGACGCTCCGACGTCGGTGCTCGACCCCAACTGCGATCCTGACGATGTGCAGTGCGAGTCACTCCCGCCCACGTGCGACGAGGGCGAGGCGCCGAGCGTGTCCGGTGATTGCTGGGGCGAGTGCATCCCCGCGAACGAGTGCCGCTGCCGCACCTTGGACGACTGCCCCGCGATCACCGGCTACAGCGAGGTCTGCTACACGGCCGGGCATTGTGGTCCGGCGCTCTGAGTGGTCCGGCGCTCTGAGTGGTCCGGCGCTCTGAGTGGTCCGGCGCTCTGAGGCCCCTGCGCGACCTCGATGTGTGCCTTTCTTCCTCAGAGCGTGCGTGGCTTGCGTGGCGTCAGCGCCGCAGGGTCGCTCTGAACTGCGCGCTTTTGGCGTCTGTTGGCGGTGGAACCGAGTCGGGCACGGTCTTGCACTGAGCCGTGGTCAGCGAGCGCGTCGCTCGCGACTACGAAAGGTTCTCTCGCCATGCTCATGACCATCATCCTCGTGCTCCTCGTGTTGTCCCTCATTGGTGGCGGCGTCGGTTACTCCCGCTTCGGGTTCGCCGGCATGGGCCCCGCTGGTCTCCTCCTCGTCGTCTTGCTCGTCCTCTTCCTCAGTGGCCACCTCGCCTGAGGGTGGGTCGAGCGAGTCGGGCGCGCCGAGGAAGAGACGCTTCTCGCTCGGCGCGCTCGCCGCCGCGTACAACCGCATGTCACGCCATGGGGCCGATGGCCTCGCGGCGGGCATAGCGTTCGGCTCGCTGCTCTCCGCCGCGCCGCTGCTCTTGGTGGTGCTCGCGGTCGCCGGCCAAGTGCTCGGCGACGGAACCGCAAAAGATCAGGTCCTCGACTTGGTGCGCGAAGCGCTGGGAGGGAGACCCACGCGGCTGGTGTCCGGATGGATCGACGAGGTCCAAGCCTGGAGCGCCACCGCGACCGTCGTGGGTCTCGGTTTCTTCATCTTCGGATCGGGGCGCCTCGCGCTCCTCGTGGATGCGGCGCTCGAGGTGATCTTCGAAGTGCCGCCCACGCCCGCCCGGGGCTTTCTCTCGGCGGTGCGCGACTACTTGCATCTCCACCTCACGTCGCTCGCCGTCACCTCGGCCGCGAGCGTCCTCTTGGTGATAGCGCTCCTGATCCGCGCGAGCGCGCCATGGGTGCTGGGTGATCTCGCCGACACCCCCATTGGCTGGAGCGTGCAAGGCGCGCTGAGCTTCGGATTGGTGTTCGGATCCGTCGCGCTCGCCTATCGCTTTCTGCCGCCGCGTCGCCTCACCTACGCCGAGATCTTCGAAGGCGCGCTGGTCACCACGGTTCCACTCGCGCTCGGCTTCGTTGGCCTACGGGCGCTGACGCGTTGGATCGATTTAGGAGCAGCCTACGGCGCAGCAGGCGCGGTGATAGGCACCCTGATCGCGCTCTACTTCGCCGCCCAGATCTTCCTCTTCGGCGCCGAGCTCACGGCCGAGCTCGCCTACCGCCGTCGCCGAGGCAAGCCATCGCCCGCCGGCCGTCCCCTCGAGGACGAGCCCACCCCCGAAGTGCTCCCATCGTTGATGAGCCTCGATCAGCTCCCCGCCAAGAAGCCCACCGAGCCCAAGCCTGTGGTTCCACCGCCCACGGTTCCACCGCCGAGTTGATGCCAACGAGGGAGGGGAACGGAGAAGAAGGGATTCGAACCCCTGGTAGGTTGCCCTACGGCGGTTTTCAAAACCGCTGCCATAGACCACTCGGCCACTTCTCCCAACTACTGTTTTTACTGTTCTTTAGGTGGGTCTCCAGAGAACGGCTTCTAGCTCGCTTGGGAGGCTGTTGCCCTCCTGTTGCCCACAACTGGGCCGGCGACGGTAGCACGGGGCCGTCCGGCGCGACCGCATCGAGGATTGCTCCCGCCCGCTCTCTGGCGCCACGCCCCGACTGTAGGGCTGGTGACCAGCGCTCAGCGCCTACACCAACTCGCAGACCCGCGTCGCGGCACGGGCTCGATGCCATCGACTGGTTTCGCCAGGGACGACGACTCGGGCGACGCGGCGTCCGGAACGTATGTACGAGCCGGTGGTCACCACGGACACGGACGAGTCGTTGGAGGGAAGCTCGAGTCGCTCAGCGCTCTTTGACGTGGAAGCGCATGCCTTGCGCCATCAAACGCTCGCGCAGCAGCTTGCCCATCGCCGCACCCGGCGTGAGCACGCCTGCGCGCTCGGGGAGGCGCTTGCGATCGAGCGCGAGACACAGCGCGCTCTCGGAGATCATCTTCGCGGTCTCGGTGTAGCCGGGGTCGCCGCCGCTCACCGAGGTCACGACCTTTTGGCCGCTGCCTTCGCCGAGGAACGTGACCTCGAACCAGCTCTTCTTGCGCTGCTCGGCGCTGGGGCCATTGCCTTGGGCGCGGACCTTGAGGAGCAGGTCACGCGTGGGCTTCAGCTGAGCCAGCGCGACGAGGCCGCCGAGCGCGATGCCCGCGCCGAGCACCGTCGTGAAGCGCTTCACCCGCGCGTTGTGGCCGTAGGTGAAGTCGGGGCCGTACTCGGGACAGAAGGCCGCGCTGCGCAGCACGATGTCTCGATCGACCAAGGGCATCGGGACGCCCCAGTCGTTGAGCTCCTTCACCCAAGTGACGCCGCCCTTCACCGGGCCGACCTTGCGTCCCTTCGTCGGGGTCGGGCGCGGCAGGCGCGCATCCTGAGGCGAGCGGATCTTGGAGAAGCCTCGGATCGCCGAGTGCCAGGTGCCGCCCGAGAACGTGCCGCGCGAGCGCACGAACGCGCGCACCTGAATGGGTGCACTCGAGGGGAGCTGCTCGACGGTGAATTGCGCGCCGAGATCCGCGGGGATCGAGTCGAAACCGCAGCAGTGCACGATGCGTAAACCCGCCTTCTCCGCCCGGTCGTGCAGGCGCCTTATCGAGCCCGCCACGAAGTCTGGCTCGCCCGTGATGTCGACGTAGTCCGCGCCTCCCTCCACCGCGGCGTCGACCACCGGATCGCCGAACTCGGCGTAGGGGCCGACCGTCGTCATGAGCACCCGGGTGTCGCCCGCGAGGCGCAACAGGCTCGCCTTGTCGGAGACGTCGACGTTGATGCACGCGCGCGGCGGACACGGCATGCGCTCGAGCGAGCGGCGCACCTCTTCGAGCTTGCGCTCACTTCGCCCCGCGAGGACCCAGCGGACCTCCTTGGGCGCGTGCTCGGCCAAGTAGTGGGCGGCCAGCGCCCCGGTGAACCCCGTCGCGCCCAAGAGCGCGATCTCATACGGCCGTTCCGACATCGCCCTCGCCTACCACGGAGGGCCCGCTCGCGTCGCTGGTTCGTGCCTAGGCCGTCGAAAGAAAGGTGACGAACGCCGCGGGTCCTCGCGGGTGAACCTTGCATGTGATAGTCCCGCCCGCCGTGCGGATCTGGGCCTTGGCCATCGCGTTGTTCGCGGCGACCTCCTGGGTCGCGGGTGGGGCCCATGCCCAAGACGCCGGCGTGCCCGATGCAGGTGTTCCGGATGCGGGTCCGCCCTCGGATGCAGGTCCGCCCTCGGATGCGGGTCCGCCCTCCGATGCACCACCTGCGGATGCCGGGCCCTCGCGTACCCCGCCGATCTTGCTCGACGCGCCGCCCGTGACCTTGCCCGAGGGCGCCGAGCCGCTACCGCCCGACACCTCGGTCGAGCTTCTCCTGACCATCGCAGTCGATGGCACGGTGTCCGATGCGCAACTCGAGCACCCGGTGCGGCAGGACGTCGATCCGCTGGTGCTCGAGGCGGCCCGCGTGATGCTCTTCACCCCGGCGACGCGCGACGGTGTGCCAGTGCCCTCGCGGATCCGCTTTCGCTACTCGGTCGCGAACGCGCTGGTGCCTGTCGTCGAGGTGCCCTCGACGGAAGGCGAGCCCACCGAAGGGGAAGAGCCCACGGCCGAAGCGGATCCGGTCGTCGAGCCTCCGCGGGCGCCGCCCGAGGAACCAGCCGAGGTCGAGCTCAGCGTCCGGGCCATCGTCGATCGACCGGAGGCCGGCGCGGCGACGCGTATCACCCTCACGGGCGCTGAGTTGAGTACCGTGCCCGGCACGTTCGGCGAGCCGCTGCGGGTGGTGGCCACGCTGCCCGGCGTGGTGCGCTCGCCGTTCGGCCTAGGCTTCTTCTTGGTGCGCGGCGCCAACTTCCAGAACACCGGGTTCTTCGTCGACGGCTTCCCCGTCCCCATCCTCTATCACTTTGGGGCGGGGCCCGCGGTCATCTCCTCGCGCCTCGTCGAGCGCCTGCGCTTCTATCCGGGTGGTTATCCGGTGTCGCTCGGCCGGTTCAGCGCCGGTGTCGTATCGATCGAGACCGGCTCACCCGAGGCCGAGTCGATCCACGTCGAGGCCGAGGTCGATCTCTTGCGGGCCTCGCTGCTCGGCGTCCTGCCCTTCGACGACGGCCGCGGCAACATCACCGTCGCGCTGCGACGTAGCTACTACGATCTACTGATTCCCCTGTTCATCTCGGGCCTCTACATCGCGTACACGGACTGGCAGATCCGAGGCAGCTACCGCTTCGATGACGGGTTCGAGCTCTCGGTCTTCGTGTTCGGCTCCGAAGACATCCTCGATCAGTCGGGGGCGCTGGGCGGCGGCACCACCTCGGCCAACAGCAACACCTCGATAGCCTTCGACTTCCAGCGCGCGATCGGACGTCTGGACTGGGATCTGCCCAACGGGGGCCACCTCCGCTTGAGCGGCGCCATCGGTCACGAGAACCAGGTCTTCGGTAGCCGCGTCGCGGGACAGGCCACCCAGAATTTCTCCATCGGCAACTGGCTGATGGCCCTTCGACTCGACGCCATCTTCCCGGTCGAGGACTGGCTCACCATCAACGCAGGCTTCGATCTGCAGGGCCAGACCTTCACCGTGGATGTGACCGCGCCCGTGCCCGGCGGACTCGGCGAGTACCCCCGGCCGCTCTTCGATCCTCAGCTGGTGAACATCCGATCGACGGTCGCGCGCGGTCTGCCCGGCGCCTACGCCGAGTCGGTGTTTCGCTTCGACCCCGTGGAGATCTCGGCGGGCATCCGCATGGAGATCCTGCGCTACGGCACCCTCACCGACATCGCGCCCGATCCTCGGGGCGTCTTGCGCTGGACCATCATCCCCGAGCTCACCGCGAAGATTGCGTCCGGTCTCTTCACCCAGGCCCCCGCCGCGCTCCAGACCATCTCGGTCGCAGGCAATCCAGGTCTCGCGCCGCAGCGTGCGTGGCAGAATTCGGCGGGCCTCGAGTTCGATCTGCCGCTCGACATCGAGGCCGAACTCACCGGTTTCTACAGCCAGATGTTCGACATCGCGCGCTTCTCCCAGTCGACGGTCGCGGGATCCGATGGCACGCCGCGCCGCGAGTTCTTCCGCGCCGATCAAGAGGGACGCGCGTGGGGCCTGGAGGTGCTGGTGCGTCGCCCCGTCGAGGACGGCTTCTACGGCTGGGTGAGTTACACGCTCTCGCGCTCGGAGCGCCGCAGCGGCGATGGCGACTGGGTCCCCTTCGCGTTCGATCAGACCCACACCCTCAACCTCGCCGCGAGCTACTCGTTCGATGGTTGGCGCTTCGGCGCGCGCTTTCAGCTCTCGACGGGTCGCCCCACCAGCAGCGTGTGCAGCACCACCTTCGACTCGGACGAGACGGGCTACGCCGTGAGCTTCTGCGATCGGGGCGACCGCCTGCCCACCTACCACCAGCTCGATGTGCGGATCGATCGCGACTTCAACATCGACAACGTCTTCACCGGAACCATCTACCTGGACGTGCTCAACGTCTACAACGCGCAGAACGCCGAGGGCGTCATCTACTCGTTCGACTACCAGAGCTCGACGCCTCTCCCTGGCTTGCCCATCCTCGGGACCCTCGGCATCCGGATGATCCTCGAATGACAGCGCGCCTTCTATCTGCGCTCTCGGTGTTGGGGGTGTTCGCCTTGCCCGCGTGCACGGGTGATTTGCCGGTGCCCCAGATCGTGCTCACCCCGCGGGTCCTCGCGATCGTCGCCGATCAGCCGGAAGCCCATCCTGGCGACGACGTGCAGGTGCGCGCGTTCATGTTCGATCCGATGGGCCGCGAGCTGCGCTACGAGTGGCGCGCCTGCGTGTCGCTCGAGGCGCTGCTCGGCAGCAACTCGATCCCGTCTGGCCTCCCCGAGGAGCCCTGCTTTCCGATCGAGAGCGACGGCGATCGGGCGACCGTGCCGGGCGAGCGGACCCAGGAGGTGGTCGATCAGCTCACGGCGCTGGGCAACATCGGCGGCTTCGAGGTGGCGTACCTGGTGCTCGTGCTGAATACCGCGGGCTTCGCCTTCACCGTCGAGGTCGACGTCTATGCGGGCGACGAGCTGTTGGCCTCAGCGTTCAAGCGGGTGGGCATCACCACCCGTGACGCGCTGACCACCAACCCCGATCCCATCGCCTACGATGTCGGAGGCACGCTCGTCGCGATGCACCGCCCCGGGCTCGGCGAGAGCGGCTTCGATGGGAGCCACTTCGACTGCATCGTGTGGGGCGCGCCCGTCGTCGTCGCACCCGAGAGCGAGACCGTCTTTTCGCCGTTGGGTGATCCCGCGGACTGGATCGAGACTTTCCCCGTCTTCGACTTCTCGGGCGGCATCACCCCGGGGACCGAGAACGCCTACTACTCGTTCTATGCGACGGCGGGCGCCATCAGTACCGAGACCACCCGGCTGCCCGACCGCGACGTGACCTTCACCGCGCCGATCGAGCCCGGGCCGGTACAGATGTTCCTCGCGGTGCGCGATGGTCACTTGGGCGCGCGCATCTGCACGTTTGAGATCGAAGTCGCCGCCCCCTAGCCAGCAAGCGGGATTAGGGACCCGCGCGCAGCGCGAGCGAAGCGAGCGGAGGCGGATGGGGGGCCCCGACGAATTCATTTCGTCGGGGGGAAGGGCTGCATCAGCCCTTCCAAAAAAATAGGTGACTCGGACCCGGCGACGCCACATCCCATGGCGCCGCCGAATCCGAATCTGTGCTGGCCGTGCGTCGAACCCTCCCCAGGGTTACCCCGAGCGTGCGCCATGCATCGGAGTGGCGTTTCCTCCGTTGCGCATTGGCCGAAGAAAGATCCGGACTGGCGCGGGGCCCCTCCTCGCGTAGGCTCGCGCGGCCGATGACGGAGCCCTCGTTCGAGCTGTGCGTCCACGGGCCCTCCGATCGGGTGGCGACGGGGGAAGCGGGCGCGCGCTCGGGAGCGGATCTCTTGCGGGACGCTGCCGCGATCGCCGCGCGCCTCTCGGACTTCCCGGTAGGGAGCGAGATCGCGGTGGTCTGTCACGACCGCTACCACTTCGCGGCGTCCCTCCTGGCCGCCGTGCATCGCGGGCTGGTGATCGCCCTTCCTCCGAACGCGCAGCCAGAGACGCTGGGTCAGCTCCGTACTGGGCGTGTGCTCAGCGTCCTGACCGACCATGACGGCACCAAGGGGATCGATGTGCGGGAGCTGATGGGTCAGCACCCTGCGCCGCTGCACGCGCCGAGGCTCGCGCCCGACACACCCTTCGTCGTCGTCTACACCTCGGGCTCTACGGGGACGCCGCTCGCGTGTCACAAGACCGCGGGCCAGCTGCTCACCGAAGCGCAGGTGCTCATCTACACCTTCGGGTTGAGCGCTGCCGATCGGATCGTGGCCACGGTGCCGCCGCATCACATCTACGGGCTCTTGTTCTCGGTGCTGGTGCCGCTGATGGCGGGCGCCTCGTTCAGCCGCGAGACCCCGTTCTATGCCGACGTGGTCCACCGCATCGTGAGGCGCGACGGAGCGACCGCGTTGGTGAGCGTTCCCGCGCACCTGCGGGCGCTCTCGATCATGGAGCCCGCGGGCGCCGAGACGCTCACGCGCTTCTTCTCCTCGGGTGCGCCGCTCCCCTCCGAGACCCGCGCGATGCTCGCCGAGCGCTTCGGCTGGAAGGTGACCGAGATCCTCGGCAGCTCCGAGACCGGCGGCATCGGCTGGCGAGACGAGGCCAGCGCGGACTACCGCGCGTTCGACGTGGTCGAGATCGACGTCGCGGACGACGCCCGGCTCGCGCTGCGCTCGCCCTACCTGCCTCCCGATGCGCCGTCGCCGTTCGTGACCAACGATCGCATCGAGCGCACGGGCCCTGGATGCTTTCGCCACCTGGGTCGGGTCGATGGTGTGGTGAAGATCGGGAGTACCCGGGTCTCGGTCGCCGAGCTCGAAGCGCGCCTGCTCTCGCTGCCGGAGGTGCGCGACGCGGCGGTGCTCGCGATGCCCGGGCGCGCGGGTCGAGGCCAAGAGACGTGGGCCGTGCTCGCACTCGAGAGCGGTCGGGAATTGTCCACGGAGCAAGTGCGCACCGCGCTGCGGGCGTGGCTCGATCCGGTGGTGATCCCGAGACGCTACCGCTTCGTCGAGGCGCTGCCCCGCGAGGTCACCGGCAAGCTTCGACGCGAGGTGCTCTTGGCGCTCTTCGAGGGGAGCGAGTCATGAAGCGACCCGAGTGGATCGTGCTGGGGATCCTGGTGACGTTGCTCGCGCTCTTCGTCGGCTACCGAATGACCGCTTCGAGGGCGAGCGATCGAGACGAGCCCGCGTTGGAGCGGGTCACGGACGAGGCCCTCGCGGTCGACGATGAGGTCGTCGACGACACCACCCATGACGAGACCGAGCACGACACGCCCACCCGCGCGCCGCGGGCGCTGGCGCGGGAGAGCCGGCCGATCATGAGCACCATCTACCAGATCGCGGTGGCGACCGACGATACGCCCGCCGTGCATCAGGCGATGCGCGACGCCCTCGATGAGGTCGAGCGGCTCGGGGTGGTGCTGAGCGAGTGGCGCGACGACAGCGAGGTGTCGGCCATCAACCGCGAGGCGGGTCGTGCGCCCGTGCACGTCGGCGAGGACACGCTGATGAACATCGACGCGGGCCTCGAGGTCGCTCGCTGGACCGACGGCGGCTACGACATCACGTGGGCGGCGCTGCGGGGGTTCTATCTGTTTCAGCCGGGCGAGGAGCGGGTGCCCGAGCTCAGCGCCGTGCGCGCGCAGCTCTCGCTCATCGACTACCACGACGTGATCGTCGATCACGAAGCGTCCACCGTGATGCTGCGGCGCGAGGGGATGTCGCTCGGGCTCGGGGGGATTGCGAAGGGCTACGCCGTCGACAGAGCGGCTGCCGTGCTCGAGGCCGCGGGCTTTCACGACTTCATGATCTTCGGCGGCGGTCAGGTGCTGGTCCGAGGCCTGCGCGACGGGCGTCGCTGGCGTGTCGGTATCCAGCATCCCCGCTCGGACGCGTACATCGGTTTTCTCGAGCTGACCGACTGCTCGATCGCCACGAGTGGCGACTACGAGCACTCGTTCATCGACGAGGACGGGGTGCGCTGGCACCACATCATCGATCTGCACACCGGGTTGCCGGCGCGAGAGATGTCGTCGGTCACCATCGTCGCGCCCACGGGTCTCTTGGCCGACGGCTTCGACACCGGCTGCTTCGTGATGGGACCGGACGCTTGTCTCGCGCGCATTGCGGAGCTCACGGCGCGCGGCGAGATACCGCCCATCGAAGCGGTGATCCTCGACGAGGAGATGCACCTCTCGATGACGCCCGGCACCGCCGCGCACGTGACGCTGCGCATGCCGGTGACCGACGACGGACGCATCCTCGCTCCGTAATCCTTGCTCCGTAGTCTTTTGCTCCGTGAGTGGCCAGCTACGCGCTGAGCTCGGCGGCGAGCGCGAGGCAGAGATCGACGTGGCCTCGCACCCGCGATGTGCGATCCGTGCTGCGCCACGAGCTCTCCAGCGTGAGCTCGGGGACACCGCGTCGTCCGCAGTACGCACTGCTCGCCATCATCCCGAGGGTGCCCGCCCAGAGCCGCAAGATCGCGCGGGTGAAGGCGGTGGAGGGCGAGAGTCCCGGTGGGCGCAGTGTGCTGCCGAAGTAGTCGGACTTCGCCAGCGTGGTGCCGCCCGCTTCGATCGCGCTCAAGAGGCGTCGTGCGAGCGCCGCATCGACGTGCTCGTTGGCGAACATGAACGTCGCGTCCTGCGGTCCCTCGTGGAGCGACACCACGAAGTCGGGCCGGGTCTCGTTCATGACCTCGCGTACCAGTTGGGCCTCATGGGTGGTGAAGCGCACGAAGTCTCGGTTGATGTCGTAGCCGTCTGCGTTGAAGCGCGAGAGCTCGGCCGCGCCGACGGCGTTGACCGGAGTGAGGATGGTGAGCGCGAGGTGAGGCCAGCGCGCGCGTCCGGCCTCGAAGCGCGTGAGGATCTCGGGGACACACACCATGCCCGCCTGCTCGTTGCCGTGGACTCCGGACAAGATCAGCAATGTCTTGCTCGATGACGTCGGGCGCGAGGTGATCGAGAAGATGGGTCGCTCACGCCCCTGGTAGGAGACGCGTGCTCGCTCGCGCACCTCGAAGCGACCAGCGAGGCCGCGAATCTCCGCCTCGAACGCGTCGGGGTCGTAGCCGAGGGAGACCACCCCGAGCTCGGTGTCGCGCGCGGGATGGTCGTGGACCCGACGCAAGAGATGGTACTGGGCGAAGAGACGCCGTCGCCAGTGGACCTCGATCGCGCTGGTGCGGGTGACGGCCGCCGCGCTCCCCGCGATCGCGCCGCCCATTCCTCCTGCGGTGCCGTTCGGTGACGCCGGATCGATCGTTCTGGCGCGCTACACGGGCGACGGATACTGGTACGAGGGCGTGGTCGGTGATCTGAGGCGCGTGGTCTACGCCGACGGTACCAGCGAGGATCTGGGCATGGATGCGCTGCGTCCCGGGGGTATCGCGACCGGGCTGCGCGTCGAGGTGCGTCCCCACGGCGGCGGCACCCCCGAGCCCGGCAGCGTGCTCCGTCGTGTCGAGCACGGCGTCGAGGTGCAGCTCGACTCGGGGACGGCGCGTTGGTCGGGTCTAGGCGATGTCCGCATCGCGCCCTGAAGCCCGAGTAACTATCACTCGAAGGTGATGCGGCTCAGGCGGACCTCGCCACGAAAGCTGCCGAGCGGATGCGAGTACGAGATCACGACGTCTCGTCCGTCGCCGCTACTAAGCGCGACGTGCTCTTGCGCCAGGTAGTTGTTGCCCTCGCCCGCGGAGAGGATCCCCACTTCGTCCGCCGGCACGATGACGCCGCTGCGCGGCCACGGTCCCTCGATGTGTCCGGTCACGCGCAGCGAGACGTCGTTCGAGAACGCGGGGCTGCTGACGGCGAGGTAGCCGCCGAGGTGCGCGTTGTAGTGGACCGAGATGGCGGCCCCCACGCCCTCGATCACCACGGCGGCGTCGCTTATCTCCGAGCCCCAGGTGCTCCCGTCGTAGAACTCGAACGCGTCTCGCTGATCAGCCTGGGCGCGAGGCACCGCGCCAGGCGGCAGCGGACGGTGAGAGCCACGCGCTCGCACGCGAAGAAGTACGCGGTCTCGCCTTCGAACGGTGACCCCGCCGGTGCCGTAGAGCAGCTCACCATCGGTGCTGCCCAGCGGGCGAGAAAAGAGATCTCCGTCGTCACGTCGCGCCACGGTCTCACGCGGTGCGATGCGCGCGGTCCCTGAGCCGACTCCGAAGCCCGAGCCGCCGGTGCGCTTGATGCGCTGAAAGAGCATGAGCAGCGAGTCGTCTCCCGTGTCGATCACCGCGCCGGGCCAGAGCGCCCAGCCATCGAGCGGCGCGTCGGGGACGCGGGCGTCACGACCCGCATCGGTCGGTGCGTCCGGAGGTTCGGCGTTCGAGTCGCAGCCGGCGAGTAGGAGTAGCGAGAGCATCGCGATGCGCATCCGTGTAGCGTCGCGGCTGGGTGCGCGCATGCCCCTGGCGTCAGTCCTCGCTCGGCGTGGCGCTCGGATCGATCGGGAGATCGATCGGGAGAAAGAGGCGCCCGATCGGCAGCTCGATCGCCTCGAAGGGGGCAATCGACACGGTGTCTTCGTCGCCGAAGAGCCCCAGCTCCACCCACTGCTCGCCGCGGAGCTCGAGCGCCAAGAGGGTGCGCGCCACCGGATCGACCAGCCAGTAGTGGATGATCCCGTGCTTGGCGTAGAGGCGCCGTTTGGTCACCAAGTCGTGGCGTGCGTTCGAGGGCGAGAGGATCTCACAGGCCCAATCGGGGCGCGTCGGGATCGGACGCTGATCGGGCTGGGGCAGACGCTGGCGGCGCCATCCCGATAGATCGGGCCGCACGATGTCGTGCGCGCTCAGCGCGACGTCGACCTCGAGAAAGATCCACCAGCCGCCGGGGCCGCCGTGCCCGTCGTCGTCGTCGAAGGGACCGCCGACGAAACGTCCCAACGCGCGCTGCACCTTCGAGTGACGGGGCCGGGGCGCGGGGAGCGCCACGACCTCGCCGCCGACGACTTCCGCGCGCGCGTCGTCGGACAGGGCGAGCAGGTCTTGGTACGTGGCGAGCTGGACCGCGGCGGTCATCGGTCGAGTGTGACCGCGATCGCGCCGCCTTCCAAGAACGGCGGCGTGCTCACATCGTCTGGATCAGGACCTCGCGCCGGCCGCCGGCCTTGCCGTTGCTCGGGCCGACGACGCCGTCCTTCTCCATCTTCTCCACCAGCTTGGCCGCGCGGTTGTAGCCGAGGCTGAGCTGCCGCTGCAGATGACTTATCGAGCAGTAGCCCGCAGTGGCCACGATGGCGACGGCGCGATCGTAGAGGTCGCCTTCGGCCCCGCCGCTGCCACTGCTCTCGGCGGGCATGCCACCCTCTTCATCCTCGTCGCGTGGCTTGACGATGTTCTCGTCATAGACCGGCGTGCCCTGGGCGCGGAGATGATCGCAGAGCAGCTGCACCTCGTTCTCCGAGATGTACGCGCAGTGCACCCGCTTCAGATCACTCGCGCCCGGAGGGATCATCAGCATGTCGCCGTGGCCGAGCAGGTGTTCGGCGCCGTTGCGGCCGAGGATGGTCTTGCTGTCCTCGCGCTGGCTCACCTTGAAGGCGATACGGGCGGGGAAGTTCGCCTTGATCATGCCGGTGATCACATCGACCGACGGACGCTGGGTCGCGAGGATCACGTGGATACCGGCCGCGCGGGCCTTCTGTGCGAGGCGCGCGATGGCAGACTCGATGTCCTTGGCCGCGACCATCATGAGATCCGCGAACTCGTCGACCACCACCACCACATAGGGGAGCTTGATGGGCATCGGCAGCACGTCTGCGCTCTCACCATCGACCGGATCGACGAGGACCTCTTCGCCGTCGACGCCATAGGCGATCTGCTTTTTGTGCTTCTTGGGGCAGAGCTTCTCCGGCGCCATCTCGCCGGCGATCACCTTCTCGACCCGCTCGTTGTAGGTGACGATGTTGCGCGCGCCTGCGTCGGCGAAGAGCTGGTAGCGGCGCTCCATCTCATCGACCGCCCAGCGCAGCGCGAGCGCCGCCTTCTTCATGTCGGTGACGACGGGCAACAGCATGTGAGGGATGCCGTCGAAGACCGCGAGCTCGACCACCTTCGGGTCGATCATGAGCAAGCGAACTTCTTCGGGCGTGCGCTTCATCAAGAGCGACGCGAGCATCACGTTGAGACCCACGCTCTTGCCCGAGCCGGTGGCGCCGGCGACCAAGAGATGGGGCATCTTCGCGAGATCGCCGTAGACCGGCTGACCCGCGATGTCCTTGCCGAAGGCGACGGGCAGGGCGCTCTTGGTGTCGGCCCAGCGGCTGTCTTCGAGGATCTCGCGGAGCGCGACCATCTGTCGGTGCTTGTTCGGCAGCTCGAAGCCGACCCGCGCCTTGCCCGGGATCGGTGCGACGATGCGGACCTTCTGCGCGGCGAGGGCCATCGCGAGATCGTCCGAGAGCGCCGCTATCTTGCTGACCTTGGTGCCGGCCTGCGGCTCCATCTCGTACATGGTGACGACGGGACCGGGGTGGATCTCATCGACCCGACCTTGCACGCCATACGCCGCGAGCTTCTCGGTGAGGCGGGCGGCGTTCTCGCGCAGCCCCTTCTCGTCGATGTCCATCACCCGAGGCGGCGGCGGATCGAGCAAGGTGGTGGGCGGCAACACGAAGTCCGGGATCCTCGCTTTGATGATCGAGCGGCGCGGTTCGCCACTCGCAGCGCGCGTGGGCGGCTCGTCGTCGACTTCGATCGGCTCAGCCTTGGGCGCGATGATGGTCGGACCCTTGGGTTCGCTCTTCTTGGCCCGCAATGGCGCTGGATCGGCGGCGAGCTTCACCACGGGCGCGCTCTCGATGGCCTTCGGCGCCACCACGACGTCATCGCCGTCGTCGACCCCGAGGCTCGCGTCGTCCTCGCTGTGGCTCGCGTCGTCCTCGAGGGAGAGCTCCGCCGGCGTGACGGTGGGCGCGACCTCGTTGACGGTGCGCGGCGGGCGCTTGCTCTTGGGCGCCGGGTCTTCGCTGAGCTCGCCGGGCGCGAGCCCTTCACCTGCGCTGGTGACGATGCGCGGCTGCGCGCGGAGCTCGTCTTCTTCGCGCTCGCGTCGCTCGATCTCTCGCGCCTCGCGGAACGCGCCCACGACCGATCTTGCGGAAGTGGCCGCCGCGAACGAGGCCTTCTTGGCGCCGCCGCGGAGCTGAAGGCCGAGCTCGACCAAGGAGAGCGATGTGCGAAGTACGAGCACCACCAAGAGCACGGTGAAGCCGAGGACGAACGCGCCGACGAGGCCGAACGACGCGCGCAGGATCTCGCCCAGCACCTCACCCACCCAGCCGCCGGCCAAATGGCCGCCCATGAAGAGCTCTTCCGGAAGCGCGAGGTGCGCCATCGAGCAGCCCACCAAGCAGAGCACCAGCGAGCTCGTCGCACGGCCCGCGCCGATCGGATCGAGGCGCCGCTGAAACAGGCGAATCGACAGCAGACCGAGCTCGGCCGGCACCACCCAGGCGCCGAGGCCCAACGCGGCCGCGAGCAAGCCCGCGATGACGGTGCCCGAGTGACCTATCCAGTTGTCGTCGCTGCGCGCGTCGTACGAGGCGAGCGCGAGGGTGACGAGCGTGGTGATCGCCGCGACGATGACCCCGAGGACCTCGTGGCGGCGCCCGGTGCGGACGATCCTGGAGACGTCATTCGAGGGGTGCTCGATGATCTCCTGGCTCTGGGTGTCGGCCTCGGGCGCGGCGGATCGCGGCGCCTCCGGTTTGGAGGCGCGAGGGCGCTTGGACTGAGAACGTGCTGCCAACCTACTTCTCCCTACAACTCACCGTCGCCGTCCTAGGCCAAACGGTCAACTTTCCTGCAGGTCCCCGGCGGAGGTTCGGTTCGGCCTGAGGCCTCGCCCAAGAGCGCATGCGCGGGGATGGTCGTCATCACCGCCAGCGGCAGGACGAGCGGCAACACCGCGGTCGCGGTCCAGAAGAGCGAGAGCAGCGCGTCGGCGAAGAGCTCCCAGCGGTAGGTCAGCCCCAGTAGCGTCGAGCCCCGGAGCTGCGTCCACAACAGCGAGAGCGTGCGACTCAATGCGTGCTCTCGGAGGGCGGCTTCGATGCGTTGGGCTCGCCGGCGCCCTCCCTCGAGATCGACCGGGGCTCGCTCGGCTCCGCGAACGCGCGCTGCCAGATCCGCATGGCGAAGAAGAGCATCGCGACGCTGCAGATCTGTAGCGCCACCCGGGGCAGCCCGAGACTGAGCATCGTGTTCTGCTCCAGCAGCGTCAGGTACGGGCCGAAGAAGACGGTCGCGGCCATCACGCCCGTGGCGACCAGGACGGGTCCTCCATCGAGCAGCGCGCCTTCGCGCTCGCCGTTCAAGCGCGCGGCGAGGATCGCCAAGGGGAGCGCGAGCAGCGCGACGTCGTACAGAAACAAGTGCGGGCTGCTCAATAGACCGAGGCTCAGCGCGCCGGCCATCGCGAGATCCCACCGCCTCGTGCCCGGCGTCCACGGCGTCTTGAAGACCAAGACCATGTTGGTGCTTACCGCGGCGATCAGGAACGCGTTACCCACGATCCCGCCGAGCAGATGCGAGAGCGGATCGAGCGCGAGGGTCCCGAGGCCATAGAGGCTCGTCTGTCCCCAGGTCTGGTAGTCGTCGCTGCGCAGGAACTCGAAGAGCTCGGGCGCCACCACGAGGTACTCCGCCATTGCGCTTGGCATGGCCACGACGCCGATCAGGAGCCAGATGCTCGCGCCGAGCGCTGCGCCCAACAGAGCGCGCCAACGCCTCGCCGCGAGCAAGATCAACGTGGGACCAAAAGCTATCTGCGGCTTGATCGCCAACAGGCCGAGCACCAGGCCCGCGGTGAAGTCGTCGCCTCGGCGCAAGAGCACGAAGAAGCCCACCAGCACCGCGAGCAAGATCATGCTGGTCTGCCCGTTCAGGAACGAGAAGAGCACGGGGAAGAAACACAGACTGAGCGCGGTGATGCGCGACGTGCTCCCCAGCCTCTCGAGCTGGGGAAGCTCGGCGCGGAGGACCCGTACCATCCCCACCAGCAAGAGCGCGGAGAGGATCCAGAACGCCGTCAGCGCGATCGGATAGGGCAACGCCCCAAACGGCAGGAAGAAGAGCGCCCAGTACGGCGGGCTCACGAACGCGTGCACCTCGCCGCGTCCTTCGGCTGGGTTGATCAACGCGCCTAGGAACTCTGCTTGGGCATCGATGTCGTAGAGCGAGCCTATGCGACCGTGAAAGACCGCATGCCCTGCCCAGTAGAACGCCGAGTAGTCCGCGCCGATGACGGCGCCCGCCGCGTCGGTGAAGCCACCGGAGCGCACGGGCCCCGCGGTGATCGAGACGAGGTAGCCCCCGAAGATCACGGCGACCATCAGCATCGAATAGATGCGGGCGCGGGTGGGCGTGAGGAACGTCGCGAGCCGATCTTCGAGGGACAGCTCGCGGGTAGACTCGCGTTCGGGGGCGGACACCGCGGGCGACCTTGGCCGAGGTGACCGCTGCGATCAATCGTCGTGTGAATTGCGTGCCCAAGAATCGGTTTCTCGCCGAGTCAGAACGAGCCGGAGCGATGAGATGAATCAAGCGAACAAGAGCAAGCGTGTGGGTCTGGGCGTCGCGGCGACGTTGGTGGTCGCGGCGCTCGGGGGCGTGGTCCTCTGGTCGGGCTTCGGGGCCACGGTGAAGACCAAAGTGAGCGGTGCAGACGCCGTCGTGAACGGACTTCCCAACTCGGAGGAATCACCGCCGGGACCCGGGTGGGGGTCGGGAGAAAGGTTCGCCGCAGACCCGGCCGCTGAGGTCGATGACCTACTCGCACGCAATGAAGGCCGACCAATTGGCGGCGGGAGCGCGGTCGGCACCGGTCACGGCGCGCTTGGGGGATTCGCCGGCGCTCGGAATGTAGGTGACGACGTCGATGGTGAGCCCCGCTCCGCGCCGAGGGGTCGAGTGGCGCTCCCGCCCCCCGCGGCGCCGCCTCCGCGAACCACGACGACGGGTACCGCGTCGCTAGCGCCCCCCGCGGCACCTGCTCGAAGTGCGCGCGCTACCGCGGCGGTGATCCCGAGCAGCGGCGTGATCGCGTCCACCTTCGTGAGCGGCGGTGGCACCGCCGCGCGCCTCGCCGACCTGATGGATCGCGGCGTGATGGTGGGCGGCGAGAGCGTCCGCCTCACCGCGTTCGATGATCTCGGTCGCCTCCCCTATTCGGTGCCCGGCCGCGAGGCGGTGGCGGTCTACGCCGAGCTCGAGCGCAGCACCTTGCTGACCGGCGGCGAGCGAGTGCACCTTCAGATCGCGATGATGGCGCGCGAGGGAGAGATGCCCGCGCGTCCCCGCATGGACATTCGTCTGGTGCTCGATCGCTCGGGTTCGATGATCGGGGACAAGTGGACCAACGCGATCCGCGCGGCGCATGCGCTGGTGGAACGCCTGTCGCCCAGCGACACGTTTGGGCTCATCTCCTACTCCGACGATGCGGCGCTCGATCTGCGCCCGGCTCGGGTCGGCGACCGCCGCACGGCGCACGCGGCGATCGATCGTTTGACCCCGGGTGGCGCGACCAACATCGAGGCGGCGCTCCGCATGGCGGCGGCGAACGCCCCTGAGCATCGCCGGCCCACCGACGTCGCGCTGGTGCTCTTGATCTCCGATGGGCAGGCGACGGTCGGGATGGCGAACAGCGACGCGCTCGGTGACTTGGCGCGCGAGCCCTTCGATCGCGGCGGGGTGCTGACGACCTCGATCGGTCTAGGCACCGACTTCGATGAGGACACCATGCTGTCCATCGCGCGCGAGGGCAGCGGCAGCTACCACTTCGTGCGCCGCCCCGAGGATATCGACGGGATCTTGCAGGATGAGCTGGAAGAGCGCGCGCTCGCCGTCGCACAAGACCTTCGCTTGCGCATCGTGGTCGCGCCCGGCGTCACCGTCCGCCGCATCTACGGCTCCCGGGTGCTCAACGACACCGAGGCCGCTGAAGTGCGTCGCACCGAGGTCGCCGTCGACAGCCGGTTGGCCCGCGAGCTCGGCATCACCCGCGATCGGCGGGAGGACGTGCACGAGGGCCTGCGGATGCACATCCCCACGTTCCGGCGAGGCGACCAGCACGTGGTCCTGCTCGAGATCGACGTGCCCGCGGGCACCGACGCTTCGCGCATTGCGCAGGTTTTCCTCGACTACAAGGATCTGGCGCGCGCGAGCAACGAGCACGCGAGCGTCGAGGTGCGCGCCGAGCGGACGCGTGACGCCGACGTCTCCACCGCGTCACTGCGTCGTCCCGTGAAGCGCACCGTGCTCGCGTTCCAGGCGGCCGACGCCCTGCAGCAGGCGGCGACTGCGCTCGAAGCCGGCGACACGGCGGGCGCGCACTTGGTGCTGGCCGAGCGGGTGACCTTGCTCCGAGCCGCGGCCGATCTGTGGGACGACGAGGCGCTGCTCGCCGACGCGAATCTGCTGAGTCGCTACGACCGCGTCATCGATGGCGCCTGGTCGGGCTTCCCCTACGACGAGCGCCGCACGCTCTTGATGGCGATGAACTACTTCGGCGATGAGAGGATGCGATGAAGTCCCGTACCCAACCGATTCGGGGACGGCGGCGTTCGGTGGTGCTTCGGGGGCTGGTGCTCGGGGCGCTGATCGCGAGCGCGATATTCGCCTCCCGCGCGGATGCCCAGGACGAGCGTTGGATCGTGCTCTCACGCGGGGTGCTCTCGCCCAGCTCACCGATGCTCGATCTGAACGGCGCGCTCCGTGATGAGGGCATGGTCTCCGCGCCGGTGCGGGTGCGCCTGCACGGCAGCGTGACCGACGGATTCGATGGCTCCGAGATCGACGTGCTCGGTCGGCGCACCGCCGACGGCTTCGAGCCCACCGAGCGTTTCGTCGGTCGGCCCGCGGGCGCGATCGAGGTCCGCGCGAGTGCGGGAGACGCGACGTACGCGTTCGGTGCGGGGACCGATCTGCGCTTCACCCTCAACGTCGTCGCGCTCGCCAACCAGCACTTGGTCACCGCGACCGAGATGCGCGGACGCCTGGATGGCGCGATCGAGGTCGAGCTCTCGGTGCCCGAAGTTGCGATCCCCGTCGATGCGCCCATCGCCGCGACCCTCGCGCACGAGCCCGAAGGCATGGGTCTGATGCCCTATGGCGTCGGCGGCGGTGGCCTCCTCGCGGGGCTCCTTCTGTTCCTGGGCCTCCGCAAGAAGAAGGACGTCCCTCCCGAGCTCGAGATGCTGGCGCGCGCCCGTCATGCGCACGCCAAACTCACCCGCGACGCCAAGACGCTCGGTCCTCAGTTCGAGGGGGTGATAGCGCCAGGCGACAAGCTGCTCGAGGCCGCCAAAAAATCGTGCGAACACCTGACGGTGCTGGATCGCGCGCTGAAGGACGCGGCGTTCGTCAAGAGCGCGGCGGCCGAGGCCAGGCTCGGTGAGCTCCGCGCGGATCGTCAGCGCGCGCTCGGTAAACTCGAAGACGTGGTGAGCGGCCTCGAAGAAGCGGTGGTCCGCCTCGCCGCGAGCCGCGCCGATCGATCCGCGGTCGAAGGGATCGCGGGCGCGCTCGGCAAGATCCACGACGAGGTCTCGATCGGCCGCGAAGTCGACGCCGAGCTCAGGTGATCACTCCGCGATCGCGGTGATCATTCGCGCTCTCGGAGGTAGAGCGCCCAGCGTTGGTCGGTGCCGATCGGGTAGGCATCGGTGAAGCGGAAAACTAGGTCGTAGAGGCTGATGCTGGGATCGAGTTCGCCGTCGGCGTACGTGACCAGGAGTACGGCGTCGGGATCTTGGGAAGCGACGTACGTGCGTAGTAGTGGGACTGCGTCGCCCATGCGGCTGCGCTGGGGGTGGTAGCCCGGTGTGCTCGACACGATCTCCGCGATCCTGCGGTCGGTGAGGCCGAGTAGATCGATCACCTCGTAGTCGCCGACATCACCGAGCGCGCCGATGCGAAACGCGACGACCCGTGAGCCCGGCGAGAGATGCGTTCCCATCGCGTCGATCGCGGCGAGGGAATCGGTCGAGCTCATCACGTGGTACGGGTACTCGCTCTGGTGGAGCCACAGCTCGGAGAGCGCGTCCGCCGATCCGAGGAGGCTCGCCAGCGCGGCGAGACCCAAGGCCAGACGTGGGCGTGTGAGTGACCCCCTCGCGATGAGCGACTCGATGCCCAGCACCCCGGTCAGCGCGACGAGCGGAACGTACGGCACCAGGTAGCGGCCCATCGGCATCCAGTCGCCGCCCGCGTAGAGCGCGAAGATCACTCCGCCTGATAGAGCGGCGAGCGAGCCGAGGATGGCGCGATGGGTGCGCGCTTCACGGGTCGCGACGCTCGTTCCGAGCGGCAGCACCAGACCGCACGCGAGGGCGAACTGCAACAGATAGCGAGGCCCTGCGAGCAGCGGACTGCTCGCGGGGTCGTGGTCGGCTGTGCCGAAGGTCTTCGCATGAAAGGTGTTGGGTACGATGTCGCCGAAGTACGCGACGCGACCCAGCTCGAGGAGCACGAGGCTCGCGACGATCGCGGCGATGCCCGACCAGCTCGCGCGGGTCCACGGACGGTGGAGAGAGATCAGAGCGAGGATCACGACGAGCGGTGCCTCTGGGCGGCTGAGCGCGACTGCCATCCAGAGCAGCGTGCTCACCCGATCGAGCTCGCCTTCGCGGGTGGTCCGCTCCAGCGCGAGCAGCAACAGGCCCGACAGCAACGCCGTCTCGAGGCCGGTCGCCGCGTAGTAGATGAGCGCGCTCGATCCGACGATGCTCGAGAGCACCACCGCGCGTCCAAGCTCGCTCGCGCCCGAGCGCTGGGCCATCCGCTCGGCGGACCAGGCCGCGGCTGCGACCCCCGCGAGCCCCAGTATCCGCGCCACCCAAGGGAGCGGCGCGCCCAGCGCGGCGAACGGAACCAGTACCAATGCAAGGAGTGGGTTGGAGAAGCTCTCGACGGGTGGCTGCGCCGGGTTGAACGTGAGTCCCCGTCCCAAGGCGAAGTTGTGCACCGATCGAAACGTGATGAACGCGTCGTCGAGGGTGTCGCCCCAAGCGCGCATCAGGGTGGCTATGCCGAGCACGAGCCCGACGGCTACCACCACCCGCGCCGTTGCACTCCGAAGCACGCGCGGAGTCTACACGCGGCGCGGGTGGCTCACGACGACCACGCGGCGAGCAGCGCGGCTGCGATTTCTGGCGCCGAGTCGCTCTCCAAGGCGCGCGAGATGGCGAACCCCACCGCACCCGCATCGCGTGCCCGCACGACGTGATCCGATGACCCGATCCCGCCCAGTGCGAACACCGGCGTCCGCGCTGCGGACGCCAGCACTGCGAATGCCGGCCACCCGAGCGGTTCACCTTTTCCGGCCACGGGCAGTACCGGACCCAGCACCACGAAGTCCGCATCGCCTCGGCGCTGAAGCCCCGCTGCGTCGTGGCACGAGGCGCCTATCGCGACGTCGGGACCCAGTCGCGCGCGCACGGCATCGACGGTCGGGCAGCGCTCCGTCAGGTGCACGCCCACTCCGTCGACAGCGAGCTCGAGGTGTTCGTTCACGAAGAGCCCGACGCCGCGTTGCTGCGCCGAGCGACTCAGCGCATCCAGCGCGTCGCGATGGACCTCGAGGCCCGCGCCCTTCGCCCGAACCTGAATCGCGAGTCGGGCGTCACTGCGCTCGATGAGGGCGATCGCGCGATCGAGGGCGCCGACCGGACGGGGATCGAACACCCAATAGAGTACGAACGCTCGCGCGCTCAACCGTTTCTCACTCATCCGTGCTTGGCGCCGATCACCCCTTCGAGCGGGCTCGATGCGGTCGCGAAGAGCTTCTTGGGGATGCGGCCGGCGAGGAACGCGTCGCGTCCTGCTTGGACGCCGAGCTTCATCGCGCGCGCCATCCGGACGGGATCCTTGGCGCCTGCGATCGCGGTGTTCAGGAGCACTCCGTCGCAGCCCATCTCCATCGCGATAGCGACATCCGACGCGGTGCCGACGCCCGCATCGACGATCACCGGGATGCCCGCGCGCTTCAGGATGATCTCGAGGTTGTAGCGGTTGCAGATCCCGAGACCGCTCCCGATCGGCGCGGCGAGCGGCATCACCGCAGCGCAGCCGAGGTCTTCGAGCTTCTTGGCGGTGATGGGATCGTCGGTGGTGTAGGGCAGGATGACGAAACCCTCCTTCACCAGGATCTTCGCGGCCTCGAGCGTGCCGGGCACGTCGGGGAACAGCGTCTCCTGATCGCCTATCACCTCGAGCTTCAACAGCGGCGTGCCGAGCATCTCGCGCGCCAGTCGCGCGGTTCGGACGGTCTCCTCGACGGTGTAGCAACCGGCGGTGTTGGGCAGGATGGTGAGCCCCGTGTCGAGCAGCCACTTACCGATCGCCTGGCCCTCGCCCTTGCTGAGATCGACCCGCCGCACCGCGACGGTGACCACCTCCGCGCCCGACTCGGTGATCGAGGCCTTGGTCTCCGCGAGGTCCTTGTACTTGCCGGTGCCCACGAAGAGGCGCGATCCAAAATGGCGATCACCAATCTTCAGTACGTCATCACTCATCGCACACCTCTTCGAGCATCAGCCGCCGCCGACGAACTCTACGACTTCGATCCGATCGCCTTCCGCGAGCTCGCACGTAGCGTGCTCCGAGCGCGGCACGATCTCCTCGTTACGCTCGACGGCGACCAGCGTGCTGCCGAGGCCCAGCGTGCCCAGCAGCGCGCGCACGGTGATCCCGTCCTGTACCTGCTTGTCCTCGCCGTTCACTTCGATGCGCACGGCCCGAAGGTAGCGCGATTGGCCTGGGCGACGAGGGCCGCAGCGCGATTGGCGATGGAGCCGATCCGCGAGGTGATCAGGCCTGTGCTCGCATCCGTTCGAGCGCTCGCTCGATCACGTCGGGCGCCACGCTGGGGATCGCGTGGCCCACGTCGGGCAAGAGCTCGAAGTGGGCGCCGAGCGCGCGGGCCAGCGCCTCGCTCGCGCGGGGCGGGACGAGCAGATCCTCGGCGCCCGCGACGACCACCGCAGGGATCTGAAGCGCGCGGAGCTTGCGTGCGGTCGAGTGCAGCGCGATGGCGCCGAGCTGCAGCGCGAACGTGCGCGGCCGCAGCGGATGCTCGGCGAAGACGGGCGCCCAGGGATCCATCAGCGCCTTGGCCCGAGGCATATCGCGCGGTGAGAGCAGCAAGGAGGCCACTGTCTTTCCGCCGTCGCGTCGAAAAGGGAGGCTGAACAATCGACGCAGCGATCGCGGCGGAGGAAGCCGACCCTCGGGCAGGCCGGGCGTCGTCGCCAAGAGCACCAGGCCCTTCACCCGGCTCGGATGTCGGATCGCGACGTGCTGCGCAATCATCCCGCCCATCGAGATACCGACGACGAACGCGCGATCGATGGACAGCCCATCGAGCACCCGCGCCACGTCGTCGGCGTACATGCCCAGACGGAAGGGACCCAGCAGCGGGTCGCTCTCGCCGGTGCCCCGGTTGTCGAGGGTGACGACGCGGTAGCCGAGAGCGGCGAGGCGCGCCGGTTGCTGGAACCAGAAGCGACCCGAGAGCCCGAGACCCTGGATCAGGATGACGGCCGAGCCGTTGGCGTTCTCCGGATCCCAAACGCGAAAACGGACACGCGCGCCGCTGGGGCCCACGTGTCCGCTTTGGTTGGGTTCGGTCACCCTGCTGGTTGGAGAGGCTCGCGCCTCCCTCCCTCAGAGCTTCGGGCCGCGATCGCCGCCGCCACCGGGGCCGCGCTCGGGACCCATGTTGCCGCCGCCGAGGGGTCCGCCGATCGCCGGGACGACCTTGTCCCGCTTGCGACGACGCCGTGCGGCCTCGGACTCCTTCTTACGGCGCTTCACCGACGGCTTCATGTAGTGCCGGCGGCGCTTGAGCTCACGCAGGATGCCCTCGGCGGCCATCTTCCGCTTGAGGTGCTTGATGGCGCGTTCCACGCCGCGATCGCCAACGACGACCTCGACGGGCTTGCACTGAATCGCGTCAGGCGGATTCGATGAGTTGGGGGTAGCGGGAACAGTCACGCAGCGAGCTCCACGAAAGGAGTTGGGTCGAAAAGGGCGCCGAGAATAGCGGGGCCGGCCAGGGATGCAAGCGAAGAGGTGCCAGGGGTGATCCGCGCCCGTCCAGACAGCGGGGACACAGAGAAAAAGGTGCGACTTCTACTGGGCGGTCCAGCCGCCGTCCATCGCCCAAGCGACGCCTCGGACCTGTCGGGCTCCCTCGCCGAGCAGGTAGAGCGCGAGCTCGGCCAGTTCCTCGAGGGTCAAGAACGCGCCCGAGGGCTGCTTCTCGGAGAGCAGCGTGTCGATGCCCTTTCAGGCAGCCAACGCGCTCGCGCGCATGGTGGCTTGGCGGGCAGATGGTGTGACGCGACCGGGCGCGAGGTGGCCGCGATGCGACGCCAACTCGACGAGCTCGAGGCGTCGCTGAAGGCCCCGAAGAAGAAGCGCTAGCTGCTCTCGCGCGCCTGCCGCGCAGGGTTGTGGTCCACGACGCCGCGCGACTATCCTCGTCGCCTCATGCGCGCACATACCCTCCTCGCCGCCCTCGCCATCCTCTCGCTCGTCGCATGCGACGACACCCCGCCCGAGCCCGAGCTCGACACCTCGGTGATGGTGGGGCCGCTCGAGCTCGCGATCTCCTCGCGCAGCGATGGGCACGATCCCGCGGGCGCGCTGCACATCGAGGTCAACAGCGACCTCGTCCGCATGGACGGTGTGCACATCACCGAGCTCGGGCGCGGAGGCCGACTGCCCGAGGCCGAGACCGGGGCGCAGGGATACACGACCCTTCGTGATGCGATCCGCGCGGCGCCCGCGCGCACGATCTTGGCGCTGACCCTCCACGGCGTCGTGCCCTATGGGACGACCGTGCGCGTGGTGCAGGCGGCGCTCGACGCGGGGTACCGTACGATCTCGTTCGCGGTGCGACCGCCGAACGCGCCCTCGCCCTCGACCACGGGCTGGCTCGAGCTCACCGCGCCCCGTGTGGTCGGTGCCGGCGATGACGTCGCGTTCATGCCGTCGCGCCGCTGGGAAGACTTCTCGACGCATTGGCAGGAGGTCTACGAGGGATGCCGCGCCGCCGCGCCCAACTACGTCGACTGCAGTGGCCCGCCCGAGCTGCCCGCGCCGGGCGGTGATCTACAGATGCTCCTCTTCACCCGGGGCAACGGGATGATGGTGCGCTTCAGCCAGGTGAACGCGCCCGACGCTGGACCTGCGGGCGCAGGCGGTGGCCCCGCGCTCCTCGAAGGCCTGACCCGCGCCGATCCCCACGCTGGCGCCGAGGAGCCGCCTACGCCCGTCATCACCGGCGCGTTCTCCTTCCGCTTCATCGAGGCGTCCCTCGCCGACAACCACATCTCGATGATGGCCCGGCCGGTCTGTGGCTCGGGCGCCTGTCCGCTGATCATCGAGGCTGACGAAGAGACCGAGACGATGCGGGTCCTCTCGCTGCTCGGCTCCGTCTCCCCCAACGGCTCGACCTCCCCGAACGTCGTCTTCCGCCTGCCTGAGTAGCGCTCAGCGCCCTCGGGCTTCTTCTTCGCGGAGCGTCGCCAACAACGCGCGGGCTGCGGCGGGCATCGCCTTTGGATCACGATGCAGGATCCGGAGGCGTCGTCGCAGCGGCGTCCTTCGATCGGGCACGATCTGCAGTCGGCGCTGGCTCAGCTCTCCGTCGAGCGCGAAGCGACTGACGAGCGCTACGCCCGCGCCCGCCCGCGCGTGCGCCAGCAGCGCGGTGATCGATCCCAGCTCCATCGCGATCGCGCGCTCCGGGAAGTACCGGTCGACCAGCTCGCGTGACGCAGCGCCTCTGGGAAAGACCAACAGCTTTGCGCGCTCCGGATCCAAGGTCGGGGCGGCCACCAGCACCAGCTCGTCCGCAAGCCATGCGCGACCGGTCTTGCCCCCGACGATCGCTAGATCCACCTCGCGCCGCTCGAAGGCCGCGGTCGCCTCATCGCTCGGCAGCTCGCGCAGATGAAGCGACGCCGTCGGGTGTGCCTTGCGAAAGCGCGCGACCAGCGCCGGCAGCAAATACGTGGAGATCGTCGCACCAGCGACCAGCCGCACCTCGCTCGCCTCGATCCCTGCGGCCTCCAGCGTCGCCCGCCTGCCCCGCTCCACCTCGGCCAGCGCGGCGAGCGCGTGTGGCAAGAGCGCTGCGCCCGCGGGAGTGCAACGAGCTCCGGTGCGCCCTCGCTCGAGGAGCCGGGTGCCCAGCTCGCCTTCCAGCCGCTTGATCGACTGGGTGAGCGCGGGCTGGCTCAGGTGCGCGCGCCGCGCGGCCTCGCGGAACGTGCCGTGCTCGACGATCAGCGTGAAGTGGCGGAGCGGTTCCAGCATCCGCTTGGAGCGTAGTGCGCGCCCGCCCCAGCCGTCCATCCATATCGATAACCAAATCGAATGAAACATCACCCAACAATCGATTGGAGCGTAGGTGCCGCCGGCGCCATCTCTAGTGCGTGGCGCACGTGCCCGCCCACTCACCTCGGGCACCGTCCCCGCCAACGATCGGGAGACCACCATGGACGAGCTCGGCTCGATCACCGCTTTCGTGTGCGCCCACGCTGTCCTCGGCTTCGGCGGCGGCGTGCTCTCGACCATCGCCGGTATGGGCGGGGGCATCGCCATGGTCGCGCTGCTCTCCGTGCTGGTGGGGCCCCACGCCGCGCTCGCGTCGACCGCGCCTGCGCTCCTGCTGGGCAACGCCCATCGGTGCTTCGTGTTCCGCGACGCGCTGGAGCCTCGCATCACGACGGCCTTCGTGATCGGCGCGATCCCTGGCGCCGCGCTGGGCGCGCTCTTCGTCGGCGAGGTGCCAGCGCGGGTGCTCACCGTCGCGCTCGTGCTGGTGACCCTCTTCGCGCTGGCGCGGGCCCGGGGCTACTTCTCCATCGAGCCGCCCGCGTGGGCCTGGACGCCGTTCGCGTTCCTGGCCGGGGTCGTCGCCGCCGGATCGGGCGCGGGGGTCATGGTCGCGCCCGCGCTGGTGGCGGGCGGTCTTTTGGGGCGGACGCTGATCGCGACGGGCGCGGCCATCGCGCTCGCGATGCACATCGGCCGCGTCGCGGGCTATGGCGTCGCGGGGCTCTATGAAGGCGCCGAGCTCTGGGGCTCCCTCGGACTGGCCATCGGCATCATCACCGGCAACCTCTACGGGGTGCGGCTGCGCGCGCGCCTAGGCACCGAAGCGACCGACCGCGCGACCCTCTACACGCTCTGGGGATCGCTCGCGCTGGCGGTCCTTTCGCTTTTTCGCTGACGCCTGCGCGGACGCCCGTGTCGACTCAACGGGCCGGCAGCTCGCGGGCGAAGAGGGTGAGCGCTTGGCCCCCAGATGCGCCGCGCGACGGTCGCGTCGTAGACCGAAGTCCGGGACTGCGAAGCCGTGTCGGGCGCCCACGTGGAGCTCGAGCTCGTAGCGCACGGAGGCTTCATCCAGCGTGGCTTTCAACGCCGCCTGATGCTCGGGGGTGCAGCTCTGATCTTCATCGGCGACCCCGAAGTACACCGCGGCGCGCAGCGAACTCACGTTGCGGTGAGGACTCTCTGGCCGGTCAGGTGCGCGGCCATCTCGATCATCGCAGGGCGGATGCCGCCTGCGTCGACGAAGAAGAGCACCAGCGGGCACGGCCCCTGGTCCAACGGAAGGAGCAAGCGGCCATCTGCCTCGCCATCGGGCGTCGTCGCGGTGAGTGTTCGGTCGGTCATCGCGCGATGAAGGAGCCCTCGACGCGCCGAGCAAAGCGCCGAAAACGTGCCGATCGAACGAACGCGCCTGCTACCCTCCAGCCCGGCTCGATGGCCCAGTCCCACGACATCGCAGAGCCCAAGCGGCTGATCTCCGAGCGACGCTACGGCGAGGCCATCGTGACCTGCCGCAAGATGCTGGTGACGGGGCAGGATCGACCCGAGATCAACGTGTTGCTCGGTCAGGCGCTCCTCGCCGAGGAGCGCTTCGACGACGCGCGGGTCGAGATGCTCGCGTTGGTCCGAGCGCACCCCGAGCTGGGCGCCGCGCACCGCCTGCTCGGCGAAGCCTACCTCCGCTCGGGGCACAAGGCGCGCGCCGACGAGGTGCTGCGCCGCGCGCTCGAGCTCTCGCCCGACGATGAGACCGCGCGCGAACTCTTGGATGAGCTCTCCGAAGAGCGCTTTCCGGTGGCGCAGACCATCGAGCGCTGGTTCGGCGAGGATGAGACCCGCACCGTCGAGATGGAGCTGCCCGCGTTCGAAGAGGAGCGCACGCCGGTACCCGGGAGGGTGCCCGCCGAGCCCGCGAGAGAGATCTCCATCCCCGTCGGCACCGGGCCCCCGCTGGTCTACGAGCCCTCGATCCAGATCGATCCGGGCCTGGCTGCCGAAGTGGCCCGCCTGCAGCGCGAGCAAGCGATAGGTCCCCCAGCCAGCGACGGCCAGCTCTTCGAGACATCAGACACCACGCTGCCCGGGGCGCCGCCGGCGCGCGGCGAGGGGCTTCGACTCTTGCTCGAGCGCGCCGGTCCGTTGGTCAAGAAGCCCCTCGCCAAGTTGATGTCGAGCCCCGTCGCGAATAGCGCACCAGGACCTTCGGGGACCCAGGTCGCCCGTCCCCTCGCGAGGGGTGCAGCGACGCACGCCCCGTCGATCGTCGGTGCTGGCGTACGCCCACCCGCTGCTGCGCCCGCTTCGATCACCGCAACCGCCGCATCGCCGGCGCCGGCGCCGGTGGAGCCCAAGACCGCGGAGCTGGCGCTCCCGGAGCTCGAGGAGGAGTTCTCCACCGAGCTGCCGGCCCCGATCGCGGAGGAGAGTGACGAGCTCGAGCTCACGAGACCGTTGCCGCCGCTGTCGATGGCGGAGCTCAAGGGCGAGCCCGCGGGGCTGATGTCGCGGCCGAGTCACTTACCGCCAGTGAAGGCCCCGCCGCCGCCCCGCGTCGACCTCGATCCGTGGGCGCTGCCTGGGTTTGGTCCGCCGCAGCGCGGTGGCTCGCTCGGGCCCATCGCCGCCGCGCCGCCGACGGCCCTCGTGCCGCTCCCGCCGGGGGCCTACGCAGCGAGCTCACCGCCGCCGCCTTCGCCCCTGCCTTCGCAGGGGCTCCCGGTGCCGCCGACCGCGATGCACGCACCCGCGGCCGCAGCGCAGGCCTTCGCCAACGCGCCGCCGCCCGCCGCGCGGCTGGGCCTGGATCGAAAGAAGCTCGCGATCGGCGGAGCGGTCGGGGGCGCCGTCTTCCTCCTGCTCTTGATCCTCTGGGCCACCTCGGGTCCCAGCGCGCTCGATCTCGCGATCGCGACGGCGAGCGATGATGGCCGGCCCGGGAGCTTCGAGGCCGCGCTCGCGCTCGCGCCCGCCGATGGATCGGATCTGGAGCGGGCCAGCCGCGCGATGCTGCTTTCCATCGCGAGCCTCGAGCTCGGCGTGGATCACCTGGACGAGTCCGATCGCCTGCTCACCACGTTGGAGGGCGAGTCGAGCGCGCTCCCAGAGGCGCGGATCGCGCGTGCGCTCATCGCCATCGCCCGCGGACAGGGAGGGCAGGCGCTCACCGTGCTCGTCGGTCTGAACGCGAACGGACCCGTGCTCGTCGAGGGGTTCCGGGCGCGCGCCTTGGCGCAAGCGCAGGTGGGTGATCTCAGCGAAGCGGTCGACTCCGCGAGGCAGGCGGCGACCTTGGCGCCCGGCGCAGCACGCCACGCCGCCCTCTACGCCGAGCTCTCGGTGCTGAACCACGACGCCAACGGCGCGCAGCGGGTGCTCGATGGGATCGTGGGGATCGATGAGGTGGCGACCCTACGTCTGGCCCGCGCGGAGCTAGGCATGCTGAGCGGCGCAGACGACACCACGATCCGATCGGATGTGGACGTGCTCTTGGGAGCGTTGGTCACTAGCTCGACGGGGCCGGAGCTGGGCCGGGCCCACCTGATGCGGGCACAGCTCGCGATTCGCGCGCGCGATCTCGCGAGCGCCCGGTCGGATCTCGAGCTGGCGAGCACCCTGCTTCCCGGCTTCGATGGACGGCGTCGCCTGCAGCTCGCGGAGGCCATGCTCGATGCCGACGCGCCCGCGCGCGCGCTCGAGGTCGCGCGCGCGCTCACTGGGGAGACGGCCGATCCCGCTGGTCGCGCCGAGGTGGTGGTGCGGGCCGCGCTCGCGGCGGGTGACGTGACGGCGGCCGAAGGTGCCATCACCGCACTCGGCCCGGGGCCCCGCACCGATCTCTTGCGTGCTCGCATCGCCGAAGCGCGAGGTCGCCTCGATGAGGCCCGCGGCCTCTACGCCCTCGCGGCCGCCGATCGGACCCTATTGGTGGTCGCGCGGACGGCCGAGGGACGGCTCTATCTGCTCGGCGGTCATCCGAGCGAGGCGGTCGTCGCGCTGACCCAAGCGCTGGGCGCGAACCCCAGCTCGCCGGCGGCGGTGCTCTTGTTCGCGCGGGCCGCGCTCGCCACCAACGACGTTGCCGCGGCCGAGCGGGTGGTGGCCGGTGCGATCGCGATCGACGGCGAGGCCCCCGAGATACTGGCAGCGAGCGCGCTGGTGGCTCGTGCGCGAGGTCGCTTCGATCAGGCCTACGACGCGCTCGAGCGGGCGCTGCGGATCCGTCCCGCCGACGGTGAGCTGATGGTGGAGCAAGGCGAGGCGGCCATGCTGCTGTCGCGCCTCGACGACGCAGGGCGTCTGTTCGACGCGGCGGCCGCCCTCGGGTCAGCGCCGCCCGCGGCTCATGTGAATTTGGCGCGCCTGGCGCTGGAGCGCGGTCAGCTCGACGTCGCGTCCGCGGAACTGGATCGCGCGCCGACCGCGCCCGAGCTCGACCTCCTGCGGATACGAGCGCGGATCCTCGTCGCGCGTGGCGCAGGCCGCGGAGGGACCGAGGAGGTGGTTCGCTTTCGGCGTGGTCGCGCCTCCGACGTCGCGCTGACCACGTCTCTCGCGGCGCTGTGGGTGCAGGCCGAGGACGATCGCCGCGCGCGGCGCATCATCGCCGGCGCGCTCCGCAATGACCGCGATGATCCCGAGGCGCTGGTCGTCTCCGCCCTGATCGACACGCACGAGGGGCGCGGTGCGAGCGCGCGCGAGAGTCTCGATCGGGCAGAGCGTAGCGCTGCGGCGCGAGGTGCTCTGCCATCGGTCCGCGCCCGCGTCCTCGCGGTGCGCGCGCGTCTCGCGTTCGACACTGCGGATCGAACCGAGGCCCGGGCGCGCGCGAACGAGGCCATCGGACTCGATCCGCTCTGCGCCGAAGCCCACCTCATCCTGGCGGATCTCGAGATCGAGGGCTCGCGCGATCCCATCCCCGAACTTCGGCTCGCGCTCGCCGGTACGGCGCCAGCGGGTGAAGCGGTAGGCCGGCTCGCGCTGCGTCTCGGGGCGGGCGAAGAGCGGTGCGCGCTGTCGCGCCGCTACCTCGAGATTGCGCCTCGGGGCTACGACGCCCGCGACATCCGCACCGCGCTCGACATGTGCCCGTGAAAATGAAAAGGCTCGGCATAGCCGAGCCTCTCGAAGCGCAAAAGAGCGTTGAAGCCTACGGGGCTTCGGGCTCGCGACCCGCGCGCGAACCCCAATGCTCGCGGGCGAAGCGATAGGTCGCCAGAGCCACCTCTTCCGAGGTCTGACGATCGATCTGTCGGTCCAGCAGCGAGCCCACCCGAGCTCTCGCTTCCGGAACGGTATGCGGCCAGCCGCCTAGCGCACGCCCCTCGGCCCCCCGAGCCGCGAGAACCGCCGCGGCCCAGCGGTGACCCTCGCGTTCAGCGAGGGCCACCAGCTCGGCCGACAGCGTCGAGCGCCTGGCTGGCGCTCGACTCACCAGCGTCCGCCGCCGCCGCCGCCGTCGCGACCACCGCCGCCACCGCCGCCGCCGCCGCCGCCGCTGCGGGGCGCGCGCTCCTGCGCTTCGCTCACACGAAGCTGACGCCCATCGAGCGACGAACCATCGAGCGCGCGCATGGCCTTGCTGGCGCTCTCACGATCGCCCATGCCTACGAACGCAAATCCACGGGGAGCCCCAGTGTCACGGTCGGTGATGATCTGCACGGTCTCAACCGTGCCGTGCTGCGCAAAGGTGTCGCGGAGCGACTCCTCGCTAGTACCAAAAGAGAGATTCCCCACGTAGAGCTTCGTAGCCATTCGCTTGCTGCTTTCCTGAGCTGCGGTCGTGTCGGTCGACCATCCGCGTTCTCAGGAGTGAGAGTGCAGCTTGCCGTCAGTACGTATCGCAAGGCCGACTATGGACGCGCGTTCACAGCAGCGCCACCCGGGCGCTCCAGGCGTTTCGAGGCGATGGGGCACACCTGTGCAGTCCTGACCTGACTGCAGGACGACTACTTCGCGCGCGCAGAAAGAGGTATCGAACCGGCCTTGGGTCGGGGCCCGCGGTCCTTGGTTGCTTGCACGACAGGATCAGGCGAGGCGAAGGGCGCCATGCCCTTCAGCCCGGCCGTGCTCAACAGCTCGCGGTCGGCGTCGACGTCTGGGTTGCCCGTGGTCAGCAGCTTGTCCCCATAAAAGATCGAGTTCGCGCCCGCCATGAACGCGAGCACCTGCGCCTCGCGGGTCAGATCCGCGCGGCCCGCCGACAAGCGGACGAGCGCCCTGGGCATGAGGATGCGGGCGGTCGCGCACGCGCGCACCAAGGCCAAGGGATCGACCTTCGGCATGTGCTCGAGCGGGGTGCCCGGCACCGCGACCAGCGCGTTGATAGGGACGCTACCCGGATGGGGATCGAGGTTGGCCAAGGTGCGCAAGAGCTCGCAACGATCTTGGATGGTCTCGCCCAATCCGAGGATGCCGCCGCAGCACACCGAGATCCCCGCCTTCATCACCTTCCCGAGGGTGTCGAGGCGCTCGTCGTAGGTGCGGGTCGTGATGATCTGGCCGTAGTGCTCGCGCGACGTATCGAGGTTGTGGTTGTACGCAGTCAGGCCCGCGTCCGCGAGGCGCGCGGCCTGATGATCATCGAGCATCCCCAGCGTCGCGCAGGCCTCGAGGCCTAGCTCGCGTACACCCTTCACCATCGCAAGCACGTTCTCGAACGCGGGGCCCTCGAGCGCGTCGCGCCACGCCGCGCCCATGCAGAATCGGGTGGAGCCTGCCTCGCGGGCACGCCGAGCGGCATCGAGCACTTGCTCGACGGTCAGCATCTTCTCCGGGTTCACGCTCGTGTCGTGCTTGCTGCTCTGCGGGCAGTAGCTGCAGTCCTCCGAGCAGCCACCCGTCTTGACCGAGAGGAGTGTGCACAGCTGCACGGTGTCCGGGTCGTGGTGGGCGCGGTGCACGGTCTGGGCACGCAGCAAGAGATCGGTGAGGGGCAGCTCGTGGATCGCGAGGATCTCGGGCAGGGTCCAGTCGTGGCGCAGTTCCATCATTGGGTGCCCACAGATAGCCTGTCGAGCCCACCTCGCCAAGCGCGACCCGCAACCAGTGCGCGCTGCGAACGGTTCACCTCTCGCGCCTCGTCGGCTACCTTCCGCGCGGTGGCCGAGGCCAAACGGACCAAACCGAATACGTCGCACGGGGAGATGCGGGCCAGCCATCTGCGCTCGAACCTCGAGGAGATCAACCGGATGCCCGAGCCGGCACGGAGCGACATCCGCGCCAAGATCTCGCTCGACGTCTTGGAGAAGGTCGCGAACTCCGTGAGCGTCGCCTGGCTCCCGGTGGAGTGTGACGTCGACATCACCCGGGCCGTCGTCGATGTGCTCGGGGTCGAGGGCAACCGGCGATGGTCGCGTGACGCGCTCTTGCGATCGGCCCACGGACCCTTGCTCAAGCCCATCCTCGAGGGGGCCATCGCGCTCTTCGGGCTCACGCCGCACGGGCTCTACAGAGTCACGCCGCGTGGTTTCGCGATGATCTACCGGAACATCGGTGAAGTCCGCTACGAGGTCGTCGGGGATCAGCACGCACGCATCGTGCACGAGGCGATCCCCCCATCGCTCCTCGAGGTCCCTTGGTACCTCGAGGGGATCGCGGGCGCGTTCGAGGCGGGCTACGCGTTCTTGGGGCTCGAGGGAGAAGTACGCTTCGAGCTCGATGCCGGGCTGCGGACCGCGCACTACGACATTCACTGGGTCGCCCCGACCCCTGCGGTCGAGCGCCCGTGAGGATCTCTCTCGCGCTCGAACACCGCTGCCTTGACGGGTCCGCGTTGGGCTTCCCATTCTTCCCCGTATGAATGTCGCCTCCTCCGATCGCATGCACGAGTACGCGCAACGCCGCGCCGAGCTCCTCACGCTTCTGGGGCCCCACAGCGTGGCGATCGTCGCATCGACGCCTAGCGCCACCCGCAACTCCGACGTCGAGCATGCGTTCCGGCAGGACAGCGACCTCTTCTATCTGTCAGGGCTCGACGAGCCGGGCGTGGTTCTCGTCCTGACCAACCAGCACGCGTCCCATCGCTTCGTGCTCTTCGTGCGTCCCCGCGATGCCGAGCGCGAGATGTGGGATGGACGGCGGGCCGGGGTCGAGGGCGCCAAGGAGCGCTACGGCGCCGACGAGGCGTATCCGATAGGCGAGCTCGCCGAGAAGCTCCCGGGCTACTTCGAGAACGCGCGCCGGGTGATGTACGCCGCGGGGCGATTCCCCAGCATCGACACCCGGGTCTTCGCGGCGCTGCATCACACCCGACGTCGACAGCGCCTCGGGGTGCTGGCGCCCGACGCCATGCTCGAGCCGAGCGCGCTGCACACCATGCGCTTGTGCAAGTCGAGCATCGAGATCGACGCCATGCGCAAGGCAGCCGAGGCCACCGCCGAAGGGCATGCCCAGGCGATGCGCGTCGCGCTCCCCGGCAAGTACGAATACGACGTCGAGGCTGAGCTCCTGCGCAGCTTCCGGCGTCACGGCGCGGCGCGTCCGGCGTACGACGCGATCGTCGGCTCGGGACCGAACGCCTGCATCCTGCACTACCGAGAGAATGATCGGCGCATGGAAGCGGGCGATCTCTGCTTGATCGATGCGGGCGCGGAGTGGGGCTACTACGCCGCCGACGTCACCCGCACGTTCCCGGTGAGTGGTCGGTTCACGCCGGCCCAGCGGCGCCTCTACGACGCGGTGCTCCGGGCGCAGCTCGAGGCCATCGAGCTCACGGTGCCTGGTGCGAGTCTCGAGCTCATTCATCAGGCGACGGTGCGCTCGCTGACCGAGTCGATGCTCTCGCTGGGGCTCTTGCGCGGCATGAGCGTCGAGGAGGCGATCGAGAGGGACGAGTACAAGAAGTTCTATCCGCACCGCACCAGCCACTGGCTCGGCATGGATGTGCACGACGTCGGCAGCTACCACGTGGAGGATGGCGAGCAGCTGATCCCGAGACCCTTGGCTAGAGGACAGGTGCTGACCATCGAGCCCGGTCTCTATGTCCCGGAGAACGCCGACGTGGATCCGGAGTACCGCGGCCAGGGCATCCGCATCGAGGATGACGTGTTGGTCACCGCGACCGCACACGAGGTGCTCACCGCCATGATCCCCAAGGATCCCGACGAGGTGGAGCGCCTGCTCGCCGCGCGTTGAGCGCCATTCCGCGTGCTACCGTCGCGGCGCTGATGGCGTCCGCCCGTTCCACGCGTCCTGCGCCCGAAGGGGCCACCGAGTCGATCCTCGGGGTGGCGGTTCGCGACGTCCAGCGGCTGCGCGAGGTGCTCGCGATTGTGTGGCGCCACGGTTTTGGCGAGGTGCTCACCCGCATCCCGTTCGCCGCGCCGTTCCTTCCCGCGCGCGGTCTGGTGGGATCGAGCGGTGCCGTCGAGGGCAGCCAGGGCGAGCGCTTCGCCGCGCTGCTCGCCGAGCTGGGGCCGACGTACATCAAGCTGGGGCAGGTCCTCTCGATGCGGGCGGATCTGTTGCCCGACGAGTGGATCCGGGCGCTGGTGAAGCTCCAGGATCGCGCGCCCGAGATCAGCTACGACGAGGTACGGCAAGCCATCGAAGAGGGGTTGGGGCGCCCGGTCGACGAGCTCTTCGCGCACATCGATCCGGTACCGTTGGCGACCGCGTCCATAGGTCAGACCCACCGGGCTCGATCACACGAGGGCCGTGAGCTGGTGATCAAGGTCCAGCGTCCCGGGATAGCCCACACGATGCGGGGCGATCTCGATCTGCTCTATCTGGCGGCCAAGGCCCTCGAGGGGAGCATCGAGGAGATGCGCCTGGTGCAGCCCTCGGCGGTGGTGACCGAGTTCGAGAAAGGCCTGCTCAAGGAACTCAACTTCACCAGCGAGCTAGCGAACCTGCTGACCATCCGCAAGAACCTGGATCCGGCGGACGGGGTGGTCGCGCCGCTGCCACACCCGGCGCTGAGCAGTCGGACCATCCTCACGATGGACTACTTCGAAGGGATCTCGGTCCGGGACCTTCCGCCCGGATCGGAGCAAGCCAAGAAGGCCATCGAGTCCATCATCTCCGTGATGTGCAAGGGCGTGTTCGCCGATGGGGTCTTTCACGGCGATCCCCACGCGGGGAACATCCTGGTGGGACCCGACGGAACCTTGTGTTTCCTGGACCTCGGTTTGGTGGGGACGTTGTCGCCCGAGCAGCGCGACGACTTGGTCACCCTCGTGCTGGGCACGATCCTGAACGACGCATCCACGGTCGCGCGGGTGCTCTTGAAGATCGGGACGCCGACCCAGCGTGTCGACATCGCAGAGCTCAAGGCCGACATCACGCGGGTTCGCTCCGAGTACGTGATGGTGAGTGCGCTGAGTGATCTCGACAGCCGCGCCTTCGTCGAAGAGTTCGTGCGAGCGGCGGGCAAATACCGGGTACGCCTCGGCACCGAGTACGCCGTGCTCGGCAAGGCCGCGGGTACGATCGAGGGGATGGTACGATCGCTCTATCCCGATCTCGATTTCGTCCCGCTGATTCGCCCGCACGTGGAGAGTGCGTTTCAGGATCGATGGAAGCCCGATCAGCTGCTGACTCAAGCGCTGGGCGGCGCGACGGGCGTCGCATCACTCTTGCGTACCGTGCCCAACCACGTCGATCAGATCCTTCACGACTTCCAGACTGGCAACGTCCAGATCCGGCCGATGGTGCCCAAGCTCGATCTGATCCCGGATCGACTGCACGACGGGAGCTCACGCATCGCGCTCGGAATGTTCGCTGGCACGATGAGCCTGTGCGCCGCGCTCTCCCTGCCCGTCGGCTACACCCACTGGAGCGACTGGCTGAGGATCCTCTTCTTCTTGATCGCCCTGGTTGCCGCCGGCACAGGCTGGACGATGATCTGGTGGTGGCATTGGCTGGGACGCGGACACCGCTTCCGTCTCGAGCCCTACCTCCGCTTCTTCCGCCGGCGCTGAGAGCGCGTCAGCGGAACGTATCGCACGCCTCGACCGATCCGGAGCTCATGCCGATCCGGAACCACTGCATTCGACTCGCGGCGTCACCATGGGTGAAGGTCTCGGGGCGGATGCGAGAGCCGCTCATGCGCGCGATCGAGTCGTCGCCCACCGCGGACGCAGCCCGCATCGCCTCTTCGACGTCGCCGTCTTCGAGCAACGCACGTCGTGACGTCGAGTGGGCCCACACCCCGGCGTAGCAGTCGGCCTGGAGCTCCATCCGCACCGAGAGATCGTTCTCGCGCGACGGATCGGCGCGCTGCATCGCGCGGACCCGTGCTTCGGTCCCCAGCACATTCTGCACGTGGTGACCAATCTCGTGCGCCAGCACGTAGGCCTGCGCGAAGTCGCCTGGCGCGCCGAAGCGGCGCTGGAGCTCACCGTAGAACGAGAGGTCGACGTAGACGTTCTCGTCGCCAGGACAATAGAAGGGGCCGGTGCCCGCATCGGCGGGGCCACACGCGCTCGAGGTCGCACCCGAGAAGAGCACCAGTCGGGTGTCGCGGTAGCGCGCTCCCAAGATCCCTCGCCAGGTGCCCTGGCAGTCGTCGAGTACGAACGAGACGAACTGGGTCATCTCGTCGTTGGCCGGTACGGCGGCGCTCGGTGCACCAGTGGGCGCCATGCTGCCGGGTGCTGGGCCGCCACCACCGAGGAAAGGCGTGATCAGGTCCTGGCCGAGCAGCAGCGACGCCACGCCCAGCACGACGAGGCCGCCCAGACCGATCGCCACGCCACCTCGGCCTCCGGGCATCCGTCCGCGCATTCCGCCGCCTCGGCGGTCCTCGACGTTCGAGCTCTGGTGTCCTCGTTCCCAACGCATGCTCGACCTCGTCTACCGGGAGGCCAAGCAGAGCCCGGAACGCACCGCGCGGCAAGCAATCCGACGCAGAACGCCGTCAGCGCGAATCACGCTGACGGCGTTCGGAGGATCGCGATGTGCGGTCGATCTTCAGCGTGCGTGAGGTCGGCACTCGTTCTGCCAGCGTCCCGGCGCGCCCTGATCGACACAGCTGCGGTACGCGGCGCGCGCGCCGGTGCGATCGCCGAGACTCTCGCGGGCCACCGCCAGCACGAGCCAGGCAAGGGAGTTGGTCGAGTCCATGGTGCTGGCGCGCTCGGCGAGCCCCGCGGCATCGCGGGTGTCGCTGCCGCGGCCCCGATTAATCAGCAAGTACGAGAGCTGCGCGAGCGCCTCGGTGCCGTTGGGGTTGAGTTCGATCGCGCGCTCGTAGAGGGGGATCGCGGTGGAGGGGCGACGGCGCGCCGCCTCCGCCTCCGCCATCACCGACTCGTAGGACTCGCCCGCCGCAGGCTCGACGGCTTCGACCACGTCAGTGGTGGGCTCGACGGCTTCGACCACGTCGGTGGTGGGCTCGATGGCCTCCACCGCGTCTACCCCGTCCGGGTCTTCGACGGTGTCGGTGGTGGGCTCGACAGCTTCGACCACGTCGGTGGTGGGCTCGTTCGTCTCCGCGGTGGCCACGGTGGGCTCGTGCGGGGTTGTGGGGATCGTCGGGATCGTCGGCGGGCCATGGCCCAGCTCGACGGGCTGGGGCAGATGAACGTTCTCGTAGTACCAGAAGCCACCGATCGCGAGCGCGAAGACCACCACGATTCCGATGGCTGCGTTACGCCACTGCGTCGAGCCCTGGGGGATCATCTCAGGGGTGATCGCGAGATCACTGAAGTCGTCGTGATCGTCGTGGCTCGGCGCCGCGCCCTTGGGTGCCCGGAAGAACTCTTCCGCGGCGACGCCATGATCGCCGGTCCCGAGCGCCCGGATCTCACCCGAGCTGGTGGTCTGGTTCTTTCGCTTGCGGCGGTCGTCTCGGCTGGGACGCGCGTCCGGCGGGGCCTTGGCGACCTCGGCCGGCAGACCGTCCTCCTCCTCGTCCTTCGCGTCGAGGCGAACGCGCGGCAGCTCGCCGGGGAGCGGCTTGTCGCTCTTGGCCTCGGCCTCCTCGCGCTTGTCCGTTTCGCGCTTGTCCGTTTCGCGCTCCTCACGTCGACGCGACGAGGTGTCGTCGTCTCGCTTGTTCGACCCCTCGCCGTCGCGGCGGCTCTCGCTCGCGCTCGACGAGGTGGAGGTGGTGGATCCGCTCTCGATGCCGATGTCGTCGTTCGCGGCCGCCGCGGTCACCGATCGCTTGGCGGGGAACTGGATGACGTTCGACTCATCCTCCGTCGCGGCCTCTTTGCGCGCGACCTCGGGCTTGCGGACCTCGGGGGCTTTGGCGACCTCATCGACGCGGCCGCGGTTCCTTCGCTTCTTCTTCGACATGACGTCCTCTTGCCTAGTGGCTTCGCTCGCGCTCGCTTCGGTGTCGTCGTCTTCGGACGGTTCGGACTCGGTGTCGGAGTCCTTCTCGTCGCCGGGCTCGAAGCCTGGCCCGAGCAACGTGGCTTGTCGGCCACGCTTGCCCCCGCTCCTCGAATCGGTGGGGCTGCCGTACGCCGGGGTCGCCGGGCTTACGGACTCGTTCGTCGTCGCAGCGAGTGCCGCTGAAAGGGCCGCATCGCCTGCACTGATCGTGCCTGTGCCATGCTGACCCAGGTCCATAGCGGGGCCCAGGTCCGCGTCCGTGAGCCCGAGGTCGATCGAGAGTTCCGACGGTGGGACGATCGATCCGGGGTTCATGGGCGGTGGCGCCACGCTGGCGTGACCCGGCACGGTGAGCCGGTCTTCGTCAGTCAGCGCACGCTCATCCGTGCGCTGGTTGTCGTCCGACGCGCTGGCGCTCACGTCCCCTGCGCTCGTGGTCACGGGCACCAGATCGCTGTCGCTCTCGTGGGCCGGGCCCACCAGCTCCGGAGGACGAAGGGTCCGGATGCGACCGGTCGGCTGGACGATCCCCTCGAAGTAGAGCTTGGAGATCGCGCTCAGCGTGCTCAGATCATCGGCCGCAACGCCATCGACGACGTCCTGGATCGAGCGCTGGCCATCGAAGAGCTTGAGGATGCCGTTGATCTCGTCGGGGAGTTCTGCCAAGCGCGCCGCGAGCTCTTCGCCCTGCACCTCACACACGCTCTGAAGCGGGGGGATCTGCTCGCAGGTGCGGCTCCACTCGTCCAGACGCCGCATGCCCTCCATGAGCAGACCCTGTGTCGGGATCTGCACACGCTGCTCGACGCGGACCGGGCGGAAATCGATCTCGAACTCGCCCTCGCTCCAGAGGAGCAGGCGGTAGATGGCGCGCTCGGCGAAGAAGGGACCGAGCTCAGCGTCGAGCACCTGACCGTCGCGGAACGTGATCATGCCGCTGCGGCCTTGCGACCGGAGCTCGAGCACGCCGCTCTTACGGCTGATGTCGATGGTCTGCAGCAGATCCACCAGACCCATGTCGGTGAGCGACCCAGAGAAACGCGTCTTGGAGATCGAGCTGCGCCGGGCCACCGACTCGCGCTCGACGCGCGCGAGGGTGAGGTTGATGCGCGCGACGATCTCTTTGATGTAGATGGGCTTGGTGAGGTAGTCCTCGACGCCCAGCTGAAGACCTCGGACCTTGCTCTCCACGCTGGTGTCGCTGGAGAGAAAGATCATCGGGATGGTCGCCCAGTCGGCGTTCTTGCGGAGCGCCTCCACAACTTCGAAGCCCGAGGGTCCAGGCAGTCGGGTGTCGAGCACGATGAGATCGGGCGGCGAGTACTCCACCGTCTCGAGCGCGGTCTTCATGTCTCCGCAGGTCGCGAGGTTGTAGCCCGCCTTGCGCAAGCTGACCTCGAGCACCCGGAGGGAGCGGGGATCAGCATCGACGAGGAGGAGGCTCTTGCGCGCCAAAGGGGGTGGGTCTCGAGGGCGGGGATCGCCGGGGCCGAATTCTGGGGAAAGAAGGGCCTCCGGGTCAAGAGCGGGATGAGGAGTTTTCCTTGGGGCCCGCCCGCCCCGTTCACGGCCTACTCGGAGGCGCTCAACGGAACTCCGAGAGGTGGGTGATGTACCAGCGATCGTCCCACGCGATCATCGTTCGCACCTCGATCTGCCGCTCGACGCCGCCGACCGAATACACCAGCGCGCTGTGCCTTTGGGCCCAGTAGGGCAGGCGATTGGACTCCTCGCGGATGCGGACCCACGCGCGTCGCCGGCTCAGATCGAGGCGCACGAACGTCGCACCCGCGAGGTCCGGCAGCGCGTGCAGGGTGTGGATGTCGCTCTCGTACATGCCGTGAATTCGGGTCCAGAGCGCGTCGGGATCGGAGATCCCCTTGATCAGGCGGAATGCGTGCTGGGGGAGAAAAAGGTCCTCGGCGCGGACGGGATCGTCGTGGACGATCGCGTCGAAGAGGCGCTGAGCGCGTTCGGTGGCGTCACCCAAGGCCGGCCGGGGCGGGGCTTCGGTCAGCTCGGCGCGATTGTGCTCGGGGACGACGGCGGTCTGCGCGCCCGCTCGACGAGGGAGAGAAGACGAGAAGAGAGGTGAGAGAGCGAGGGCGCCGAGCGCCGTGCGACGGGAGACGAGGGGGATCACGGAAGGAGTGTGTCGGGGGACGCGCGGTAAGGCACGCCGCTCGCTTCATTCGGGTTCGTTGCAGGCGAGCAACAGCGTCCTCTCGGATGCGGGCTACCGCGCTCCGAGGCTTCGTCGCATGACTCCGCCATGCACCTGTCGATCTCCACCTGGGCGATGCCCGTCCTGCTCCTTCTGCTCACCATCGGCTGTGGCGAAGACCACACCGAGGGCGTCACCGCCGCGACGGTGACCTATCTGCCGGCCGAAGCGACCCCGAGCGCCGAGCCCAGCGCCTCGCGCACCACGCTGCCGATCGATCTCGCGACCTCCACCCTGGGCTTCACCGGCGCGAAGGTCTCTGGCTCGCACGACGGCACGTTCACTCGCTTCTCGGGCAACATCGAGCTCGACACGGCGAACGTCACCGCGAGCAGCGTGAACGTGAGCATCGAGATCGCCTCGATGACCATAGAGCCCGCGCGCCTCGCCCAGCACTTGCTCACCGCCGACTTCTTCGACGCCACGACCTACCCGACCGCGGCGTTCACTTCGAGCACCGTGACCGAGGGCGGCACCGGCACCGTCGGCGATATCGCCGTGACCCACACCATCACGGGTGATCTCACGGTCCATGGTCAGACCCACCACATCACGTTCCCTGCGGTGATCGATGTGGTGGATGGCGCTGTTCGGGCCCGCGCCGAGTTCAGCATCAACCGCCGGGATTTCGGCATCGAGTACCCGGGCATGCCCGACGATCTGATCCGCGACGAGGTGGTCGTCCGCTTCGACGTGCGCGCCCACGGCTGAATGACGGAGCTTGCAAGCGCGTATCATCGCGCGATGAACAACCACCCACGGTCCGATAGCTTCGCGCCCCGAGCGCTGTACCTCTCCCTGTTTGCCTCGCTCCTCGTGAGCGCCTGCTCTGCCGCCCCGAGCGCGTGCCCGGGGCCGAGCTGCGCGTGCACTGGGTCCAACTGCGCGTGCACCGCAGGGGAGAGCTGCGTGAGCGAGTGCGGCGCGAGCTGCAACTTCAACTGCGGGGCCGACGCCCAGTGTGACGTGACCTGCGGCGCGTCGTGCAACACCGACTGTGACGAGGGCAGCGAGTGCGTGCTCGTCGCCTCCGAGAGCTCCAGCGTGGAGTGCCGCGCTGGCAGCCGCTGCACGGTGACGGTCGATGCCTCGAGCAACGTGCGCTGCGATGCCGGCTCGCAGTGCGAGGTGACCTGCACCAGCTCATGCAACCTCGCGTGCGACGGCGACTGCTCGCTTCGTTGCGGGAGCGAAGCAGCGCGCGACGTCAGCGGTGACGCCAGCTGCTCCTGACGCGCGGAAACCTCGCGCGCTCCCGATCTGCGCTCCGGTGCAGTAGGGTGCGCGCGTGATGACCCGCTTGATCCTCACCCACCCCGGTGGCGCGCACAAAGACGACCTGCTCGCCGTGTGCGTGCTCGCCTCCCTGCACGGCTGCCCCATCGTTCGCCGCGACCCGACGCCAGAGGACCTCGAGGATCCCACCGTCGCGGTGATCGACATCGGCGGGGTGCACGACCCGGCGAAGATGAACTTCGATCACCACCACTTCGCGCGCGAGCATCCGCCCACGTGCGCGCTGAGCTTGGTGCTCGATCACCTCGGCCTCTACCAAGACGCCCTGCGCTTCTGCGATTGGCTCGAGCCTGCCGAACGCTTCGACTCGCGCGGACCCAACAAGACCGCCGAGTGGCTCGGGGTGCCGCGTAAGGCGATATCCCAGCTCCACTCGCCGATCGACGTCACGCTCTTGCGCCGCTTCGCCCAGGTGCGCGAGCTCACTCCGAGTGAGCCGCTCTACCTCTTCATGAAGATGGTGGGTGACGATCTGCTCGAGTACCTGCGGATCGCGCGCGACCGCCTCGACTATGTCGGCTCGCGCGTCGAGCGCTGGCGGATCCCGGTGGGCGACGAGACGATCGAGGCGGTGTTCTTGCCGCGCAGCGAGGGCGACGATCCCATCGCGCTCGACGAGCCCAGCGCGATGCTCAGCAGCTACATCCGCTACCACGAACTCGACAAGACGATCGCGGCGCTGGTCTATCCCGATCGGCGTGGCGTCGCGTTCGGCATCGGCCGCTACGAGGATCACCCGCGCCTGGACTTCTCGCGGCTCGAGGGCGCGTCCGATGTGCCCTTCGCGCACAAGAGCGGCTTCATGTGCAAGACGTCCGCGAGCTCTCCCGAGCGGCTGAAGGAGCTCATCACCCTCGCATGGACCGAGAGTGTGCGCAGCTGACGCTCGGAGGCCAGCGCGCGGACCCCTCTTGCCGACGATCGCCTCGGCGCGCGAGTCTCTAGTCTAGGTCGATGACCACCATCATGGCCGACACGGTCCGCACGATCCGAAGCATGAGCCGCGAGCTCGAACGCGTTCGTATTCCCCTCACTCGGGCGCTCGAAGAGAAGCTCTTCGGAGAGGAGATGCCCGAGGTGGTGACGTTCGCGGTGCTCCACGCCGCAATGGACGAGCATCTCGATGGTCGGCCGCCCAGCCGTACGGCGATCGAGGCGCGTGCCCGGACCGTCGATGAGCCCACCCGTCAGATCGACGACACCCTCTTCGGCGACGAGGCGTTCGAGGGGCCCTTCGATCTCGAGGCGCTCCTAGCCCGTGCTCGCCTCGTGCTACGCGGCCTCCGCCGCGGACGTGCAGCTCGTCGGCGACCGGCATGACGGGCGTGGGCAAGACGTACATCGCTTGCGCGCTCGCTCAGCTCGCGTGCCGCAATGGATTTCATGCGCTCTACAGACGGGCCTCGCGGCTCTTCGAGGAGCTGACGATCGCG
>Ga0105047_10000246_pt1 | contig 85727 bp, 63 predicted proteins | sample MAT04_FD_78384 | JGI IMG/M metagenome (GOLD analysis project Ga0105047, IMG submission 78384) | Freshwater microbial communities from Lake Fryxell liftoff mats and glacier meltwater in Antarctica - MAT-04 (megahit assembly) | ecosystem: Environmental > Aquatic > Freshwater > Ice > Liftoff... | reverse complement strand
TCCACTCACATAATCTTCGGTGCGTTTGTCTTTGGGACGGGTGAAGATGATCTGGGTTTGATCATACTCGATCATATTACCGGCGCGGTTTTCATCGACCATCATCATGGCGGTAAAATCTGAAACCCGGGCGGCCTGCTGCATGTTGTGAGTGACGATGACGATGGTGTACTGCTTTTTCAGGTCCTGCATCAGCTCTTCGATCTTGAGTGTGGCCACCGGGTCTAGCGCGGAAGCGGGTTCATCCATGAGGATGACCTCGGGCTCAACGGCGATAGCGCGGGCGATGCACAGGCGCTGCTGTTGGCCGCCAGAAAGCGAAAGGGCGGATTGATGCAGCTTATCTTTGACCTCATTCCACAGGGCGGCCTGCTGCAGGCTGCGCTCGATGATTTCGTCGAGCAGCGCACGGCGGTGGATGCCGTACAAACGCGGGCCGTAGGCGACATTTTCGTAGATACTCTTTGGAAATGGGTTGGGGCGCTGAAAAACCATGCCGATGCGGCGGCGCACATCCACCACATCTACCGTGGGACTGTAAATATTCTGATTGTCGAGCAGCACCTTGCCCTCAATGCGCACGCCGGGGGTCAGGTCGTTCATGCGATTGATGGAGCGCAGCAAGGTAGATTTGCCGCAGCCGGAAGGACCGATGATGGCCGAAATTTTGCAGGCCGGCACCTGTAAGGTCACATCACGCAGGGCCCGAAATGCGGAATAATAGAGGGAGAGGTTATCGACAGAGATTTTCAGGGTTGCTGCTCCCGCCGGGGGTTCGGATGAATTGCTTTGCTGCAAATGTGTGGAGAGAGTTATCATTTTATCAGATTTTATGGATGTGTTGGTCAAGGTCATGGCAAACTCCTTACTTTTTCTTCGCGGCAGAACGGTTTTGAATCCACACGCGGGCGATGATATTTATAGCCAGAATTAAGAGCATCAGGACGCGGGCAACGGCCCAGGACTGTTCCACGCGTTCGGGGAAGGGCTGCTGGCCGTATTTCCACAGTGTGAGGGGCAGGGAATCGACGGGCTGCGAGAAAATCCGGCCGATGATGGCGAAGATATCCTGGTTGTTGGCGATACCGCTGCTGACGATCTTGCTGAGCTCAAAGCGATCGTTGCCGAGGGCGGTGAAGAGCAGGGGGGCGGTTTCGCCCATGGCACGCGCGAGACCCAGCAGGAAACCGGTTGCCACGCCATTGATGGCCGCCGGGAGAATCACGCTGAGGGAGGTTTTCCATTCTGGGGCGCCCAGGGCCAGCGAGGCTTCGCGCAGGGAATAGGGCACCAGTTTGAGCATTTCTTCGGTGGTGCGGATGATGGTGGGCAGCATGAGCAGCGCCAGGGCCACCCCGCCCGCGAAGGCGGAAAAATGTCCCTGGGGCTTCACGACCAGGGCATAGACAAAGAGGCCGATGACGATGGAGGGTACGCCCGAGAGGACGTCGGTGCCAAAGCGCACAGCGGTGCCCAGGGGGGTGTTGGGGTAGCGCGAGACATAAAAAGCCGCCAGCACGCCGGGAGGGATGGAAAACAAACCGGCCAACAACACCAGCAAGAGGGTGCCTTCAATGGCGGGTAAAACGCCGCCGCCGGCCACGCCCAACGGTCTGGGCATCTGGGTGAAGAAACTGAGATTGATGGCCTGACCGCCGCGCAGAATGACATAGCCTATAATCCAGACGAGGGGAACCAGGGCCAGCAGGGTCATCAATCCGGCGAAGCCCAGCATGATGCGGTTGGTGAGGCGGCGGCGGAGATGGCCCGCGTTGGAGCTGATATAGCGTTTCATGGATAGATCGGTGGATGTGCTCATGCGCGCGCCTCCGAGGTGGGCACTTTGCCGGCCACCCGGCGCACCAGCAGGCGGGCTCCCAGGTTTAACAGCAGGGTCATAACGAACAATACCAGGCCGATCATAATTAATGCTTCACTGTGCAGCACACTGACGGCCTCGGCGAATTCGTTGGCGATGATACTGGACATGGTATATCCGGGCCGCAGGATGGAGAGCGAGTTTTGAATGGAGTTGCCGATGACCATGGTGACGGCCATAGTTTCACCCAATGCGCGCCCCAAGCCCAAAATTACCGCGCCCAAAATGCCAGACAGGCCATAAGGGAGCAGCACCTGCCAGATCATCTCCCAGCGAGTGGCGCCCAGGGCGAGCGCGGCCTCACGCTGTGAATTGGGAATGGCCAGCAGCACATCACGCGTGACCGAGGTGATGGTGGGAATGATCATAATGGTGAGGATTAACCCGGCGGCCAGGCGGCTGGAACCACCGGCTGAGATGGGACCGCTGAAAAAGGCACCCAACAGCGGCACCGTTCCCAGGGTGTTGGCCAGAAAATTGCCAAAGGGCGCTACCACGACCGGCAGAAAAACAAAAATACCCCACAAGCCGTACACCACGGATGGGATGGCGGCCAGGAGTTCGATCATGCGGCTGAGCGGGTTGCGCAGCCAGGCAGGGCAGAGTTCGGAAAGGAACACCGCAATGCCCAGGCTGATGGGCACCGCGAACAGGATGGCGATGAGTGAGGTGAAAAGGGTGCCGTAAATAAACGGCCAGGCCTGGAAGACATCCGTGATCGGGTTCCAGGAAGGATCGGCGGTGGGGATGATAAAACCGAAACCGAAGGCCTGGCGGGCGTTTGAGGATTGAAGCCATAAGAGCGCAGCTACCGCCACGATGATCAGCAGCACAAACGACGCCATGAGGATGATCAAAGCCTGCCAGGGGCGGTCGCCGTGTTTGAGCACCTGGTTCAAGCGCCGCGAGAAGGATTTGGCTGAAGAACTGCCGGGGGGGAGTGTTTGTGGCATATTCTCGGTCCTGCAACTTGCCTGTTAAAAATTTGTTGATGTGGGTGGGGCCACAAGGGGCGCACGGGAGGTGCGCCCCTTGTGATGTATCATATTGCAACTATTGCGAACGAATTTACTTGATTACGGGCGCACCCTTGCAGGTGACAGCGGCCATCTTGGCCAGAACGGTCTTCTGCACGGCGGCGGGGAGCACCGAGTAACCGAGGTCGGCGGCGCGCTTGGCGGCGGAGGCATCGGTGAGGGCCCATTTCCAGAATTCAAGGATTTTCTGGGCCTTGACGCAATCGGTCATAGAAGTGGTGTGCAGCACCAGGTAGGTGTAACCCGCAATGGGGTAGCTTTTCTCACCGGCGGCATCGACGATGACGGAGGTCAGCTTGTCGCTGAATTTGTCGGCGAAGTCGGCCATGGCAGCCTGGGTGCTGGCGGCATCGGGCTTGACCGTTTTGCCGGCTTTGTTGATCAGGTTGGCGTAGGGGATGGTGTTCTGCACGGCGTAAGACAGTTCGACATAGCCGATGGAATTGGGGGTGTTCTGAACCGCGGCGGCGACGCCCTGGTTGCCCTTGCCGCCCACACCATTACCGGCCTTGTCTACCGGCCATTCGATGGCAGAACCGGCGCCGGCTTTCCAATCGGGGCTGAAGGCCTTGAGGGCATTGGTCATAATCTCGGTGGTGCCCGAGCCATCGGAGCGATGGGCGGCGGTGATGGGCTTGGCCGAAAGGGTTTTCAGATCGGGGTTGAGCTTGACAATGGCGGGATCGTTCCAGGTTTTGATGGTACCGTTGTAGATGCCGACCAGGGTGGCCCGGTCGAGCAATAGCACGGGGTCGCCGGCTTTGGCGCCTTCAAGGTTGTAGATGATGGCCAAAGAACCGGCGATGATGGGGTACATCTGCAGGTCTTTGCCGGCGGTGTATTCGGCATCGGTGACGGCCGAATCGGAACCAGCGAAATCGACGGTGCCGTCAACGATGGCTTTCTTACCACCGCCCGAGCCGACACCCTGGTAATTGATGGTGACGGAAGGGTCGATGTACTGGTAGGCGAAGATCCATTCGGTATAGACGGGAACGGGGAAGGTAGCGCCTGAGCCGTTCAGCTGAACGGAACCAGGGGCCATTTTGGTGGCGACAGGAGCCGCGGTAGGGGCAACCACCACCGTCTCTTTGACGGTGACGGGGGTGCCGGCGACCACTTTGGTGACTTCGACGATCTGGGTTTCTTTGATGACCGCCGGGGTGGCGGGGGTGGCAGGGGCGCCACAAGCGGCCAGAACCAGGCTGACCACGACGAGGACGAACAATAACACACTGAATTTACGAAACATGCTCTTTTCTCTCCTTGAGTTTTACTTACAGGTCCATTTTATCCGGTGAACTTTAACAAAGGAGAGTGAGGCTGTTAACAATTGGTAAAGAGCAGGTAAAGGAATGATGGAGGGTACTACTCAGAACCCCTGCGCCCGACCCCTTCCTGCCAGCGGGGAGGGGAGCAGTTATTGAGGAAGATTATTGAATGGGCAGCGAAAAATATAAGGTTGAGCCTTTGCCAATTTCGCTCTCGGCCCAGATGCGCCCGCCGTGTGCTTCGACCAGGTGACGGGCAATGGATAAGCCCAACCCGGTGCCACCGCCGGATCGGCTGCGGTCGGCTTTGAAGAAGCGCTCAAAAATACGCGGCAGCATTTCGGGGGCAATGCCCACGCCGGTATCGCGCACCACGAAGACCACCATGTTTTGCTCGCGCCGGGCGCTGATTTCAATCTCGCCACCGGGCAGGGTGAACTTGATGGCGTTGTGAATGAGATTGACGAGTACCTGCTCCATGCGGGAGCGATCGGCCTGCACGCGCGGCAGGTCGGGCGGACAGGCCAGCACAAGGCGCAGCCCGGCGCGTTCGGCCTGCATCAGCATGCGTTCTACAGCGGGGGCCACCAGATCGCAGGGGGTGACGAGGGTTTGCTTGAGGGGCACTTTGCCGGACTCAATACGCGAGAGCTCTAACAGTTCCTGCACCAGTTGGGTGAGGTTGTCAATTTCGTGTTCCATGCGCAGCAAGAAGCGCCGGGCGGCGGGGGGGTCTTCGAGGGCGCCTTCTTGCAGGGTTTCGGTGAGCGCTTTCAGCGAAGCCAGCGGGGTGCGCAACTCGTGGGAGACATTGCTGACAAAATCGCGCCGGATGATTTCGAGTCGGCGCATGCGGGTGAGATCCTGCAGGATGATGAGGGTGTTGCCAGGCATGTGGGCGGCCAGCGGACTGACAATGCCCTGAAGGTAGAGCCGGTCGGGGCTGGTTTCAAAGGAGACGATCTGCGGCTCGCCGCTGGTCTGGCATTTGTGCCACATTTCTACCAGTTGGTGGTTGCGTACCATTTCTACCAGCGAATTGCTGACCGCACTGGCGGTGGTGGTATTAAACATGCGCAGGGCGGCCTGATTGGTCAATTCGATGCTGCCGTCAGAGCCGACGATGACCACGCCGTCGGCCATGGAAGCCAGAACGGCCTCCAATTTGCCGCGCTCGGAGGAGAGCTCGGTGATTTGGGTTTGGAGCTGGGTGGCCAGACGGTTGAAGGCCAGATCGAGCTGGCCGACCTCATCCAGGCGGCTGAGGTCGACTTCGGCGAATGCTGCGGGGCGGCTCATGGCGAGCACGGTTTGGGTGAGGCGGCGCAGCGGAAGGGTGGTGTAATTGGTGAGGATAATTGCCATGATTATGATAATGGCGATGGTAACGAGCGCAGCCGCCAGGAAGGTGGAATTGATGGTGGCCACATTGCTATCAACCTCAGCCAACGAAACCGCCAGGCGGGCCACCCCGATGACCTGGTTGTTGACACGAATGGGAACGGCGGTATACAGCATTTGTTCGCGCTGCGTAGCGCTGTAGCGCGACTCAGATGCCTCCTGCCCGGCCAGGGCCAGGATGACTTCGGGACGGCCGCGGTGGTTTTCGAGCTGTTGGGGGGGCAGGTTCGATTCGCCGACGACCACGCCATCGGGCAGAATAATGGTGATGCGGGCGTTTAACTGGCCGGCGTAGCGGTCTGCCAGGTCGTTCCATGCGCCGGTGTTGGAAGTCAGTTCCCACAGGCGCGCGGATTCGAGCGAGACGATGCGAGTTTCATTGAGTAAAAAACTGCGCAGGTTGGATTGATAGGTCTCACGCACGAAATAGGAAAGAAATAAGTTGAGACCGGCCATAGCCACGATAAACAACCCGACGTAAGAGAGCGCCACGCGCCAGCGCAGTGAACGGTGGATCATGGCTCAGCCTTCGAAGCGATAACCGGCGCCGCGCACAGTGATGATGCGCACGGGGTTGGCGGGATCGGGCTCAATTTTTTCACGCAGCCAGCGAATGTGCACATCTACTGTGCGGCTGTCGCCGACATAATCCCAGCCCCAGACACGCTCCAGAATAAATTCGCGGGTGAGCACCTGGCCGCGGTGATTGCCCAGGAAGACCAGTAACTCGTATTCCTTGGGCTTGATGGCCACTACTTGTTCCTTGAGGCGCACCTCGCGGCGGGTGAGATCGAGCACCAGGTCGTCAAAGGTGAGCGATTGGCTGGTGGCAACACTGACCTCGGCGCCCATTTCCTGGCGAATGAGGCGCACGCGGCGCAACATGGCTTTGACGCGCGCGATCAACTCGCGCATGCTGAAGGGCTTGACCATATAGTCATCGGCACCCACCTCCAGACCGACCACGCGGTCGATCTCATCATCGCGCGCGGTGAGCATGAGCACCGGGGTGGACATTTCCTGGCGCAGCACGCGGCAAACTTCGAAGCCATCGATGCCCGGCAGCATGATATCCAACAAAATCAGGTCAGGGTGGATGCGCCGCGCAGCCTCGAGGGCCGCGTTGCCATCACCGGCTGTTTCCACCTCATAGCCCTGGCGGTGGAGGTTATACGCCAGGGTTTCCTGCAGTGAAACTTCATCTTCGACGATCAGAATTTTTTCGGGCATGGGTCACTCCATTTCTTCGAAAATAAGCGCCAGCTTTTGCGAAAGCTGATCACGCGAGAACTGCTTTTCAACGCAGACGCGCCCGGCCAGACCCATCTGGCGGCTGGCGGCGGGATCCGCGGCCAGGCAGCGCACGGCGGCAGCCAGCGCAGCCGGGTTGCCCGGGGGCACATAACAACCCGCCGCGGCATCCTCGACCACAGTGCGGATGACGCCATCGATGGCGAGCAGCACCGGCCGTCCGGCGGCCATGTAATCAAAGACTTTGTTTGGGTAGGTGGTTTTATAACACTCGATGGGTTTCAGAATGGCCAGGCAGGCATCCGCGGCAGCCAGAGCTGTTTTCATTTCTTGCTTAGGGATGGGGGGCAAGAAGCTGACATTGCTCAGACCCAACGCCTGGGCCTGGGCGATCAGGGCGGCTTTTTCTTTGCCGGCGCCCACCAGTACAAAGTGGATGGAGGCTTGCGCGCGCAAGAGTTGGGCGGTTTCCAGCACTACCCCCAGATCGTTTGACAGGCCGTGAGCCCCGGCATATAGCACGATAAATTTACCCGCTAACTGGTGTTGAGCGCGGAAGGGCGCGCCTGTCAGGGAGGGGTCAAACATGTGCGGGTCGGCACCGTTGGGCACCAGTTCTACCCAGCGCGCGCCACGCGCGATGACGTGGGCAATGAAGCCGGGGGAGTTGACGATGAGCCGGTCGGCGCGCCGGTAGAGGAAGCCTTCCAGCCAGAGCGAAAGGCGGATGAGCAGCGGATTTTTGAGCACACCCACGGCAATGGCAAACTCCGGCCATAGGTCGCGGATTTCGAAGATAAACGGCGCGCCTTTGAGTGAGGCCAGCAGCCAGGCGGTGACGCCCTGAAAAAGGGGCGGGGAAGTGCCCCACACCAGATCGACTCCGCCCACCCCCAGCCCGGTGATAAATGAGGAAAGCATGAAGCTGAGAAAGCTTAATACGCGGTGGACAAAATTGCGATGGAGGGCCGAATAGGTATAGCAGCGCAGAATGGTAACGCCAGGGAGGGGGGATTCTTTTTGCAGCCAGCGGTTTTGCGGCAGGCGCGATTGCCCGGTGAGATAGCTGACCGGACTGGCGATGATGGTGACCCGGTGCCCGCGTTGAGCCAGATAACTGGACATCTCAAAATGGCGCGTTCCGCCGGCTTCATCAAGGGCCGCAAAGGCCTGGTGGATTAGTAAAATATGCATTGCTTTGATTTTACTCGAAAGACCGGCTTGCAACCCTTTCAAGGCCACAAATTTCACAATTTTGCTTAAGGTTAAAGCGGCATTTGCGAGCGTGGGTAAACCATAACCAAATGGTGGGGATGGGTTATAATCTGGCGTGGAGATATCAGATATGACAACCCCCCGATTCGCACGTCTGTTTGCCGCGATGTCGGCAGCCGGACTGGAGGCAGTGGCGCTGAACCCCGGCCCCAGCCTGACCTATCTGACCGGTTTACATTTTCACATCATGGAACGTCCCACGGTGCTGCTGGCGGCGCTGCCCGACCAGGTGGCGCTGGTGCTTCCGCGTTTGGAAAGTGCCAAACTGGCCCAGGCCGCCGAGAGCATGACGGCCATTTTTTATGGTGATAACCCGGCTGAATGGCCCGCGGCCTTTGACGCGGCTTGCGCAGCGCTAAAACTGAACGGCAAGAAAATTGGTGTAGAAGCGAACCGGCTGCGCTTTATGGAACTGAATTACCTGCAGCAAGCGGCGCAGCGGGCGCAATTTGTGGCGACGGTTGTGTTTGATGGCCTACGCCTGCAAAAAGAGGCCGGCGAAGTGGCCCTGATGCGCCAGGCGGTTAAGATTGCCCAGGACGCGCTGCGCGCGACGCTGCCTCTGGCCAAAATTGGCATGCAGGAACGCGAACTGGCCGCCGAACTGACCATTCAGATGCTGCGCGCCGGGTCTGACCCAGAAATGCCTTTTGCGCCGATCGTTTCCAGTGGCCCCAACAGCGCCAATCCGCATGCTGCGCCGGGTGAGCGGTGTTTGACGGCCGGAGACCTGTTGGTGGTGGATTGGGGCGCCAGCTACCGCGGGTATGTGTCGGATCTGACGCGCACGTTCGCAATTGGCGAGGTGGAGCCAGAATACCACCGGATTGCCCGGATTGTGGCCGAAGCCAATGCCGCCGGGCGGGCAGCCAGCCGGGCAGGGATTGCGGCAGGAGTGGTGGACCGGGCAGCGCGGGATGTGATTGAGCGGGCCGGTTATGCGACTTATTTTACTCACCGGGTAGGGCATGGCATTGGGTTGGAAGGTCACGAGCCGCCGTATATGTTTGGCGAAAATACGCTGGTACTGGCTGAAGGGATGGCGTTCACGGTGGAGCCGGGGATTTATTTGCCCGATCGGGGTGGCGTGCGCATCGAAGATAATGTGGTGATCACCGCAGACGGTGCGGAGACGCTTTCGGACCTGCCGCGTGAACTGCTGGCCCTGGGGTGATAAGGGGCCCAGACGAGGATGAGTGAACCTTTAATTGTACCGAAATCCGAACCATTTTTCCTGATGGGCGGGCGCACCGGCTGCCTGCTGCTGCATGGTTTTACCAGCATGCCCGAGGAAATGCGTTCGTTGGGAGAGTTTTTGCACGGTCAGGGTTACACTGTGTTTGGCGCTCGCCTGGCGGGGCACGCCACGCACCCGTTGGACCTGGCACGCACGCGCTGGCAGGATTGGTTAGTGACGGTTGAAGAGAGCCTGGTGGTGCTGCGCGCGGTGTGCGAGCGGGTAGTGATTATTGGGCAGTCGATGGGAGGGATGCTGGCACTGCTGGCGGCTTCGCGCTTCCCGGTGGTGGGGGTGGTGGCTATTTCTATGCCAGACCACCTGGAAGATGATTGGCGCATGCGTACGGTGCGTTTGTGGAGCCTGATTATCCCGCTGATCTTTAAAGGCCGCACACCTATTGTAGACTTCCGCAATAACCGGCGCGAGAGTGATTATCCGGCCTACCCATATTACCCCACGCGCATTTTGGGCGAGGTAGAAGAGGTGAAACGGGCGATGCGCATGGGACTGGCGCAGGTACAAGCGCCGGTTTTGCTGGTGCAGTCGCACAAAGACCAGGATATTTCGCTGGCAAAATCGGAACATTTGTTGAGCGCGTTAAATTCAGCGGATAAGGAATTGTACTGGTCAGATACCGCCGGACAATCCCTGGTTCAGGACCCCTGCTGCGCCCCGGCATTTGAAAAGATCGCCGATTTCCTGAAGCGAATCACGCCCGTTTCATGAACCGCGATTTGTTCCTGGTGGTGTTCTCCATGATGATCTGGGGAGTGGGGGAAGGGATGTTTTACATCTTTCAACCCCTCTATCTGCAGAAATTAGGGGCGGATCCGCTGATGATCGGCGGGATTCTGGGTGGGTTAGGGCTGGCGATGACGGTGGCGCAGGCCCCGGCGGGGTACCTGGCGGACCGGATGGGCGGGCGGCCATTGATGTGGGTGGCATGGAGTATGGGCGCAGCGGCGACCGGCCTGATGGCGCTGGCGCAGACGCTGCCGGTGTTTGTGGTGGGGCTGTTCATTTATGGCTTGACTGCTTTTGTGTCTGCTCCTATGAACCACTATATCGCGGATGTGCGCGGCCGCTGGAGCGTTGGGCGTGCTTTTACTGTGACGCAGGCCGGATATAACCTGGGCGCGATTGGCGGACCGCTGCTGGGCGGTTGGATAGGGTTGCAATTTGGGCTGGCTACGGTTTATAAAGTGGCATTCGGCATTTTTGTACTGTCGGTGCTGGTGATCCTGCTGATTCGCCCGCAACCGAAAACGGAGGTGCAGGCCAGCACCGCGGTGGTGAAGCTGCACCGCAACCCACTCTTTTTGGGGCTGCTGCCGTTTTTCTTTCTCACCACGCTGGCGACTTTCTTACCACAAACCCTGACCCCTAACTTTTTGCAGAACCAACACGGCCTGGATTATGGGCAAATTGGCCAGTTGGGCTCCATCGGCAGCGCGGGGATTGTGCTGGCGATGCTGGCACTGGGAAACCTGCCCCCGCTGTTGGGGCTGTTGTTGGGGCAGGCGGCGATCGGCCTGTATGCTTTTTTCCTGTGGCAGGGCAGCGGGTTTCCCTGGTTCGCGCTGGGTTACTTTTTCATCGGGGGCTACCGCCTGACGCGAGCCATGGCGCTGGCGTATGCGCGCCCGCTGGTGCCTAACAGCCAGACAGGCTTTGCCTTTGGGCTGATTGAACTGGTTAACGGCATGGCTTTGTTCCTGGCACCGTTTATCGGGGGGTGGATCTACGCGACCCAGCCCCCGTCACTCTACACCACCAGCCTGTTTTTGGGATTGGGCGTGTTTGTATTGAATTTATCCTTTCTGCCCCGGATTCAGCGCCGGGTGGAGAAATTTCAGACGGAGCAAAGCAAACTTTGAAACCTATCCTGCTAAGCTATGTTTTAGGCCCGTTGGAAAATAACACGTACGTGCTGGCTGACCCGGTCAGCCGGGCGGCGGTGGTAATTGACCCATCGTATGAGAGCCATATTCTGTTGGAAAATATCCACGCGCAAGGGCTGCGGCTGGAACAGGTGTGGCTGACCCACGCCCATTTTGATCATATTGCGGGGGTGAGCGAAGTTTGCAGCTCGGCAGAACCGGCTTTGCCGGTAGCCCTGCACCCGGCGGACCTGGACTTGTATCAGCGGGGGGGTGGGGCGGCTGAATTTGGCATGACGTTTGAGCCGGCCCCGGCGCCACAGGTGCTGCTGGCCGATGGACAGGAGCTGTGGGTGGGTGGGGTGGCGGTGAAAGTGCTGCATGCCCCCGGGCACACCCCCGGACACGTGATTTTTTATTGCGGCGCGGCGGGCGCGGCGCTGGTGGGAGATGTGATCTTTTTGGGTAGTGTGGGGCGGACCGACCTGTCGGGCGGCAGTCACAGCCAACTGATGGCCAGCATCCGGAAGCAGGTGCTGACGCTGCCGCCTGAGACTGTGCTGTACTGCGGTCATGGGCCGGAAACCAACGTGGCGGATGAGGCCGCGACCAACCCCTACCTGTAGAGGATTAAAAAAATACAAAAAACCGCCCGATCGGGCGGTTTTTTGTATTGGGTAGCCCGCTGTTTCTACTTGGCGTATTCCACAGCGCGGGTTTCGCGGATGACGGTCACCTTGATCTGACCGGGATACTGCATGGTCTCTTCGATCTTCTTGGCGATATCGCGTGCCAGGCGGGTGGATTCGAGGTCGTCGATATCGTCTGGGCGCACGATGATGCGCACTTCGCGGCCGGCCTGAATGGCATAGCTTTGCTGGACGCCCTTGAAAGAATTGGCGATTTCTTCCAGCGCGCGCAGGCGCTTGATGTACTGCTCCAGATCTTCGCGGCGCGCACCGGGGCGGGCGCCAGAAATGGCATCGGCGGCTTCGACGATGACGGCTTCGACGCTTTCCTGATCCACTTCGTGGTGATGCGAGGCGATGGAATTAACCACGCGGGGATTGACGCCGTAGCGTTTGGCCAGTTCGGCGCCCAGCATGGCATGCGTGCCTTCGGTGTTATGATCGAGCGCTTTGCCCAGGTCGTGCAGCAGTGCGCCGGCTTTACAAATTTCCACATCGGCTTTGAGTTCGGAGCCAATTACTGCGGCCAGTTTGGCTACCTCAACGGCATGGGCGAGCTGGTTCTGGCCGTAAGAGGTGCGGTATTTCAGGCGGCCGAGCACTTTGAGTATTTCCGGATGCAGGCCGGGGACGCCGGCATCGTAGGCGGCCTGTTCGCCGGCTTCGGCGATGGCTTTTTCGACCTCACGCTGTTCCTCGGCCAAAATTTTCTCGATATGGGCGGGGTGAATGCGGCCATCCAGAATGAGGCGGGCCAGCGAGCGGCGGGCGACTTCGCGGCGCACCGAGTCAAAGCAGGAGATGGTCACGGCTTCGGGAGTATCGTCGACGATCACATCCACACCGGCGGCCTGTTCGAAGGCGCGAATGTTGCGCCCGTTGCGGCCCACGATGCGGCCCTTCATTTCCTCATTGGGCAGAGTCACCACCGAAGTGCTGACTTCAGCCACGTGTTCGGAAGCGACGCGCTGGATGGCATCGGCGATAATTTCGCGGGCGCGTTTTTCGCCTTCGGCGCGGGCTTCGCCTTCCACATTGCGAATGATGCGCGCCATATCGTTGCGGGCCTCTTTTTCGGCCTCAGCCAGCAGCACGGCGCGGGCTTCTTCGGTGGTCATCTCGGCTACGCGCTGCAGTTCGGCGGCCTGCTGACCGATCATCTTCTCGATGTCGTTGGTGCGCTTATCCAGCGCACTCTGGCGTTTGCTGATAGTTTGCTCGCGCAGTTCCATTTTTTCGAGGCGGTGATCGATTTCGGTGCGCCGTTTTTGCATGCGCTCTTCTTCTTTGGCCAGTTCACTGCGGCGGCGGGTCGATTCCGATTCGATGTCTTGCATGATTTTGAGCGCGCGGTCTTTGGCTACCAACTCGATGGCGCGGGACTTCTCTTCAGCGGCCAGCACCACCGTGCTTGACTTGACCTGCTGCTCCTCGTGGAACTTTTCAGCGAGGACGCGCTGGGTGTTGCGCGTCAGGTAATTCATGACCACAGCATCGACGATCAGCAATACGATGACTACCACCACCAACACCAACACAAATCCTAATCCATTTTCAAAGCCCATTTGTACTGTCCTCATCGTCAGAATTTCGGACATCCCCATCCGCCGGGTGCAGCGCCTGCCAGATTTGGCGCACTACCGGAGCGGCCGTTGCATAAGAAAACCCGCGTCGTGCCAAAAAAGATAATAAGCGGCGCTGGAATTCATCCCATTCAACGGCTGCTAATTTTCGAGCGTAACGTTGTGCGGCCTGGTAAGCCAGTTCGGAGTCATCCCCGGTTGTTTCCAGAGCCTGCTCGATGCTTTCTTGTGCTACTCCCTTGCGGCGCAGTTCAAAAGCCAGCATTCTGTGGCTGCGCGGGCGAAAAGCACTCCGGTTTTCCACCCAGGTTTGGGCGAAGGTTTCGTCGTGCAATAAGCCGTTGGTACGCAGGCGCTCAATGGTGCTCGCAATCACCGTTGTTTCAAAACCGTCTTCCACTAACTTTTGGCGAATTTCCGCCTCAGAGCGGGGCCGGTAACTGAGGAGCAGGGTGGCTTTTTGCAGGGCGGCTTCCTGAGTTTCCTGCTGCTGCAAGATGGCGATTTTCTCGTCACTCAGAATTTGCCCTATCTGGAGCCAGGCGCCCACAATTCTCGAAACACCAAAGGCATATTCCTCATCCAGGTAAAGACTTACCCGGTTGGGATTTTTCTTTTGAACCTTCAGTGCGGTAATGCGATGATCCATTTTATAAAAACACACAGCCATAGAACTGCCTTAGCAGGCCATGGCTGTGAAAAACTTACGGAAACAGTACCGGAGCGCCTACTTTTGCCAGACAAAGCCAGCAAGAGTGGGGCCGTATATTGTCAAGAAGAAGACATGCTCCTCCTGAAAACCGGCGATGAACGCAGTCTTATGTGCAACCCCTTCCACCTGATGAGCTGTTTCTATGGTGCTCTGGCCCTCATCCCGATTCCCAAATAAAGGGTGGATCCTCGTGGTTGGTCCGCTCAGAACGCATTCAATTCGCCGATTGCAAAACACTCCGGCGGGAGTGGTAACCCTTAAAGACTCGATTCAGTTTGTTTTTTTTAGCCGTTGCCTGCATCTGCGGGTTTTCCCACAGCAGCAGCGGAGGAATAGTTTCGTCCGTAACTATATTATAACAAACTTTTAACATTTGTCACTATCTGTATTTAGATTGTACAGACAGCTCGTGACCCGCCGGTGCCTCAATCTTCAAATGAGTACAAGAGGCACCGGATTCGGCCGCTTTTCGAAGGGTTGCTGCTGAAAAATGGTTCAAAATGGGTGCTGCGGAGCACATAGGTGGGAACCCGAGGACAGAAGCCCGCGGAACAGCCGCCTAAAAACGGACTTTTGAGTGGGCTAAAGGTTGCATAAGCTGCAAGAAAATTGCCGCGGGAACCGCGCAGAATTTTTTAAGGAAAGACAGTGCCCCACTGAAGCTCAAGAATCTGGCAATCCGCGGGGAGCGGATGAAAAAAAGAATGAAAATGATCTATTTCTGGGCCACTCTGGTATGCAGGGTGGGCATTGCTATGCTAAAATAGAGCTATGAGCAACTCTCCCTCTTCACCATCGGCCTTGACACCCGAGGCACAGCACCGCCGAGATACCTTCTGGCAGGTGTATGTTCCTGTATTTTTGGGGGCGGCAGTTTTTGTGGCGCTGTGCGTTTGGACCGTGATCTTTACCATCGGTTACGTGCCGGATGCCAATTTGCCCGACCAGCAGTCCCCGGCTGCCAAAGTGGCAGTCATCTGGATTTTGCTGCCGGGTTGCCTCGGTGGGTTGATTCAATTGGCGCTTTTAGGCGGGGTGGTCATTGGGCTGACTTACGGCATTCGCGGTTTACCGGGCACGGCGCATCAGGCGCTGGCGGGCATTCAGCGAATTTCGGTTTTAATTCAGCTCGCGGCAGACCGCCTGGCGGCGCCGGTGATTGCGGTGAACAGCCAAAAGGCCGGGCTGGACCGCCTGTGGGAGCGGATTGCATTTTGGAAGCACAGGTCTTAAGGAGTGTAGGGATGGAACAATCGAATGAGAACTGGAAGACGATCACATTTGTGATTGGAGCGGTGGTGGGCCTGACGTGTGGGTTGATCGCGGCTTATGTCATCATCCAACGTGCGGAAGAAGAGCAAAGCCACCCGCGTCTTTCAGCCGGTGATGGTGTGAAAGTTGGGCTGGGTGTTTTGGCAGTGCTGCGCACGGTTTCGGAACTGACGGTAAAGCACTAGCGCGTGCCGGTTTAATGCGGTTTTCTTTGCCGGGTGGTGAAGAAAACCGCATTTTTTAATTCAAAATGGAACGGAGTCTGCGCCCTTGTTACGATATGTGATTATTGGACGCTTGAGCCGGGATACGATATTAACCGCAGAAGGAAAGCCCTATCTGGATAAGCCGGGGGGTGGTTTGTTGTACGCCGCGGCAGGGGCGGCGGTGTGGGAGAACGGTATTGGGCTGGTGGGGCGAGTGGGGGAAGATTATCCGCAAGATTGGATTAAGCAAGTGGTCCAGTTTGGTATTGACACACAGGGAATTCGTTATTTACACGATTCGTTGGATCTGCGGGCTTTTTATGCCTATGTGGATGCCGATACGGTGCAAACCGACAACCCTGTATCGCATTTTGCTCGTCTGGGCCTGACCTTCCCAAAATTGATGTTAGGGTATACGGCCGGGGTGCAAACGGTAGACAGCCGATTCCAACAGACCCCGCTGACTATCCGGCATAACGATCTGCCCTCAGAATACCTGGATGTATCGGCCGCGCATCTGTGTCCTTTAGATTTTCTCAGTCACAGTTTGCTGCCGCCTACGCTGCGTCAGGGGCGGGTGACCACGATCACGATGGATCCTTCACCCGGATATATGGATCCAATCTATTGGGATCATATCCCCGCTGTGGTGAATGGAATCACCGCGTTTTTAACATCTGAAGCCAAATTGCGTACTTTATTTCATGGGCGCAGTGATAACCTGTGGGAAATGGCCGAAACGATCGCCAGTTACGGCTGTGAGGTGGTGGTGGTTAAACGTGGCAGCCGGGGACAACTGCTTTACGAGCGTAACAGGCAAGGAAAGTGGCAAATTCCGGCATACCCGGCGCGAGTGGTAGACCCCACGGGCGCCGGCCAGGCCTACTGCGGTGGTTTTTTGAGCGGTTACCGATCTACCTATGATGCCCTGGAAGGCGCGCTGGCTGGAAACATTTCGGCCTCGCTGGCGGTGGAAGGGTTGGGGGCATTTTACGCGCTGGGCGCGCTGCCCGGGCTGGCGCGCTACCGGATGGAGGCGCTGCGCGAGATGGCGCGAAAAGTTTGACCTGTAGAAAATTTACCCGTTGACGAGCCGCCTGAAAGCGCCCAGCGCTACTTCGCGCCACAAGCGTTGATTGGCTTGCTGGGCCGCGAGCAGATTGCCACGTTTGCGGCTGTATTCTTCGCGGTGATATTCTTCGAGGAAAGCCTCGGCAGATTCGCGCGTGTTGGGCGCTGCCGCGATGATTTGAGCCACCCGCTCGGCGGGGGTCTGGCTGGATTGGGAACTGCGCCCCAATAGCAGCAGCATCCAGCTAAAACGGGAGAACATTTGCTCCATTGGGGATAAGCGGGCATGAAAAGCCCAGCGGCGCAGCCATTTGGGTGGGTGGATGCCGCGGCTTTCCATCTGAACCGTCATTAAAACCGGCAACGGCGTTTTCAAGAACTCCAGGCGGCCGGAACGCTGCAGCCAGAAAAATAGTGCAACCAACAAGCCGACGCTGAGGGGTATGGCAATGATCAGAAGGATCGTCACCGGATTTTGTGGCTGAGCGGGCAAGGGCCCGCCGCCCCCACCCAAATCGGGGGTGGGTTCTTCGTCGGTCACATTGGCGTTGCCGCCGATGGGCCTGTCGTTGGTGGTGTCGATAGCCACGCCGCTGTTGATGGTGGTGGACGGTTGAGATGCGGTCGGCTCAAATTCAATCCAGCCAAAATTTTCAAAGTAGACTTCGGGCCAGGCATGGCTGTCTTTGCGGCGAATGGTAAAGGTGGTGCCCTGCTCTTCCGATTCACCTTCGGCATAACCGACGGACAGGCGGGCCGGGATGCCCAATGAGCGCAGCATGAGCACTTCGGAAGTAGCGTAATAGTTGCAGTAGCCCTGGCGCAGATCAAATAAAAACCATTCCATGATATCGCGGTTGGCCGGAGCAGACGGGATGGTGATCTGATATTCGATGTTGGTGCGCAGCCAGAAGGTAATTGCCATGACTTGATCGTAGGGGTTGGTGATGCCGGCTGTGATCTGGCGGGCCAACGCGGGGATGCGTGGGGATAGATTACTGGGAAGCTGGAGATAGCGCTGTTTGACATCGGCCGGATAGTTGGCCGTGGAAGTTTTCAGCTTAGCCACGGTTGGCGCAGAAACCCAGGCGCGTTCGCGGATAATATCGCCGCCGCGAGCCGGCGGGTTGGCTGTGATCGCCAGCACATCCGTGGTGCCGTCTTTTCGAGATTCAGCGAGCACCTCGGCGGCACGGCTGATCTGCAGCGGCATACCTACGGTATAGAGGTTGCGCAGGGTGCTGACATTGGGGTAAAAATTAACCGATATTTCCAGGCGGCTGTCATAGGGCGGATAGCGATAGGGCCATTCGTTGGCCTGAACCAATTGAGTGTTTTCCTGCGTGGTTTTCCACTGGGTGCCATCGAAATAATCAAAACTGCGGGCGCGCCAATACAGACGTACGCCAGGCGGACGGCCGTTGACCACCTGTGCGGTAAACACAGTTTCATCACCCTGTGCACCGCCGGTGCCGAGGGCCAGTTCTGAGCCGTAGTAATCACTGACGACGCTGACCGGATTTTGTAAGCCGGCGACGGCATTTTGGAAGCGATTGCGCACGCTATCCCACTGGCGGGCCAGATCGCGCTGGATACTGGTACCGGGGGTTAGCGCATCCACCAGGGTGGGTACGTTCCAGGCCATTACCACCAACACCAGCCCGCTGAACGCAACCGTGCGCCCCAGATCAAAGCCAATCTCCGGGTCGACCGCGACGCCTTTTTCGGTCCAATCGCGGCGCGAATGCAGCAGGTACATTCTGGCCACCAGCACCAGCACCAGAAACACAAACACACCGCTGTAGCGGTCGCGAAAGGCAGTGTAAGGGGTGTAGAAATCGATGACAGACAGGGCCAGACCGATCATGAAGACGGCGCCCCAGGGGCGACCGGTGCGGGCCAACTGGTAACCTGCCACCATCGCCAAGATCCAGAAAAAGATCGACATGATGGTCAGGAAGAGCAGCGGGTCCTGGATGGGGCGATTGCTGGCCACTTCATTCACTGAAAACGTGAGGCGGCCGATCAAGCTGAGAATACGTTCATCCCAGGGAATATTATTAGCGATGATCAAACCCAATTGCCAGGGGACAAAGAAAATCGTGAAGTTGATGGCGAAGAGTTGGGCCGCCAGACCGCTAAAGAAACTGGCACCCAGCAGAACGCCCAGGATACTGCCGAACAGCACCAGAAATTCGATTACCTCGAGATTGCCGGTCCATTCGGTGACGCGCAGGCGAATGGCGACGGTGCAAACGGCGCTGATTAATACGACAGAAGCAAACCAATCGAACCAGTGGCGAGAGTTCATCTTCATAGCATGTAGTGTACAATATATCCATTCATTGAGTCAAATTATCGATGGCTTAGAGATTTCTCATTTATTCGCATGGTACTGTTTTGGGTGCTGAAAATCATACAAGGAGACGGGGCAGATGGAGATGATCTGGCAGGTTGGGGTGGCGATTATCCTGTTTTTTCAGGCGATGGGAAACTGGCTGCTGCTGCCGATGAAAGCGGTCAGCTTTCTGGGGCAGGAAGAATTTTTCTTGCTGCTGCTGCCTGCGCTCTTCTGGTGCGTAGACCCGGGAGCGGGACTACGCCTGGGGATGATGCTGGTTTTGACCAACGGGTTGAACATGTGGCTGAAATTTGCCTTTCAGGCGCCGCGGCCTTACTGGTTTGATGCGCGTGTAGCAGCCCTGGCCAACGAACCCACATTTGGCATGCCGTCTGGGCATGCGCAAAATGCGGTGGCCCTGTGGGGGTTGACGGCCAGGTTGATGCGCAAACGCTGGTTGTGGGTGGTGGCCGGGGTGGTGATGCTATTAACCGGTCTTTCGCGGATTTACCTGGGAGTGCACTTCGCGGACCAGGTGTTGCTGGGGTGGCTGGTGGGCGCGGTTTTGTTGTGGGCTTTCAACCGATTGGATGCGCCGCTGGCGCGCCGGCTGCAAGGGGTGCCGTTGGGCAAGCTGCTGTTGCTGGTGCTGCTGAGTTCGCTGGTGATTATTTTGGGAAGCATGCTGATCGTATTGGGAGCTCGGGCGCTGCCGGCAGATTGGGTCGCCAACGCGGCTGTGGCTGCGCCCGGAAGTGAATTTACCCCATTATCGTTAAATGATACCTTTACGATTGCCGGGGTGTGGCTGGGGATGGGCTGCGGCGCGGCCTATCAATGGCGCCGATTTGGGGCGCCGTTCGCGGGCGGCCCCTGGCAGCAGCGGGTACTGCGTTACGCGCTGGGGATGGTGGGGCTGTTGGTGATCTACCTGGGATTGGGGGCACTCTTCCCGCGCACGCCGGACCTGTTGGGATTTTTCTTGCGGTATCTACGCTATGCGCTGTTAGGCGCATGGGTGGCTGGGCTGGCCCCGGCTGTTTTTCGACGCCTGAGGCTGGTATAATCTGAAGTGAGGAGGATATTCGATGGGAAAAATATTGAATTTCATTGTCGGCTCCATGGCTGGAGCATTGATAGCGAGTGTTGTGGTGGCCCTGTTGGCGCCGTCTTCCGGGCGTGAACTGCAAGGAAAGGTCAAGGAATACTCGCAGAACCTGCAGGATGAAGTGCAAAAGGCACGCGAAACCCGCCGCGCAGAACTGGAAAAGCAACTGGCCCAGTTGCGCAACCCCGGGACATAGGTTTTTCTTAACCACAAAACGCTCCCGTGATTTTTATCACGGGAGCGTTTTGTGGTTAAGACTCAGCGTTGGATGGAAAAACTGTAAACGGCCGGGGTGCGGGTGTAACGGGTGGTGCCGCTGACGACCAGCACGACATCGGAGGTCAAATTCAGGGGAAGCTGCAGTGATCCATCGGCGTTGAGAGTAAGGTACTGCACGGAACGGGTTGAACCGTGCTTAATCAGCGCTACGCGGAAGGTTTGTGGGAGGCGGTTTTGCACGCGCACAAAACCGGCCGGTTCCCAACCGCCTGCGTCCTGTTCAAAATTGGTTTTATAGCCTAACTGAGAAATTTCAATATCATCAAGCAGAAAGCCCTCGCCATTGACCGCGGCATCGGTGATGTATTCGAAGCGCAAGATGACCTTTTTGCCGGCGAATTTGGAAAGATCCACACTTTCCTGCTTCCAGGTATTGCTCTTGTTGTTGTAGCCCCAACCGTAATTGGCCCCTGAAGTGTTATCCGCGGTGCCCGAAGGGGTGTTCAGTATTTCCCAGGTGCTGCCGCCATCGGTGGAGGCGACCAGGTGCACGAAATCATAATGCTCTTCCAGATCGTACCAGGTCCAATAGGAGAGGGTAACGGTATTCTTAAGATTGGTGAAATCAAAGGCGCGGCTGAGGGTCATATCGGAATCGTCGCCCTTGTTGGACCAGAAGGCGTAAAGCCCGCCATGTGGGTCAACCGGCAGCAGGTTTACCGCACTGCTGCCCTGGAAGGAAAGTGTGTATTGACCGCGGCAGGCGATGCGGATGTAATCGGCGCCGTACTGGTTCACCGTGCGCGTCTGGTTGTCTACGGGGCAGGTACGCAGTTCTTCAGTATGTTTAACGGTGGGTGAGGCGGGGTAGTTGTTGTATACATAACGGCCATCGCCCACGGTCTTATCTTTCAGGTAGTTGGTCAGGGTCCAATCGGCAAACAGCTCGTCGGCAGTGACGGTTTTTTGGGTGGCGGGGTCGCGCGCATTGGAGCGGGTGAGTACATCGTCGACGCTGTCGAAGCCGTTTTTGGTATCGGCTACCAGGGCCTGGGTGATTTCAGAGCCAAACCGGTCTAAAAAATAATTGAGGAACAGGAAGGAAGAACCGTAATGCGCGAGGGTCTGGGTTTTGTCATTGGGCCAGTCGTTAAGCTGCATATCGGGTTTGGTGGCAAATAAGACATCCTTGCGCCCGAGATCGTAGCCATTGAGAAAGGCGGCCATTTCGGAAAAACCCTCATTCATCCAACTTTCTTCATTGCGGTCACGGTACCAGTGGATCATGTGCTGGAATTCGTGCGCCAGAACCGTGTAATTGTACGGATCTTTGAGATCCGCGGTGGTGCCGGTGCTCATCACGAACATCTCATGGCCGTTGGAAAAAGGGAAGGCGGCCGGTGGGACGGAATCGGCTGAGGAAAAATAGCCGGCAACGCGCGAACCCAGGCCCTGGGTGAGCACCACGTAGAGATGAACATCGTTATCGATGCCGGGGGTCCATTCACTGCCGAAGAATTTACGGTCTGTGGGGTAGATTTTATTTTCAAAGGTTTCGCACAGGTTCTTAAGATCGGTCGCGTTATATTTAACCCCGGTTTGAATCCAGAAATAGAGGTGATCGGTGGTGTAAGCCAGTTTGGCCTGGATTTTATTGTGCTGGTCGGTGTCGCCGTTGACGATCCAGAAGGATTGTTCATCGCCCAGGTTGAAAATGGGCGCGGGGCCGGGCAGGGTTTCGGGAATGTTCGTTTTTCCCTGCAAGCGGCGGGCAAGGTCGATGGCGTTATTGCGGGGAAGTTCAGTCTGGCTGAGCGTTTTGAGGGTAGCCAGGGCAGAGGTCAGATCGATGGTGGTGGCAATGGTGGGCGAGTGGGTAGGGGTGGAGATTTGTTGGCTGATCTGGGGGGTTGCAGCGGGGCTGAAGAAATCGCTATCCCAGAGAAAGCGCAGCAACAAATAGCTGCTGCCCAGCACACAGACCAGGAGTAAGCAGCCCAAAGATACCAGGAAGATGCCCAACAAGCCAAGGAAGCTGTTTTGGCGGGGTGAAGGCGGCGGTTGTGGGGGAAAAGAAGATGGGTTCATCGTAGCCTATTTTGGAGTAAGGATATCCATAAATTATACCGCCTTCCGTCACGAGATGGATGGTAAGGGTAAATTTTAGCGGGTCGCGGGGGTGCTGGAAGCTCTGGAAAGACCGGGTTGATGGTATATTTAATCATCTGTGAAATTAAAAGGGAGCTGCTATGTATATTGGCGTCGATTATTATCCAGAACATTGGCCTCAGGAACGTTGGGAAACGGATGCACGCCTGATGCAGGAAGCCGGTCTGAATGTGGTGCGCCTGGCCGAGTTTGCCTGGGTGAATTTGGAACCGCGCGAGGGCCAGTACGAATTCGAGTGGCTGGATCGGGCACTGGCGATCCTGGCACAGCATGGCATCGCGGCTATCCTGGGTACCCCCACGGCGGTGATGCCGGCCTGGACGGCGCAGCGCTACCCGGAAGCGTTGGGCCTGCGCAAGGATGGGCAACGGATTCCCTGGGGAGTGCGCAAAAATAACTGTTTTTCCTCCGCGCTGTACCGCAAGCTTTCGCGCCAGATTACGCGCGCAATGGCGGAACACTTTGCGCACACACCCAATGTGATCGGCTGGCAAACCGATAATGAGTTTGGCGGCCCGGTGTGCTTCTGCGACTCGTGCAAGACAGAGTTTCAGGATTGGCTTAGCCGGCGTTATCAGACCCTGGAAGCGCTCAACCAGGCCTGGGGGACTCATTTTTGGGGTCAACTTTATTCGGATTGGGTTGAGATCAACCTGCCAACGGAAGATGGCGGCCATAACCCCAGCCTGCTGCTGGACTGGAAACGGTTTAATTCCTGGCTGAATGTACGTTTCCAGGCTGAGCAGATCCAAATTTTGCGCGAGACCTGCCCGCAGCATTTTGTCACGCACAACCTGATGGGACTGTTCCCGGATCTTAATTACTACGATCTGGCCAAGGACCTGGATTTTGTCAGTTGGGATAATTACCCGATCTGGGGCGCGCCGGGCGTGGCTACATCTGCTTCGGCGGCGGCGGATTTGATGCGCGGCTTGAAACGCCAGAACTTCTGGATTATGGAGACCACGGCCGGGCCGGGCGGATGGGGCAGCATGGGACGCAACCCGCGTCCTGGTGAAATTCGGCTGGTTGCACTGCAGCAGGTGGCGCATGGCTGTGACAACCTGCTGTGGTTCCGCTGGCGTACCTGCACTGCTGGGCGCGAGCAATACTGGCACGGGCTGCTGGGGCATGATGGTGTGCCATTGCGGCGTTACCGCGAGGCCGCCCAGACTGCAAAAGACATGCGCAGCCTGGAAGCGGAGCTGAAAGGTACGACGGTGCAGGCCAGTGTCGCGATCATTTATGATTATGACAGTAATTGGGCCTTCATGTTTCAGCCTGCTTATCAAGGAACTCCCAAATCCTTTATGGAAGGTTGGAGAGGGGAAAATTATGTCGATGCCGTGCGCCGTTATTATGAGGCGCTGTTCCGGGCCGGGGTCAATGTGGATATGATCCCAGCCGATGCGGATTTTAGCCAGTATAAAATTGTGCTGGCCCCACATCTCTACATCTTACCGGATGAGGTGGCTGTGCGCCTGGGTGAATATGTGCGGCAGGGCGGGGTGCTGCTGGCCGACAGCCGCACCGCGGTTAAGAATGAAACCAGTCTATGCTATGACCGGACTCTGCCTGGCCTGCTCAGCGAACCTTTGGGGATCGCGATTGAGGAATATGAAGCCCTGAGCGAGGGGTTGGAATATGGGTTTGAGGGAAAGGGAGACTTAGCCGGCAGCTTCACTGCGCAATCCTTCGTAGATTGGGTCAGCCTGTGCGGCGCCGAAGCGCTGGCGGGTTACCAGCCCTGGCACATGCAGCCATTCGCTGCCGCTACGCGCAACCGTTTTGGTGAAGGCTGGGGATTTTATGTGGGGACCCTGGTGAAAGAAGATGCCTTTTACGATGCGCTGACCGCAGAACTGCTGCTGAAAGCCGGGATCGCACCGCTGCTGAACCCGCCTGCCGGCGTGGAAGTGTGTGTACGAAGCGGAGAAGGGCGTTCGCTGCTCTTTTTGATCAATCATACCGACGAACCCAGGCAAGTGGCTGTGCCGAGCGGGGTGCGTGACCTGCTCAGCGGCGAAATCTCAGGAGATTTGTGGCCGCTGGAGCGGTATGGGGTGGCGGTGCTCAAGCTGGCTTAGCTGAGCGGGGCCTATTTTGGAGATGATTTGTTCGCGAGCGCACACACATCCGCTTATGTTATTTGAGATTTTACAGAGCGGGGGATTTTGCGGATATAATCGTATTTGAATATCTACTGGATCATGTATGGTTCAATTGCTACAAGAATTATTATCATGCGATAAAAAAGGAAAAGAAAATGAAAATGAAACTCTCAGCCCCTAAAGTAATTACCTGGTGAATTGCCGTGGTAATTGGTGTGATCGGTATCCTCGGAAACCTGACCACCATACAATTTGTAAGCGCCAATGCTTTTTGGTTTGTAGCAATCGGTTTCATTCTTCTTGCAGTTGCTACTTTTGTAAGGGATCTTTAAACATCAAAATTTTCTAGCCAACCGACATCTTTAAAAAATGTATCTGCTCAGTCTGTGCAGCGTAACAACCTCCAAACCTCCTTCTCCCCGCCCGCTGCTTCGGCCACCCGTAGGGGTGTGGGGCGGGGCCGGGGGTGGGGTGAGCAGTTACAAAAAATTAGAATAGTTGATCGGCATGGATTGACCGGTTATAGTGGTTCTCGCGACAGAAAACCCCAACCGGAGAAGACCAATGCCGATCAACACGCTCTATCATGCCTGGATTCAGCAAATTCAGGAACTGCGACCGAACCAACAGAGTGCCCAGATTCGCGGCTTTGTTTGGCTGATGTCGGGATATACCAAAGCCGAACGGTCAGTTTGAGCCGGATCGCGGACAAAATCCCTGGAACGGCGAAAACTGGTCAGTGCAAGCCGCCGGATGAGCCGTTTGTTGCCAACCCGGCGACCGCAGTGCGGGACTGATAGAACCGATTGCCCGGCAATGGCTGAACAACAGCCAGGCGCAGGTCGGACAGCAAATTAGGGTGATGGTGGATGGCAGCAAAGCCGGTTGGGTCTATCTGTTGCTGATCATCTCGCTGGCCAACCGGTGTCGCGCCATTGCGATCGCCTGAAAGTGGATGCCGTATGTGTGTGTACATAGTACCGGAGTGACCCAAGTGACCTGGTTGACTTATGTTGACAGCTTGTTGCCGTCCGGTATTGCAGTGCTGTTGGTCAGAGACAGCGAATTCGGAGGCGCAGGGTCACCAACTTACCCGATCGTAGATGACGATCCAGGCCTAAGGTCGCATAATGTGGATTGAAGAGATGGTCGGGAACCTGGAACGGTATGGTTGATGCTGCGCCATCCGGATCGCCTGGCGTGCCCGACCCTGGCGGTGGTCTTGCTGTATGGCTGGTCGGTTTCCACCGGCGCCCGCACTATCCACGAGGGGGCGCCACCTGGTCGCCGTAAGGTTCGGCGTAGTCAGTCCATTTTCCAGATTGGCTTGCGTTTCATTGACCGTCAATTGATTGATACCCTTCTCATTCATCGCTCACTATGTACCTATCTATGATTTCTCAAACTGCCAGGTGGCTATAATAAAAATATGAAACAAGTCCTGCAATCGATGCGTGATGGCAAAACTGTGGTGAGTGAGGTGCCGGCGCCCACAGCCCGGCCCGGTATGGCGTTGGTGCGCACGGTGGCCTCGCTGGTTTCAGCGGGAACCGAGCGGATGGTGGTTGAATTTGGCGAGAAGAGCCTGGTGGGCAAGGCGCGCTCCCGGCCAGACCTGGTGCGCCAGGTGATCGACAAGGCGCGCCGGGAGGGGATCGTCTCCACATTGGAAGCCGCCTTCAACCGGCTGGATCAACCCATGGCTTTAGGCTATTCATCCGCCGGGACGATTGTGGCGGTGGGGGCCGGGCTGGAGGGCTTTCAACCGGGAGACCGGGTGGCCTGTGCCGGGGGCGGCTTTGCGGTGCACGCCGAGTATGCGGTGATCCCTAAAAATTTGCTGGTGGCGCTGCCAGAGCAGGTCGATTTTGAATCGGCGGCTTTTACCACTTTGGGTGCGATTGCCATGCACGGTTTCCGGCTGAGCCAGGCGCAATTGGGAGAGCGGGTGGCGGTGATCGGATTGGGGCTGTTGGGCCTGCTGAGCGTGGGAATTGCCCGGGCGGCCGGGTGTGAAGTGTTTGGGGTGGACCTGGCCCCGGAGCGGGTGGCACTGGCGGAAAAAATGGGGGTCAAGGCGGTGGTACGGCTGGATGCAGAGGCGGCGGGCAGGGTGATCAGCCGGGGGCGCGGGTTCGATGCCGTGCTGATTTGCGCGGATACGCGCTCGGAAGACCCCATAACGCTGGCTGCCGCGCTAGCCCGCGATAAGGCCTACGTCATATCGGTGGGTGCGGTGGGGCTGAACCTGCCGCGCACGGCCTATTTCAACAAAGAGCTGCATTTTATGGTGTCGCGCTCGTATGGGCCGGGGCGCTATGATGCCAATTACGAGGAACGCGGGCAGGATTACCCGGCAGGTTACGTGCGCTGGACCGAAGGGCGCAACCTGGAGAGCTTTGTGGGGCTGCTGGCGGATGGCAAAATCGATGTGCGCCCGCTGATCAGCCATCGTTTTGAAATTGGACATGCCGCAGAGGCCTATGACCTGATCACTGGCAAGGTCAAACAGCCATTTTTGGGGGTGGTGCTAACCTACCCGCAAGGCGAGACGGGCGCGCCGGAACGGCGGGTGGCCAACCCGCGGGCGAACGGCCTCGCCCGAACCGAAAAGCTGGGGTTGGGCGTGTTGGGCGCGGGCAATTACGCGCAGGCCATGTTCCTGCCGACGGTGAAAAAAGTGGGCGGGATACGCAAATGTGGCATCGCCTCGGCTGCCGGGCTGACCGCGCGGCACGCTTCGCAAAAATATGGCTTTGGGTATGCCTGTACGGTCGACCAGGAAATTTTGACCGACCCGGACGTGAATGTGGTGGCGGTGCTGACGCGCCACAACCAGCACGCACGCCAGGTGTTGGAAGCGCTGCGCCAGGGTAAGCACGTTTTTTGTGAGAAACCGCTGGCGCTTAATGAGACCGAGCTGGAAGAAATTCTGGCTGTGCTGGCGCAGCCCGAAGCGCCGATGCTGACGGTAGGCTTCAACCGCCGATTTGCGCCCTACGCGCTGCGCCTGAAGGAGTTTTTGAGGGGTGCGGGCGAGCCGATGGCGGTGCATTACCGGGTGAATGCCGGGTTTATCCCTGCCAACCACTGGGTGCACGATCTGGCGGTGGGCGGTGGGCGGGTAATTGGGGAAGGCTGCCATTTTGTCGATTTTCTGAGTTACCTGGTGGGCGCGCCGCCGGTGACGGTGGCGGCGCAGGCGCTGCCCGACTGCGGGCGGTACCGCCAGGATAATGTGGTGCTGACGCTCAGCTTCGCAGACGGGTCGTTGGGAACGATCAGCTACCTGGCGAACGGCGATAAGTCGGTGCCAAAGGAGCGGGTGGAGGTGTACTGCGGCGGGCGGGTGGGGGTATTGGATGATTACCGCGCGCTGGAACTGGTAAAAGAAGGGCAGCGGCAAACGATTACCAGCCCATTGTCCCAGGATAAGGGGCACCGGGGCGTGTGGCAGGCCTTTTTGGACGCGATCCGGGCGGGCGGTGAGCCGCCGATTGCTTACTCTGATATCGCGGGGGTGCACCGGACGGTTTTCGCGGCGGCGCAGGCGCTGGCAGAAGGGTTGCGCGCGGTGAGCGAATTGGTGTGAGAAAGACCGGGCAGGTGGAGCAATTTGGAGGACGGACATGGCTCGAACCGACTATGTAACGACCACGCGCGCGCTCGATCGCGGCCATCCCATGCTGCGGTTATATGAAAAAGCCAAGCGACTGGGGATCTGGAATCCCTCGGATATCGACCTGAGCCAGGACCGGCGCGATTGGGAGACGCTGGCGGAGCCCGAAAAAGACCTGATCTGGCGCCTGTGCGCGCTGTTTCAGGCGGGTGAAGAGGCGGTGACACTGGATATTCTGCCGCTGATCCAGGTGATCGCCGCCGAGGGCCGCCTGGAAGAAGAAATGTTCCTGACTACATTCTTGTATGAAGAAGCCAAACATACCGATTTTTTCATGCGATTTCTGGATGAAGCGGTGGGGGCGCCGCGAGACCTGGCGCGCTATCACAGCGATAGCTACCGGGCCCTGTTTTACCACGCGCTGCCTGAAACCATGCAGGCCCTGTCTGCGGACGCTTCAGCGGCAGCCCAGGCGCGGGCGGCGACCACCTACAATATGGTGGTGGAAGGGGTGCTGGCAGAAACCGGATATCACGCTTTTTTGAGCGCGCTGGAGCGCAACCATTTGATGCCGGGTTTTTGCAGGGGGATCGCGCTGCTGAAGCGGGATGAATCGCGGCATATTGCTTACGGCATTTATCTGCTGTCGCGCCTGCTGGCGGCGCAACCGGAGCTGTGGACGGTGATTGAAGTGCGCATGAACGAATTGTTACCCTATGCCATGGGGGTAATTGGGGACGCTTTTTCGGCCTACGACCCGGTGCCGTTTGGGCTGACCTACTCCGATTTTGTCGAATATGCTTCAGACCAGTTTCAAAAACGCATGGACCGCCTGGAAAAAGCGCGCACGGTTTCACTGGCCGAGGTGGACCACCTGACGCGGCAAAGTGTGGAGGCCGATGACTACTAAGTTGGCGGCGGCGGTGATCGCGCTGAAGGCACTGCGCCAGTTGGGCCCCGCCCGGCTGGCCGAAAATGCGCTTTACCGCGGCGGGCTGCGGTTCAATTTGTGGCGGGTGCCGGAGCCGGTTTGGGACCCCACGCTGCAACTGAACCTGGCAGCGGCGCCGGGACTACCGGCCGGGACGGTGGCTGGCGATCTGTTGGGATTGCTGGACGAGGTGCGCGAGATCGGCGCCGGGCAGGTGCGCCTGTTTGGAGGCAGGCCGCAGCCGCTGCGGCTGGCCCCGCCCGGCGGGCTGCGGCCGTGGCAAGATTATGAGCGCGGGCGGGCAGACCAGAGCAGCGAAGATATCAAATTTACCTGGGAACCGGCCCGATTTGGATGGGCAGTGAGCCTGGCGCGGGTTTACCGGGCCACCCGGGATGAGGCTTTGGTGGAATGTTTTTGGGAGAACCTGGGGACCTTTGAGCAGGCCAACCCACCCTACCGCGGCGAAAACTGGATCTCTGGTCAGGAGGCAGCCCTGCGCATCGTCACCTGGGCTTTCGCGGCGCGCGCCTTTTGGGATTCACCCAGCAGCACCGCGGCGCGCAAAGCGCTGCTGGCACAGATGATCGCGGCGCACGCCAGGCGCATTCCGCCGACGTTGATTTATGCGCGCTCGCAGGATAATAACCACCTGCTTTCAGAAGCGGCGGGACTGTTTAGCGCGGGGTGGCTGCTGCCGCGGCACCCCGCGGCAGCCAGTTGGCGGCGGGAGGGCTGGAGCTGGTTTAACCGCGGCGTGCAGCGCCAGGTGGCCGTGGATGGCACGTATATTCAACAGTCGCTCAATTATCACCGACTGCTGCTGCAACTGGCGCTGTGGGTAGATGGACTGGCACGCCAGAATGGGGAACCCTGGCCGGTGGCCTCTCGCCAGCGCCTGGCCGCGGCGGCGCACTGGCTGCGGGTGCGGCTGGACCCGGTTTCGGGCGGCGCACCTAATCTGGGCCACAACGACGGCACTCATCTGTTCCCTTTTGGCGCAACCGGCGATTTTCGCCCCACGGCGCAGGCCGCCAGTGCCGCCTTTGAAGACCAACCTGCCCTGCCGCCCGGGGCATGGGACGAATTGGGCGGCTGGTTGGGGCTGAGTGGCAGCGCGACTACTGGCGAATTGCCGGATGCGGGTGGAGACGCGCCGCCCATGTACGCGGATTCGGGTGGGGTGGTGCTGCGCGCGGCTGAGAGTTGGGCCGCGCTGCGCGCGGCGCACTACAACCACCGGCCGGGGCAAGCGGACCAACTGCACGTTGATTTGTGGTGGCGCGGGCAAAATATTGCCCTGGACGCGGGCACCTATCGTTACAACGCGCCGGCCCCGTGGAATAACGGGTTGGCAGGTGGGTTGGTGCATAACACGGTCAGCATTGAAGGCGCGGAAGCGATGACTCGCGCCGGTCGTTTTTTATGGTTGGATTGGGACCAGGCGGCGGTGACCCAACTGGAACCAGGGGCCGCGGCGGCGGAACGCACAGGATATACCCGATTGGGGGTGCTGCACCGGCGTTCATTGGAAATGCGCGCCCCCAATGGGTGGCGGATTGAGGACGAACTGCTGGCAGTGGGTGAGCCGCGCCTGCACACGTTTTGGCTGCACTGGCTGCTGCCAGATTGGCCCTGGCAATTGGATGGCCTGACGCTGCGGTTGGAGGGGCCTGGCGGCGGAATGCGGGTAAGTGTGGTTGGGCAGGGGGCTGCGCCGGGACAGGCCGAAACGCAACTGATTCGCGCCGGGGAGCGCATTGCCGGCGAGGGCGATGTGCCCGCGGTGTTGGGCTGGTTTTCTCCGAGCTACGCCAATAAGGTCCCGGCGCTTTCCTGGAGGATAGGGGTAAGGAGTAAACCGCCGGTGCGCTTCACAACCTGGTTTGCATGGGGGTGAAGGCGAATGCGGGTTATGCCAGAAAACAGCTGCGCCGTTTTTCGTGCTTGCTCTTCCCTTGACAGTCGCTCCAGATGCAGGTAAAATCTTGCTACCTTCAGAACGGGCCTGTAGCGCAGTTGGGAGCGCGCCTCAATCGCACTGAGGAGGCCGGGGGTTCGAATCCCCCCAGGTCCACCTTGCAGCTACCCGTGCACCAGGCAGGTTGCTGAAATATACCACCCGAATTTGGGCCCATAGCGCAGCTGGGAGCGCGCCTCAATGGCATTGAGGAGGCCGGGGGTTCGAATCCCCCTGGGTCCACACATCAAACAGGCACCGAGAAATCGGTGCCTGTTTGATTCTAGCGCTCGGGTATGAATTACTGGTGCGGCCCACCGCTGGAAGGCTGGGTGAGATGGCAGACGGTGCATTTATCCAATGTACCGGCATGCCCTTGCAGGTTGATGAATTTGATCGCATCTTCTGGTTGGGTGCTGGTGGCAATGGCATGGGTGCTGTCATGGCAGCCTTCGCAGTAGATGCCGCCGTGTCCTTTTGATTCGCGATAGAGTGCCTTATCCTGGCGGTATTTGGGGTCGGTGTGGCAGGTGTCACAGCGCGGCTCGTTCAACCATGGTTGGGGATTCTGTTTAACGGTGTTCATGCCGCCATGGCAGTCTACACAGCCCATACCGCCACTCGACATGACATCGCGCAGGCACTTGGTTGATGGACCGGGGTGGCAGTTATAACAGCCGTCTGTGCTATCGGGAACCTTTCCCTCATGTTTGGTGTGCATCGCCTTCGACAGATTTGGCACACCCGCGACACCCGGGGCGCCCAAGGCATTCGTGGCGTGGCATTCTGCGCAAAGAATGGGGCGGCGGTTCATCAACGGGCCGGCGTGCCCGGCAGGGTAATTGTTCCCCTCTTTTTTATCGTGCAGAGTCAGGATGTTGGTTTCCACTCTGCCGGTGGTGATTCCAAATGCGCCGTCACCGTGGCAATAGTCGCAGTGCATTTCGGTAGAAACCGGGGCAACCACCTGATTGCTGGCGAGCGTGGTTCCGGTGCTATCTTTGGCCACGATGTTGGCTAACTGGTAAGGAACAGGGGCATTCCAGTCGCTGTCGTTAAATTCTGTCAGGGGAATGCCCATCGCGGTGAAATGATCGACATTGGCATCCATATTTCCGGCCAGCCCTTTACCCGTGAGACCGATATTAGGCGCCAGGGTTACTCCAAAAAGCTGCTGGGCGTAGGTCCAGAAGTTGGACTTTCCGACCGAATAGGTGTTATTGGGAAAGGAATATTCCACACGAATGCCGCTGGTAACGATTTTTGGAGGGTTGCCGCGTTTGATGACCTGAACGAAGAGATTGTTATAGGGTGGCAGAATGGCAACATCCTGGAAACTACGATTGTAGCAGTGCATGCCCAGGTCATTCCAACCCAAAACGATATACCCGGCGCCCACGGATGGAGTGAGGGTGGTGGAGGGCAAAGGGGTATTGGTGCGAGTTGGGGTAGAGGACAGCACGGGTGTAATGGTTCGGGTGCGGGTTGGGGTAAAAGAGAGTGTGGGGGCAGTGGTGCGGGTAGCCGAGGGGGTGTTCGTCCTGCGTTTTTCATTAGCTACCGAACTATCTCCTGCAATCAAAGGGATGTATACCGCGTTGTTGGCGACACCCGGCGCAGATGGTGAACTTTCATTTGGCTGGCTGGCCTGAGCCTGGCCGGCAATTGCCAGAAGCAGGATGACCAGGAGCAGCGTTAACGAAATTACGAAAGTTAATCCGCGGTTTGGATGCATCCATCGCGTATGATCTGTTTTCATATCATTCTCCTCATGAACCGAATATATTTAGGCTAAAAATCACATTTTTTATTACATATTTAATAAATATTGCCTCCTTTCAAGTGGGCTGAGGCAGAAATTTCATGGAAGATTGCAATGGCGCCCTGCCCCAATAACGGGCAGCGTTCAGCGAAGGTTGGTTTCTATCTGCGCTGTCTGGCTGTGGGCAGATAAATTCAGGCAGGGCTGAGTGGATTGTGCCGGGTAGGCAAATGCCAGCACAAAAGCCATCACCATCATCGACAGGGCAATCGACAGACTCCATCGGTAAAAACTGGATGACAAATGAAAGTTATCGATATCCATGATAGAGGTCCCTTCAAATTTCTGCGAATATTTGATAAAAATTCGGATCGCGATGCAATGTTTCACATCTTCTACTAATAAAGTCGTAATACAACGTAAAAAGTAACGGTCTGGCAAATAGCAACAGACGGACGCATAGTACAATAAGCCAGGAGAAAAATGGCATGGGGTTGAGAAATGAATTGTGGGAACGCTGCAAGCGTGAAGGAAGCCCGCTGTTGGAAGAGGAGCGGGCGGTCTTTGTGTGGTTTGGTGAAACGGCGCCGCGATTGATGGGCGATTTTTGTGGTTGGGAAGACGGTAAGGCGCTGGAACTGGAGCCAGTGGAGCAGGATGTGTGGGTGTGCGAACTGGTGTTGCCGGCGGACGCTTATATGGAGTACTGCTTTTTCACAGACGGTAACGAGCGTGTGTTCGATCGCTTCAACCGCCGCAAAACGCCCAATGGCATGGGCAAAACGAACCAATTTTTTTATATGCCACGCGGCAAACCCACCGCATGGATGAGGCATGCGCATGCCAGCCTGCGTGGAACCCTGACACAGGCGGAGCTGGCGGGGAGAGGGTTAGTGGCAGGCGGAAAACGCACCGTGCATTTTTATCAGCCGCCGGTGGATGAGCCGGCAGCGCTGATGGTGGTGTGGGACGGCGGTGACTATTTGCGCCGGGCCAGGCTGGTGACGATCGTGGAAAACATGATCCTCGCCGGTCAGATCCGCCCGCTGGCATTGGCTATGCCCGAAAACGGCGGACAGGCCCGCTTTATGGAATATGTGTGCAGCGAGGCCACCCTGGGCTTTTTGCAGTGGACGGTACTGCCAGAGGCGCGCCAGCGCCTGAACCTGCTGGACCCGGACGAATATCCGGGAGCGTATGGGGTGATGGGGGCCTCGTTGGGCGGGTTGATGGCGTTGAATACCGCTTTGCGCCTGCCACAGCTATTCGGACATGTGCTGGCGCAGTCGGGCGCGTATGAGATTGATGGGTTTGAGTTTATCACCAGCACGCTGGCGGAGCATGCTCCGCGCCAGCCGCTGCGCATCTGGATGGATGTGGGGCAGTTTGAAGGGCTGGTGGAGACGAACCGAAAAATGCACGCGCTGCTTACGGCGCGGGGCTACGCGCCGCATTACCATGAATACCCCGCCGGGCACAATTATCCCGCCTGGCGAGACGACCTGCCCGGTGGTTTAGAAACCCTGTTTGGGTTTTGACCCCTGGAGAAGCTGGGAGGCGGCTGGATGAACTCCATTGGGTGAATGTGGAGGCCTGATTTTACATTGAATTTACATGCCGGATACACAGCCGTGATGCGCTGCCCTTAGAATAAGACTGTAAGTTCAAATTCGACCGGTTGCGACCGGCCCTACACAATAAGGAGACGCAGCAATGAACATTCGTAAATCGATCGGTATGGGTATTCTGACAGTTCTACTGGTTGGGATGATGGCTTTTGTACTGCCCAGTGGCAGTGTGGCGGCGCAAGCACCCACGCCCCCGACTCAAAAAGATCCGCTGGCGCAGGAAGCGCGCATCAATGCCCGCCTGGAAAAGGCTTTTGCGGCCTTGCAGAAAATGGTGGAAAAACAGGCTCAACACCTGGAGCGGGCCGAGGCCTTTGTGGGCAAGGCTGAGGGATGGATCAGCAAGGCCAAGGCTAACGGCAAAGACACCGCCGCATTGGAAGCCGCTGTGACGGCATTCAAGAGCAAGGAAGCCGAGGCCAAGAAGTTGAACGGCACAGCGGCCAATATTGTCAAAACACATGCCGGTTTTGACGCGAACGGCAAAGTGGTCAACCGCGACCAGGCCAGGCAAACCCTGCAGGATGGTAATCAGCCACTGAAAGAAGCGCGCGGTGTGTTCGGCGAAGCCCTCAAGAACCTGCACGAGACCTTCAAAGCCTGGCGCGAAGCGAACCCGCTCAAGCCACAGAAGTAACCGCGATTTACTCGCGGGCAAAGCACCAGATTCAACTCAGGGCGTCCGAATTTTCGGACGCCCTTTTGGTTGGGTGTTGACGGATTGCGCTTCTTCAGGGAGAATGAACGGCATGAACCTGGATCGAACTCTGCTGCAGTGGGCGCGCCTGGCCGGGCGTTGGCTGGTGGCAGCCGCCCTGGCGGGTTTGGGGGGCGGCATGCTGACGATCGCGCAGGCGTGGCTGTTGAGCCAGGTGATTGCGGGGGTATTTTTGGGCGGGCAGGGCCTGGCTGAGGCCGCACCGGCCCTGGCAGGCCTGCTGGGGGTGTTTTTGGGCCGGGCCGGGTTAAGCTGGGCGCAGGAGGCCGCCGGCGCTGCCGCTGCCGCACAGATCAAGAATGAACTGCGTGAAAGACTGATGGCGCAGCTTTTTCGGTTGGGGCCGGCGTATGTGCAGGGCGAGCAGAGTGGTGAACTGACGGCGACCGCGGTGCAGGGGGTTGAGGCATTGGATGCCTATTACAGCCAGTTTTTGCCGCAGTGGGTGCTGGCGGTGGGGGTTCCGTTGAGCATTCTGGGAGTGGTTTTTCCCCGCGATATGCTGAGCGGCGCAGTACTTATGCTCACCGGCCCGTTGATTCCGCTGTTTATGGTGTTGATCGGTAAAAGCGCCCAGGTCGTCACCCGCCGGCAGTTCACGGCACTGGGCCGCATGAGCGCTTTCTTCCTGGATACGCTGCAGGGGCTGGCGACGCTCAAGCAGTTTAACCAGAGCCAGGCACGGGTGGCGCAGATCGCGCAGGTCAGCGAACGTTACCGCGCCCGAACGATGGAAGTGCTGCGCCTGACCTTTCTTTCGGCCCTGGCGCTGGAGCTGGCCGCCACGCTGAGCACGGCGGTGGTGGCGGTTGAAATTGGTCTGAGGCTGCTATATGGGTATATAGAATTTCAACCGGCGTTTTTTGTCTTGCTGCTCGCTCCGGAATTTTATCTGCCGCTGCGCCTGTTGGGACAGCGTTTTCACGCCGGGGCGGCCGGAGCGGCCGCAGGCAGGCGGATTCAGGCGGTGCTGGCACTGGAGCAAGCTGTGGCGGGGGGCCCGCCGGAAGGCGCGGGAGTGGCGCTGCCGGAGCCGCCGCGGGTGATTATGCTGGAAAAAGTAACTTTCCAATACGCCGGACGGTCTGAACCGGCGCTGGACGGGATTGATCTGGAACTGCGCCGGGGCCAATTGACCGCGCTGGTGGGGGCCAGCGGCGCGGGCAAGAGCACCCTGGCTTATCTGCTGCTGGGATTCCTGCAGGCGCAGTCGGGCAGCCTGCGCGTAGATGGGGTGGACTGGCGCGAACTTTCACTCAGCGCATGGCGGCGCCAGGTGGCCTGGGTGCCGCAGCGGCCGTATTTATTTCAGGATACCCTGGCCGCAAATATCCGCCTGGGGCGGCCGGAGGCCAGCCTGGCGGAGGTGCAAAGCGCGGCGCGCCTGGCCGGGCTGGACGAATTTGCCGGCGCACTGCCGCTGGGTTATGACACGCATATTGGCGAGCAGGGCGCCCGCCTGAGCGGCGGGCAGGCGCAGCGCCTGGCTCTGGCGCGCGCTTTTTTGATGGATGCCCCGTTGATCTTATTGGATGAACCGACTGCGCAGTTAGACCCGGAATTGGAAGATCAGTTGGGCGAGACCACGGCGCGCCTGTGCCGCGGGCGCATGGCGGTGGTGATCGCGCACCGGCTGGCTTCACTGCGCCATGCCGATCAGATCGTTGTGTTGGAGCGCGGCCGGATTGTGGCCCAGGGGGCCGCGGCGGCGATGTTGGCCGCGCCGGGCGGAGCGCTGGCGGACCTATTGGGAGATTTCGAATGAACCGGGGGCAGACGCTGCGGCGCCTGGTGGGTTTTCTGCGACCATTGGCCGGCTGGGTGGCGCTTTCGGTGCTGCTGGCAGCGGGGACGGTGGCCAGCAATATTGGGCTAATGGGGACCTCGGCTTATCTGATCGCCACGGCTGCGCTGCACCCGTCGGTGGCGTTACTACAGGTGGCAATCGTAGGGGTACGCTTCTTCGGCATTACGCGCAGCGTGCTGCGCTACCTGGAACGCCTGGCCAGCCATTCGGCCAACTTCCGTCTGTTGGCCGAACTGCGCAGCTGGTTTTATCAGCGCCTGGAACCGCTGGCCCCGGCGGGGCTGGTGGATACCCGGCGCGGTGATCTGCTGGACCGGCTGGTGGCGGATATTGATGGGTTGGAGGATTTTTATGTGCGCGCGGTGGCGCCGCCGTTTACCGCGCTGCTGGTCACTTTGGGCATGGGCCTGTTCCTGGGGATCTCATTTCCGGGATTGGGGCTGGTGCTGGCGGTGGGACTGGTGTTCAGCGGGGTGGGGGTGCCCTGGCTGGCCGGCTTTTTAGGGCGACAGCCGGGCGGTGAACTGGTGGCGGCGCGCGCCGCCCTGGCGGCGGGGCTGGTGGATAGCATTCAGGGGCTGCCAGATGTATTGGCCTTTGGCCGCGGCAGGGATTATCTGGCCGGGCTGCGCGCCAGTGGGCGCGGCGCGGCGCGGGCACAACTGCGTCTGGCGGCGCGCAGCGGTTTGGCGAATGCGTTGAATGGGCTGATCACGCATCTGACGCTGTGGGTGATTTTAGTGGCGGCCATTCCATTGGTGCGGGTGGGCGGGATGGAAGGGGTGACCCTGGCGGTGGTTGCGCTGGTGACCCTGGCCAGTTTTGAGGCCAGCCTGCCGCTGGGGCCGGCTGCCCAGCGCCTGGATGCGGCGCTTAAATCGGGTCAGCGCCTGTTTGAGGCGGCAGATGCTGTGCCGCTGGTGCTGCCGCCGGCACAGCCCGCCCCGCCGCCGGTGAGCGTGGATTTGCAAATTCGCGGGTTGACCTTTCAATATACGCCCGACCTGCCCCCGGCGTTGGTTGATTTTTATCTGGACCTGGCGCCGGGGCGGCGAGTGGGCCTGGTAGGACCCAGCGGGGCGGGAAAATCGACGCTGGTGAACCTGCTGCTGCGTTTTTGGGAATACGAGCGCGGCAGTATTCGCCTGGGCGGGCGCGATCTGCGCGAGTATGCTTTTGAGGATGTGCGCGGCCAGTTGAGTGTGATCGGTCAGACTCCGTACCTGTTCAGCGGCACGCTGCGTTCGAACCTGCTATTGGCGCGCCCCAGCGCCACCCCGGCTGAGCTGCAGCAAGCGCTGGCGCAGGCGCGCCTGGCGGATTGGGTGGCACGGCTGCCGCGTGGGTTGGATACCTGGGTGGGTGAGCGCGGTGTGCAGGTCAGTGGAGGTGAGCGCCAGCGGTTGGCGGTGGCGCGCGGTTGGCTGCGGGCGGCCCCGCTGTGGCTGTTGGATGAGCCAACGGCGCACCTGGACCCGGTAAACCGCCGGGCGGTGGCCGCGATGCTGCTGGAAGCGACGCGTGGGCGCAGTGTGATCTGGATCAGCCATGAATTGAGCGAACTGGCCGAAATGGATGAAATTATCGTGCTTAAAGACGGCAGGCTGATGGAACGCGGCGCGCCGCGCGACCTGGCTGAGCGGGCGGGCTGGTACGCGCGTTGGCGTCAGAACCGCGTATTTTAGGGTTTTAGGGTCGCGGTGGGGGGAACCTTCAGCGGGGGGTGAACGTCTCAAGGATATCACCCAAGGAGTATGCGATGAACCACCGCTTTGTAACGGTTGCTTTGCTGGTCATTTTTGCGCTGGCGGCCCTGGCCGGCCCGGTGCGGGCTGATGGAATTATCATTCCGGATCCGATTTGTAAATTTGTGGACTGCCCTTTGGTGCCGCCGTGTCAACCCGGCCTGCCTTGCCCGCCGCGCCCGCGGCCGTTAAGCCAGCTTTCGATCCGTTATCACCATGTCACGGTCAAGATCGATCATCAGGTGGCTGTGACGCATGTGGACCAGGTGTTTTCCAATCCCAACGCATGGAGCATGGAAGGGACCTATGTGTTCCCGCTGCCGGATGGGGCGGCAGTGAGCCAATTTATCCTGTGGATGGATGGCCAACCGCAAGCGGGCAAGGTGCTGAGCGCCGAAGAAGCGCGCCGATATTATGAAGAAACCGTGCGGCAGCAGCGTGACCCGGCCTTACTGGAATATATCGGGCGCGGAGCGGTACAGGCGCGCATTTTTCCGATTCCGCCCAAAGGCGAACGGCGGATTGAGCTGGAATATAGCCAGGTGCTGACGGCTGAATCTGGCCTGCTGCGTTACAGCTACCCGTTGAACACAGAAAAATTTTCCGCCGCGGTGCTCGAGAATGTGTCGGTGAGTGTAGAAATCCGTGCCGACCAGCCGCTGCGGGCGGTTTATTCACCCAGTCACCCGGTATCGATTGACCGCCGGGATGCGCGCAGTGCAAAGGTGGGTTGGGAAGCCAAAGGGGTGCGCCCGGCCCAGGATTTTGTGTTGTATGCCTCGCTGGGAGAGAGCGACGGCCTGCATTTGCTGACCTACCGCGACCCTAAAGACCCGCAGGACCCGGATGGGTTCTTTATGCTGCTGCTGGCGCCACGTCTCAACGCGCCGGAGCAGGTGGTTGAGAAAGATGTGATTGTGGTGCTTGACCGCTCGGGCAGCATGGAAGGGGAAAAATTTCGCCAGGCTCAGGCAGCGCTGCGTTATATTTTGCAGCACCTCAGCCCCGGCGACCGCTTTGGGCTGGAGACTTTCAGCACCAGCGTGCAGCCGTATGCGCGCGGGCTGCGCCCGGCCAGCGAGGCGGGTGAGGCCGCGAGCTGGGTGGACCGTTTGAGTGCAAGCGGGAGCACGGATATCAACCGCGCGCTGTTGGAAGCGGCGGCGATGGTTGAACCGGAACGCCCCACTTATTTAATCTTTCTGACGGACGGACTGCCCACCACCGGAGAAACCCGGCGGGAAAAGATCCTTGATAACTTTGCTGGCGCGGCGCCTAAAAACGTGCGCCTGTTTGCGTTTGGGGTGGGTTACGATGTGGATACATTTTTGTTGGATACGCTCAGCCAGCAGCAGCACGGCTTGAGCAGCTACGTCAAGCCGGGCGAGAAGCTGGATGAAAGGCTCTCAGCCTTCTACGAACGGATCAGCACCCCGGTGTTGACCGACCTGGCGCTCAATTTTGGCATGATGAGCGTCTACGACCTATATCCCAACCCACTGCCTGATTTATTTTCTGGAAATCAGGTGATTGTGACCGGGCGTTACCGTGCAGGCGGGACAGCGGACCTGACCCTGAAGGGCAGCGCCAACGGCCTGACGCAGTCCTTTGTGTTTGCGGGGCAGGTCTTCACAGAAAACAGTCAGGGCGGCGGCGCCGAACTGGCCAGTTTGCCGCGGCTGTGGGCCACCCGCAAAGTGGGTTTTCTGCTCAACCAGATTCGCCTGAAAGGGGCTGACGCGGAGACGGTGGATCAGATCGTCCGGCTGAGCATCCGTTATGGGATTGTGACGCCCTACACCTCTTACCTGGTGAGTGAAGCGCAGCCGTTGGGCGCGGAAAACCAGCAGCGCGTGGCGCAGGATGCGCTCAGATCGCTGCAAACAGCGCCCCCGGCGGCGGCTTCGGGGCAGGGCGCGGTGCAAAAATCGGCGGAGCAGAGCGCCATGGCGCAGGCTGAGCGCGTCCAGGCGCTTTCGGCGGAGGCGGCGCAGACGATACTGGCGGTAGGGGCGCGCACCTTTGTCAACAGCCAGGGGGTGTGGATCGACACTGCTTATGATTCCAAGAAGATGACGGCGGTGCGGGTGGTATTTCTGTCTGAGGAATACTTTAAACTGGGCCAGAGCCGCCCGGATGCGGCGGCGGCCCTGGCGCTGGGTGCGCGGGTGGTTGTGGTGGTGGGCGGTCAGGCGTATGAAGTGGTGGTCGAACCCGATGCGGCCCAGGCAACACCCGGGGCGCCCGAGTTAAAAACCGCTGTGCCGGGTGGGCTTGCCACGTCTTCGCCCACACCCGCTGCGCGCCTGACGCTGACTCCGACCTTTCCAGAGCCTGGCCGGCGCCTGGTGGAAATGCAGCAGTGGCTGCCAGCAGCGCTGTTGGGTTTGGGTGTACTGATCGCCTTGGCTGTCAGTATGGTGGTCTGGTTCCGCCAGGAAAAATAGCCGGGGCCCGGTTCAGCGCGAGCGCGGGGTTACCAGCCATTCGGGGGCGATGGCGGTGGGAGTGGGCAGCGGATTCGAGAAGCCGCGCCCGTCGCGGTAGACGAAAAAGGTGGTAGTGCCCGGCCGGATGGTGGTGTTAAATTTTTTGAGTTCATCCTTGTACTCAAAGGTGACCTCATAATCTCCGGCGGGCAAGTCGCTGAGCACCAGGTTTTCACGATAATAATCGTCAAAATGAATGTTGGATGGCCCATACGTGTGCACTTCCCAGACCTGGTTGGTGGCGAGCGAGCGGACGTAGACTGGCAGCTTAAAAAGAGGGGTGGTATCTTCGCGCATCAGGCGCGCCACCAGCACGCCCCAGCCCTGGGGCGGAGAAAGCCACAATTCTGGGTTGCGCGTGGCGGCATAATCGCCGAACTGCAAGCGCACTTCAAAATGCAGGTGGGGGCCGGTGCTGTTGCCGGTGGTGCCCACCAACCCCAACGGCTGCCCGGCACTCACGCGCTGGCCCAGGGTGACATCAATACGATCCATGTGGCCATACACGGTGCTGACGCGATGACCGTTGTAGCCAAAATCGTGCGCCACCACCACAGCCAGGCCGTAAGGGTCGTTGATATCGGCATTGTAGTTGAGCAGGCCGTAGCCGGCCCAGGTGATGGTGCCAGGACCGGCGGCAATGATGGAGGCGTAGCGGCCGACGGCGATATCGATACCCGAATGGGGCAGTTCTTTGCCTTCGGCCAATCCGCCGTAGCGGTAATCCCACTCGGGCCAATTGACCTCATCGGCGGCAATGGGGCGGGTGAGGTAATAGTGGTCAAATGCTCCGATTGCCCAGGGCACTTCATAGGGCGGCGGGCGCCAGCGTGAGGCCGGATGGGGGGCGGGGGTGGGGAAAGTGAAGCGCAGCGGGGCGGCGCCAGTGCGCTGCGCAACCGGGCTGGGTTGCGGCCCTTGCAGCACCGCGGTGGCGGCAGCCGGTGGTGCCTGCGGAGCGAGACTGGGCGTGAGCGCCAGAAGTGCTGAACCGGATGCGGTGGGGGTGGCGTTGGGCAGCGGGCCAGCGGCCTGGCAGGCGGTGCACAGCAGCAGCAGGCAGAAACAAGCCCGGGCGAGGAAACGGGTGAAAATGCTCATGGCGTGGGTGGGGGGGTGAGGGTAGGCCGGCGGGTGGCGGTAAGCGTGACGGTGGGGGTGATGGAAGGTGTGATAAGGCGCTGGTAATACAGAGTGGGAGTGGGCGTAAGCGTGGAGGTGAGCGTGACCCACAGGGTGGGGGTGGCGACTGCCTCCAATGGATATAACTGGCTGATGGCCGCGGACCAGGTGAGGCCTTCGCGATAGACGAAGGTGCCAAACAGGGTGGCGGGGTAATAGGTGCGCCAGTTGATTTGCGCGGGCAGGCGTTCCCAACCGTAACGCGCGGCCAGTTCTGTGAAATCAAGCCAATAGCCCAGCGGAATTGGGGCGTAATCCCCGCCCAGATCGTAGGTGCGCGGGTCGCCGCGGTAGCGGGCGTTCAGTTCCCAGGGGCGCTGTGTCAGCGGGCGGCCCTGCGAGGCATCCTGGTAGAGACAGCGGATGTAGACGCGCCAGTAGGTCTGCGCGCCGATATCTTCGCGCACCAGCGCCAGCCAGCCCGCGCTGAGCGGCACCGGATTGACGCCAAAGGCGCGGCCGGTATAGAGCCAGTTTTCCTGCTGGCCGGGCAGGGATGGGGTGGTGAGGGGCAGGTAGGCTTGCTCGAGCTGGCTGAGAAAATCCCAGCCGATCTCGCGGGACAGGTGCTGGCGCAACGTCTGAAACGATTCGTCCGCCGCGTCGTGCAGGTAGGGATAGGGGGCGGCAATGTCTTTGAGTGGGAGAACCGCAAAACGGTTCTTCTGGAGGCCGGATTGGACGGTAAGCGCCGGTTTATATAGCACCGCGGCTGATTTTTGAGCATTGACAGGCACCGGAAAGGCCGCGATCAGGTCGGGCAGCGGGCCGGCGCGCCAATCGACGCCCTGTAATTGGCCGGGCAGGGGGCCGGGGGGGTAAATCAACCCGCCATCGGCGAGACGGTAAACTGCCAGTGCCATCTGATTGGGCGAGGAAAGCTGCGCCAGGAGCGCATCGCCGCTGGGGCTCCATACGGGGGTGTCGCCAACCGCCAACTCGATCGGCATATTTTCGGGGGTGAGTCCGTCCCAAATCAGCAGCATGCTGGTGCCGGGCCGGTCGGTGGCCCAGGCCAGTTGGTCGCCCGAAGGTGACCAGCGCGGGGCGCGGTCTCGCCCGCTGCCATTGTGCGAGATGTTGATGAAGCGGTCATCGATGCGGTCGAGTCGCGCCAGCCAGATCTCCTCCTGCCCGGAACGGGTGGAGACAAAGGCAATTTCGCGGCCTTTGGGAGACCAGGCCGGTGAATTATTCTGGTCGGGTCCGCTGCTGAGCTGCACCGGGGGCTGGGTGGCATTGGCCAGGCTGCGGATAAAAATTTGCGTGCCTTTGTCGGTATAGCTCTCATAGGCCAAAAATTGCCCATCGGGCGACCAGGTGGGTGCCCCGTCGTACTCCGGGGTATCTGTCAGGCGGGTCTGGCGGCCGGTGGTCAGATCCAGCAGGAAAAGATCCCAATAGCCGTTCTGCCGTGAAGCGAAGGCCAACTGGCGCCCATCCGGGCTGACGGCGGGCTGGATATCATCCCAGGGAGAAGCAGTCAGGCGGGTGAGCGGCAAGAATTGCGGGTGGTAAGCAAACAGGTGGCTGTGCAGGCCGTCGCTCATGGCAAAAATGAGCGCGCCCTGGCGGCGCAGCCCTTCCATGGCGGCGGCGGGGGGCAGGGTGGCCGTGGGTGGCACGGGAACCGGGGTAGCCGGTACGAGTGCGGTGCTAAGTTGCGCGGGAACGGCGGCGCTGGGCGATGCATTGGCCAGCGCGGTGGCCTGCGGCAGCAGCGCCGGAGTGGGCAGGGCGAAGGGCAGATCGAAAGGCAGTGCCCGGCTGATCACGGCTCCTAAACCCACGGCGAGCAGCAAAAGCAGGATTCCGAGAATGATCTGAAGGGGAAGAGGAATGGCAGGTTTCATCACGGAACTCCGGTCAGGGCTGTTGGGCCAGAATCTTAAGCGGATCAACCAGTTGGAACCAACCGCTGACGCGCCATAGGCAGTAATTGTTACGCTCCGCGGCAGTGGTGTGCAGATCGTAATGGCCAAAACTGGCCAGAGTGGTCGCGGCAGGGCCGAGGCGCGTTTCAAAATGCAGGTGCGGATTGACCGAGGCGCCGGTGGTGCCCACCTCGCCGAGCGGCTGAGCGCAGGTCACGGCATCGCCGACGTGCAGCGGCGAAGGCTGGTTGAGGTGGGCGTACAGGATATACATCGAGCGTTTGGAAAGATCCCAAGGCGGCAGTTGCAGGGGGAAGGGACAGGTGAGGCGCGCATCGGGAATGACAGCGGGGGCCGGGGTGGGCAGGTTTAGTGTAGACTGCCAGCGCTGTGGCAGGGTTTCGAGCGGCACTTCAATGATCACAGTGTTGCCGTAGGGCTTGCGATCGGGGATGACCGCCGCCACGCGGCCGGCCATGGCCGCAAGCACGGGCAGCCCGAGAATGGATTTACGCGAGCCATGCGTATAGAAAGCAAAATCGACGCCGGGATGCCCATCATCGCGCCCGGGGGAAGGCAATTGATACGGGTTGCCTGCCACCAGTCCGGGCAGTTCTGGCAGGGTGACCTCTGCCAGGGGTGAGCACAAGCGCGGGCCGGGAGTGGGGCTGGGTGGTAATGCGGTGGATGTTGCGCTGGGGGTGAGGGTGGGGGCAGCGGTGGGCGGGACGGGCGTGATGGAAGGGGCGACAGCCTGGATCAGGGTGGCGGTGAGGGAGGGCTGAGGGCCAGGGTTGGGTGGCAAGGTGGCCGCGGGCAGTTGGAGCGAGGCAGGCGCACAGGCTGCCAGCACGCACAGGGTCAGAATGACTGGCAGTGAATTCCATAAAACGGTGCGGGCCGGCCAACGGCGCGCGGTTGTAGGCTGTGCACCTGCCAATGGGGTTTATTCCTCCTCGAAACGCATGCTGTATAAGTCGTAATAATGGCCGTGCATAGCCAGCAGTTCTGCGTGGTTGCCCTGCTCGATGATTTTGCCGCCTTCGATCACCACAATGCGGTCGGCGTTGGTGATGGTGGATAGACGGTGGGCAATGACAAACGAAGTGCGATTGCTCAGCAGGCGGGTGAGGGCGGCCTGGATGATGCGTTCGGTCTGGGTGTCGACGGAAGAGGTGGCTTCATCCAGAATGAGCAGGCGCGGGTTGGCCAACAAAGCACGCGCAAAGGAAATGAGCTGGCGCTGCCCGACCGAGAGGATGACGCCGCCTTCCTCGACCGGGGTTTCGTAACCGAGGCGCAGCTTGCGGATAAATTCGTCGGCGCCCACCGCGGCGGCGGCTTCTTCCAGCTCGGCATCACGGGCGTCCAGGCGGCCGAAGCGGATGTTTTCGCGCACGGTGCCCGAGAAGAGGAAGGGATCCTGTAAAACAATGCCCATCTGGCTGCGCAGGCTGTTCTGGGATACGTCGCGCACATCGATGCCATCCACGAGCAGTTGCCCGCCGGTGACATCGTGAAAGCGGCCCAAGAGCTTGATCAGGGTGGTTTTACCGGCGCCGGTTTTGCCCACAAAGGCCACGGTTTCGCCGGGGAGTACATGCAGGTTAATGCCGGTTAGCACCGGAGTGGGCTCGTCGCTGTAGTGAAAATCCACATTGCGAAATTCCACATCGCCCCGGATGACGGGCAGCCGGGCGGCGTCTGGCCGGTCCTGCACTTCGATGGGGGTGGCGATCAGCGCCATGATGCGTTCGCCCGAGGCCATGGTGGATTGGAAGGCATCGTAGCGGTTGCTCAGATCGCGGATGGGCTCGAAAAAGCGGCTGATATAAAGCACAAAGGCCACCAGTACCCCCGCGCTGATCTGCTGCCCCAACACGGCGGTTCCGCCCAGCCAGATGGCCAGGGCCAGGGCTACGGTGCCCAAAAAGTCAATGGTGGGGAAGAAGCGCGCTGCGTAGCGCACGGCCTTGAGGTTGACATCCAGGTTGTTTTTGTTGACGGTGTTGCGAAAGGTGTTGTAATTATATTCTTCGCGAGAGAAGGATTGCACCACGCGCACGGCGTTAATATTTTCAGCGAGCACCGAGTTGACCCATGAAATGGCGGCACGGGTCACGCGGTAATTTTCACGGGCGGTTTTGCGGAAAATGACGGTCACCCACACCATCACCGGCAGCACGGAAAAGGTGAGTAGCGACAGCTTGAAATCCATGGCCAGCATGGAAATGACGATGAAGATAATTGTAAAAAAATCGCGGGCAATGGCCAGCATGGCCCAGGTAATGAAATCGCGCAGCACAGAGACGTCGTTGATGACGCGCACGATGAGGCGCCCGACGCTGTAGCGGTTGAAGAAACTGAGCGAAAGTTCCTGCAAATGCGCGAACATGCGCGCGCGCAGGTCAAAGATAATCGACTGGCCGACCCAGGCCATGATCAACACCCGGTAATAAACCGTCACCCACTGCAGCACAGCCGTCAGCAGGAAAAGCAGGACCATATCGCGCAGTACCCAGGGGTTGCCCTGGGCGATGCCAGAATCGAGGCTGACTTTGATCAGGTACGGTCCGGCGGCGGCGGCGGCTGAAGTGACCGCCATGAGCAGCAGCGAGCCGATCAGCGCCAGCTTGTAGGGAGAAAGGAAACCCAAAATCTGGCGGGTGACGAGCGGGTCGAACCCTTTTTGGGGCAGGTCTTCGGTTGGGATGGGGGGAGCAACAGTCATGGGAGTGGCAGCCTTAATGGTTAATCAAGCCGGAGGGATTGCGGCCCGGAATGGATGGGGTTTCTGTGTGCCGGGCTGTTTCATCCAGCTCCTGCATGGTTAAAAGGAATTCTTCCTGGTCTCGCAACTGCAGATCGTAGATCTGGCGGTAGAGCCCATCCTGGGTGAGCAGTTCGGCGTGTTTGCCGCGCTGCACGATGCAGCCGTGATCCAAAACCAGGATGATGTCGGCGCGGCGCACGGTGGAGAGGCGCTGCGCGATGACAAAGGTAGTGCGGCCTTCCATTAAAGTATCGAGGGCCTGCTGGATGAGGTGCTCGGTCTGGGTATCGACGGAGGAAGTTGAATCATCCAGAATAAGGATGCGCGGGTCCATCAAGAGGGCGCGGGCAATTGCCACGCGCTGGCGCTGCCCGCCGGAAAGGGTGACGCCACGTTCGCCGACCACGGTATCGAAGCCTTTGGGCATTTGTTGGATGAAATCGTAGGCCTGCGCGGCGCGCGCGGCGGCGATGACTTCAGCCTCGGTGGCGTCGGGGCGGCCGTAGGCCAGGTTTTCACGGATGGAGGCCGAGAACAGCAGCGAGGTTTGCAGGACGATGCCGATCTTGCGGCGCAGCGAGGTCAGTTCGATCTGTCGAATATCCACCCCGTCCACGCGCAGGGCACCCTGCGAGATATCGTAAAAGCGCGGAATGAGGTTGATCAGGGAGGTCTTGCCAGAACCGGTGGGGCCGATGAGCGCGATGATCTGGTTGGGCTGCACCTTGAGGTTGATATCCTGCAAGGCGAGGTTTTTCTCGCCAAAAAAGCGGAAGGAAACGTGCTCGAATTCCACCTCGCCGCGCACCTCCGTCAGGCGCACGGCATCTGGGGCGGATTGAATTTCGGAGGGCATTTCAAGCACTTCAAAGGTGCGCTGCAGCCCGGCAAAGGCTTCGCCGCCGGCATTCACCAGCCAGCCAAGCTGCTGGGCGGGCATGGCGAGCAGCAGCATATAACTGTTGAAAGCCACCAACTCACCCAGGGTGAGCGTGCCTTCCATGACCATCTGACCGCCGAACCAGAGAATGAGAATGGTGCCGATGGTGACCAGCAGCGAGGTGGTGGGCATAATTTTAGCCCATTCGCGCAGTACGTTGATTTGGGCGTCGAACAAAACGCGGTTTGAAGTCGCAAAGCGCTCTTTCTCATGCTCTTCGCGGGTGAAAGCGCGCACCACCTGCACCCCGGTGACGTTTTCCTGCAGGCTGGAAGAAAGGTTGCCGAGCAGGTTGTCTACCCGTAAGAATAATTTGCCGATGCGCTTGCCAAAACCACTGGTAACCATCACCAGGGGGATCATGGGCAGCAGCGCGATCAAAGCCAGAGTGACATGACTGGAAAAGAGGATGACCAGAATGGCCACCAGCAGCAGCGTGACGCGGATGAGTTCGATAATGCCGTTGCCGGTGAAGCCCTGGATGGAACGCACATCTTCAATCGTGCGGCTGATGAGCTGGCCGGATTGGGTGTGGTCGTGATAGCTGAAGGAGAGGCGCTGGATGTGGTCGTAGAGTTGGTTGCGCAGATCGTAGGCGATGCGGTTAGCGGTGGTTTCGGTGAGATATTTATCAAAATAGGTGATCACGGCCTTTAAAATACCCAGGGCCAGGATGGCCAGGGCGGCAAACACCATGTAATTGGACTGCTCGCCTTTCAGGCCGATATCGATGACCTGCTTGATGATGGACGGAAAAACCAGATCGATGGCCGTGAGCACCAGCAGCAAAAAAGCGGTGATGATGACCTGAGTGCGGTAAGGATGAAGAAGTATACCAAAGCGGCGAATAGTGTTCAATGGGTCAGATTTCCTCCCCGGCAGCCGGGTCAACTTCAAACGAGATGGAGCGTTGGTCCACCACGCCGATTTCGGAGTAAAGGATCTCAACGGAGAGATGGTACGGAACGCCAGCCACTGCCGGGCGCAGATGCAGGGTGAACACCATGCGGTTTTCGGCCGTTTCAATGATGCTGGTGCTGGTGAGGGGGTGGCCGTGGGCATCGCTCAGCACGGCTTCCAGACTTGGGTTTTGCTGAAAGGGGGTGAGGGTGATGTGGACGCGCACGCGGCGGCCATCGGGCCAGGGCTCGACGCGCAGTTCGGTAAAGCGGACTTCGGATGGGGGCAGCGCCTCGGTGGGGGCTGAACCATGTTTATGAAGAGCAGGCATGGGGTTATTATAGTCCGGAAATCTCCCCATTTTTGGGAAATTTCCGGACTTAACAGATTTGTACGAGATGCGCAGCCCGCGCGCGGCGCAAAGCTAGGGCACGATCTGGCGGCACTCCATATAGAAGCGCTTTTCTATGGCTTCGCCCATTGAAAAGGTCTTGCGGGGCAGGGCGCCGTCGAGGATGACGGTTTTGAATAGATCGCTTTTGGGCATGGTGGGCAGGTAGAGGCCCAGGTGGCCCGGCTGGGCACCGAGCGCCGCCAGCACGTCTGTGCCGTGTACGTAATCGATTTTGGCAAAACCGCCGGCTTTGCCCCATTCATCGAGGAAGGGCTGCAGCGTGCCGGCGGGCAGGTTGGAACTGGGCTGGGCGACAGAGGCCACGCCAAACCCGGCAGGCGAAATGACGCCGAAAGATTGGCGCCCGGCGGCGGGCTGGTCGACGGCGGCGGCCATGGCAGCGCTGCCGGCGCTGGGGAAAAAGGTAAAGCTATCGCCCCAGCAGGCGCGCATGGCGGCCAGGAAGTCGGGCTGAACGCCGAAGAGCACGCGGTGGATCGGCTCAAACACCAGGCCGGCATCGTGCACGTTTTCAATTTCGACCAGGGCATAGCGCGCGGGGTGGTGGGGGCCGACGCGGGTTTTCATTTCTTCCCAGATGGCTTTGGCAGTGGCGAAGGAGTGGTTGCCGTCGCCCATAGCGAAGAGCAGCGGGCGTTTTTGGGGGTCCACGGCGTAGCGGCTCTGGAAGGCAGCCGGGGCGGCCAGGTTTTCCAGGGCGCGCACCACCTGGGTTTCCAGGGCGGGATCGGTGCTGAAATAGCCGGTGAGGTGACCGCTGCCGAGCATCAGATCGGTATCGTAAAGCTTTTGAAGGGTGTCTTTACGGGCGAGGAGCGGCTCGATGACGGTGCGCTGAGGGTCGTCGATCAGCACCAGAATGTGGGGCACTTCCAGCGGGGCGCCCTGGCGGATTTTGATGCGCGGGGGCAGGCGGTCCAAAATGGTGCCTTCGGTGGCGCGAATAGGGGTTTGCGAACCCTGGTTGTAATCATACTGCTCCAGATCCAGCGCCAGCATCAGGCCATGGCGGGTGCGCCCGGCCACACTGCGCTCGACCAGCAGCAGACCTTCATAGGCTTCGAACAGGTTCTGCTCGCGGTAGGCGGCCATGGTTTGTTGGATGGATTGGATGCGGGCGGGTTCTTCGACGCTACCAAGAAAAATTTCGGGCAGGGTGAGGTGAAAGGTGGAGGGGGCGGCGCCCACCAGCGTGGAGACCTGCTGCCAGTATTCGGGCTGGGAGGTGAATTGATCGCAGGCCACCACGGCCCATTGGGACAAATTGACGTCATGGCGCGGGAGCAGGATGCGGGGGATTTGCACGCCGAGGGAAGGGTAATTGCGCATATCAGGACCTCGAAAGGGGGGGGAATTGTGTGACAGCCTCATTGTAACAAAGAAAAGGGCAAAGTTCATATGACCTGTCACGGTCCCAAGTTTAGTTCATTAGCCCGACGACGAAATCACGCCAGCTAATGATGGATTTGGTTTGTGCCGGAAATGCGGTCAATATGATGGCGGCAGTACCGGAGAATCCGGCGCTTTTACCATACGGCCATGCCCTGGACGCAAGTGTTCTGGCAGTTCTTTAGCCAACACCTGTTACGGGCGAAGAGGTCTACCGCCAGGACCGACTGCATGAATCCGCTCAGCCCATCTATGCAGGCAATAAAATATCCCCGCTTTTTACTGCCGAAGGGCAGTAAAAAGCGGGGATATTGAGGTGGAATTGCCAGGATTGAGCCGGGTTACATGCCTGCCATAAAGGCAATGCCTAACGCGCCGGGGCCGGTGTGCACGCCCAGCACCGGGCTGATGTTGCCCAGTACGGTTTCGGCGACGTCTGAAATGCCAAAGCGCTGGCGGGCTTTTTCCATCAGTTCAAGGGCGTCTTCGGTGGTATCGGCGTGCAGGGTGGCAATGCGGATGGGGGGGCGGAAGCTTTCGACGCGCTTGCAGAAGAGGTCGATCATGCGTTCGCGCGCTTTGGTAGAGGTGCGCACGCGTTCGACGGCTTCAATGCGCCCGTTGCGCACTTCGAGGATGGGTTTGAGGTTGAGCACGGTGCCCATAAAGGCCGCCGCGCCGCCGATGCGGCCGCCGCGGTGCAGGTATTCGAGGGTGTTGAGCACAAAATAAATACCGGCATGCGCGCGGTTGCGTTCGACTTCGCTTTTGCATTCTTTTAATGTGGCGCCCTGCGCCGCCAGGCGGGCGGCTTGCAGCACCTGAAAGCCCATGGCCAGGCTGGTGGTTTCCGAGTCGACAATTTCGATGTGCTCGTTGGGCAGCATGTTGCGCGCCTGAATGGAGGAGTCGAGGGTGCCGGATAATTTGGAGGAGATGTGCAGGCTGAGGATGTCATAGCCCTGAGCAATGAGCTTGACGTACAACTCGTGGAAAGCTGCCGGAGAAGGCTGCGAGGTGGATGGCAGCGTTTTATTTTCCTTGAGTTTAACGTAGAACTCATCGGGGGTGATATCCACGTTGTCCAGATAGGTGCGGTCGCCCCAGATCAAATGGAGTGGTATGTAGTAAATCGGCAGATTGCGTGTAATTTCAGGGGATACAAACGCGGTGCTGTCGGTTACGATGGCGACATTGGCCATGCATTCCTCCGGAAGGAATAATTTAGGTAGGATATCAGACATTATAACCCATGAAATGGGGGTTCGATGCGGATCGGTATCCAAAAAATGAGAATTTGGGATCTGACAGTATAATTGAATGCGAGTTTAGCAAAATCGGGCCGCCTGGCTGCGCGGCCTTAACCCCTATGATTTGAGGAGAGGATTGCAATGGAAATTCGGGAGCTTTCCAGACGGGTGGCGCAAGAGACGCTGACGCTCGGGTTCAGATATGCTGAAGGCGCAACGTATGGGGTGGCGAATGCCTGGGAATGGTATGTGTGGGATTGGAATATGGGCGTGGCTTTTTATGGATTATGGAAGGTGCAGGCGGCGTTGCAGGATGCAAGCATGATCGCCGGGATGAAGCAGTGGATTGATGCGCGCACTGAAAACGGCATTCGCTCTCTGAACGTGAATACCTGTGCGCCGATGACCAGTGTGCTACAACTCAACCTGCTGGGCGCGCAAGCCAATTATGAGCGGCTGCTGTCGACGTTTGATGATTATATTTTGCGCCAGGTTCCGCACACCCCATGCGGCGCAATTGCGCACACCACGCTGGCCAGCCAGAATCTGGGCAAAGTTTGGGCGGATACGTTGTTTATGGCCGTGCTGTATCTGGCCAAACGCGGCATGGTGCTGCAGAACCCGCTATACCTGGCAGAAGTGACGCGGCAGATGGAACTACATTTTGACCATCTGGTGGATGAGTCCACCGGATTGCTGTATCATGGGTGGGATGATGACGCCAAGAAGTTTATCGGGGTGCGCTGGGGGCGCGGCAATGCCTGGGTGATTGTGAGCACGATTGAAATTATGGAGGCGATGCAGGATCAATTCCCAGCCGGGCTGAAGAAAAAGCTGCTCGCCATGCTCGACCGCCAACTGGCGGCGTTGGAAAAGCTGCAGGATGCCGGGGGCTGCTGGCATACGGTGTTGGATCACCCGGAGACCTACCTGGAAACCTCGGTCACCGCCGGGATTGCCTACGGGGTGCTGAAGGGAATGCGCCTGGGTCTGGTAGATGCGAAATATGCTGGGATGGCCCGGCGGGCGATGGCGGCTTTTATCCAAAACATTGACGGCGACGGCAGTGTGCTGAAGGGCTCCGGCGGGACGCCGGTGAAGGAAAATGCCGGGGAATATAACGATATTCCATATATCGTTTCTGCATTTACCCAGGGATTGGGTTTGATGGCATTAAGTGAAGCCTTGCGAGAGCAGTCACCCAGTGTGTAGATGAAGGAAAAAAATTGCCCTTGACCTTTCCTGGGATACCGTCTAAAATCTAGCCTTGCACTGCCTCCCGCCGGGAGGTGGTAACCTATTGTTTATTGGAAAACGATCTTGTTTGAAAATCTGACCGACCGATTAAATAAAGTATTCGATGACCTGCGCCGGCACGGCAAATTGACCGAGGCAGATGTCGATATTGCCATGCGTGAAGTGCGCATGGCGCTGCTTGAAGCCGATGTTAATTACGGCGTGGTCAAAGATTTTGTGGCGCGGGTTAAAGAACGCTCGATTGGCGCGGATGTGAGCAAAGCGCTCAACCCGGCCCAGCAGGTGATCAAGATTGTTCATGAAGAACTGATTGCCACCCTGGGCGAACCGGCCCGGCTGAACCTGACCGGTGAGAAACCACGGGTGATTATGCTGGTAGGGCTGCAAGGTTCTGGCAAGACCACTGCTGCCGCCAAGCTAGCGCGGGTTTTACGCGCGCAAGGCGAGCGGGTGGAACTGGTGGCGGCAGACCCTTACCGCCCGGCTGCCGTCAAGCAACTGCAGACGTTGGGTGAAAAAGTGGGTGTGCCGGTATTTCATGAAGCCGGGGTAAAGCCCCCTGAACTGGCCGCGCGCGCTTTTGAGCAGGCCAAGAAGGGCGGCGTGACGGTGCTGATCATCGACACCGCTGGTCGTTCGCAGTTGGATGAAGCGCTGATGGAAGAACTGCGCTCGATCAAGCAGCGCGTGCCGACCAACGATGTGCTGCTGGTGGTGGACTCGATGATCGGGCAGGAAGCGCTGAACGTGGCGGAAGGTTTCCGCGATACCGTGCAGTTGACCGGGTTGATTTTGACCAAGATGGATGGCGACTCGCGCGGTGGGGCGGCGATCTCGATTCGAGCTGTGACCGGGGTGCCGATTAAGTTCCTGGGGGTTGGCGAAGGGATCGATGCGCTCGAAACCTACGACCCCGGGCGGCTTGCCTCACGCATTTTGGGCATGGGCGATATGATCGGGCTGATTGAGCGGGCCCAATCGGCCATGGACCAGAAAACCGCGGCGGTCCAGGCGCAGCGCATGCTTTCCGGGCAGTTTACCCTGGAAGATTTTTCCAATCAACTGCGCCAAATTCGCAAAATGGGGCCGTTAACCGCCCTGCTGGAAATGCTGCCGGGTGGAATGGGGCAGATGGCCAAGCAGATGGATCCCAAAGAGACTGAAGGTCAGTTGAAAATGACCGAGGCGATTATCAATTCGATGACCCCGGGCGAGCGCAAAGATCCGGATATCTTAAATGCCAGCCGCCGCCGCCGCATTGCGCGCGGTTCCGGCACGGATGTTCAGGATGTGAACCGCCTGATCAAGCAGTTCCGCGAAGCACAGAAGATGTTTAAAACTATTCAAAAGACGGGCGGGCGCGGGATGTCGCGCCTGTTTGGCTAAACCGGGGACCTGCCCGGGCGGTATGGCGTGTCCTCCCACGCCCCTCAACTGCCAGCACGGGAAGCCGGAAATAAAAACTAACCAATACATGATGATTTTTTGAAGGAGTACGCAAGCATGGTTCGTATTCGATTACGCCGCACAGGTTTACGCCACCAACCTACCTACCGCCTGATGGTAGCCGATAAAGAAGCTCCCCGCGATGGTCGCTTTCTTGAAATTCTGGGCTCTTACAATCCGCGCATGAACCCGTTCGAGTTCCTTGTGGATGAAGGGCGGATCTATCACTGGTTGAGCGTTGGCGCCCAGCCTTCGGAATCGGTTAACAAGCTCTTTAAGAGCGCGGGCGTGTTGGAACGGTACGACCGCTTTAAGAAAGGTGAACCGTTGGAAGCAATTTTAGCGGAAGCGAAGACCTATTTCGAGAAGCGCGCCGCCAAGTAGTTTGCCTGTTTTGTGGCCGGTCTGTTTCACGCAACCGGCGGGCAGTTCGTGAGAATTGTACGCTGTATGTGGATGGAATGTGGATCGGCTGAATGGCTAAAGGAAAGGAGCCGCCTTGAAAGAGCTTATTGAATATATCGCCCGATCGCTGGTGGATGATCCGACCGCGGTACAGGTGCGGCAAGACAAGGCCAGCGGAAAGCTGCGCCTGGAGCTGTGCGTGTCCAAAGAGGATATGGGCCGGGTGATTGGCAAGGGTGGCCGGGTGGCGAACGCGATGCGCGTTTTGCTGCGTGTGGCTGCCGCCCGTGAGGGAAAATCGATTTCGCTGGATGTAATTGAACCGCGATGAACCGGCGCCGATCGATTCCTAATCGACCGCAACAAGATACAGGCTCGCCCCAGCCGGGCGAGCCTGTATTTGTCGTCGTTGGCAAGCTGCGCCGCCCGCACGGTTTTAAAGGCGAGATGCTGATGGATGTGCTGACGGACTTCCCCCAACGTTTGCGCGAGCGCAAAGTGGTTTATGTGGGAGAAGCGCACGAACCCATCACACTGGAGACGGTGCGCCCGCAAGACCGGGCCCTGCTGGTATCGTTTATCGGTATGCAAGACATCGATGCGGTGGGCCGGCTGCGCAACCAGATGGTGTATGTCAAAGTTTCTGATCTGCCCAAACTGCCGGCGGGTGAGTATTATCATCACCAATTGATCGATCTGAAGGTGATCGATGACCAGGGCCAGGCGTTGGGTGTGCTGACCAGTATTCTGGAGACCGGCGCGAATGATGTGTATGTGGTCACCACCCCGGCGGGTGCTGATCTGCTGCTGCCGGCGATCGAAGGGGTGATCTTGCAGGTTGACCTGGAGCGCCATGAAATTCAGGTGCACCCACCAGAGTGGGAATAGTTAAGGCATAGAGGGGATGGAGCAGAAGGCCTATTGGGTTGGTTTTAACCTGGTGAAGGGCATCGGCGCGGTGCGGATGAAAGGGCTGCTGGATTTCTTCGGAAATCTTGAGATTGCCTGGCACGCGCCGGTCGATGCCCTGCAGTCTGCCGGACTCTCTGGCAAGGTGATTGAAAATTTTCTGCATGTGCGGCGTGGGGTGAACCTGGAGCAGGTTTGGGAAAAAATCCAGATTCAAGGCATCACCGTGCTCACATGGAACGATGCTGCTTACCCCAACCGATTAAAACAAATTGACCAACCGCCGCCGGTGTTGTATGTGCGCGGTGAGATTCTGGATGAAGATGCCTGGGCGGTGGCGATTGTAGGCACGCGGCGGTTAACCGTGTATGGACGGCAGGTGGCCGAGGAATTGGGGACATTTCTGGCGCAGCGCGGCATCACCATGGTGAGCGGGCTGGCACTGGGGGTGGATGCGGTGGCCCACGAGGCCACGCTGCGGGCCGGGGGGCGCACTTTTGGGGTATTGGGATGCGGTGTGGACCGGATTTACCCACCCGAGCACGAGCGCCTGGCCGCAAAGGTTATTGAATGCGGGGCACTCATCAGCGATTACGCGCCGGGTACCCCACCCAACAGTGTTAATTTCCCGCCGCGCAACCGCATTATTTCTGGCATGTCGTTGGCCACGGTGGTGGTGGAGGCCGGTGAAACCAGCGGCGCACTGATTACCGCGACTTTTGCTGCCGAACAGGGGCGCGAGGTACTGGCGGTGCCAGGCAATATTCATGCACCGCAGAGCAAGGGTACCAACCGACTGATTCAACAGGGCGCGCGCCCGCTGCTTAAACCGGAAGATATTCTGGAAGCATTAGAACTGGAACTGGTCAACGAACACCGCCAGGCGCGCACCATTCTGCCCAGCGATGCGCTGGAAGCGTGTATTTTGCAGGTTTTAAGCAGGCAGCCACAGCATGTGGATGAGATTGGGCAACAGTCAGGCTTGTCAATTGACAAAGTTTCGGCTACACTCACGCTCATGGAGCTTAAAGGAATGGTCCGCCAGGTTGGCGGCATGAATTATGTGGCGCTACGCGAATCTCAGGCTGCCTATGGGACGGAAGAAAATGGTTGAGCATGCCTACGCGGTGATTATGGCCGGCGGCGGCGGGACGCGACTGTGGCCGCTTTCACGCAAGTCTCAGCCCAAGCAGTCATTAAGCTTTGGCGGCCCGCGCACCCTGTTTCAGATGGCGGTCGACCGGCTGGAAGGGTTGATCCCGATTGAGCGCATTCTGGTGGTCACGGTGGCTGATCAGGCCGCTTTGCTGCAAACTCAGCAGCCCGGCATCCCGGCAGAGAATTTTCTGATCGAGCCCATGCCGCGCGGTACGGCTTCAGTGGTGGGGCTGGCGGCCGTGGCGCTGCGCTCACGCGACCCGCAGGCGGCGATGGTGGTGCTGGCGGCGGATCATTTTATCGACCATGTGGCTTATTTTCAGAACGTGATCCGGGCCGGGTTGGCGGTGGCGCAGCAGGGTTACCTGGTTACGTTGGGCATCACCCCCACCTTCCCCGCGACCGGTTATGGTTATATTCAGTTCGGTGAGTCGCTGGGAGCCTTTGAAGGGCTGCCGGTTTACCGGGCCTTAAAATTCAAAGAAAAACCCAATCAAGAACTCGCTCAGCATTTTATGGACAGCGGCGACCACGCCTGGAACTCCGGCATGTTCTTGTGGAGCGCGCAGAGAATTTTGGCTGAAATGGATCAATCCATGCCGGATCTGGCAGGAAAATTGGGTGAGATTGCGCGAGTGTGGAACACCTCCGAACGGAGCGTGGTGCTGCAGGCGGTTTGGCCCACGATCCAATCTGAGACGATCGACTTTGGTGTAATGGAAAAAGCGCAGCAGGTGGCGGTGATCCCGGCGGCTGATCTGGGCTGGAATGATGTAGGCAGTTGGGAGTCGTTGTTTGATGTTTTAGCCGGTGATGAACTGGGAAACGTGGTGATTGGGGGCGAGCACGTGGGCATCGATACGAAAAATACGCTGGTTCTCAGCGAAGTGCCCGGGCGGTTGGTGGCAACGATTGGGGTGCAAGACCTGATCGTGATCGATACCGGCAGCGCGGTGCTGATTTGTTCGCGGGAACAGGCTCAAAAGGTCCGCCTGGTGGTTGATGAATTGAAGAAAAACCGGCAGGGCCGTTACCTGTAGAGTGAGGAAATTTTGGAAGCTTATTGTGTAAAGTGCAAGGCGAAGCGGGAAATGAACTCGGCGCAAGCCGATTTTAATTCCACCGGCGCCCCCGTGACGCGTGGCATCTGCACGGTGTGCGGGACGAGATTGTATCGCATGGGGCGCACGCCAGAGCACGAAGCGCTAACGCCGCCTGCCAAGGGCCCGGCGCGCAGCGGCAAGCTGGTGATCGTCGAATCGCCGGCTAAGGCCAAGACTGTAGCGCGCTTTTTAGGTAAGGGCTTCACCGTAAAGGCTTCGGTGGGCCATGTGCGTGATTTGCTGCGTTCGGAATTATCGGTGGACATCGATAATGGGTTTAAACCCAAATATCGGGTGCCCAATGAGAAGCGTCAGGTGGTGAAGGACCTTAAAGAACTGGCGCGCCACGCAGAAGAAATTTTCCTGGCAACTGACCCTGACCGCGAAGGCGAGGCAATTGCCTGGCACCTGATGGAAGCGGCTGAGATCGACCCGAAGCTGACGCAGCGGGTGGTTTTTCATGAGATCACGGCTCCGGCAGTGGCTGAAGCGTTTGCTCATACGCGCCAGGTGAATATGGACCTGGTGGATGCGCAACAGGCACGCCGGGTGCTGGACCGCCTGGTGGGTTACAGCATCAGCCCGTTGTTGTGGGAAAAAGTACGCAGCCGGCTTTCGGCCGGGCGGGTGCAATCGGTGGCGCTGCGCCTGGTGGTGGAGCGCGAGCGCGTGATCGATACCTTCGATCCGGTGGAATATTGGTCGATTGACGGCGAGTTTAAACCCAAAGGATCGCGCCAGACACTGGTGGCGCATCTGGCACGGGTAGATGACCAGGATATCAGCTTGCCGAATGAGGCGACCGTCAAGGAATACCTGGCGGACCTGGATCAGGCCGAATATGTCATCGCGCGCATTAAACGCAGTGAGCGGCGGCGCAAGCCCTCGGCGCCGTTTATTACCAGCACGCTGCAGCAAGAGGCTTCGCGCCGCCTGGGGTATACCGCCCGGCGCACGATGGCATTGGCGCAGCAGTTGTATGAAGGCATTGACGTGGGAGAAGGCGGCGCGACGGGTTTAATTTCTTACATGCGTACCGACTCTACCCACATCTCAGACCTGGCCATTAATGAGGTGCGCCCGTTTATCGAAAGCACCTACGGCAAAGAATTTTTGGCGCCCGCGCCGCTTACTTATAAAACGCGCGCCGCCAGTGCGCAGGAAGCGCACGAAGCTATTCGCCCGACCTCGGTGCTGCGCACCCCGGAGAAGGTAAAAGCCGCGCTCAGCACGGAGCAATTTAAGCTGTACCAGTTGATCTGGAAGCGTTTTGTGGCCTGCCAGATGGAATCGGCGCAGTATGACACCCTGGTAATTGAAATTACCACCCAGACAGCCACGCACGCCTACCTGTTTCGCGCTTCGGGTTCCACCCTCAAGTTTCCTGGATTTTTGGTGGTTTACGAAGAAGCGCGGGATGAGGATGTCAGAATTAATGAGGATGAAGCCGAAAATGTGCGCATCCCGGCCCATATTGCCGAAGGGCAGCGCCAGGAGCTGGTGCACATGATTCCTGAGCAGCATTTCACTCAGCCGCCGCCGCGTTTTAGCGAGGCCTCGCTGGTGCAAATTCTGGAAGAAAACGGGATTGGGCGGCCTTCGACGTACGCTCCGATTTTGTCTACCATTCAAGAGCGTGGGTATGTGATACGCGAGGCTAAGCGCCTGGCGCCGACCGAAACCGGCCTGCTGGTTAACGATCTGCTGGTATCGCATTTCCCGGATGTGGTCAACATGAACTTTACCGCCAACATGGAAGAGCACCTGGATCAGGTGGCGGGTGGTGAAGAGAAATGGGAAACGGTGGTGCACGATTTTTACCAATCCTTTGGACCGCAGGTGCAAAAAGCACAGGCAGAAATGCCCACCCAAAAAGCAGAACTTGAGAAGGTGGGGCGCGATTGCCCGAAGTGCGGGTTCGAACTGGTGATTCGTTGGGGACGGTTTGGTAAGTTCATCTCGTGCAGCAATTTTCCCACCTGCCGCCACACGGAACCCTGGCTGGAAAAGATCGGGGTGATTTGTCCGAAGTGCGCAGGAGAAATTGTGGAGCGCAAGACGCGCAAGCGGCGGGTTTTCTATGGGTGCGCCAATTATCCGACGTGCGATTTTACCTCCTGGAAGCGCCCGATTGCGCGTGGTTGTCCGAAATGCAACGGTTTGCTGGTGATTTCAAACAAGCGTGAAGCGCAGTGCATCAACTGCTCCACCTCCTTCCTGCTTGAAGAGGTGGGTGAAACGACGGCGGAAGCAGTTTGAGCCGTTTTTTGGCGAAGCGAGCGCTGAATGGGCGCGACGGGCCGAATTTCCATTGTTTTTCGTTTTCGGGCACGAAAGTTGCATCGAAAAATAAAAAATGATGCCAGATAGCGGTTGCGATTTTTTGAATTATGTTCTACAATTCTTAAAAATAAGGTAAGAATTTGCCGATCGCTATTAGGACGCTTTTCAAAGGAGCTGAAGAGATGGAAAAGGTACGAGAATGGTCAAAAAACCCGCTTTATGTGGGAATTGCCGCCGGGTTGTTGGGCTTAATCATTGGATGGATTTTGATTGGCTGGACGATCTGGCCGGTTACATACTATGATGCCGCTCCGGCTAACATGCGTGCTGATCTGCGGATTGACTATCTGCGAATGGCAATCGACTCATATTCCAAGAATCCGGATGTGGCCCAGGCCAAACGGCGCTACCAGGAATTGGGGCCTGAGGCGACTGCCGCCCTGGACGAGATCCGCAAGGCTCCCGGCAAGACTTTTCCGGATGATATCATCAAATTCAGCAACGCGCTGGCCTTACCTGCCGGGCAGGTAGTGCCGCCAGTGCAGGCGACTGCCGTGCCCGCCGCCACAGCGGTAGGTGGAGCGACCGTCGCGGCAGTGGCCACCAAGGCGCCCGTCGCCGGGCAGGTGACCCCGACCATGCCGGCCTCTACCGTTATTCAGCCGACCCAGGCCGCAGTGGTTCAGCCGACCGCGGTACTCACCAAGGCAGCGGCAGGTACAGACGGTTCCAGCTCCACACTACTGATCGTGCTGTGCCTGGTACTGTTAATCATCGGCGGCGCCCTGGCTTACGTCTTCCTGATGCGCAACCGCCAGACCGGCGGCGACATCCGCCAGATGATTTCCGGAATGGGTGGCAAGAAGTCAGTGGCCCAAACTGCGCAGACCGATTATCAGGCCGCGCAGGGGATTGAAACCCCGATCGCCCAATTTATGACCACCTACAAGCTGGGGGTGGACCTGTACGATGACTCCTTCAGCATCGACTCGCCGACCGGAGAATTTTTGGGCGAATGCGGTGTGGGCATTTCGAAGCCGATTGGTGTGGGCGACCCGAAGAAGGTCACCGCGTTTGAGGTGTGGCTGTTTGACAAGAACGATATTCAGACGGTTACCAAAGTGTTGATGAGCGAAAATGCCTTCAATGACCCCGCGACCCTGCAAGAACTGCAGGCCAAGGGAGAGCCGGTGCTGGTGACCCCTGGTTCGGAAATTTATCTGCAAACCGCCACCTTACAATTGACGGCGCGGGTGGTAGATATGAGCTACGGACAGGGCGCGCTGGCGACCAACAGCTTCTTTGATCGCATGACCCTGGAATTGGCTATTTGGCCCAAGCCCGCTCAGTAAATCCGAAGGATTGAATTATAAAAAGGGTTGGACCGTTTTTCAAATGGTCCAACCCTTTTTTTGACTTTATCAAGGGGAGCAGAGGAAATTGAGGGCCACCGGGAGGCGGTTATTCGATTTTAAGGATCTTTAGTTGGATATTGCCGGCGGGAATTTCCACGGTGATGATATCACCCACGCGGTGCCCCATCAGCGCGCGACCAATGGGAGATTCGTCCGAAATTCTGCCGCCTACCGGGTTGGCCTCTAAAGAGCCCACCAGGTAATAGGTTTCTTCGGGGAAATCATCTTCCTGAACGGTGATGCGCGCGCCGAGATCGACGACAGTGCGAGCGTGGGGGCGTTCGTCGATGATCTTGACATTGCGTAGATTCATTTCCAGTTCCTGAATGCGGCCTTCCAGAAAGCCCTGTTCTTCTTTCGCCTGAATATAATCGGCATTTTCTGAAAGGTCACCCTGCTGGATGGCCGCGCGCAAGCGGGCCGAGAGTTCCTGACGCCGCGGCCCTTTCAATTCGGCCAGTTCTTTTTGATATTTTTCCAATCCTGCGGCGGTAATAGGGGTCGAGTCGGGCATACGGTCTATCTCCTGTTTGTTTTGTGGTGAGAGAAATGATTGCGATTAAACGATAAAAATGTGCTTACTTGAGACGCATATCCTGGCCCGCGCAGCAGCGTGGGGGGCCTGTTAGAACTCGTCAGAACGCGCACGCCTGCGGGTGGCCGAAGCGGCAGCGGGGCCCTCGTGAGGGCGCTGAAGCAGCGAAACCAATGCTTACGGGAGGATTTCCGGGTCGAAGAGCTTGCGATGCTCTTCAATTGCAAAGCGGTCGGTCATGCCGGCGATGTAATCACAAATTGTGCGTTCCAAACCCCGTTCTGAGATAATGGTTTGAATGTGGCGGGGCAGAATGGCCGGTTCGGAGTGGTAAGCCTCGAACAGGGTGCTGATGATATTCTCAGCCTTAACTGCCATGCGCATCACCCGCCAATGGCGGTACATATTTTTATAGAGAAAATCCTTCAACTGGCGGTTGCGGCGACGCATGTCATCGCTGACGCCGACCACATTATACGGCAGTTGCTGTAATTCGTCTACCGAGCGAACCGCGCTCTCCTTGAGCTTTTGAGCGGTGGATTGGACGACATCGGTGACTTCCAGGCCGATCAGCTTGCGAATGGCGCGGTGGCGGGTGAGGTCATCCAACTGACCGCTGTGCCAGCCCACCGAACTGCGCAGGATTTCCCACAGATCGATGCCTTCCAGCATGGTGGGGGTGATCATGCCGGAGCGCAGGCCATCATCCAGATCGTGGGCGGTGTAGGCCAGTTCATCGGCGAGATTGGTGATTTGCGCTTCCAGCGAGCCGCGCAGGTCGGGGTTAAATTCGGCGGCATCGGATTTGTCATATTCGGTCTCATGTTTCACGATACCTTCCAACACTTCCCAGGTCAGGTTCAGGCCCGGGTATTCCGCGTAGCGGTGTTCCAACTGGGTGACGATGCGGAAGGACTGTTTATTATGGTCGAATCCGCCAAAGTCTTTCATCAGGCGGGCCAGGGTGGTCTCACCGGAATGACCGAAGGCCGGGTGGCCAAGATCATGGGCCAGGCAGATGGTTTCTACCAGGTCTTCATTGGCGCCCAGGGCGCGGGCCACAGTGCGGCCAATTTGGGCGACTTCGATGGTATGAGTGAGGCGGGTGCGGTAGTAATCGCCTTCGTAATTGACAAATACCTGGGTTTTATATTCCAGGCGACGAAACGCGGTGGTGTGAATGATGCGGTCACGGTCGCGTTGAAAACAGGTGCGGTAATCCGGCTCATCTTCGGGATACAGGCGTCCGCGAGATACCCTGGCTTTGATGCCATAGGGTGCTGAGGCGGCTTCTTCAATTTCTTCGAGGCGGCTGCGCGAGAAAACCATCTTATCCTCCAACTAACATACTAAAAAAACGACCACCAGGCACAGAGAAGAAAAAGTCCTAATTGCTGGGCTCTGGTCTGTGCCATTTGTTTACATGCGCCGATCGAGATCGGCGCGACGTAGCGGTTATGGATTAACGTCAAATAATTATAGGTGATCTGAGTCCAGATTGCAAATTGTGGTACCCACGCGGCTGCCGGAGAGAGCCTGGGTGAGTAAGCCGGGCTGCTGTGCTGAAAAGATTTCAATTTGCAGACCGGGCTGTGTTATGGCCAGGTCGAGCATGGTGCGTACCTTGGCCAGCATGCCGCCGGTGACATCCACCGCGGTTGAGGCGCCAAGAGAGCGGGCGATTTGCGTATAGCTTGCGGGCGTGATGGTTTCGATCAGGCGCGTGCAGGCGGGGAAATCTTGCCAGACGCCGCGCTCGATGCCCGCCAGCAGAATGCGCCTGGGGTGAAGCTGGTGAGCCAGGTGCAGAAAGAGTTCTTCAGTAGAAAGGATAGTGCCGCCGCGCAGGGTGTCGAAGATGGTGTCGCCGTTGAGCACGGGCAGCAGGCCGGCTGCCAGGGCTGCCCGGAGCGGGGCCAGATCCCAACTTGTCACCTGGCCATCTGCGGCCAGCACGCCGGCGGAAGGCGGCAGGGCAATCACTGGCAGGCCAGCGGCAGCCAGAGCCTCGATGACGATCTGGTTCAGGGCGCGGGCTTCGCGCCAGACGGCGGCAAAGCCCTGCCATTCGGCGGGGGTGCGCACGCCGCCGCGCGTGCCGTATTGGCGGGCAGCGACATGCCCAAACGAACCCGAGCCGTGGCCGAGCAGTAAAGTCAGGTGGGGTTCAGCCGCCTGAGCGTCGGCGATTTCCTGCGCAAGGCGGGCCAGCACGCCCGGCAGGGCGGTGTGGGGTGTATGTTTATCGGTGATGAGTGAGCCGCCGAGTTTGAGGAAGATGAGATCGGTCATTGGGGTTGAATTTGGGTGATCCAGGTGCGCACGGCGCCGGCGGAGCGCAGGGCTGCCGCCACGTTTTCGGCTTGAGGTGGGTCGACCAGGGCGATCAGGTTGCCGCCCAGACCACCGCCACACAGTTTGGCGCCCCAGGCGCCAGCCTGGCGCGCCGCCGCGGCCAGGCGATCTAACTCGGGGCATGAGACGCCGAGGATTTGCAGCAGGTGGTGGTTTTCATCCAACAGGGGGCCCACATCTTGAATGACTCCGTTTTCCAGGCAGATACGGGTGCGGCGGGCAATTTCGGCTATCTGGTCGAACAGGTCTTCAAAAGTGGCGGTGTGCTGCTGCCAGCGCTGCCGCACACCGCTGACCGCACTGGCAGTAGAGCTTTTGATACCGGTATCGGCGATGACCAGTGTGAAAGGCAGGGCAACCCGCAGCAGTTCAAAGGGCTGATCGCGCACAAAATAGATCGGTTGCGCATAGGAAATGACGGTATTGTCAATGCCCGAAGGAGTGCCGTGAAAAATTTTCTCCTGCTCGAAGGTCAGGGCGGAGATGCGGTCGGTGGAGAGCGGGTGACCCACAAAGGCCGAGAGGGCCCGCAGGCAGGCCACGGATACGGCTGCGCCGGAACCCAGGCCGGCGGCAATGGGGATGGTGGAGGTTATTTTCAGGCGCAGGGCCGGGAAGCGTGGAATGACAAGCTCGGCTGCCAGGGCGTCGAACAGGCGCACGATGGCATTGGAGGGCGGCATTTGGGTGAGGCGGGCTTTCAGACCAATGGCGGGAGCTTCGATCCACACTTCACCGGGCGGGGCGTGCAGATCGGCAAAGACGGACGCTTTGGCCTGTACCTGGGTGACGGGTACAGCAATCGCAGGACGGGCATACACCACAGCATGTTCGCCCACCAGAATCACTTTTCCCGGAGCAGTGGCAGTGATAGCCGGCATGGGTTTATCCGAATACGTAAAAAATAAGCAGAACTGAGACACCCCACAACGCAAAAGCCACCTGGAGTGGACGGTCGGACAGGGCCATTTCTTCCGGTGCGCCACCCTGCTGTTTGACCTGCACCAGGTACAGGTAGCGAAAGAGGGCATAGAGTACAAACGGAATGGTCAGCATCATGGCGTGGTTCGGCGGAACGTTGGGCGCGGAGAAGGTGTACAGGCTGTAGGCGATGATTGTGGCGCCGGATACAATGGTGAGGATCTGGTCAAGGAAGGGAATGGTGTAGCCTTCCAGCACTTTGCGGGTGCTGTTGGCATCGCCTGCCATCTGCGCCAGTTCGGCGCGGCGCTTACCAAAGCCAATGAAGAGCGCGAGCAGCGACATGCACACATACAACCAGGGCGAAAAACGTTCGACAGAGATCAGGCTGACCCCGGCTGCCACGCGCAGCACAAAACCAGAGGCCAGGATGAGCACATCAATCAGCACCACATGTTTGAGCCAGTTGGAATAAGCCAGATTGATCAGGAAATAAATCACCGCAATAATGAAAAAGCCCCACGAAAGGAAATAGGCGGCTGTGAGTGTAAAAATGGCCAGACCCGCGGCGGCCCAGAGCGCCACCGGCACCGGCAGCAAACCCGAGGCAATCGGGCGGTTGCGTTTGGTGGGATGTTTGCGATCGGCCTCCACATCGAAGATGTCATTGAGGATGTACACCACGGATGAAAGCAGGCAAAACAAAATTAAGCCGGCCAGGGAATTGGCAATAGCGGTGGGTTCGCGCAGTTTCAGATCAAAGACCAGAGCGGCGAGGACAAAGATATTCTTTGTCCATTGGCGCGGACGCATGGTTTTTAGGAGGGCGCTTAACATTGGCTTATGATACCACAAGGCCCATTAGATGAAGTACAATAACCCTGATGGAAAAACTGCGCCTGGATTTGTTGATGGTGGAACGCGGCCTGGCCGAAAGCCGTTCGCTGGCTCAGCGCCTGGTGATGGCGGGGCAGGTGCGTGTGAATGGCGAAGTGGAACTGAAACCCTCGACACGGGTGGCTACCCACGTGGGTTTAAAGGTGGAGCAAGGGCCGCGCTATGTTTCTCGCGGGGGGGAAAAGCTGGAAGCGGCCTTGATTGCGTTTGACCTGACGCAACTGAGTAACCGCGTATGTGCCGATATTGGCGCCTCGACGGGCGGGTTTACCGACTGTTTGCTACAGCATGGCGCCGGGCTGGTTTTCGCGGTGGATGTAGGTTATGGTGAATTGCATTGGAAGCTGCGTAACGACCGGCGCGTGACCGTGATGGAGCGTACCAACGGCCGGCATGTTCAGTGCTTCGCGGCGCCAGTAGAACTGGTTACGATTGACGCATCCTTCATTTCGCTGCGCATCCTGCTGCCGCCGGCTGCCATCTGGTTTGGCGAGCGCGGCGGGCGGGTAGTGGCATTGATCAAGCCGCAATTTGAAGCCGGGCGGCATGACGCGGCCAAAGGCGAAGGCGTGATTCGCGATCCGGCCATCCACCGCCAGGTGCTGAACGATGTGCTGCAGGCTGCCGAGGGCTTTGGTTTTGGGGTGCAGGGGCTGATTCGTTCGCCCTTGCTGGGACCCAAGGGCAATGTTGAATTTTTAGTGAATCTGGTCTATCCGGGTGAAAAGAACGCGGGTCTGGCGGAAATGATCGAAGTGGTTGTGCTGCCCGCGGTGGTGGTTGAGGGCACCGGCGAGTAAGCTGCACCGGTTTGCCCGGCAGGTGGTTGGCCCAAAAGGGGGCTACCGGTTAATCAACCGCCCCGTGGGTTGTCAGGGAGCTTATGCGGTAGAGCGATGGAATCCTCTCTCTGATTTCGCTTTATTTTAGGGTAAAATGCAAGGGTTATGATGGAACTCGTCCGAAATTTTTGTATTATCGCGCATATCGACCATGGAAAATCTACCCTGGCCGATCGTTTGTTACATCTCACCGGCACCATTTCGGATCGGGACACGACCGAACAGGTGTTGGATTCGATGGATCTGGAACGTGAGAAGGGGGTAACGATCAAGGCCTCGGCGGTGCGCATGAATTACACCGCGCATGATGGTATTACTTACGAACTGAACCTGATCGATACTCCCGGCCACGTAGATTTTAATTACGAGGTCAGCCGGGCGCTGGCAGCGTGCGAAGGCGCGCTGCTGGTGGTAGATGCCACCCAGGGGATTGAAGCTCAGACCCTGGCCAACCTGTACCTGGCATTGGGACACGATCTGGTGATTATCCCGGTGATCAATAAGATCGACCTGCCTTCTGCGCAACCGGATGTGGTGGCAGAGGATATCAGCGCGCTGCTGGGCGTGCCATCTGAAAAGATTTTGCGTATTTCGGCCAAAGACGGCACGAATGTGGCGCCACTGCTGGAAGAAATTGTGCATGAGGTGCCGCCCCCCAAGGGGGACCCTGAAAAACCGTTGAGCGCACTGATTTTTGACACACATTACGACTCGTACAAGGGCGTGATCGCCTATGTGCGTATTTTCGATGGGACCCTGCACCTGACCGATGCCCTGCGCATGATGTTCACGAAAACAGAAACCCGTCCGGTGGAGATTGGGGTCTTTTCGCCGATGATGCGCTCCGCAGAAGTGCTGACAGCGGGCGACGTAGGGTATATTGCTACCGGTTTGAAGACGGTGACCGAATGCCGCGTGGGCGACACAATCACCATGGCTGCGCGGCCTGCCGCTGAACCGTTACCAGGATACCTGCATGCCAAACCGATGGTATTCGCGGGCATTTACCCGGTAGATAATGACGATTACCAGGATTTGAAAGAAGCCCTGGAGAAGCTGCAGTTGAACGATGCGTCGTTGGATTACCAGCCTGAAACCTCGCAGGCGCTCAATTTTGGTTTCCGCTGCGGCTTTTTGGGCTTATTCCACATGGAAATTATTCAGGAGCGTCTGGAGCGCGAGTATGACCTGGATATTTTAATGACGGCGCCTTCTGTGGAATATGAAGTGGAAATGCTTTTGGGACAAAAGCTGTTAATCGATTCGCCTGTGCAACTGCCCGATGAAGGCCTTATCAAGGAAATCCGCGAACCGTGGATGCAATTGCAGATCATCACGCCCACGGAATTCTATGGAACGATTATGGATCTGGTGACCAAGCGGCGCGGGGTGTTTAAAGTGCAGGATTACCCGGCGCCAAACCGCGTACAGCTCAATTTTGAAATTCCGCTTTCGGAATTAATTGTCGACTTTTTTGACGATCTCAAGTCGCGCACGCGCGGTTATGCCTCGATGGATTATGCCTTTTCCGAATACCGCACCGAAAACCTGGTGCGGTTGGATGTGCTGATTAATAATGAAATCGTGGATGCACTGGCCTCGATAGTGCACCGCCAGGATGCCTATCACAAGGGACAGGCACTGGTCACCAAGTTAAAGGATCTGATCCCCCGGCAGTTGTTTGACGTACCGGTGCAGGCATCGGCGGGTGGGCGGATCATTTCGAGCGCCAAAGTCAAGGCGACGCGCAAGGATGTGCTGGCTAAATGCTACGGTGGCGATATTTCGCGCAAGAAGAAACTTTTGGAAAAACAAAAGAAGGGCAAGCGCCGGATGAAGATGGTGGGTAATGTGGAAATACCGCAAGAGGCCTTCATGGCGGTGCTCCGCCTGGGAGATGAATAAGCGTGGAACAAAAATCTTCCATTTGGCGTGATGCGCGCCGCTGGTTGCCTGGGGTATTGATCAGCCTGGTGGCGTTGTTTATTCTGTTCCAGTTTTCAAACTGGAACTGGGCGGGCCTGGTGGAATCGTGGGCGGCTTTTCAATGGCCCACTCTGGCTGCGCTGGTGGGGCTGACCGTCTTCTCGCTTTTTATCCGCGCTATTCTGTGGCGTACCCTGTTGGAAGAACGTGCCACGATTTTACAATCGTTTTTCATTATTAATATCGGCTATTTGCTGAACAACCTGTTCCCGCTGCGCGCAGGTGAAGTGGGGCGGGCCGTGTTCATGGGCAGCGCCACCAAGCTGAGCCCGTTCCACGTGCTTTCGACGATTGTCATCGAACGCGCGTTTGACCTGGTGATGGCGGCAGTGCTGGTGTTGGCCACCCTGCCATTGGCGTTGGGGCAGGATTGGATGCGTCCGGCGGCCAGCGTTACGCTGGTGCTGGTCGTGAGTATGTTGGGCGTGCTGTATTTAATGGCACGCTTCCAGTCACGGGTGCACCAGATTGCGGCGCAGTTGGGCAAGCGCTGGCCGCTGATCCAAAAATTGGTGGTCCCGCAGGTGGATGCGCTGCTGGAAGGCTTGCAGGCGCTGGTGAGTTTCCGGCGGTTTTTAGCCGTCCTGGGGCTGGTCGTCGCCAACTGGGTCACCTGGATTACGATTTACTATATTGGCATCCTGGCGATTGCGCCGGCGGCGCCTTTCTGGTGGGCCATGTTCGCCGATTCGGTGCTGGCGTTGGGGGTTGCGATTCCATCAGCGCCCGCGGCGCTGGGTGTTTATGAGGCTTCAATGGTGGCGGCATTGACGGTGTTGGGGGTGGCTTATTCGCCGGCACTGGCATACGCCTTTTTAATGCACTTCATTCAATTCGCGCTTACCGCGCTGTTTGGTTTTTGGGGGTTGGCCCGCGAGGGAAAATCGCTTGGCAATTTGTGGTCTGAAATTCGTCTGGCAAAAACTATGAACGTGGTTAAGGATCAGCATGACTAAACAATTTTTGATCACCGGCGGCGCCGGTTTTATCGGGTCGAATTATGTCTCCAGGCTGGTGCAGCGCGGTGAACGCGTGACGGTTTTTGACAACCTCTCGCGGGCCGGGTCGCGCCTGAACCTGGAGTGGCTGCGTGGAACGTACAGCGATCATGCCTTCAAATTGGTGATTGGCGATGTGCGCGATGCTCGTACCCTGCTGGACGCCGCCCGCGATGCGGATGTGATTGTGCATCTGGCGGCGCAGGTGGCAGTGACCACCTCGGTGGTTAAACCGCGTGAAGATTTTGAGATCAATGCGCTGGGCACGTTTAATATGCTGGAGGCGGCGCGCGCATCGGGGCGCAACCCGGCAGTGCTTTATACCTCGACTAACAAAGTATATGGCGGAATGGATGATGTTGCCGTGGTGGAACACGCCGGGCGCTATGCGTATGCCAATCTGCCGTTTGGCTGTTCTGAAAATCAACCGCTCGATTTTCACTCGCCTTACGGCTGCTCGAAGGGCGCCGGCGACCAGTATGTGCGCGACTATTTCCGCATGTATAACCTGCCAACGGTGGTAATGCGCCAATCGTGCATTTACGGCACGCACCAGTTTGGCATGGAAGACCAGGGCTGGGTGGCGTGGTTTATCATTGCCGCCCTGAACGGGCGCGCTATCACCGTCTATGGTGATGGTAAGCAGGTGCGCGATGTGCTGTACGTAGAAGACCTGCTGGATGCTTATGATGCCGCGCTGGCGCACATCGACACGGCTGCCGGACAGGTATTCAACCTGGGCGGCGGTCCCGATAAAACGTTGGCGATTTGGACCGAGTTCAAGCCTATTCTCGAAAAATTGCTGGGGCACGCGCTGGTGGTCGGTCAAGGGGAATGGCGCCCTGGCGATCAGAAGGTCTTTGTATCAGATATTCGCAAGGCCGGGCAACTGTTGGGTTGGGCGCCCAAAGTGGGCGTAGAAGCAGGCATAGGTCGTTTGTTTGACTGGGTTAAAGCCAACCCTGCCCTCTTTTAGCCGATGAAGCTGCTCATCGTTCTGACCTATTATCGTCCTCATACCAGTGGGCTGACCATTTACGCCGAGCGCCTGGCAAAAGCCATGGTACAACGTGGGCACCAGGTGACGGTGCTCACTTCGCGCTACCTGCCGGAGCTTGCGCCGGATGAAGTGCAGGCCGGGGTCAAGGTGGTGCGGGCGCCGGTGCTGTTTCGCGTCAGCAAGGGTGTCATCATGCCCACCTTCGGCCTGCTGGCCAACCGCCTGGTGGCCGAGCACGATGCCATCCAATTGCATTTGCCGCAATTTGATGCCGCCGGGGTGGCGCTGCGCGGGCGGCTGATGCGCAAACCGACCGTGATCACCTATCACTGCGACCTGCTGATGCCGCCGGGGCTGCTTTCGCGCACGGCTAACCTGGCGGTGACGCTGATGAACAACGTGGCAGCCCTGGCAACCCACCGCATTGTGACCTACACGCGCGATTATGCCGAAAATTCGCCTTATTTGCGGCGTTACATGCATAAACTGCACGTCATTCCGCCGCCGGTGGAACTGCCCCAGGTGCCGCGCAGCGCGCTGAGCGCGTTCGCGGCGCAGGCCAACCCGCAAGGGCGCCGCCCGGTGATTGGCATGGCGGCGCGCTTTGCCAGCGAAAAAGGGGTGGAAGTGCTGTTGAATGCCATGCCGCGCATTTTGCAGCAGTTTCCCAATGCGCAGGTGCAGTTCGCGGGGCCCTATCAAGCGATTGTGGGCGAAGAGCATTATTTTGCGCGGCTCGCGCCGCAAATACAAGATTTACAGGCCAAAGGAGTCTGGAAGTTCGTCGGCTCGCTCAACCCAGAACAGATGGCGGCGTTTTACCCCAACCTGGATTTGCTGGTGCTGCCCAGCCTGAACTCGACCGAGGCCTTTGGCCTGGTGCAGATTGAAGCGATGATCAACGGCGTGCCTTCGATTGCCTCGGACCTGCCCGGGGTGCGCCAGCCGGTGAAACTGCACGAGATGGGCAAGATCATTCCCATTGGCGACGCGCATGCCCTGGCGGCTGCCGCGCTGGATATTCTGAGCCGGCCGCAAGATTTTCGGCGCGATGCTCAGACCATTGCCGCGCGCTACCGCCCGGACAGCATTGCCGTGGAATATGAAAAGTTGTTTGAAGAGATGCGAAAGGAAGTGGGTTAATTTTCAATGGCGGCATTGACCAAGAAAGTACCTGAAAAAGACTATTTGTGGCTGCAGCTTAAGGATATGCCTTATTTTCGGGCGGTGCTGCGGGCCGTGGAATGCCGGTTTTACCAGGATTACACCCTGGAGACGCCCACACTGGACCTGGGCTGCGGAGACGGGCATTTTGCGACGGTGGCTTTTGACCGCCAGTTGGAGGTGGGCATCGATCCCTGGACGGCGCCGGTGTTTGAGGCCGGGCAGCGCGGTAGTTATCGCCTGACCGTACAGGGGTACGGGGACTGCCTGCCTTTTCCGGACGGGTATTTTGGCAGCACAGTGAGCAATTCGGTGCTCGAGCATATTCCCGGGTTGGATGTCACCGTGATGGATATTGGGCGGGTGATGAAACCGGGCGCGTTGTTTTTGTTTTGTGTGCCCAATCACCAATTTTTGGCCAACCTGTCAATTTCCAATGCGTTGGACCGGGTGGGGCTGCGCGGCCTGGGCAATGCCTACCGGGCGTTCTTTAACCGCATTTCGCGCCACCAGCACTGTGACTCACCCGAGGTGTGGCAGGCGCGCCTGGAAGCTGCCGGGTTTAAAATTGAAAAGTACTGGCATTATTTTTCGCCGCAAGCCTTACACATTTTGGAGTGGGGACATTATTTTGGGCTGCCGGCCTGGATTACGCATGCCGTTTTCAAACGTTGGATTGTAACCCCGCAGCCCTGGAACCTGGCGCTGACTCGCAAGATTGTCGAGCCGGCTTACAGCGAAGCCTGGGAGCAGCAGCAAGGTGCTTATACTTTTTATGTCGCACGCAAGCAGGAATTTTGATTAAAAAATAATCTATGGAAGAGCCGACCGTTCTGGATTATGTAAAATCTCTGTTGATGCCGTGGAAATACCCGCGCATTCAGATTCCAGCACCCCAACCGCCCGACGCGGCGGCCTCGGAACTGGAAGGGGAGGCTGCGTTCAGTGCGCGCTTCGCGTCCCCCACTGGGGGGATGGCGGAGTCGGCAGAGCATGGAATTGAGGTTACTACTCAGAACCCCTCCCCGCCAGCGGGGCGGGGAGCAGGTTTTGAGTCGTATTTGGGCGGCACGACCCATTCTGCCGCCGCTTACTTTTGGCCGTGGCGCTCTTTATTGGCGCTAGCACTGGCACTGCTGGCGCAAACTGGATTGGAGCCGCCGGGAAGGTCCGCTGTGACTGCGGTGATTCTGTATGGGTTGGCGGCGGTGCTGCTGGTGTGGGCAATGCTGCGCAACGAATGGCTGATGAGCGAACTGCCTGAGGATGCGGCGGAGCGCATGCCGGTGCAAATGCGCTGGACGGTGCTGGCGCTATCCATCCCGTTTATATTGTTGGCCTATGCGGCTTTTGGTGACAATCGATTCACGACCATTAACCTGATTCTGGGGTTATTGGCGTTGGTGTATGTCATTATGGCGTGTTATGTGCCCACCCAAAAAGCCATCCGTTTTTCTCCGGCACGCATGCTGGCGCAGGTGCGAGCCGCCTTGTTCAGCCGCCCCGGGCCGAGTTGGGGAACGCTGCTGATCTTTTTGGCGGTGCTGGGGTTAGCGCTGTTCTTTCGCTTTTATAAAATTTCCAGTGTGCCGGGTGAAATGTTCAGCGATCATGCTGAAAAACTTCTGGATGTGATGGATGTGATGGACGGCAGGACTTCCATCTATTTTCCACGCAACACCGGGCGCGAGGCGTTTCAGTTTTATCTGACGGCTGGCATCATTCAACTGCTGGGCACGGGGGTTTCGTATCTCAGCCTGAAAATTGGCACAATTTTGGCCGGGCTGCTGACTCTGCCGTATATTTACCTGCTGGGGCGCGAGATCGGCGGCAAGTGGGTGGGGCTGTTCGCGGTGGTACTGGCAGCCATGGGTTATTGGCCGAATGTCATCGCCCGGGTGGGGCTGCGCTTTCCGCTTTACCCGTTATTTTTAGCCCCAGCATTGTATTACCTGGTGCGTGGTTTGCGCCGCCAGCAGCGCAACGATTTTATCTGGGCTGGGATTGCCCTGGGAATTGGGCTGCATGGTTACAGCCCCTTCCGGGTGGTGCCGGTTGCATTTGTGATTCTGGTGCTGCTGTATCTACTCCATCGTCAATCCGCGGGCCGGCGGGCGCCGGCGTTATTGGGGGTGGGCATCGCGGCATTGGTGGCACTGGTGTTATTTTTGCCGCTGCTGCGTTACAGCCTGGCATCGCCTGAAAATATGAACCTGGTGGGCTCGCGCTCCTTAACGCGTTTGAGCACCAGCGAACATGAATACCCGGCTCCGCCCGTGGAAACCTTTTTTAACAACCTGTGGAAGTCGTGGGTAATGCCGTTTTGGGATGATGGAGAGGTGTGGGTTAACTCGATTCCGGGGCGCCCGGGGCTGGATGCGGTCACCGCGGCGTTGTATTTTCTGGGAACGGTGATGGTGGCAGCGCGTTACTGGCGCAAGCGGCATTGGCTTGACCTGTTTTTGCTGGTGGCAGTACCGCTGCTGATGATGCCTTCCATCCTTTCGCTGGCATTTCCAAATGAAAACCCATCGATCAATCGCGCGGGGGGCGCGGTAATACCGGTTTTTATTTTGGCCGGGATCGGTCTGGACGGTACCTTGCGCTCGTTGAAAGGAAAAACCGGGTCGTGGATGGGCAGCGCGCTGGTGGTGGTGGTGGGGGCAGCATTGCTTGGGCGGGCGGCGGTGCAGAACTATAACCTGGTGTTTATTCAATATGAGACTCAATATATGCGCGGAATCTGGAACACCGGCCAGATCGGAGAAGTGATCGCGCAGTTCGCCAATACGATTGGCACCCTGGATACTGCCTATGTGGTTCCCTTCCCCTATTGGTTGGATACGCGCCTGGTAGGCATCCATGCCGGCTACCCGCGGAAAGATTACGCCCTGCGCCGGGAAGACCTGGCCGGCACGGTGAACACACCCGGGGCAAAGCTGTTTATCTTGAAACTTGAAGATGTGGAAACCTTGAGCGCCCTGACCGCACTCTACCCGAATGGCCAGCCCCGGCAAATCCCCGGCACGTATGAGGGCAGGGATTTTATCACCTACACAGTCTTGCCCTGATTCGCAAATTTAACGAAGGAAGGTTATGGCAGAAGCAGACGGTTTCTCGCAAACCAACGTAGTGAAGCGCATGCATCCCGTGGCCGTCGGGTTGATTCTGGTGGTGATTCTGGCATTGGGGGCCTATTTCCGGTTTATTGGCTTGAACTGGGATGAAAACCAGCATCTGCATCCTGACGAACGCTTTTTGACTATGGTGGAATCGGCGATGACGCCTGTGGGCAGCCTGGGAGATTATTTTGATACGGCGCGCTCCACGCTCAACCCGCACAATGTGGGGTTTGGCTTTTTTGTATATGGAACCCTGCCGATTATCCTGGTGCGTTACCTGGCGCAGGCGGTGGGACAGACCGGCTATGACCAGGTGTTTCTGGTAGGACGGGCGGCTTCGGCGGCGGTTGATTTGCTGGCGGTGCTGCTGGTGTTTATGACGGCGCAGCGCCTGTTCTGCCGTTCATGGCTGAGCCTGCTGGCGGCGGCGTTTTATGCCTGCGCGGTGTTGCCCATTCAACTTTCTCATTATCTGGCAGTAGACACCTTTACCAATACCTTTGCGCTGCTGGCCTTTTATTTTTCCGCGGTGATTCTGACCGAGAAGCAGCCTCTTGCGGCTGTGGCGCGACAGGACTTTTCACAGGAATTTTTGCGGGACCCGCTAGTGGACCCGCTACTGGATACCGCACCCCTGCCACCCTGGGGCTCCCCTGCGGAAGCGCGAAGCGCGGGCGTCGGAGCGCCGCAGGGGACCGAAGTTTCGGATGATTTATGGGACGAACTGCCGGGAAAACTATCTGACCCAGTGGTTGAAGAGCTGCCGGTGGGATTGTTTGAGAAAACGCCAGAAAACCTGACGGATGGACTTACGGAAGAACTGGCAGATGAAGCACCGCACGCAGCATCGGATGAAGGACCGGCTTCACATGGCAGGTGGGATTGGCTGAAAAAAGATTGGCGCGGCGCGGCGGCTTATGTGGGGTTTGGGGCGGCTTACGGTATGGCGCTGGCATCCAAAATCAGCATTGTGCCGCTGGCGGCACTGCTGCCGGCAGCGGCACTGGTGGCCTGGTCGCGGCAGAGCGCGCCGGAGCGCAACCGGCAGTGGGGCATCATTTTACGCAACCTGATTTTGGGCGGTCTGGTGGCCTTTCTGGTATTTCGGGTAGGGCAGCCGTATGCCTTTAGCGGGCCGGGCTTTTTTGGCGTTGTGCCGAATGCGAAATGGATCGATAACCTTAAGGCGTTGAGCGTGCAGACCAACGGCGACGGCGATTCGCCACCGGAATTGCAGTGGGCGCTGCGCCCGGCTACCTTTGCCTGGGATAACCTGGTTAATTGGGGGTTGGGGTTTCCCCTGGGGCTGCTGGCGACCGCCGGCTATTTGTGGATGGGCTGGCGCATATTGCGCGGGCGCTGGCGGGAATACGGCATTTTGTGGGGTTGGACGGGCGCTTATTTTCTCTGGCAGGGGCTGAGCTTTACCCGTGCCATGCGCTACCAGATTCCCATTTACCCGCTGCTGGCGCTGATCGCGGCGTGGATGGCGTTTGAATGCTGGGATGGCCTGCAGACCGGGTTGGAACGCACGTGGGCCCGCCTGGGGCAGGCAGCGTGGGGAAAGATCTTCGCGGCAGCGATTGGGGTGGGCTGTTTACTGGCGAGCTTGGGTTGGGCTTTTGCCTTTACGCGCATTTATGCGCGCCCGATGACGCGGGTGGAAGCCTCGCGCTGGATTTATGCCAATGTACCCGGGCCGATCAATCTGGACGTGCAGACACCGCAAGGTATTCAAACCCAGGCGCTGGTGTATCCCACCGATTCCACCGTACAGCCGGGGCGGGGAGTAATTCTGCCATTTACCGCTCAGAGCGACGGTACGGTCAGCCTGGTGCAATTGGCCAGGGTGGACCTGATGCGCACCGGCAGTGGAGCGGCTGCGCTAAAAGTCAATTTGGTGAGTGTCAGCGAGGGCGGGCTTTCACTTGGGCGCGGGGCGCAGTCGTTTCAGGACAATTTGCAGGGGCAGCCAGTGGCGCTGCTGTTTGAGCGCGGAGCGGTATTAATTAAGGGCCGGCGCTACGCGCTGAATATTGATGTGGCAGGCTCGGCCACCGTGCGGCTGGACGGCGAGGTTTTCCTCAAGAGCTTTGCGCGCGCCAGTGAAGTGGCCGTGGATGTGCAGGGCGTGGAGCTGCGCCCGGGCCAGCCTTATACGAAGCAGTTTATCGCGCAGGAGGGCGGCAGCCTGCGCCAGTTGAGCCTGCCGGTGGATGTGGCGGCGGGTATTGCGCCTGGCCGGCAGGTTTTTGAGGCAACGGTCAGCGAAAGTGGAATCCGTTTGGTGGGAACTGCCAACCTGACGGTGGAAGTGCTGCCGGGGATGGATGCGCTGGTACTCCAATTTGAACCGCCTATCAAAATTACGGCGGGACTGCCGTATCTGGTGGCGGTCAATCGAGTGGATGGCAGCCAGTCTGTACGTTTAAATGGTACGCTGCACATGCAGTTATTGGATGACAGCCGCGACCTGGCGCTGCCGCTGCCAACCCACCTGACGCGCCCCAGTGAGCCCTATATGACGCCTTTCACGGCGCGCGCCTCGGGCACATTGGGCAGCGTGCGCCTGGCCTGGGTCGTTCAACAAGATCCGGGGGCGGTGGGCCCGGATACATTGAGCCTGAGCTTGCGTGACGCGCGCAGCGGGACAGTGCTGGGTGAGGCCAAAGTCACCCTGGAACTGCAAACCGACCAGGATGCACGCGGAGTACCGGTGCGGTTTCAATTTACCCCCGCGCTGGCGCTGGAGAAAAACCAGACCTATTTTCTGCAATTGGCGCCGGAGCGCGGCGCGGTGGCGGTGCGCGGCAGCGCGCCGGCCAACGAATCGAGCTGGGATGACGGTCTGCCGCTGCGCATGGATGGGCAGGACGGTTATGGCGGAATGTACCAGAGCGGCCTGAATTTTGAAATGTATTGGCCGGATGACGTTACAAAGCTGAACCGCATCACGCGCATCCTGGATCAGGCCGATATTATATTTATTTCCTCCAACCGTCAGTGGGGTACCACCACCCGCGTGCCGGAGCGCTACCCGCTGACCATTGCCTATTACCGGGCCCTGATGGGCTGCCCGCCCGAGCGGACGGTTGTTTGGTGTTACAGTGTGGCGCAGCCCGGCATGTTTAAGGGGCTGGTGGGTTTCGACCTGGTGCAGGTGTTCCAATCGGATCCCAACCTGGGCGATTGGAAATTTAATACCCAGTTTGCCGAAGAAGCCTTCACCGTTTACGATCATCCCAAGGTGCTGATTTTTAAGAAGCGCGCCGATTACGCGCCAGAGCAGCCGCGCAGCATTTTGGGCACGGTCGATTTGAGCAAGGTGATGCAGGTGACGCCGCGCAAGGCCGGCGTGCCGGGCAACCTGATGCTGCCCAGCGACCGCCTGGCCCAACAGCGCGATGGCGGCACCTGGTCTGAGTTGTTTGATCGCGACTCTATCCTGAACAGCGTGCCCGCGCTGGGCGCGGTGGCCTGGTATGGGTTTGTACTGCTGCTGGGTTGGATGATCTACCCGCTGGTACGGCTGGGATTGAGCGGGTTGGCCGACCGGGGCTACCCGTTTGCGCGCCTGGTGGGCATGCTGGTGTTGGCCTACCTGGTTTGGCTGGCGGGCTCCAGCGGGGCGCCCTTTACCCGCACCACCATCTGGTTGGTGCTGGGGGGGCTGCTGCTGGTGAACCTGGTGATTTTCTGGCTGCAGCGCAGCGAGATTGTGCGAGAGATCCAGGCCCAGCCGCGCTATTATCTGGTGGTGGAAGGGCTGTTTTTGGCATTTTTTGTGCTGGATCTGCTGATCCGCCTGGGCAACCCGGATCTGTGGCACCCCGCCAAGGGCGGCGAGAAGCCGATGGATTTCTCGTACCTGAATGCGGTGTTGAAGAGCACCAGCTTCCCACCTTATGACCCGTGGTTCGCGGGCGGCTACATCAATTATTACTATTACGGGTTTGTGCTGGTGGGGGTGCTAATTAAGGCGTTGGGAATTGTGCCGGCGGTGGCCTACAACCTGGTGCTGCCGACGCTGTTTGCGATGGTGGCGCTGGGTGCATTCTCGGTAGGCTGGAACTTGCTGTACCGCAAGCCGGAAGCGGGCGAAGAGAACCCGCCGGCGCGCTGGCTGGGGTTGGATGTGAAACCGCTGCTGGCCGGGCTGGGCGCGGCGGTGGCGATGTTGATTTTGGGAAACCTGGGCACGATCAATATGATCTGGGAGGGTTTCCAACTGCTGATGGTGCCGCGTGGGGCGATGGAAAGCGGCGACCTGATTGCGCGCATGAGTTGGACGGTGCAAGGCCTGGTCAAGTACTTCACCAGCGGAATGCAACTGCCGTACAACATCGGCGAATGGTATTGGAACCCCAGCCGGGCGATCCCGGGGGAGCCGATTACCGAATTTCCGTTCTTTACCTTCCTGTATGCCGATCTGCACGCGCACATGATCGCGCTGCCGGTCACCACGCTGGCCCTGGGTTGGGCATTGAGCATGGTGCGCGGGCAGTGGCGCTGGGCGGTGGAGAATAAAGGTGCCGCCTGGAGCTGGCTGCAGTTTGGCGTGACTTTTGCGCTGGGAGGGGTGACGATCGGTGCGCTGCGCCCGGCCAACACCTGGGATATGCCGGCGTATCTGGCGATTGGCTGCGTGGCGGTGTTTTACACGGTGATGCGTTACGCCAGGGTGCCCCAGATGGTTATAAATGGGTGGAACTCGGTGCGGCATTTCTTGGCTGAGATGGATGCGGACGAGACAGAGACTGAGCAGGAGCCCGCGGAGCCGGCGGCCTGGGTGCAGGCTTTGATCAAACTGGCCCTGCCGGCACTGCCGGCGGTGCTGCTGCTGGCGGGGCTGGCCCTGGCACTATACCAGCCGTTCGCGGCCTGGTACGGGCAGGGCTATAACTCGATCGACCTGTGGAAAGGCGACCACACCCCACTATGGGCCTACCGGCTGCACTGGGGGTTGTTCCTGTTCGTGATGGCCTCCTGGATGACCGGGGAGACGATTGACTGGATGGCCAAAACGCCGGTTTCGGCGCTCAACCGGCTGCGCCGCTGGTCGGTGGTGCTGGTGGGCGGGCTGGTGGGTCTGGGGGCCGCGGTGGTTTTTCTGACCGTGAGCGGGGTGCAGATCGCCTGGATCCCGCTGGTGTTTGGCGCCTGGGCAGTGATCTTGATCCTGCGGCCCAACCAGCCGGATGCCAGGCGGGTGGTGCTGTTCCTGTTTGGCTCGGCGCTGGTGCTGACTCTGGCGGTAGAACTGGTAGTGCTGAAGGGGGACCTGGGCCGGATGAATACGGTGTTTAAATTCTATCTGCAAGCCTGGACGCTGTTTGCGATCAGTTCGGCCGCGGCCCTGGTGTGGCTGCTGGTGCCGATTTTGCGCTGGCGCTCCAGTTGGAGTACGGCCTGGCAGACGGCGCTGGTGATCCTCATCGGCTGCACGGCGCTGTTCCCGCTGCTGGGCGGGCAGGCTAAAATTCAGGACCGCATGGCGGAAAGCGCGCCGCATACCCTGGATGGAATGGCTTATATGCCGTATTCCGGCTACGCGGACCTGGATCACGAATTTAAACTGGACGAAGATTACCGCGCCATTGTGTGGATGCAGGAAAATATCAAAGGTTCGCCGGTGATCGTGGAGGCCAACACCCCTGAATACCGTTGGGGTACACGATTTACGATTTACACCGGGCTGCCGGGGGTGGTGGGCTGGAACTGGCACCAACGCCAGCAGCGCGGTTTGGTGCCCTCAGAATGGATCACGGACCGGGTGGAGCAGATCGGTGATTTCTATGATACACGCAGCGCAGAGCAGGCGCTGAGCTTTCTGCGCCAGTACAATGTACGCTATATTGTGGTGGGGCGGCTGGAACGCATTTTTTATCCGACGGGACTCTCAAAATTTGACGAGTGGAACGGCCAGTATTGGAAGGAAGTCTACCGCGACGGGGATACCGCTATCTATGAGGTGCTACAATAGGAATCGAAGCGAATGATTGAATTTATCCTGTGGTACCTGGTGATTGCATTTGTCGGACTGCTGGCCCTGCCGGTTGCTTTCCGTTTTTTTTCATTTCTGAGCGACCGTGGCTACACCCTGGCGCGCACGCTGGGGCTGCTGCTGTGGGGTTACCTGTTCTGGGTACTGACCTCACTGAGGGTACTGCAGAATGACCTGGGCGGGGTTTTGGTGGCGCTGGCGTTGTTGGGAGGCCTGAGTTGGTGGGCCGGGCGCGGGCTGCAAGGCTGGCGCGAGTTTGGGGCATGGGTCAAAGGGCGGGTGCGGCTGGTGGTGGTGGCAGAAGTGTTGTTCCTGCTGGCTTTTGCCTTTCTGGCAGTGCTGCGCGCCGCCGGCCCGCAAATTTCGGGGACCGAGAAACCGATGGAACTGGCTTTTATCAACGCGATCCTGCGTTCGCCCAGTTTCCCACCGGCAGACCCCTGGTTGTCTGGCTATTCGATCTCTTATTATTACTTCGGTTATGTGCTGGTAGCCATGCTGACCCGCGTGACGGGGGTGGTTTCCGGAATTGCCTTTAACCTGGCGATTGCGCTGGTCTTTGCGTTGGCGGCGCTGGGTGCATATGGTATTGTGCATACCCTGCTGGCCAGTTGGTCGCGCCGCCGCCAGGCGGCGGGCAAACGAGGGATTTTTTCGCAGGGCTGGGCGCTGCTGGCACCGCTCTTCATTTTGGTGATGGCCAACCTGGAAGGCGGGCTGGAAGTGATGCACGCAGGCGGCTTGTTCTGGCAGGATAACGGGTTAGCCAAACGTTCCGAATTTTGGAATTGGGTGGGGCTGCAGGAATTGAACCAGCCCCCGGCGGCCCCGTATGATTTTATGCCCAAGCGCGCTGGCGGCATCTGGTGGTGGCGCGCTTCGCGGGTTTTGAGTGACTATAATATGACGGCCAGTGTGCAGCAGGCTGTGCCGGGGCTGCCTTTCAGTTCCTATTTGAAGCCGTCAGCCACCCAGGGTCCGAATGAGGTGATTGACGAGTTTCCATTTTTCTCGTTTTATTTGGGTGACCTGCACCCACATGTGCTGGCGATCCCATTTGTGCTGCTGGCGATCGCGCTCGCTTTAAATCAGTATCTGAGCGGCGCACAGGTGGCGTTTGGGGCAAGCCCCCAAGCGGCCGGTGGCCTCCCCCAAACTACCGGGGGCTTTCAGCACCTGGGAAGTTGGGTGAGCGGAAGCGATTTCTGGCTGGCAGCGGTTGTGTTGGGTGGTTTGGCCTTCCTGAATACCTGGGATTTCCCGATCTACCTGGCGCTGTACAGTGCCGTATACACGCTGATACGGTTTCAACAGGTGGGCTGGAAGTGGTGGCCGCGCCTGTGGGATTTTGGGCAGCGCGCGCTGGTGCTGGGAATCGCGGGAATAGCGCTGTATGTGCCTTTTTATCTCGGGTTTGCATCGCAGGCGGGTGGGGTTTTGCCCAGCCTGGCGTTTTTTACACGCGGGCTGCATTTCTGGGTGATGTTCGGTGTGCTGTTGACCCCCCTGGTGTTCTGGCTGGTGTGGCTGGCGAGCCAGCAGCAGAAACGACACCAATTCAGCCTGGGGCTGCGTTTCGCGGTGTATGGGGTGGGCGGGTTGTGGATTGGCGCGTATTTGCTGGGAATTATTGGGTTGAACCTGTCTGCCCTGGGCGGCCTGGCGGCGAGTGGGAGTACCACGCTTTTTTCGCGCCTGGCCAACAGCCTGAGCACCTGGGGCAATTTGTTTCTCAATTTGCAGGGTGGCAACGTGGCCGATATTTTCTATGGGTCGCTGGTGCGCCGGGTAGAAATGCCGGGCACCTGGCTGACGCTGCTGCTGCTGCTGGCGGGCGTGTGGGCACTGCTGGCCAGTTTTCGGCCGAGGGTTGCGCTGGAAATGGCTGACGAGGTGGCAGACGCGGTAGATGTTGAGGGACCGCAGGAAATGGATGCGCAGCAGCCGACGGAACTGACCCACATGGTGGATGGAGTGGCCCCCGGTAGTTTGGGGGCCGATATGGAAAACCCCGCATTGGGCAATCCGCACGGTTTTGTGCTGCTGCTGGTGCTGGTTGGCATCGGACTGACGCTGGTGCCTGAGTTTGTTTACCTGCGCGACCAGTTTGGCTGGCGCATGAATACGATATTTAAGTTTTATTACCAGACGTGGGTGTTGTGGGGGCTGGCGGCGGCATTTGCCACGGCTTTGCTGTGGAGTGAGATGCGTGGATATTGGGCCTGGGCAGGGCGCGCGCTGACGGTGGGGCTGTGCCTGGTGGGATTGATTTATCCGGTGGTGGGGTTGAGCGAACGGCTGAACCCGAGCCAGGTGCAGACCTGGACGCTGGACGGGACCGATTATATCGCCAGGTACGATAAGGATGAAAAGGATGCGATGAACTGGCTGGCGCAGGCGCCTTACGGCACGCTGGTGGAAGCGGTGGGTGGCAGTTACGGCCCGGCGGCGCGCATGGCGACGCATTCTGGATTGCCGACCCTGTTGGGCTGGCCCGGGCATGAAAGCCAGTGGCGCGGCGGGGCAGAGCAGCAGGGATCACGCCAGGATGACATCAGCCGGCTATATCGCACCCGTGATTGGAATGAAGCCAAAACTATTTTAGCGCGCTACGGGGTGCGTTATGTGGTGGTGGGCCAGCTTGAGCGCAATACCTACCTTTTAGACGACCAGAAGGGGTTGCGCGCTTTGGATGAACTAAAATTTCAGAAGAACTTAAAAGCGGCCTTTCAAAACACCAGCGTGACGATTTATGAAGTGTCGCAACGGATTTCTGCTGGAAAATAAGGAGAATCGCGAGCCCATGAAATTGGAGAAAGCGACGACTGAACATTTGATATATGGACTGGCGCTGCTGCTGGCGGCTGCCTTGCGTTTTGGCGGGCTGGGAAACGCGCCGTTAAGCGACGGTGAAGCCAGCCTGGCTTTGCAGGCGGCAGAATTAGCGCGGGGCGGGCCGGGTTTGTTAGCCGGGCAGCCGGGGTATATGCTATGGACGGCCGCGGCTTTTTTTCTGTTCGGCACGAGTGAATTCCTGGCACGGTTCTGGCCGGCCTTGATGGGCACCGGGCTGGTTCTAGCGCCGTACCTGTACCGCGAACGGTTGGGACGTTCGGCGGCGCTGGTTCTGGCGTTGGCGCTGGCGGTGGAACCTGTACTGGTGGCGGCATCGCGCCAGGCCGATGGGCGGATGCTGGCGGTGACCGGGCTGGCTTTCGCGGGCGGTTTTTTGCTGAAAGGCTGGCTGCCCGGAATTGGGATTGGCGCTGGCATCGCGGTATTGGGCGGCGCTTCGGCCTGGAATGCCCTGTTGGCTGTGACTCTGGGCTGCGCTGTGGCGCAGTGGTCCGCTTTGAAAGCTGCAAGTCCATTTCGGCGCTTCGGCGCTGCGACGCCCCCGCAGGGGGGCGTCGCAGGGGGGCAGGATAATGCTGCTTCACCGCGCTGGGGAGCGATTGTCCCGTGGGGGGTGGGGACGGTGGTGGTGGTGGGTGCGCTGTTTGGCTTTTTCCCGGCTGGTTTGAGTGCTCTGATGAACAGCCTGGTGGGGTATGCGCGTGGTTGGACGGCAACGGCGGGTACCGGTGTGGCGCTGATGCTGACCGGTTGGACGCTGCTCTCACCGCTCTCGATCCTTTTTGGTCTGAGCGGGGTGGCGCGCGCCTGGCCGCGGCGTGGGCCGCGCACTAGCGCTTCGCACCCTGGAGAGGGTAGCGCTTCGCACCCTGGAGAGGGTAGCGCTTCGCACCCTGGAGAGGGTAGCGCTTCGCACCCTGGAGAGGGTAGCGCTTCGCACCCTGGAGAGGGTAGCGCTTCGCACCCTGGAGAGG
>Ga0105047_10000243_pt1 | contig 86539 bp, 77 predicted proteins | sample MAT04_FD_78384 | JGI IMG/M metagenome (GOLD analysis project Ga0105047, IMG submission 78384) | Freshwater microbial communities from Lake Fryxell liftoff mats and glacier meltwater in Antarctica - MAT-04 (megahit assembly) | ecosystem: Environmental > Aquatic > Freshwater > Ice > Liftoff... | reverse complement strand
GCCTTTGAAGGCTTCTTTGAATCCATTCACGAGGTTTGACTTCGGGCTGTTCTCTAAACTCCCGAATGCTAGGGAGTGGCAGGCCAAAGTAAAACTCCCGTAAAATTATTGGTTGCAGATATAGCGACTAGGCGTCATAATGAGAGTACGAGCACAATCACAGAAAATCGAGTCGGCCCGTCCGACATCGCGCCAGAAGAGCAAATTAGCCTTGAACAAATGTTTCGAGGGGAGGTTCGCCCGGTTCTGATTACGAACGGTGGAGATGTGATTGAGCTACCAAAAGCCCTGAATGACCTTTTCATCTCCGTGGTTCAGGCGATGAAGGAAAAGAAAGCGGTGTTTTTGATGCATGTGGATGAAGCATTCACCACCCAGGCGGCGGCAAATTTTCTTGGCATGTCGAGGCAGTTTTTCGTTAGGCTCCTTGACCACGATGAACTGCCATTCCATCACGTCGGAACTCATCGACGAGTGTTCTTCAAAGACCTCGTGACTTATCAGCGCAAGCGATGCCAGATTCGGAAAGCTGGCCTGGACAAGATGACCGAGAATCTAGTGAACGCCGGTGTCTACGACAAGTATGTCGATCTCACCCGGCCTGAGGGCGAGTAGCCCTCAATGCGAGCAGAATATCCCGTCGTTCTTGATGCCTGTGTGCTTGCAGAGGCAACAGTCTCGGATCTCTTCCTTCGCCTATCTGAAGCACCAAGATTCTTACTTCCAAAATGGTCGGAGGAGATTTAGGAAGAAAATCGCAGCGGTCTGCCCCCATTCGTGAAGACATCTTAAGAGTAGTCCTTCCTTGTTGAAGATGACATCACGAGAAGGGAGCGGATCGCTCTTCTCGTGCGGCGACCGCTGGGGGGCGATGGCCTCGGGACGAATGAGGGCGAACGTCGGTGTCATAGCGCCTGTAAACGGCGGGCTTCACCTGAGCATCGGCCAGGTTGCAGAACACCTCGCCATCCAAGTGGTCGCGTCTGAGGGCTGAGTGAAACGACTCCACGTCGCTGTTCTGCCAGGGTTTCCCCGGCTCGATGAAATGGCGGTCTGTCTTCTTTTCGTAAAGGAAAACCGCCAGCATCCGGGTGATGAACCCGGGGCCGTTGTCGCTGCGGACAAACCGCGCCACCCCGCGACCGCGAGTCGGCCCCGCGGGTCGAAGGAAAGTAACTCGCCCTTGGGCAACCGAGCGGAGGCTGGATCAAACGATCCAGCCTCCGCTCGGTTGCTGGCCTTGGTTATGCCGCCCGGCGGAGCGGGGCCGACGCGTTGACGGTTGGCGGCTCGATGCGGAACTGAGCCGTTACCTCGCTGAGTTCCTGAGAGATTCTCGTCAGGTGCTCCGCGTAGCTCACGAGCTCTTGTACCGATCGTTCTTGGTCGGTGGCCGAATCATTCACGATGTTCACGGAGGCAGAGACCTCTTCGGCGCACGCGCTCAGCTCTTCCGAAGTGGCGCTCGTGTGCTCGGCGTTGCTGGCGATTTGGCGGATCGCGGTGCGGGCATCATGGGCGATTTCCAGCATCGACTCGGCGGACCGAGCGATGTCCGTGGTACGCGTCTGCAGCTGTTGAACCGTAGTCTGGATGCTTTGGAGGGCGGTACCGGCTTCGGCCGAGAGACTCGCTCCCGCGCGGACCTCCGACACACCCTCATCCATTCGCCGGATTGCCTGCTCAGTTTGAGTCTGAACGGCTTGAATGAGCGCACCAATTTCGTTGGTTGCTTTGCCCGTTTGTTCGCTGAGTTTCCGCACTTCGTCGGCGACGACCGCAAACCCTCGCCCGTGCTCGCCAGCTCGGGCCGCCTCAATGGCGGCGTTCAAAGCCAGCAAGTTGGTCTGGGCTGAGATCTCCGAAATGGTACCGACGATAGAGCCAATCTGCTGACTGGATTCGCCAAGGAGTCGAATTGCCGTCTGAGATTGCTCGGTCTGCGCCAGAATCCGTTGCATGCCCCCGCTGGAGCGGCGAATCACGTCGGTCCCGGCCACCGCGGCATCCAGGGCCTGGCCCGCATCTTTCGCCGAGGCCGAAGCTTGATCCGCCACGGCTTGAACTTGCTTCGAGAGGTCATTCAGTCGTGATTCGTTCTGGCTGATCGCCTGGGTGTTTTCAACCGTCTGAACCGCGACCTCGGTCGCACCTTTCGCCGATTCTTCTGAAGCCAATCCGATGGATTGAATCGTGCGGCGAACATCGGCAACCGACGTCCCGACCCGTTGAGTTTCACGAACCAGTTCTTCTGAAGCGGTGGCGACGGTTCCCGCGGAACCTTGAACTTGAGCGATGAGTCCGGACAAAGCGGACTGGGATCGACCGAATGACGCCAGCACGCTTTGGATCTGGTCCACCAGACCGTTGTAGCTCTGCGTGAGTTGGCCCAGTTCGTCCTGGCTGCTTACCGAAATCGCCCGTAGTTCGCATTGTGCCGAGGCTGTGAGGTCGCCCTGCTCCAAGGCGTGCAGCGCTTTCACCAAGGTCGGCAACTCCACTTGGTCCAGTTGTTCGAGGTGGGTGCGGATGGTCGTGACGCTTCGAGTAAGGTAGCGCGTTATCAGAAAGGCTACGCCGAGGCTGGCGAGAAATCCCAGAAGTATCGTCGTCGTCACTTTCCCGCGCGTTCTGTCGCCAAAGTCCTTAGCCTGGGCCATCTGGGCTTGAATGTCCTCGTTATTGACTTTGAGAAGCTTGGTGACCAGTTGGTCGATCTCGTAGTAGATCTCGCGCATCGGCCCGTGCAGGAGCGCCAGCGCTTCATCCGACTTGCCCGCTCGACTCAGGGCCGTGAACTCTTGATCCTTGGGAAGGTATCGGCCCCAGGCTTCCTTCAACTTAGCCACGGAGTCCTGCCCCGGAACCTGCTCACCTTTGCCCAGGTACTGGTCGATGGCCTTGTTCAGGTCTTCGTTAGCGACCGTCTTCATGGTCTCAGCTTTGGTTTTGCCCTCGGCATCAGGGGTCAGCATGTGCCGGTACTCCAGCATGCGGAACTGGCGATACTTGCCGTTCATCTGGGCGGTGGCATCAAATCGCCGCATTGAGACTTCGGCAATGCGTTGAGAAATCACCTCCATTCGGTTAAGGGAGGAGAGTGCGACGGCCCCAAGCACGAGGCTGGTGGCGAGGCAAAGCCCAAACCCAAGCGCAAGCTTCTTACTAAGACTGAGGTTACTAATAATGTTCATGGGAAATCGTTGACGGGACTCTTTAACCGCGTTTGCCCGGTTTTCATCTTGGCAATCAATGAGGTTCAGGCTAATCTTCGGAAGGAGCTGCCACGAAGCGGAGATTCGTGAGGATGCGAGCGCCGAAAAGCACAAATTTGGTGGTCTAAAAAGCGACCGGTGAATGAGGGGGGAATCGCCAGCGATGCGCTCGAGCCCAGACCAGCCATCCAGTCAGGTAGTTAAACGAAATCGGGTCCGGGCCAGTAAAGGCCCGGACCCGATTGGGTTTTAAGGTTGCCGCGCGGCCAGGGCTATTGACCAGCGCCAGGTGCAGGGGTGACACCTTCCATCCCACTACCATCAGGTCGACCGGCGGCAGGGGCCCCGGTTTCCGCGCCGGCCGTTGCCGCCGGGTCTGCTTGGCCCGACATCTCAGCGGCCTTACCTCCGCCGGGAAGGGCCCCAATGACCTCTTCTTTCTGGGGACCTGCAAAAATCAACAGCGAGGCTAAAGCCCCCGCGACGGCCACAACGGCCACCACAATCACGACGATTCGCTTCTGCTGCTCGTTCACTGTTTGTACTTCTCGTCGTAGTGGAACAGGTTCTTGGCATTGGTCGTCACGTCGGTCGCGGTCCACTGGTGTTGCACCATGGTCTGCTCGCGCTTCATAGTCTTGGCGTGACCATCGGCAAAGCCCCACACCGAGTTGCCGCCGTAAGCGCCGACCGACATGCGTCCGTCACCCGTTCCGCACCAATTCATGCTGAGGGCTTTGGGATAGGTGGGAATGCCCAGTGAGGCGACGCCCACTTGGTCGGTGTAATACCGGTAGTAGGCGTAGCCATTCCCGTAGGAAGGCGTCGTCCAGAGCTCGTAGAGGTTGATCGTGGCGGACGGCTGTCCAACCATGCTGGCTTTGATGGACGAGCGCATCTGGGCGTCTGTCCACGTCGTAGCGTTATAGGCGTGGAGGCCGAACCCGCGGATATCGTCGCTTCGGTAATGAGTCCAGGAGTAACTGACCTTGTAGCCAAACGGCGTGCCGCAATCGTCACGCACGTAAGGATCGCCGGGGCTAGCAAAGACTCCCGTGCTCTTGGTGTAGGTGGCAAGTGCGTCCTCGGCCCCGTAGGCCCAGTTAAGCGGGTCCGGGTTGGCCTGCTTCGCCCGGATCATGTGGTACGTGTCGTCAAAGTCGTCCAAGTACATCTGCGAGGCCAGCAAGAGCTGCTTAGCGTTCGAGATGGATTGGGTTTTTTTTGCGGCTTCCTTCGCTTGCGCAAAGACCGGGAAAAGAATGGCAGCAAGGATGGCGATGATCGCAATGACCACCAAAAGTTCAATCAGGGTAAAGGCTCGTCGGTGAGTTGATTGCATGGGTCACTCCCAGCGGAAGACGAATCGCCTTCCGACAATTGCAGTTTATCACACCCGACCTGACTATACACATCCATTTTCGAGGTCGTTCGATACTCCCGTACATTCGTACCGTGGCGCAGTCGGACCACGAGCTTTAAGCGCGGTTGAGTTAGGGAGAAAGCGCTTGACGATCGGTAGCATCACGAACCTATCTCAAGGGGTAGGTTTTGCGGCGTTTTGGAAGAAAGGAATCTCCGGAGCCGCTGGGTCGTATAATCCCAACGTGAACGCGACGCTGGTCAATCGCATCCTAACCCTCCTGGCTTGGGCAGGCATTTTTGTGGCAGGCGTACTGTCAATCGGTCATGCCATGAACGTTAGTCTGCCCTGTGGCATCACCGACGGCTGTAACAAAGTCGCCGCCCACCCCAGCAGCCTATGGTTCGGAATCCCGGTGGCCTACTTCGGCTTGGTGGCCTACCTGACCCTCGCCGGGTTAGCCCTCGTTCGGACGCTGCGGGGCTTTGCCGCCACGCGCTGGACGGCGTGGCTAGGCCTGATTATTGGGGGCGTTGGCACACTGACCAGTGCGTACCTCACGATCTACGCTCTCACGGTGATCCGGGCCACGTGCCCGTGGTGCTTGGCCTCGGCCAGCATCATGCTCCTCACGTTCCTTGGTTACGTGGTGCTGGGCCAGCAGGACATTGAGAACCTGCCGGCGGGCAATCGCCAACTGGATCTCGGGGTGCTGGCCGGGTGCGCCATTTTTGCGTTGGGCGGGGTCGGGGCCCAGGCCGCGGGACTTCAGCGCGCCAAACTCGCCGGTCCGCAAGCGCTCAATCAATCGGTCGCGGTAACCCCCGAGTCGCTGGCCCCCAAGGAAGCCTACTGGCTGGGGCCGAAGGACGCTCCGATCCAAGTGGTGGAGTACGCCGACTTCTACTGCCCCGGTTGCCGCGAGAGCTTTCCTAAGTTTATTGAAATCCTGCAAAAGTCAGGAGGCAAAATTCGGTTCGCTTACCGCAACTTCCCGCTCTTCGAGAAAGAGGGCCACGAAATTAGCCTGAAGGCGGCCGTGGCTTCCGAGTTTGCGGCGGATCACGGCAAGTACTGGGAGTTTGTGCAGGGCCACTTTGCCAGCCCGCTGGAAAACATGAACAGTCTAGAAGGGCTCTTGAAAATGGCCACCGCGCTCGGACTGAACGCCGAGGAGTTGAACACCAAGATCGCCAACGCAGACTCGGAGTTGCTAGGTCGGGTGATCAAAGACCGGGACAACGGCCGCCGCATTGGCCTGAATATGACCCCCACCTACGTGATCTTTGCCAAGGGAATTCCGACCCGTCTGGCCGACTCGACGAATCTCGAGGCCGTGCTGAACGGGCCGGAATACAAGGCCATCATTGAGGGCCTCCCGGCCGGCGGGGTACCTCCTGGCCCGTAATCGGGGATCCGTGGTCGTCGCGCTTTCGGGCGGGGTCGACAGCGCCGTCGTGGCCGCGCTCCTGAGGGACCGCGGCTACGACGTCATTGGCGTGACGATGCAGATCTGGCAGGAGAGCCAGCGCGATCCCCGCCATGCCGGGTGTTGCAGCCTTGGCGCGGTGGAAGACGCCCGCCGGGTCGCCCGGATACTGGGGATTCCCCATTACGTGGTGAACCTGCGCGATACCTTTCGCGAAACGGTTATTGAGGACTTCATCCGTGAGTACGCGGCCGGACGGACCCCGAACCCGTGCGTGCAGTGCAACCGCCAAATTAAGTTTGATGCGTTGCTGAAGCAAATGGCCGAGTTGGGGGGCGAGCGATTGGCCACCGGGCACTACGCCCGTCTCCGGCGCGATTCCCGCACCGGTCGCACCCGCCTAATGCGCGCGCGCGCCGAGGCTAAAGACCAGAGCTACGTCCTGTACATGCTGGAGCAAGCTCAGCTGGAATGCACGATGTTTCCCCTAGGCGAATTGGACGGGAAGGCCGAAACTCGCCGATTGGCCGAAGCCTATGGCTTGCCGGTAGCCCACAAGCCCGAGAGCCAAGAGATTTGCTTTGTCAGTGAGGCCGGCGGGTACGCCGAGTTCCTGCGCAAGTCCGCGCCCGAAACGGTGGCGGTGGGGGAAGTGGTGGATGAGTCGGGCCGGGTTCTGGGCGAGCATGCGGGCATTGCCGGTTTCACCGTGGGGCAGCGAAAGGGGCTGGGCATCGACCCGGGCGACGGTCAGGCCAGGTACGTAATCCGCCTAGAGCCGATCGCGAGGCGCGTAGTGGTGGGCGGATCGGAGTCCCTGATGCGCCGCGAGGTGGCCCTGGATCAGATGACCTGGGGCACCGTAGATGCCACGGTGGACGGGGTGCGCGTCTCGGCCAAAATTCGCAGCCAGATGGCCCCGAAACCGGCGCGCCTCTACGGCGGTGACGCCCCGCGCTTGGTGTTTGATGATCCCATTCGCGCCATCTCGCCGGGCCAAATCGCGGTGGCATACCGGGGGGCGTCCGTAGCGGCGGGCGGTGTAATTTCGTAAGAATTGACCGTGGCGAGGCTTAAGCGTCCCGATCTGCGCAGGAAGCCTAGCATTTTGCCCGGGGGTTTGGTAGATTAAATTAAGCGTGGAATGGGAGATGATTTGGCTCGGGATTGGCGTAGGCGTGGTGGGAACCGCGCTGGCCGGTTACGCGCTTTTCGTCGCTCAGTCGGCGTTGCGGGACCTAAAAGTCTTGCAAACCAAGGCTCGGGTCACCGAAGCTGAACTGGCGGTCGTGCGGAGCGAACTCGCGACGCTACGCCAACGAACGACTCTGCCGGCCCTCCCGGGTCGATTGCAGGGGTTCGAGCCAATCGTTAATACACTGGTGGGAGCCCCGGGCCGAAGTCCTTGGTCCACCGTAGCATTGATTGGTTGGCACGGACTGATGGCATACTGGAAAAAACGTTCGTCCGCAAGTCGGCCCGAGCGTCCACGTTTGGAGGAATAACTCATGACGGATCAAGAAGATAAGAATGCGTTGGTTTACTTGCTGGCAGGCTTTGGCCTGGGCGCGATGCTGGGCGCGGCGGCAGGGCTGCTGTTTGCCCCGAAAGCGGGCGATGAAGTGCGTGGCGAACTAGGCGGTCGGTTTAAGGAATTGAAGGGCCGGACGGAAGAGTGGGTCGCCGAGCAGCGCGCGAAGCGTGAAGTGAGCGACGTCGAGGAACTCGGCGCTTAAATCAGTCGGTCGACTAACGGTCGGCTTGGCGAATTTCGCCCGGTCGACCGTTACTATTCCCACAGAATTTTCGATGATGGACCGCGCCGTTGCCGTGAGACTTTGATGAGCCGATTCCCATGGCGTAACGCGGTGTGGGTTGGGCTGGGGGTGTTTACCCTCTGGTTCTTCTGGGCCGTTCGGTCTATCTTGCTCCCGTTTGTGATGGGTCTTTTGTTAGCCATCGTGCTGGACCCGGTGATCCGGCATCTCCGGGCTCGGGGCCTTTCGCGCGGAATCTCGGTCAACGTTGTCTTCCTGACGTTCTTTGGTGCAACCACCCTGGCGCTCATTTGGGCGGTGCCCATTATCACGGGGCAGGTCGCAGGATTCTCCGGCATCTTGCAGGAATACACGGTCAAGATGACCGAAGCCGACACCAAGCGCAGCGTTTACGTGCATTGGAATCCGGTGATGCAGGCCGAGCCGCCGGACGCGAAAACGCAGATTGACCAATTGATTGAGCGTAACAGCGACCTGCTGGAGCGCTTGGGATTGCCCACCACCCGCAAGGGAATCGTCGTGAGGTATGTCGAGCCATACCGGGCGAACCTGTCAAAGATTCTGCAGGGCTTTTTCGGCTCGGTGCTTTCGATGCTGGGCACGGCGGCCAGCACGGCGGTGATGCTCATCTTCGCCCCGCTAATTGCGTGGCTGATGCTCATGGATTTTGAGCGGCTAAGGGTGCGCTCGGCGGTGTGGATTCCCAGCGCCATCCGACGCCAAACGATCGCCTTAGTTCGTGACATGGGCGGCGTGCTCGTTAGCTACCTTCGCGGCGTCACCATTACCATTGGTACCTACATACTGGCGATGGCGATCCTCTTGACGGCGCTGCAAACCCCTTACTCGTTATTGTTGGCCATCATGGGCGGCGTCTTGTACTTGGTGCCCTTTGTGGGGGCTTGGATCAGCATTGGCGCGGTATTTTTGGTCACCGGTCTCAGTGGCAAGTCGGGTGACTGGCTGTTCTCGCTGCCCACAGCGTGGCATTTTGCGGGTGTGTGCGCGTTCGCCTATTTCGTCACGTCGTCGATCTTCGATCAAATTGTTTATCCTCGCATGGTGGGACGGGCGGTGGGGCTGAACCCCGTCGTCAGCATGTTCGTGGTTTTCAGTGGTGGCGCGTTGTTTGGCCTGGCGGGAATGGTGCTGGCGTTCCCCGTGGCGGGCGCGACCAAGGTGATGCTGGAGCGATTCCAGCGCGCTTCGAACCAGCCTTCCGAGACCGTTGAGCTACCCGCGATCCCGCTCCGGCATCGTCGCGTTAGCGGCTAAGCGCGCTCGTCGGGCAGCCCAGGCTCGGACCAAATCCCGCTCGTCTAAGCGCAGGATCACCGTGCGACCGGGCAGGTCAACCTTCAGGTCTACCGGCGTTAGCCGTAGGATCCACGACTCGCGCCCGGCTTCAACGTACAGTCGTCCGTCTTGGGTAAAGATCCGGTCGACATGGGACTCGTCCACCCGTTTGGCCCGAATTGGTCCGCCAAAGCGCCACTCGGTGGAGGTGACGGTGAGGGTTGCCCGGCCCTTCTCGCTCAACCCGGCTGCCTCCGGCAAGTAGCGCACGGCTGATCCTCGCCACTCTAGATCGGGCCGATGGGCATCGAACGGTAGTTCGCCCACTCCGTAGGCCGCGCGGAGAACATCATCAATCTGGTCGTAGAGCTCCGCCTCGTCGCCCACGTTCGGGAGGCCTCGCGCGCGCCGGTGCCAGTCGGCCAGGGATTCGGATTCACCAATCGCGAGGCGCAGGCGGGCATTCCCGGTGCGGATCAGCTCCATCGGTCCGTCCTTCCCATCGAACTCGGTTCCGCACCGCATGCACGTCGGGCCGGGTTCACCACTCGTTTTTCCTGCGCCAAGCCAACGCAAGGTTTCCCAGCTTAAAGGCCGCCCCTGAATGTTTTCCACGACGTCATACGGGTCCGTACTCGCTTCAAGGAGGCAAGCTCCCGCGGCGTCGACGTCGAAATCAGCACCGCAAGTGGGGCATTCGCTATTGCCCGCGCCGGGGTCCAGGCCGGCCGCCAGTCGGTCCCACTCATCGGCGTAGTAGCCTTCCGGGTCACCGCCGGCGGGGGCAATTTGCACCCGCCGGCCCCGCGAGGTCTCATCAAACTGACCGCCGCAGGTTTCGCACTCCCATTCCACCTCGGTGCGACCCGACCGGTCTCGGAACTCGGCCCAGGTGCCCACTCGGCCGTCCATCGTTTGGGTCACGACCGCCCCATCGGCCGAGTAGGTCGCCCCGCAAGTGCCGCATGCGTACCGACGGGGCCGGAACGGCACCGGCAGGCCCTCGGCGCGGAGGCGCCCGGTACGGCAGGTCGGGCACCGGCGGAGAGGCTCGCCGTTCGAGCGTCGCAGGAGCACACCGTCGGGGCAAAGCGGGCACTGGTTCGTGACCAGGCGGCGTCGTTGAATCTTGGCCTCGCGGCACACCGGGCAGATTTGGGCGGGCAGAGGGTGGGCGTCTTCCAGCACGTCGCCGCAGGCCGGGCACTCGCGGCGCCCAAATCGAAAGGTGCGTAGCGCTTCCATCTGCGCGATCAGCTCCGGCAAGTCAACCAGCGAAGCGGGACCTGCGGGCGCAGACGCGAGTTGGTCCCGTGCGACGGTGGCATTCGCGGGTCGAGCGTCGTAGGGAAGCTCAAGAGCTTGAGTGAGGGCCGCGATGAACTCGGGCGAGAGGTCCGGGCGCAGGGTTGCCAGGTTGGGCAGACGGCTGCCGGCGACCCGGGCCATGGCGTCGGGGGGCGGTACCCCGGTGAGGACGTTCCAGAGCGTGGCCGCCAACCCGTAAAGGTCGGTGGCGGGGCCGCGTCTTCCCTCGGGAGTTAACTGCTCGGGGGGGGCGTATCCGGGCGTGAACAGCACGGTATGCGTCGGGTCACCCATTGGGTGCCACTCGCGGGCCGCCCCAAAGTCGATGAGCCAGGCCTGGTCTCGCTCGTCGATCAAGATATTGCTGGGCTTAAGGTCGCGGTGCAAAATCCCCCGACGGTGAACAATCTCGAGCGTATCTAGAATCTGCCGGAACCAGCTTTCGGCTTCCGTGGCCGAAGCAAGCCCGCGATCGACCAGGCGCTGGGCCAAGGTCTGCGAGGCGGGGAAGAAGTCCATGGCCAACCACACTGTCCCGCCGGCTTGGAAGGCATCTCGGATGGGCACCACGCCGGGCGAGCGGAGCCGCCGGAGGGTCTCGATCTCTCGCCGGAATTGATGCTGGAGTCGGCGGGCCGAGACCTCTCCCAAATACCCCCAGTCCAGCGTGCCGTCCGCCCGGCGTGAGGTGCCCTGGGGGGCGAGCTCTTTCAGGACGCAACGATCCGCCGTACGGTCGTCCCAGGCTACGTACGTAATTGCGAACCCCCCGTGCCCCAGGGTCTCTTGCACCGTGTAGCGTGCGCCGAGGCAGGTGCCGGCGGGTAGGGATTCAGGCGTTAAGGGCATGCTCTAAGGTTATCGACGAGTGAGAGTGGGACTGAGTCGCACTCCGGGGCGTTCAGAGGCGTCTAAACTAAGACCTATGAAGCCCTTTGTCCTCGCCGCAAGTATCTTGACTTACGGATTGAACGACGGCGTACACCTGAACTACGACGTGCGTGTTCTTTTCGATGGCTTTATCCCGATCCTCGGCGGCCAAGAGGGCAAGGTTGAAGTGAAGCTGAAGGTCCCGGTCGAGGGACTAAAGCCGGAGAAGGACGGAACCCTGCGCGCGGCCTCGGAGATCGCTGACGCGACGATTCTATTCAACGACGCCCCGCTACCCTTGACGGCGGACAACGTGCGCGAGTTCTTCCCGCGCACCACGATAGAACTCAGCCTGGCGGGACGCATTTTGAAGACGGACGCGCCCGACCGGACGTTGCCGGTGCGCCTGCCCGGGCTAGATATCAAGCGATTTCCCGACATTACGTACCTCCCCATCGAGTTCGGCGCGGAACCGCCGGTGGTTGGTCAGACTTGGACGTTTGAAAAGGCGTTCGGCGATAGCCGCGTGGTGTACCGATGCACGCCCGTTAGCCTAACCGAGGACTCGGTGAAGCTAAAGCTAAGCATCAAGCAAACCTACGAGACGTGGGAAGACGCCGGACTGAACGTGGTGGAAAAAGAGGCGGACGCGGTGGCGAAAGTCTCCACCGCGCTCGATGGCGAGGGGGAAGCCGAGTTCGACCCCAAGCGCGGCATCATCAAGCACTTGCTGATGGAAGCCACTGCGGTGAGCGAAGTAAAGCCCACCGATGGAACCGCCACCACCACCCGCCGCCTGAAGACGCGCCTAGAAACGACCCTGCGCGAGCCTAAGTCGGAGAAAGCCCCGATGGCTCCGCCGTCGACCCTCTCGCAGCGGGCGATTCAAGTGGCCCGAGATTGGGGCGATCAAGCCAATCGGTGGTTAAACGGCACCCGAATCGTTGCCGGTCAGCTTGTTTCGCGCACCCAATGGCTCGGTCCGGCCACCCGCCGACGGGAGTGGGCCGCGTGGTTTGTTGGATTTCGGGCACCGTAGCCCGAAATTTGGCGTAAGTAAGTTTTATGAATCGTCTTGTCTTGTGGAAGGTCTCCGGCCTCGTGATTGCGTCAGCATGGATGCTGGGTTGTAGCCCCACGGCGGTGCAAGAAGCGAAGTCCGATCTGCGCCAGAAAGCCACCATCGCCGCCGACGAAACGCGCAAAGCCGTTCGGAACGAGGTGAAGCAAGCGGTGGATAACGCGATTCCGGCCGAAGTGACAGCCTTCACCAGCGAGTTGGCGCATTACCAGCAGATGGCGAAGGACGGTACTTGGAACCGCGAGGTGAAGCAGTGGATCGAGCAAGGCTTGAACAACGCCGACCCAACCGTTCAGATGACCGTCATTCCGGTCATCAAAACGATGCAGCGCACCGTGCCGGAGTCTCGAGCGTGGTTGCACGAGCACGTGGAGCCGATTGCGCAAGACGCCAAAGGCGCCGCACTACCCATTTGGAAGAGGCTCCTCAGTGACCTAAAGGCCGCAACCAACAAGCCGGCGACGGCCAAGCCCATATCTTAGGTCTGCCCTAGCACCCCTGGGTTCGGTAGTATCGGCGCATGACTCCTGCGGAACGCGCCAAAGCCCTGCGCGCCCAGCTTGCGGACCACAACCGGCGCTATTACGAACTGGATACGCCCGAGATCAGCGACTCGGAGTACGACGCGCTGTTCCGCGAGTTGGTGGACCTGGAGACCGCCAACCCCGCGTTGCGCACGCCCGACAGCCCGACGTTACGGGTGGGGAGCGCCCCCCTCGCCGGGTTTACGCCCCACGTTCACGGCCGCCCGATGCTCTCCCTGGACAACGCCTTTGGGGCAGAGGAACTGCGCGCGTTTGACGAACGGGTCCGCCGTCAACTGGAATCTATCGCGCCAGTCACCTACTTTACGGAGCTGAAGTTTGACGGCCTTTCGATGTCGTTGACCTACGTGGACGGCCTGCTGACCGTCGGCGCTACCCGAGGCGATGGCACTACGGGCGAGGACGTTACCGCGAACGCTCGCACCGTGCGTGGCATCCCTTTGCGGTTGCATGAGCCGGTGCCCGGCCTGATCGAGGTGCGCGGTGAAGTGGTGATGCTACGGGAGACGTTTGAGGCGCTCAATGAGGCGAGGCTTGCCGCCGGGCAAGCGGTCTTCGCCAATCCGCGCAACGCGGCGGCAGGCGGTATGCGCCAGCTGGATAGCCGGGTCACCGCTGCACGAAAACTCACGTTCTTTGCCTATACCCAAGGGAATGGGGCGAGGTTGGCCGGCACGCAGTCCGGCTTGTTGTCGCGCCTGAAGGCACTGGGATTCGGCGTTTGGACCCGGCACCAGCGGTGCCAAGGCATCGATGAGGTCATTGACTTTGTGGAGGCGGTCCGGACGGATCGCCCCCGCATGGCGTTTGGCATTGATGGCGTTGTCGTGAAGGTCGATGAGTTTGCCGTGCAGGATCAGTTGGGCAGCACGTCTCGGGGGCCGAGATGGGCCATCGCCGGCAAGTTCCCGGCAGAGCAAGCCTTCACCCTCTTGCGGGCAATTAGTTGGCAAGTGGGGCGCACCGGCGCGGTGACCCCGGTCGCCGAGCTGGAGCCGGTGGTTGTGGGCGGCGTGACCGTGAGTCGGGCGACCCTGCACAATCTGGAGGACCTGCGCCGTAAGGAGGTGCGTCCCGGGGACACCGTGATTGTGCAACGGGCGGGCGATGTCAGCCCCGAAGTGGTGGGGCCGATCCCCGACAAACGTCCAATTGACGCCCCGATTCCCGAGGAACCCGTGGGCTGTCCGGAGTGCGGAACGCCGCTGATTCAAGAGGCCGGAATGGTGGCACTCCGGTGCCCGAACCGCGCCTGTCCGGCGCAGATCTGCGCGAAACTTATTCACTTTGCCTCGCGGGGGGCGATGGACATTGAAGGGCTCGGCGACAAGTTGGTGGATCGGTTCCTGGAACTCGGCCTTTTGAGCGACTTGCCGAGTATCTACGCCTTGCGGGACCGCTCGGCGGAGATCGCGTCCCTGGACCGCATGGGCGAGCAGAGCGCGGCGAACCTGCTGGGGGCGATTGAGGCCAGCCTAGAGCGCCCCCTAGAGAAGCTGATTTTTGGCCTAGGAATTCGGTACGTGGGGGACCGCACAGCCCGCGATTTGGCGCGCGCTTTCGGCACGCTGGAGGGCTTCCGTCGGGCCACCTACGCCGAGGTGATTGATGTGCCGAACATCGGCCCGCGCATTGCCAGCGAGGTCGAGACGTGGCTTGAGGATCCGGCAAGTCAGGCCCTCCTGGACCGGTTGCTGGCGGCGGGGCTTCGGCCGGCGGCCGGGGCCGCGCCGTTGGGCGACCTGTTTGCCGGCCAGACCCTCGTGTTTACCGGCAAGCTGGAGCACCTCACCCGCGAATCGGCGGAAGCCCTGGTGCAGCGGTTCGGTGGCAAGGCGGCCGGATCGGTGAGTAAGTTGACGACCCTCTTAGTGGCCGGCCCCGGCGCGGGCAGTAAATTGGCCAAGGCCGAGCAATTGGGCGTGGCGGTGATGGACGAAGCGGAGTTCTTAGCCAGCCTCCCCGACGATGTGCGTGCGAGCCTAAGTTGACCGACCCCATCTATCAGTTTCGGCGCGAAATCGACCCGGTTGACTTCGACCTCGCGCGTTGCGTGGTGAGCGGGCAAGTCTTCCGCTGGGAGTCACCTGCGCCCGGGCACTGGCGCGGGGCCGATGGGGCCACCTGGTGGGACGCGCACGAGGTCCTCGGCGGCTGGTCGGTGGTGTCAAATCAGCCCTCCAGCACGTGGGACCGCTTCTTTCGGGGCGACGTCTCCGGGGCGGAATTTCGCGCGCGTGTGACCCTCGCCGGCCCAGAGGTGGGTCCTCTGTTTGCGATGCTTCCCGGCCACCGCCTGCTTCGGCCTGCCTGCGCGCGCGAAGTGCTGTTCTCGTTCGTTTGTACCGCCAACAATCACCTCCCCCGCATCCGCAGAATGGTCCGGCACCTGGCCGAGTTCGGCATCCCAATGACGCGACCGGACGGCACGGTGGCCCGGGCGTTTCCCACCCTCGATAAGCTGGTGCTGGTCTCTGAGTCCCAGCTACGGGCGGCAGGATTTGGCTACCGGGCGGCCTACGTCACCCAACTCGTTCAGGAGCTGGTGGCGCGGGGCGGCGAGACTTGGCTAGACGACCTAAGGAATCGCCCCACCCCAGAGCTGCGTCGCACGCTGCGCACCTTGCCGGGGGTCGGGCCGAAGGTCGCCGATTGCGTGGCCCTGTTCGGGTTCGATCGCACCGAGGTGGTGCCGGTGGATACCCACGTGTGGCAGATTGCGGTGCGGCACTACTTTCCCGATTGGGCCGCCGAGACCCTGACCGCGCGTCGCTACGAACAAATCGCCGAGTTCTTTATCGAGCGATTCGGCCCCGATGCGGGCTGGGCGCACCAGGTCCTGTTTTGCGATAATTTGATTCATGGCCGCTCACGCCGAATCCCGAAGGCCTGATTTCCGCCCCGGTAAACTGGCGGGGTGAAGCGATGGTGTGGGCGGTATCTTTTTGTTGCCATCGCGGGGGTGGGGCTCTTCGGCTGCGGAGCGCGACCCTTGGCTGTCCCGGTTGAACCTAAGCCGGCCGTCGAACGGCGATTTGGACCTCCCGAGGCCCTGATTACGGTTCGGGATGAGCGGATCGATGAGAGCAGTGGCCTGGTTGCCGCGCGACGGCATCCTGATCGCTACTACACCGCGAACGATGGCGCGATCCGGCGGCTTTACTTGCTGGATCCCCAGTTGGGAGTGGTGGGGGATTGGAGCCTTGCCGACGCTGATTTTCGGGATGTCGAGGACCTCGCCTCGGCCCGTGTGGCGGGCCAGGATGAAGTGTGGCTGGCCGACGTGGGCGATAACGACGCGCGCCGAACGACCGTGCGACTGATCCGCTACGCGGAACCGCGCCTGGGTGAGGACCGGTTGCGGCGAACCGGGGAGTGGGAGTTGGCGTACGCCGACGGCCCACGCGATGCCGAGGGCGTCTTCGTGGCCCCGGACGGCACGTGGGTGCAGGTCATCGAGAAAGTCGAAACGGGCGCGAGTGGCGTCTACTTTGCCGAACTCGACCGGAGCCGTCGTTCAGCCACGTTGCGCCGGGTCGGCCAGATCACCGTGGGAGGTGCTTTGCTGGGCACGCAGATGGTGACGGCCGCCGATGTCTCGCCCGATGGACGTTGGATCGCCGTGCGCACCTACGGCGGTCTCTGGGAGTTCGCACTATCGGAAGGGAAGGGAACCTTACCGTGGACGTGGATCCGGTCTCTGCCGCGTAGCATCAGGGCCCCGCTCCAGAATCAGAGCGAGGCGGTGGCGTACTCGCCGGACGGCAACTCCCTGCTGATGACCAGCGAAGGCGCGCCGTTTACCCTTCAACGGGTGGCGGTGTTGGGCAACGTTCCGGCGGGAGCGATGCCCGCGACTTCGGTGCGTAGCCGGTAGACGCCCGTGCCCGCGGTGACATAGAGCCACTTGCCGTCGCCGCCGAACGCCACGTTGGTGACGGATTCCTTAAACGGGATGAACCGGAGTTTCTGCCCGCTGGGGCTGACCTGGTACAGTCCACCGCTACCGCCAGTGTAAATGTTGCCCTCCTGATCCACGCGAATACCGTCGGGCACGCCGGGCTTATCGCCCCGGAGGTCGACCAAAGTGTGACGCTCGCCCAGGGTGCCGTCGGGCCGGACCGGGAACGAGTAAATGAAACCTTCCTGAGAATCCGCCACGTAGAGCGTTCGCTCGTCAGGGCTAAAGACGAGGCCATTCGGGCGGGGCAGGGCGTCGTGTAACAGCGTTACCTTGCCGTCGGACCCAATCCGGAAAACGCCCGAGAAGGTGAGCTCGCGGTCCTGCTCCTTCACACCATAAGGCGGGTCCGTAAAGTACACCTCGCCGCTCTTTGCCACCGTCACGTCGTTCGGGCTGTTCAGGCGCTTGCCATCAAAGTGCTCGGCAATGGCGGTGACCTTACCATCCTGGGCCGTTCGGGTCACCCGGCGGGAAGCGTGTTCGCAACTGATCAAGCGTCCCTGACGGTCGAACGTGTTGCCGTTCGCCTGTTGCGACGGCTTGCGCCAAACCTCGGCGGGCTTACCCGGAACCACGGCGTAGAGCGTATCCGCTGGGATGTCGCTGAACAAGAGTCGACCATCGCGTGACCACACCGGGCCCTCCACAAACTTGAATCCGGTTGCCACCGGCTCCACCTGCCAAGCCGAGGGGGGGGCCATTGCCGCAATGAGTCCAATCCAGCCAAACACCATAGCCCAGTGTTACCTGATTTGTCCCTGTTACTTTCCCTAGGCTAAAGGCATACGATCCCCGTCGTAATGCTGTATCCTCAAGAGTACTGAAAGGGTTTTTTCCTATGAGAGGCTTAGGTTTACTATTGGTGTTGGCGGCGACGGGCGCAATTGCCCAGACGAGTGGCGGCGGCGTCGGTCACCTGTACGGGGTGGATTACACCTCGGGCGAGTTGTACCGAGTCAATGAGAACACCGCCGAGATTGGCTTGGTTGGGAATACGGGCATTGCCAACTTGGGCGGCCTGGAGTTTAGCCCGGAAGGGGTGCTCTACGCGGATACCGTGGGCACCGATGCGGCACTCTACCGCATCAATCCTAATACGGCCGAGGCCACTCGGATAGGAGCCCTGAATGCCGGATTCATCTTTGAGGGCGGTATCGCCTTTGGTAATGGCAATGCTTACACCGTGAACCTGGGAACTTCCACCACGGCAAGCCTGATGACCCTGGACCTAAACACGGGGCAGGCCACGGCGGTGGGCGAGATGGGTCTGGCCGACATCAACGGCCTTTCATGGCGCGCCCGCGATTCCAAGCTCATTGGCCTAGACCGCGAGGGCTCTCGCCTGGTCGTGATTAACCCACTTACGGCCGAACTTTCGACCCTCAAGTTGCTGACTATTCCCGTGGGCAGTGTGGGCGGCATGACGGTCTACAACGGCAAGGGCTACTTCAGCACCAGCGGCCCGAAGTCCACCGTGACCGGCAGCAACTCGTTGTACTCGTTTGATCTGGAGACGGGCGACTACACGTTGGTCGGTTCCTACCCCGCGACGATGACGGACGGAATTGGCGGCCTCGCGGCCGTGCCCGAGCCCGGTACTCTCATTGCCCTTGGCGCAGGCCTATCCGCCTTAGCAACTCGCCGCCGCCGTCGCACCCGCTGACCCGCGCACTGCGCAAAAACAACGCCCAAGTCGACCACGGAGCCATCCGTAGCCGACTTGGGCTTTTTTGCGTCAAGGCCACGAGTGGGGTTACACCGTTTTCCCCGAGTTCATCTGATCCGGTCGGGGCCAAGGCAAGTTGGGCCTCATCGGTGTCCCGTAAAACTCATCCATTAGCCTAGTATTGTAATAAATCAACGCGCTCATTGCGCAGTTATTCATGGGCGACGGTGACCCATAAGGTCCCGCAATCGCCGCTGATGGACGATTCATCGTCTTTGATTCCGACGCCCGGAATCTAACCCCCTTGGTCAGCGTGAGCTGGAATGTCTTTCGGCACGAAACATCGGCATCTAGTCGCAAGGCGACCGTGGTTCTGAGCGATTACCTCCCCGGCTATGCCGGTGCGGTGGTTCACGTTGAGCTCTTCAATCCGGGGGACTCACCGAGCGTTTGGGAAACGGACGTCGCCCTCAACGCGGTCGGCAGCTTCACGCTGGATCCGTCTATCCCCGCTGGTCGATACGACGTGAGGGTAAGGGCCAGCCACTGGCTGGCCAAGAAGGTCCCCGACGTGCCGTTCGATCAGGACTATATCCGCCTCGATTTTGCCCTGACCAACGGCGATATTGATGGCGAAAACTCGGTAACCGTGCTCGACAACGCCCGGCTGAGTTCGGCGTTTGATTCGGTGCCCGAGGATACAAACTGGGATACCAACGCCGACCTCGACGGCGACAGTAGCGTCACCAACTTTGAGCGATCGGGCGACTGACCGCTCTCAAAAAAAGTGGGGGTTCGCTACGCCTACGTGGCGAACCCCCGCTCCGGCTTAGCTCACGCGGCGGATGACTTGTTCGACCAGGTCGAGGAAGAGGTCGACTTCGGCGGCGGTGACGCTGAGGTTGGGGCGGGTTCGGATGGAGACGTGGCCCGCGCCGAGGAGGAGCAGCCCGAATTCATCGCGCGCAACGCGAACGATCTCAGCCTTGCGCTCGGGCGTGTCGGTGCTAAAGCCCTGGTACAAGCCCATGCCTCGGATGTTGCGCACGATCGGGCGGTATCGCTCCGCCAGCCGCAGTAAGCCCTCGCGAAGGCGCTCGCCGTTAACCGCTGCCAGTTGCACCAGGCCTTCTGAGTCCAGGATCTCCATCTCCCGCACCACCCGCACCATGTCGGCCAGGGTTCCGCCCCAGGTACTGTCCAGCACGCCGATGTCGTCCAAGTGGTCCTTCATGTAAAGGACTCCGCAGCCAAACTTCTTGCCGGTGGCCAGCGCCATCGGCGGGTGCGGCAGGTCAAAGTGGTCAATGGCGAACATGCGGCCCGTCGCGCCAAGCCCGGTTTGCACTTCATCAAACGCCAAGTACACGTCGTGTTGGTGGGCCAGTTCGCTGAGGCCACGGAAGAACTCCGGCTGGGCCATCCGCTGGCCCCCCGCGCCCTGGATGGGCTCGATGAGGATGCCCACAATCTCGGGTCCCATCTGCATCAAAGCGCTTTCCACCATGCGCAGGGCGTGATCGGTCAGTTGGTTCTGCTCGTGAGGCGTGTGCTCGCTACCGATGCTGGGGAAGGGAAGTTTGAGATTTCCGCCGCTGGTGAGGCCCACGAAGTCGCGGGTGGCGACGGTGTCGATGGTCTGGGTGACGCCCAGCGCGAATACGGTGCGCCCGTGGAAGGCTTTCTCAAAGTAGAGGAAGCGTCGGTGGGCGGGCAGTTCGCCCCGACTCACTCGCTTGGCGTTGTGCTTCGCCACGAGGTACTTCATCAGGTTCTCGACGGCCTCGGCACCGCTGTTCACGGCATAGACCTCCAGGTGTTCGCCGCGCATGGATTCCGGGGCCACCCGCATCAGCATTTGGTAATAGACCAAGCACTCGCGGGTAAGAAAGTCGGGATTGGCGACTTTATTGTTGGCGGCTACGGTGAGGTGTTGCAAGTAGTCCGGTTCGTAGAGGCCGGGGTGGTTGTGGCCAATCAGCTTGCTACCAAAGTAGCCCGCCCAATCAAAGAGCTCTTGCCCATCCACCGTAACGAGCCACATCCCGTGGCCTCGGGCGATATCTAGCACGAAGGGGTAGGGGGTCGCAATGACCGTTTCAGCGAGCTCGTCCAGCATCCGGGCCGAAATCGGGCCAGGAAAGGTCGAGGGACGCGGTGCCGAGAAAACCGGGGGCTCCACGTACGGAGAGTGTACCGTGGAGCCCCGAGGCCTAACCGAAAGGGACGACCGAAGCCGCCCGCAAGCGTTACGGGATTTCGGTGGCGAGAAGGATCTTGTCACCCTTGCGCAGCCCGTCGACGATGCTGAACCCGCCGATCACTCGCCCGAACACCACGTACCCATCTCGGTTGAGGGAGGGGTTCGGATCTAAGAAATTGGCGGCGTCTTGGCAGATGTAGAACTGGCTGCCGGCGCTGTTGGGATCATTCGAACGGGCCATGGCCAGGGCGTACTTCACGTGCGTTAGACCGGTGGTCTCGAAGTTGATCGTGTAGCCGGGGCCACCCGTGCCCATGCTCGGGTCATCCAGCGGTAATGTGGCGCTCTTGGGGTCTCCGCCCTGAATGATAAACGCCTGGGCACCGCTGGGGTTTAGGTTTTCGTAGCGGTGGAAGAAAGTGCCGTTGTAGAACGATTCCCGCGCCAACTTTAAGTAGTTGGCGGTCGTCGCCGGGGCTTCGGCGGTGGCCATCTGCAACACGATATCGCCCTTGTTGAGAATGCTGAGTCGCACGCACGCGGTGGGGGAGACCAATACCGAGAGGGTCTTCGAAACCGAAGGGTCGGCGACGCTGGTCACCACGACATCATAGACGCCAGCGACACTGGGAGCGGTGTAAACGCCTGAGACCGAAACGGCGCCGTTGGCCGAGCCGCCGGTAACGGCCCAAGTGACGCTGGAATCACCCGCGCCCGTGACCGTAGCGGTGAGGGGGACGTTGAATCCGGGGGCAACGCGCGTAAAGCCGGAGGGAAGCAACGCGGTGACCGCAACGGTGGTGTTCACCGTCACCGTCGCGCGCCCAAAAACGCCGGGGTTAGCGGCGGGTGAAGCGATCACTTCGTAAACGCCGGGGTTTGCCGGCGCGGTGTACAGGCCACCCGTCGTGACGGTACCGTTTCCGGACCCGCCCGAAACGCGCCAAGTGAGATTTCCGGTGTTAGACCCGCCGTTCAAAAAGGCGGTGAACTGCTGCCGTGCGCCCGGGTTCAGGACAATCGAGCCGGGCGAGAGCCTCAGGCCCGTCGCCGGGGACGTCACACCGCCCGATCCGCCGCATCCCGCCACCATCACTCCCACGAATGCGAGAGTGCAAATTAGCCACCAAGTCAGGGTCCGCTTCACGACGCCGTTGTACCTCATCACTTGCTTAAGTTCCCGACTTGGTTCTCGGCTGATCGATGAGAAACAGAGAGGGACGAGCGGTTAGACTCAGGGCGTGGAACTGAACTGGACCGCAATCCTCCCGGCGGCGGGTCGGGGCACGCGCATGATTCCCATCACTGGCGGTGCGCCAAAAGAGCTCCTGCCGCTAGCGGGGGTGCCTGTCCTGGCGTACGTGATTGTCGAAATGTTAGGCGCAGGTGCGTCTCGGGTTGTGATCGTGGGTTCGCCCGAAAAACCCGCCCTGACCGAATTTGTCGAGTCGCGGGTGGATCCGCGCGTGCGCCTCATGGTGCAGCCCGAGATGCGGGGCCTGGCGGACGCAGTGGCGCAGGCCGGGGTGACCGGCCCGGTGGTGATTGGAAATGCGGACAGCGTGATCCGGGGTCCCTCCCCGGTCGGTGAACTTGCGGCCCGGGTGACCCGCGGAGGGTGGGACGCGGCGATCGCGCTGCGCGAAGTGCCCCTCGAGCATGTCCGCCGGTTCGGGATTGCCGAAATCAGTCACGAGCAAATCACTCGGCTGGTTGAGAAGCCCACGCCCGCCGAGGCTCCCAGTCGGTGGGCCATCGGTGGCCGCTACGCCCTTTCAGGCGAGACCCTGACCCGGTTGATGGCGGCGGCGCAGACCAATTCTGGATCGGGCGAGTTTGGCCTGACCGAATGGCTGGCCCAGCAGATTGAGTCTGGCCTCAGAGTGGCCGCCGTGCCGTTTCCGGAGGGAACCGAACGGCTGGACTGCGGTTCGCCAGATGGCTACGCGGATGCCCAGGCGCGGTTCACGGAGGCACCCTCGGCATGACCTCAACCTGGTTATTGGGCATCGATGTGGGAGGGACTCGTAAGGGCATCCATGTTGCGGCCCGTACGGTGGAGAACCCGCACGTGAGTTGGATCAAACAATTTGCGGGTCCAAAAGAGCTGGTTGAACACCTTCAAAATGAAGGGGTAACGCCGGTACTCGCGGCGATTGATGCCCCGCCCCGCGCTTGGCGAAACGGTGCCGTCACGCGACTCGCTGAGCGCGAAATCTGTGCCCTGGGTTACCGAGTTCAATGGACGCGCCGTGCCGGCGAGCCTGCGCCCGAATGGATGGAACACGGTCAATCGGTTTGGCAAACCTTGCGGTCGGCGTTTCCCGAATGTCGCCTCATCGAAACCTTCCCCACGGTCGCCAGCGATCTGCTTTCCTCAGCGGATACCGTCCTCCCACTTTCGCTTCTCAATGGGAAGGAGCGAAGGGCGACGATAAAGGACTACTTAGACGCAGTGATCGCTGTGGACGTCGCTGCCCGGGTCTTGTCGGGACGAGCGAACCACGCCGGGCTGGACGATCCCGACGGAACCATCTACTTCTAAGCCACACGAAACCCTTGATGTCCGGGTAAACCTGGGAAATGAGCACCGCCGCTCCCCTTCCACGCCGTGTCACGCAGATTGCGTTCGTTGTCCGAGACATCAATGAGGCCAAGGCCCGGTTTGCCCGGCTGTTTGGGCTACCCGAGCCCGGGATCATGACCACCGCGCCGGGGTTCCAATGCGCCCAGACGTTCGAGGGGGAGCCCAGCGACGCCCAAGCCTACCTTGCGTTTTTTGACCTGGAAAACGTGCAGCTGGAGCTGATCCAGCCGTTAGGCGGGGCGTCCTCCTGGCAGGCTTTCTTGGATGCCCACGGCGAGGGTGTGCACCACCTGGGCTTCTGGACGGAAGACCTGCCCGCCAGCCGCGAAGGCCTTGCCGCTGAGAAAATGCCCGAAATGCACTACGGCCAGTTTGATGGGGGCGAGTTCAGCTACGCGGACAGCGCGTCCCAAATGGGTTGCTTGATTGAGCTTCTCGGCAAGCGTTAGGCACGTTACGACGCCATTGGGGCGGTCAGGCGCGTAGACTGGCGTGTCTTCACGTCGGTCATGGCTACTCCCGTCTTTACCGCCCACCAAATTTCCAAGGCCTTTGGCCCGGTTCACGCGTTGTCCGAGGTGACCGTAGCGCTGTATCCGGGCGAGGTCCACGCGGTGTTGGGCGAGAATGGGGCGGGGAAGTCCACCCTCATGAACATCCTGTCCGGGTTCTTGCGGCCCGACGCGGGCGAGTTGCGGCTTCACGACCATCCGGTTCAGTTTTCGAGTTCGGCCGCCGCGCGGCACCGGGGGGTCGAAATGGTCCACCAGCACTTCATGCTCGTTCCCGAATTTCGCGTGGAGGAAAACCTAGCGCTGGGGCAACTGGATCGGCTGACCACGTCGCTGAATGTCGAAACACGGGCCGCTCAGGCGGTGCGGATCGCCCAGGATTTGGGCTGGCAAGTGGATCCTCGGGCGCGGACGGGCGACCTTTCGGTGGGGCAGCAACAACGCATCGAGATTCTAAAGGCGCTCGCGTCCGACGCGGAAATCCTGATTCTGGATGAGCCGACGGCGGTGCTGGGGCCGGACGAAGTGGAGGATCTGTTCCGCGTGATCCGGGCGTTGGCTCAGCGCGGCAAGTCCATCGTGCTCATTGCCCACAAGCTTCGCGAGGTGCTGGCGATAGCGGATCGGGTGACCGTACTACGGCGTGGGAAGTGGGTCGCCGAGGCCATGGCGGACGACGTGAACGCCACGCAGTTGGCGGAGTGGATGGTGGGCGAAGTCCCCCCTTTACACGAACCAAGCCGCGCCGTGACGACCGAGCCCCGGCTCGTGGTCCAAGATCTGACGGTGCGGGGCGACCGGGGGGAAACCTCGGTGCAATCGGTCAGCTTTACACTGCATTGCGGCGAGATCCTGGGGTTCGGGGGCGTGGACGGCAACGGACAAGTGGAACTGGCGGAAGCCCTGATGGGCTTGCGACCGGTGGCCAGCGGGGAGTTGACCTGGCCGGGACGGACGACGCTACCCCGGCGGGCCTACATCCCGCAGGATCGCCATGAAGATGGACTGGCCTTGCACATGTCGATCCTAGATAACCTGCTGATTGGGGGTCAAGCGGATCCGGCACTTGCGTGGGGGCCGTTCTTACGTCCTTGGCGCATCCAAGCCTGGGCGCAGCGGCTGGTTGAGCAATTCCAAATCCGGATCGGCAAGATTTCGGATCCGGTATCGAGCCTCAGCGGTGGGAATCAGCAGAAGGTGGTGGTGAGTCGGGCCTTGAACTTGACGCCCGACGTTCTGGTGGTAGTCAACCCAACGCGGGGACTGGACCTTCGGGCGGCATATACTGTCCATGAGTGTCTGCGGGCTTCGGCCGAGGCGGGCGTTGCGATAGCGCTATTCAGCACGGACCGGGATGAATTGGCCGAGTTGGCCCACCGAAGCCTCTTTATGGCCGGGGGCGAGTTCCAAGAGGACTTGAACTCCGCCCTCACGGGAGGAGTCGCGTGAGGCTGGCGGGACTGGCCCTGGGCCGGGGGGCGGTGATCGCCTTCGGCCTGATGGGCATTCTAGTGCTAACATTGGCCGCGTTTCGGTTGCCGATTGGTGACTCCCTACGCCTCATCACCCAAGGGGCGTTCGGCAGCGAGGTGGGCATTGCGAGGACGCTGGTGAAGTCCACTCCGCTCATGCTGGCGGGCCTCGGCATTGTGGTGGCGTGGCGGGCCGGCATGTTCAACATCGGCGGTGAAGGCCAGTTTGTGTTGGGCGCGCTAACCGGGGCGACGCTATTCCGGCTGGCTCCGCACGTGCCCCCGGTGGTGCTCAATCCGCTCATCTTGGTCGCCTCCGTGCTGGGCGGAGCGGTGTACGCCGGACTGGCGGGTTGGCTTCAGGTGCGGCGCGGCGTGTCGGTGGTCATCAGCACGATTCTGCTGAACTTTATCGCAATTCAGATGTTGGACTGGGCGGTGGCGGGGCCATTGCAACAGGCGAAAGGGCAGCTCCCGATGACCGAGCGGCTTCCTGAAGCGGCGATGTTGCTGCGCTTCAACCGCCAGACCGACTTGCACAGTGGCGTGATCCTGGCCTGGATCGCGGCGGGGCTTGTGTTTGTTTTCCTCTACCTAACGCGACGGGGGTTCCAGCTTCGACTGGTGGGCGAGAATCCGAGTGCAGCGCGGGTTGCCGGCCTGGCAGTGGGGGCGCGGCAAGTTGGGGCGATGGCGCTTTCGGGGGGGCTGTGCGGCCTGGCGGGCGGAGTGGAGTACACGGCCCTTGCGGGTCAGCTGGGAACAGGCTTTGCCCAGCAGTGGGGCTTCCTGGCGATTCCGGTGGCTTTGCTGGGCGGGTTGCACCCGTTGGGGGTGATCCCGAGTGCGACGATTTTTGGGGCGTTGTTCGCCGGATCCGAGAACCTCGCACGATTCACTCCGACCGGCTCAACTCTGGTCTACGTGATCCAGGCGGCGGCAGTGCTGGGCTACTTACTCCTGAACGAACTGCGTGAACGACGCGCCAAGTTGGCGGAGGGCGCAGCGTGATCGACGTCGCCCAGTTGCTTATTTTCGCGACGCCGGTCGCGCTGGCGGCCCTCGGTGAGACGCTCTACGAACGCTCGGGGCAGATCAACATCGGCCTTGAGGGCATGATGATTGCGGGGGCCTACGCCGCTATGGTGGTGGCGTTGCCCACCGGCAATCCATGGATGGGATTGGGCGCGGGGATGCTCGTCGGTCTGATTCTCATGCTTCTGCAGGGGTTCTTTACGCTGCGCTTGGCAAAGGATCAGGTGGTGACCGGCACAGCCATTAACCTGTTGGCGCTGGGCCTCACCGGCACGCTATTCCGGGCGCAGTTTGGGCAAAGCGGCCAGTTGCTGAGCCTCGCGAAGTTGCCCAAGTTAGTGGGAGGGCTGGATTGGGTGACGCTTCTGACCATCTTGCTCGTTCCCATTTTAGCGTGGGTGATTCGCCGTACGGCGTGGGGGTTGGCCATGCGCGCGTCGGGCGAGTACCCCGTGGCGGCCGAGGCCGCCGGACTCTCGGTGCTTCGGCTGCGGTTGGGCGCGTCAATTGTGGCCGGGCTATTCGCCGGACTGGCCGGGGCGTACCTAGCCCTGGGCGTGGCGGGCTCCTTCGCTGAAGGGATGACGGCGGGTCGGGGCTTCGTGGCCATCGCGATGGTCACGTTTGGCCGCTGGCGGCCGGGCTGGGTTTTCCTGGCGAGTTTGTTAGTGGGCTACGCCGAGACGTTGCAGTACGCGTTTCAAGTGCGCGGGACGGCGGTGCCGCACCAGTTCTTCATCGCGCTCCCTTACGTGCTGGCCCTTGCGGTGCTGGTCCTCGTCGGGCGCGGGGGGCGAGCGCCGGGTGCGCTGGGCCAACCCTACCGTCGGTCGCGGTGAACCGACCCGCAGCGGCTCAGATTCGGTATCCTGCGGCGCATGCTCTCCACCCTGCTGGCAACGGTCTTCGTCGCATTGGCTCCGGGCCTGACTTCCATGGACACGGTCCTGGGAAAAGGTCTCGAGGCGAAGGCCGGTGACCTGGTGACGATGACCTATAAGGGCTGGCTTCAGTCGACGGGATCGGTCTTTGACGAGACGAAAGGGAAACCCCCGTTCACGTTTGTACTGGGCGCCGGTGAGGTGATCAAGGGGTGGGATGAAGGCATTCCCGGCATGCGCAAGGGCGGACGTCGGATGCTACTGCTGGAGCCCGCGATGGGCTACGGCGACCGAGACCTCGGGGGGATCCCGCCCAAGTCCACGCTCGTTTTCGACGTGGAGTTGTTGCGGATCGACCCCAAGGGAGTGAAACAAATGATTGAGATTGAAGAAATAAAAGCGGGCGAAGGCCCGGCGGCAAAGCTCGGCGACACGGTGGACGTGCACTACGTCGGCTCATTCTTGAACGGCGAAAAGTTTGATAGTTCGCGCGACCGGGGCAACACGTTCCGCGTGGAGATCGGCAAAACGGGCATCATCAAGGGATTCGAGCAGGGCCTCATCGGCATGAAGCAAGGTGACGTCCGCAAGGTGACGATCCCATACGAGTTGGCTTACGGCGAGGCCGGACGGCCGCCGGGGATTCCCGCGCGATCCACACTCGTTTTCGAGCTGGAAGTCGTTAAGCTGGAGACGAAGTAACTCTCGTATGCTCCGCGTCGAGGGCGTCAACGTATTCTACGGCGCAATCCACGCGCTGATGGATCTCTCCCTGCACGTTGAGCAGGGGGAGATCGTCTCTATCATCGGCTCAAACGGGGCGGGGAAGAGCACCCTGCTACGCACTATTAGCGGGCTGCTCCGTCCGCGTTCGGGCCACGTGTACTTTGGCGAAGACGTGATTGACCGGATGAGCCCCGACCGGATCGTGCGCCTGGGCGTGAGTCAGTCCCCCGAAGGCCGCCGAATTTTTACCAACATGAGCGTGCAGGAGAACCTGCAACTGGGGGCGACGATACGGCACGACCATGGCATCGCCGCCGACGAGGCCCGGGTCCTCGAACGTTTTCCTCGTTTGAAGGAGCGGTTCCGACAGAACTCGGGAACCCTCAGCGGTGGTGAGCAACAGATGCTGGCGATTGGGCGGGCCCTCATGAGCCGCCCGAAGTTACTGTTGCTAGACGAACCTTCGCTGGGTTTGGCCCCGAACCTCGTGGCCGAGATCTTTCGCATTGTGCTGGACATCAACGCCGAAGGGACCACGGTCCTGCTCGTGGAGCAGAACGCGCATCGTGCCCTGGAAATTGCCCATCGGGCCTATGTGCTCGAGACCGGACGGATTGTGATGAGCGACACCGGCCACAATCTATTGCATGATCCGCGCGTGAAGGACGCCTACCTCGGTGGATAAGCGAGATCGATTCGATGGCGAACTCTGAGAATGCCCTTCGCACCTTGCGCCTCGTCGCCCTGGACGAGTCTCACCTGGGTGACCTCGTGCGAATTGAGCGGGTCAGCAACGGGGCCCCGTGGTCCGAGCAGGCGTTCCGAAACGAGTTGGGGCATGCGCACGGCCTGTTTCGGGTTGCCCTGTTGGATGGGAAGCCGGTGGGCTACGCCGGGGCCTGGTTGCTGGTCGACGAAGCCCACGTTACTACCGTCGCGGTTGACCCCGAGTTTCGGCAACGCGGGATCGCCCGGCGGTTGATGGAGGAACTCTTGCGCGAGGCCGCCCGGCGCGGCATGACGTGTTGCACGCTGGAAGTGCGGGCCGGCAACGTGGCGGCGTTGGCGCTGTACGAATCCATGGCCTTTGTTCGGGCCGCGTTGCGAAAGGGCTACTATCCAGACAACCGGGAGGACGCGGTAGTCATGTGGCTTTACAACTTGACGGCGTGGGCTGGTTAGGATCAGATTGTACGGCATGACGGACTCCGCCCCATTTCCGGTTTGGCCTGGCCCGGTGCTGGCCATCGAGACCAGCTGTGACGAAACCAGCGCGGCGGTGTTGGTGGGGCGAACGGTCCGCGCCAACATCGTAAGCTCGCAGGTGGACCTGCACGCCCAGTGGGGCGGCGTGGTGCCAGAAGCCGCCGCCCGCGCCCATGTCGAGGCCATCCTTCCGGTTATTGAGTTAGCGCTCCGCACGTCCGAGATTCCGCTGGAGGGCATTACCGCCATCGTGGTGACGAATCGCCCGGGTCTCGTGGGCGCACTCAGCGTGGGCGTCACCGCCGCCAAGACCCTCGCGGCGGTCCGTGGTTTGCCGCTGGTGGGCGTTCATCACCTTGAGGGGCACATGATGAGCCCCTGGGCGTGGGTGGACGACCACGCGGTGGATCCCGTCTACCCGCACCTGGGGCTGATCGTCTCGGGGGGGCATACCGAGTTGGTGTTAGTGTCGGCCCCTGGCCGGTATGAGTTGGTGGGCGAGACCCTAGACGATGCGGCGGGTGAGGCTTTCGACAAGTCGGCCCGGGTGCTGGGGCTGGGCTATCCCGGCGGTGTCGCAATCGCTCGGATCGCCGAGAACGGTAACCCACAGCGGTACGCCTTGCCCCGAGCGCTGCCAAAGGATCCGAACCACTTTAGCTTTTCGGGCCTCAAGACGGCCGTGCTGCGGCTGGTGGAGAAGGAGGGTGCGGGCATTTGCGTCCCAGACGCCGCCGCCTCAGCGCAAGCCGCCATCACCGATGTTCTGGTGCAAAAAGCCCTGGCATCGGCGGACTACCACAACGTGCGGCAACTGGCGGTGGTGGGTGGTGTGGCCGCGAACACGCGGCTGCGAACGGAGCTTCAGCGCGAAGGCGCGCGGCGCGGCATTGCGGTGGTGGTGCCCCCACCCGCCTTGTGCACCGACAACGCCGCGATGATCGGGCTGGCCGGCTCGTTCCGCTTGGCCACCGGATCTCGCGATGGATTGGGGCTGGAAACCCTGCCAAACGCCCCTTTGCCGCCAAACCCTTGACGCCAGAGGTCGAAGTAACGGATGCTACGGGTATGAGTGAAAGCGATCCCGTTTCCGCGCCTAAAGTTGATGCCCCCGCAGAAGCGACGGCAACGGCAAAGCCGAGTGCCCCTAGCCAGGTCAAGACGGTGGGGCGACCCCCGCGCGTCCTCACCGTGACCCAACGGTGGATGGTCGTTGTCGCAGTCTTAGCGGTCGCGATCATCTTTGTCAGTTGGATTGGCGGTCGGCGGGCCGAGGCGACGCGAGAGCGGGCGTTGGCGCGGGGCGTCGATGCCTTGGCGGCCTCGTTGGCGGCGTCGTTCACCGTGTCCGATCTGCCGCGTCTGCGCCGTACGGTTGACGCAATGGCCACCGCCGGGAAATACACGCGCGTGCTGGTGTTGACCGCGGAGGGGAACGTGGCGGCGGCGACCGACACGCTGGCGAGTAACGAGGGCTTTGGTGAGTCGGCCACTTGGCCAACAGAGGCAAAAGTTAACCACCGTGGCGACGGCATCTCGATTAGCCGAGTGATTGCATCGCCGGGGGCGGCGGTGCAAGGGTTGCTGGTGGTCGAGGTCCCGTTTGACTGAACCGGTCCGACCCGTTCAGCGGTGCGTCTGCGCTAATGTCACGTTCGCCGAGATGAAAGCGGCGGGCGTGAACTCACTGGAGAGCGCGCAAATTTGGTTTGGCGCGGGCGACAGTTGCGGGCTTTGTCGCCCATACATCGCCCGCATGATCGCGACGGGAGAGACGAGTTTTGACGTGCTCGATCCGAGTTTCCCTAGTGAAATAGTTCGCTGACGGATTCGCCGTGATTGATCCGGCGGATGGCTTCGGCAAAGAGCGGGGCGATTGAGATCACTTGGAGGTCAATGCCGGCATCGGTGGCACGCGGTGGGATCGTGTCGGTGGTCACAATCTCCTCAACACCGGGTTCGGCCGCAAGCCGGGCGAGGGCATCGCCCACGAACACGCCGTGGGTGCAGACCAGCGTGAATCGACTGACACCACGTGGGCGTAAGACCGCCATTAGCTCCCGCATGGACCCGCCGTTGGCAATTTCGTCGTCCATCAGGATGGCGCGGCGACCCGCGACTTCGCCCACGACGTTGTCAATCGCCACGCGGTCATCCGAAAGGCGACGCTTCGTGCCGAAGGCCACCGGGACGCCGATCCGACGCGCGAATCGCTCGGCGTCTTTGACGTTGCCCAGGTCGGGTGAGACGACGACCGAATCGGCGCGATCTCGGCCCATGTAGTGGGCGCTCAGCACGTCAAGCGCATTAAGGTGATCGACCGGGACACTGAAGAATCCGTGGACTTGCTCGCTGTGGAGCGTCATGGTGAGCACGCGATCCGCCCCGGCGGTGTCGATGAGATCGGCCACCAATCGCGCCGCGATGGAAATGCGCGGGGCGTCCTTCTTGTCACTTCGGGCGTAGCTGTAGAACGGAATGACAGCGGTGAGGCGGCGGGCCGAAGCCCCGCGCGCCGCATCCAGCATCATGAGCAGCTCCACGAGGTGCTCCTGCACGGGAGGGCACAGGGGTTGGACGATGTAGACGTCCTGCTCGCGGCAGTTAGCCAAAAGTTGCACGTACTGACAGTCGTTGCCGAACTTCCGGAACGTGGCCGGACTGAGCGGGATGCCAAGCGAATCACAGATAGCTTGGGCGAGTGCCGGGTGAGCTTGCCCGCTGAAGACCGTTACTTTGTCCACTACCGGCTAGGATACCGCCGGTAAGGGTGAATCCCGGCGCGGGGGCGATTCACACGGGAGCCGTCTGGAACATCCCAGGGGGAGGTTCCAGACGGCGGAGAGTTTTCCAACCGACGTTTGCCTTAGGGTAGCGCGCCGTTCTGGTCGAAGTTCTTGCTGAGGATGTCGTAGTCGAAGACGGTGACCGCAAGGTCGCCGTCAAGGTCGGCATCGCGATTCCACGAGGCATCGACCGGAGTGGAGTCGAAGGCACGACTCAGCGCGTCGTAGTCGAACACGGTGACGCCGTCGTCGCCGTCAACGTCGCCGTTCCGGTAGGCCTGATCCAGGCTATTGATTGGTGTTGCCCCTAAAGCGCGCGTGCCGAAGGTTTCGGCGAGCCACGTCCGCGGCTTCACGATGACGTCGAAGTTTCCGGTGAGGCCTGTGGACACTTGCCATCGCCCGGCGAGGCCGAGGGTGGTGTTGAACGTAGCGGTGGGCGTCGTGGTGCCCGGCGCGAAGAGCGAGACGGTGATCGGCTCGCCAACCGCGTTGCCGGTAAAGTCGCTCAAACTGACTTCGCCGGAAAGGATGCCGGTGCCCGCCGCCGAGTAGCCCAAGACCCGGAAGTTATCGTAGAAACTGCGGTCTTGGCCTGCGCCAAACATCGCGAAGTCGAACTGAACGAGCCCGCCGCCGGGAGCCAGCAGGAAGAGATCGAGCGTGAAGCCGGTGTCGACCTCCGCCCCGTCCAAGTACACCCGATAAGTCTGCGACTGAAGGTCAATTCGCATGCCGTATTGGTGGTACTCGCCGCGGTTGAGGGTCTTGCCCGCCAGGTAATAGCCGTACGAGCCGCCCGGGACGAAGCCGTCGAACACGTTCATGCCGATCGTGCTGTTGGTTAAGTCGTTATAGAGCATGACGCCCGCAATTTCGTAGAATCGCTCGTCGTAGACGGTCACGCCGAAGGCGGTAGAGCGGGTCGCGGCGGGGATGGTGACCTGCTGGTCCCAGATGATGTCGATGCTGTTCCAGTCCGCCGGCTTGACGCTAAGGCCGCTCGGGTAGTACCAAGCCGACCAGCCGGCGGTATTGCGGCCGGCTTCCAGTGTGGCGGCGTTGGTCCCGCCAACTCCGATGCCGTTTCGAACAAGGGACGTATTGGTGCCGACGGCGCTGATCCAATTCTGCTGACCCGTCAGGATGCCCACATTGTAGGGCGGGGTTTCAAATCCCTTACTATCGAAGATGACTTGTGAAGCGGGGGCGATGGCGGCCGCCAGGGCCGACGTGCCGAAGGCCAGCGTGCGGAATGTGATTGGCATAGGAAAACTCCCTTCTCGTCGGCGAACTCGCCGACAACTCCCCCTATTGTGCCCCGACTTTGCGGTAGCGCGTACCGGTCCCGGGATTAACAGGTCGATTCGGCCAAGGAACCTAGGCTTTACTCGGGGGCCGGATGCGGGACACGGGACTTGGGTCCCAAATGACTTGGCCTTCTAGGCTACGTTTAAGGGCCGATGCCCGCCGTAACTCCTTGGATCCCTACCCCGCATAATGGAAAGGAACGTTTTGACCACGGGCTGGACGCTGGTTTTTGATATTGTTGTCTTGCTAACCGGGGCCTTGGTGCTGGGGTTAATGTTTACGCGCCTGAAGCAAGGTGCAATCGTGGGTTACCTGTTGGCCGGCACTCTGGCCGGGCCGAGTGCGCTAGGCCTGGTGAAGAGCGGCCCTGCCATCCAGCAACTCGCCGAACTCGGGGTGGCGATGCTGATGTTCTCCATCGGCCTTGAGTTTAGTTGGCGTCGCTTGCTATCGATGGGGCGGCTTGCCACGGGCGCACTGGTCCAGACGGCTTTGACGCTCGTGGTTGGCGCGTCGCTTGCGGTTTTCGTGGGCATGCGCGGCGAGGCGGCGTTCGTGGCCGGGGCGGTGATGGCCCTGAGTAGCACCGCGGTCGTCTTGCGTTTGCTCAAGGACCGGGGCGAGGTTGACAGCCAATACGGACGGACCGCCAGTGCGGTGGTCCTTACGCAAGACGTCCTCATGATTCCGCTCGTCCTGATCGTGACGTTCATCGGGGGCGATCGGGGCAGTTTGCCCCGGGCCATCGGTCAAGCTCTCGGGGGAACCCTCCTGTTCGTCCTGGTGGCGATTCTGGCGGCCGGGCTACTGATCCCTCGTTTGCTGAACCGCAAGGAGGTCGCGCAAAACCGCGAACTCCCGATTTTGCTGGCCACCGCGACCGTAGTCGCCGCCACTTATGCGGCGCACGCGGTCGGGATGTCACCGGCTTTGGGGGCGTTCATCGCGGGCATGCTACTGGCCGAGATCCAGTTTGCCGACCAAATCCGTGCGGACGTCGGTCCGCTCCGCACAGTCTTTGTCACACTCTTTTTTGCTAGCATTGGGCTGCTCCTTGATTTACCCTGGGTCGGGCGGAATCTGGCGCTTGTCCTTTCGGTTACGGTCCTCGTGGTGCTATTCAAGGCGGGGCTGGCCGCGTTGGCGCTCCGGCCGTTTCAACCCAGTTCGGTCGCATGCATCGCGGCAGGAATTTGTCTAGCGCAGGTGGGAGAGTTCTCGTTTGTCTTGGCCGGCATCGCCCACCATAACCGCACCATCACGGCCGATCAACTGCAGTTGATCATCGCCAGCAGTGTGCTAACGCTGATGGCAACGCCGCTGATGGTCGCGCACGCCTACCCGTGGGGCAGATGGCTAGCCATCCGCGTAGTTCGGTCGCGCTCGTTGTTGCGCGGCGAACGCGTCGCCCGACCGACGCGGCCCAAGCGCACGGGGCATGCGTTGCTGGTGGGATACGGCGACGCCGGCAAGGCCGCGGCGGGCGAACTGGTGGATCACCAAGTCGCCGTGATGTTGGTGGAAGTGGATCACCGCCAGTTGGCGTTGGCCCACCAACACGGTCACGCCGCGATCCTGGGCGATGCCACCCAGGGCGGTAACTTAGTGCGGGCCGATCTGGCTTCGGCGGCGGTGGTCATCATTGCGATCCCCGACGCCATCGCAACGCGGATGATCATCAGCCAGTGCAAGCTCATCGCTCCTGGCGTGCCGGTAGTGGCTCGCGCACGCTACCATGATGAAGTTGCCGAGATGGTCCTTTCCGGCGCCAACATCGTGGTGGACGAGGAACAACTTACGGGCCGACGGTTGGGCAAGCGGGCCAGCGACCTGTTAGGCCGGACTCCATCGCGGTCCGCTGAACTAGATTAGGTCTTTTGGATCGCGAGGCCCTGAGTAGGCCGACGCCGGGGTTAGGGTATACGTAGCAGTCATAAGGGGTCGGCTTGTCGGGCTCCAAACGCATTGAGGTGAAACTATGGCAAATGCCCCTTCCGTAAGTAGCAGCGATTTTAAAGCAAAGGTTTTAGAGGCGGGGACTCCCGTGTTGGTAGATTTTTGGGCGGAGTGGTGCGGTCCGTGCAAGGCGATTGGCCCGTTCATCGATAAGCTTTCGGCCGATTTTAACGGTCGGGTGGGCGTGGTGAAGGTTGACGTCGACTCGAACCAAGACCTGGCGACTGAGTACGGCATCATGAGCATCCCGGCGCTCATCGTCTTTAAGGACGGCAAGGAAGTGGATCGCGTGGTCGGTGGCATCCCGGCGCAGATCCAGGCGATGGTCGAGCGACACGCGGTCTAATCGGACTTGAATGAGTCAAGTGGATCGAGTTTGCCAAGGGCAAGCTCGATCCACTTGACGTTGGCGGGTACCCTACGTCGCCGGTCCGCCAGTACGGCTTGCGGCCGGATTTTACGGAGATACTTCATGCACAACGTGGTGATTTTGAGTGGAGCCCGGACTCCGATCGGGGCATTTCAGGGCGCGCTAGGATCGTTGACCGCCCCGCAGTTAGGCGCGCATGCCATCCGTGAGGCCGTTGCTCGCGCTGGGGTTCGGCCAGACCAAGTTGACGAGGTTCTGATGGGTTGCGTGCTGACCGGTGGCATGGGTCAAGCCCCGGCGCGTCAGGCGGCTCTTGCGGCCGGACTCCCGGATTCGGTGCCGTGCACGACAGTCAACAAGGTTTGCGGTAGTGGCATCCAAACCCTCGTATTTGCCGCCCAAGCCATCCAACTCGGCGATGAGGCCGTGGTGGTTGCGGGCGGTATGGAAAGCATGACCAACGCGCCGTACCTGATGCCGCAGGCCCGAGCCGGATTTCGCATGGGGCACGGTCAAGTGCTGGACTCGATGGTCCACGATGGCCTGTGGGACCCCTACCACCAGGTGCACATGGGAACGTGCGGGGACAAAACCGCCGCCGAGTTTGGCTTTACACGGGAGGCCCTCGACGCCTACTCGACCGAGAGCTACCGCCGGGCGCGTGAGGCTCAATCCGCCGGGCGATTGGCAAGCGAAATCGCCCCTATCCTCGTGCCGGCGCGGCGCGGCGATCCGGTCCCCGTGGCCGACGACGAGGAGCCCGGGAAGGGCGACCCGACAAAGCTGGGCAACCTTCGTCCCGCGTTTGGCAAGGACGGAGTGACGACTGCCGGAAACGCCAGTAGCCTGAACGATGGAGCCGCCGCGTTGGTGCTGAGTTCTGAGGAGTTTGCGCAAAACGCCGGGCTGAAACCACTCGGCCGGATTGTGGGGTGGGCGCGCCACGCCCAAGCCCCGGAATGGTTTACGACCGCCCCCGCCCGGGCCATCGAAGCGGTGTTGCAGCGCACAGGGCATACCGTCGACGAGATTGACCTGTTCGAGGTGAACGAGGCATTTGCCGTGGTGGCGATGGTGGTCGCCCAGCAGGTGGGGATTCCCGCCGACCGTCTGAACGTGAACGGCGGGGCCGTGGCGCTGGGCCATCCGATTGGCATGACCGGCAGCCGACTGGTGTTGACCGCGCTCTACGAACTCCGTCGCCGGGGCGGACGATTCGCGATCGCAACGCCGTGCATCGGCGGTGGGGAAGCGGTCGCCGTCCTCATTGAAGCGCTCTAGGTTAATCTCGATTAATCGGGGGCGAGGGCGTGCCAGACTGGGCCTATGACGCTGTTCGCTTGGCTCGTTTTCGGCACGATGGCCTCGGCTCCCGCCCCGCGCGTGGAGTTGACGGGTTGGGCGTTGATGAACGCCGAAACCTTTAGGTCGGGAGTCTCGGCCGGGCGAGCGTTGGCGAACCCGAGCGTGGGTCTCGCAACTCCGTTTATGGGTCAGCCGGTCCAGGGCTTCTCGGGGCTTCTGTCCGACGGCACGTTGGGCCGAGGGCGAGATAAGTTCCTGGCCATGAGCGACAATGGCTTTGGCGCTCAGAACAATAGCTACGACTTTGTGCTAGCTTGGCACCAGATCACGGTCGATTGGTCCGCACATTCGGTATCGCGGACCGGGACCGTCGAGATGAGCGATCCGGGCCGGCTCGTGAAGTTTCCGATCGTGGCGGATCAGAAGAGCTACCCCACGCGCGACATCCCCGTGGACGCCCGAATCCGCGAAGGCCGCTTGCTGACCGGTTACGATTTTGATCCGGAGGGCTTCCAGCGGATGCCGGACGGCACATTCTGGGTGAGTGATGAGTTCGGACCGTTCCTGTTCCACCTGGACGCCCAAGGCCGGCTCCTCTCGGCCCCGGTTGCCACGCCCAACCCGTTGGCCGATGATGAGGTCAAGGAATTGAGTTCTCCGCAACGTCCGCATCCGGGGGCTGGCCGAGTTAACGTCGGCGCTTCTGGCGGTTTCGAAGGGCTAGCGCTTGACGCCGACAACAAGACGCTATGGGCCGCCGTGGAGAAGGCTGTGGTGGGCGACCCCGTGCCGGAGCGGCGTTGGGTTCTCGGGCTCGACACCACGACCGGCAAGTGGACAGGTGATCGCTGGGCCATTCGAATGGAGAACGCGAATCACAGCATCGGCGAACTCACCGTGGTCGGTCCGGGTCGATTCTTAGTGATCGAGCGCGACCAGGCGTTTGGCGCGGCGGCTCGAGTCAAACGGGTTTATCTCGTTGATTCGCGGCAGCGTGATGCGGCGGCGTTTGCCCGCAAGAGCTTGATTGTGGATCTGCTGGACATTGATGACCCCCGGGACTTGAACGGCGACCGCGACCGCACGTTCCGGTTCCCGTTTGTCACCATCGAGTCCATTGTGATGGAGAATCCCCGGTCGTTGGTGCTGGTGAACGATAACAACTTTCCGGCCTCAAGTATGCGCCGGGCGGGGCGAATCGAGGGGACCGAGTTCATTCGAATCCGTCTTCCCGAGCCGTTACCTTGAGTATTACCGGGTTTTTAGCGAGTCCCGCAGGAGAGGGCTAAGTTTTTGCCGAAGTTAGCCGAAGGATAGGGCGACACCGTATCGGGACCATTCTTAGATAATTCCTGCGAACGCTTCGAAGGTCCCGAGCGTTATAGGGGAAGGATTCGTGCTAGAATACGCGGACTTTGCCCGGGATCACACCCGGATTCAATCGGCTATGGAACATCTCGAAATGTCATCGATGGCAGGAGTGCCCCTCCTGATCACGCCTGAAGGCTACCGCTTGCTGCAGGTAGAGCTGGAGCATTTGACCATGGTCAAACGCTCAGAAATCGCCGAGCGATTGCGTGATAGTAAGCAGCACGGCGAGTTCAGTGAGGATAACTCTGAGCTGGACGAAGTCAAGTTTGAGCAGGCTATGGTGGAGAACCGCATCGCCGAGCTCAAGGCGATTTTCGCCACCGCGCAAATGATTGAGCTCGACTTGATCCCCACCGACAAGGTGGGTATCGGCTCGGTGGTGCGCGTGCAGGATGTGGATCGCAACGTTGAGTTTGAAGTGCGCGTGGTTAGCAGCATCGAAGCCAACCCCGATGAGGACTTGATCAGCAACGAATCGCCGATGGGAATCGCCTTGTTCGGCAAGCGGGTGGACGAGGTAACGACGTTCGAGGCTCCGGCAGGCAAGATTCGCTATAAATTGCTGAAGATCTCGAAGTAACTTCGCGGATGAGCAAAACCATGCCGGACGCGGATCATAGGATCCGCGTCCGGCATGTTCGTGGCGGGCTTCGTCGGGCTGCGGAGCTACCAGCTGCTTCCGCCGCCTCCCCCGAAGCCTCCGCCACTGAACCCTCCCCCACTGCTGAATCCGCTATTACCCCCACCGGCCCCGTCGGAGCGGGGCGGGACCGTGGCCGCCTGAGCGAGGCTATTGGACACCGCGTCCACGTCGCCGGCGAACCATAGATAGCCAAATCCAGGCTGGTTCGTGACGTACCAGGACGGCGTCTCTTGCACGATGCCCTCGAACATTTGCGACCACTCCCGCAGCAGCCCAAAGGCGACGGCGTGCGGCAGGTAGGCCTCAAACATGGCCGCGTCGGGGTGCTTTTCGGCCAGCCACTCGGTGCGGTCCTTGCCGCGCCGAATGAACTCTTCAAACGCCCTCACTTCTTCTTTGGCCATCGCGCCGGCCAGGGTGCGTCGGGGCATCCTGGGGGCAAAAACGGCCACGATAATCAGCCCGATCACCGCGCCGACGATGCTCGGTAGCGCCTGACCAAATGGATTGAGGACAAATGCGATGAATCCCATTAGGCCCACCACCAAGCCCAGGCCAACTGCCCAATACGTGCGGACATCTTCGGGCGAACGCCGGAAGTAGCCGCGCTTAATGAGGGACGTGAAAATGTGTCCGCGCAGGCTGGTGATAGACGTCGCCACTTCGCTACGCAGCGTGGTGAGGTCGATCATTGATTCGCCGGAACGGGTCAGGATTCCCAGCAACTGGCTTTCGTAGAGAGGGAGGTCGCCGGCGTCGGGTTTGCCGGTCATCTCAACCAGGGTCGTCTTCCGCTGGAAGATCGCCCCTTCAGTCTGCGGATGGAACCGCAGGTAGCCGCGCACGGCGAGGGTGAAGAAGCCTGCCGAGACGTCGCGCGGGTCCACACGCTCGTCCAGCAGGGTGCCGCACTCGCTCCCGGTCATGCCGGCGGGTGGCTCGAAGCGAACCTGGAGCCGGACGGTGAATGGATCGCGGCCGAATCGGTAGTACAGAGGCACGCCCAGCGCCAGGACGACGAAGGGAATCCCGAATCCGATGTTCGAAAGAATGAGGAGCCACAAGCGCTCGGTGGCACTGGGTTGTTGAATCAGATTTGCCGGGAGGTCAAGTACAAACGTGAGACCATTTCGGGGAGGAAGCGGGGTGCTTCGGACGACGGTGAACTCATCGTTCCTTAGCGAGGATTGCGTACCCGTCGCTTCACCCTCGGTTTGTCGGGCACCGTAGGGCACCGTGGTTTTGGTACCCGATCCGTAAGCACCGGTGAACACCAGCGCGCGCAACCCTTTGCCACCGGAGGACGTCGGGAATTTCACGGTCACTTCGGCCCGCTGAATCTCCACGTCCCACTCGTCACCGGTCGCGTTCCAGTAGAGTTCAGCGTAGGGTTCCCAGTCGCGACCGTCGAACCAGTTGATCACGTCGCGCACGCGGTACTTAAAGTCGTAGACGTAAGTGCGCCCCGGATCCAAGTAGACCTTCGCATCGCCTACCCGGATGTTCAAGTACTCGCCCTCCCGACTCCGCTTCGTTCGCCAGGGCTGGCCGTCGGCTTGGGTCACCGAGATCTGGTCCATGCGAATGGCCCGGGCCACGCCATCTCCCGTGTTGTAAACCACCGGGATCTTGCGAATGATGCCACGCCGGGGTTCGGTGAACACGACTTCGATCCGTTCGTTCACCATCACCTCGCCCGAGGCCTGGACGTCCAAGTTCACCCGGTAGTTTTGGATGACAAAATTTTCGGCGGGTGCCACCGAAACCAGCCAAAGGCACGCGATCCACCACCAGGCCCGCAGGCTCAACTTCATTGTTTCACTGTACCGCCCCGGTGTGGGGTGATCTCAGGTCCTTTGCTGGGAGGGTCGGAATGCCCGAGGGCCGCGAAAGTTAGAGTAGAGTCGCAACGTGGCGAGTGAAACCATTCGGTATCAGCCCGGCGAAGCCGTGCGGTGGCTCCAGACTGGAGCCGATGCCCTGCGCAAGCGCGCGAAAGCGCACGGCGTTAGCCTGGTGCGGCGTGAGGGCGAGCGCAGCCTGGGACGGGACCTGGGCGATGCGGCGGGGGTGTTATTGGACGCGGGCAAGGGCGCGGTGGCGGACTTATTGCATCGCCAAGCCGAAGCCCGAAGCTACACACTCATGGAGGATCGCTTCATCATCGCCGGCCCCACGGGCAAGCGAACGATCACCTACGCGGAGGTAGGGCAAATCCGACTGGCGCAAGATAAGGTCACCGTTGTATTGCCGAAGGGCAGCGTAACGATCACCCCCTACGCCCATATTGTTGCGGGGAGGGTCCGCGTGCCGGTAGGCTGGAGTCGGAACGGTTTAGAAGTGCCTTACGAACTTTTGATCGAAGAACTGGCGGCCCGGTGCGGGGTAGACGTGGAGTCGGCTTGAGTCGATGGTACGGTCCTGCCCCGGTGGGTTGGGAGGATCTCGTCAGCGGGGCGTTGTCCGAAGACATCGGTCACGGTGACCTCACGGCGGGCCTGTTTAGCGATGACCACACGGCGGGCTGGTTCATTGAGTCTGAAGCCGAAGGGGTCCTGTGCGGTATTGAGATCGCCCGAAGCATTCTGGGCGGAACGATTGCCGATGAGCTGCACGATGGCGTCCTCGTGGGGCCGCGCAAGACCATCCTCAGCGATCGCAATTCGCCTACTTCAACCTTGTTAACCCGGGAGCGCACCGCGCTGAACTTTCTGATGCATTTGTCTGGGGTCGCAACGCTGACCCGGGAATACGTTCAACGCGTGGCCGGGACCGGCGCCCAAATCGTGGACACGCGCAAGACCACGCCCGGCTTGCGTTCTCTGCAAAAGTATGCGGTCCGCTGCGGAGGCGGCACCAACCATCGCCGGGGCTTGGATGATGGGGCGATGGTGAAAGACAACCACATCGCCGCCTGTGGGGGCATCCGGTCGGCGGTGGCCACCGTCCGCGCCCTGATCCCGCACACCGTGCGGGTTGAAGTCGAATGCGAAAACTTAGAAATGGTTGAAGAGGCCATTCAGTCCGGGGCTGACATCGTGATGCTGGACAACATGAGCGTCCGCGAAATGCACGAAGCGGTGGCCTATATTTCCGGTCGAGCGTTGGTGGAAGCGAGTGGGGGAGTTACCCTGGCGTCGGTCTACGCGATCGCTGAGACCGGGGTGGACCTGATCTCGGTCGGGGCTCTTACGCATTCTGCGCCCGCAATGCCGTACCATTTGGTGGTTCCATGAAGTCTCCACTTTGCGAAGGAAAATGGCTTGAGTTTGACGAAGTCAGCTCAACCCAAGATCAGGCGATTCAGTTGTTGCGGGACCCGAATGGGCCAAAGCCGGGCGTGGTCCTTGCGAAACGGCAGACGGCGGGTCGAGGGCGATTTGATCGCACCTGGTTTAGCCAGCCAGGCGACTCGCTCACGCTATCGCTCGTGTTTCACGCCTACGCCGATCACCCGCGCCCGTGGCTCATCGGGATGGCGGTGGCGGCGGCGACCGCCGCCGCTCTGCACTGCCGGCTGAATTGGCCCAACGACCTTGTCCATGAGCGACGCAAGCTGGGCGGCATTCTTACGCAATTGGTGGCGGACCCCAAGGGTCGCCTTATCCCGGTGGTGGGCGTCGGCATAAACTTGAACATCACGGAGTTTCCGGAGGAGATTCGCGAGACGGCGACCAGCCTCGCTCTGATTCGACCGGGCAACTACGACCCCGGGGTGGTGGCGAAGTCTTTGATAGAACGGATCGAGCTCTTGCCCGAGCCGGACGCCTGGTCGGACCTCTCGCCCGTGTGGCGACTGTTCGATTGCACCCCCGGCAAGAATTATCGTTTGACCGACGGCACCGTCGCGGTGGGCATCGGCATCGGTTCCGAGGGCGAGCTGATTTGCAGTGTACAGGGCGAGACGCAATCGGTACTTGCCGCAGATGCCCTGTTTGGGGCCGACGCCACGCCTAAGCCAGCCTAGGGCGACTTAAGCTCGACTTGAACGGTGCGCTCGTGCGTGTACACCGCCACACCAGGGGCGGCGCCTTTGGGGCGACGCACGTAGCGCCGTTGGGTGATGTCCACCGACACCCAGCTGCTATGTTTGCTGGAGCTCTGGCGCACGGCAATCTCGGCGGCAAACCGAATGACCTCCGGCGGGACCTTGTCGGGCTGGTTTTGCGTAGGGATTACAACGTGGGCGGACGGTCCACCGCGTACGTGCAGCCAAAGGTCACTCGGCCGGGCCACGCGCAAGGTCAGGTAGTCGTTCGACGTCGCGTTGTCACCGTACAGCACCCGCCAACCTCCCGGAGCCATCACCTCGCGAATCGCATGGCCCTCGTAGGGTCGGTCCTTTTTGTCGGCCGGGACGACGGCATTGGAGAATAGCCAGCGGCGCGATTCGGCCACTTGGCGCAAGGGCACCAATTCAAGCGGAGTTTCGGCAAGCTCCACGTGCTGGATCGTGCGCCGAACTTCGTCCAGGTCCTCGCCGATGCGGATGCTTTGCTCGGTTACGGTCTGGAAGCCGTCCTTCGCGCGGCGCGCGCGGGCAAACCATCGCTCGGCGTTTTCTACGGCGCTTAGATCGGGCCGTAGCTCAATCGTCACCGGATTTCCCGTGTAGTCCCACACCTCCACGCGGTCCGCCCCCGGGGGGATCATTGCCTGATACGCCAGCACCAGGTCGCCACGTTGCTGAAGTTCGCCCGCTCGGCGCGCAGCTTCGCTGGCCTGGTCCAGCTCCCCCAGGGCCACCTCGCGGGCCAGTCGCACTCGGTTGAGTTGGGCCAGCAGACCGGTGCGCAGACGGTGGACATCCGCCTCCGCCTCGCGGACCGCCCACTCAATCTCAAGGGTGGCCCCGAACTGGTCTACGGGCCGTTCAGACAGCCCGAGGCAGGCCACGGAGAGCGGGTAGACGCCCGCCCCGGGCACTTGCACGGGGGTCCAGATTCCATTCTTCAGGGCTTGGTGAAGGGTCGCACGGGCGTCGGCCCCGCCCGCCTCTAAATACTTGCGCAGGAACGGCGACGTGCCCTCAAACGCGTTCGGATCATCGTCTGGTCCCATGCGGTCGAGGGGCGGTCGCGGGGCGAACGGGGGCGGAGCGTAGCGCTGGCCCGCCAGAATGGGACGGCGGCTTTGGCGGGGCCCGACCCACTTCGCGGCGGCGACCACCACGCCGTCACCGTCCAGTAGCATCACGTTGGCGTGCTTGCCCATCAACTCGGCGGTCAGGCGGTGAGCGCCGAGGTCATTCACAAAGTCCAGATCCAGTACGCGATCCCGGCCGCGCTGAGCGACGGCTACCAATCGGGCGTCGGCGAGGCGTCGCCGAACCTCCATGAGGAAGGTGGTGGATAGGATGCTGCCGTAGCGGCCCTCCACGCGGTGGGCACGGGCCGATTCTGCCCCCCAGCACAGCATCAATCCGATCTCCTGGCCCCGGTAAAGGCGGAGCACCAGGCGATCTTCGGCCGGTTGCACGATGCGCTGGACCTGCGCGCCAACCCAGGGGCGGAGGTCATCGGCAACGGCGGCCAGGCAAATGCTGTCGAAAGGAATCTTCACGGAACTTGCCTCGCAAGGTACCTCGGGGTCTAGGCGCGGCGTCTGGAGGCGACATTCGGTACGATGGGTCTCATCATCCCCGAACCTCCGCTTCCGCGTGCGGTGGGCCTTTACCGGGCCTACCTTAGGGTCACGATTGTTGGCCACGCCCTCGCGGTGGTGGCGTTGACCTACGTCGTTCTGGCAGATTGGACCTTACCGGCCGAGATCCCGGCAAATCTGATTCGAGGTGGGGCGACCCTGCTGCTACCCATTGCAGTTCTGGTGGGCTTCACCCAGGTTGTCCTCTTGCGGCTCCGTCCGAGTCCGGCGGCGTACGGGTTACACCAAGCGAACCTGCTGGCCGCCATCAGCGGGATCATTTTCCTTCCGCTCGCGTTGCCCTTGTGGTGGCAGTGGCGCCGGGCTGAGGTTCAGCGTTACTTTGGCGTGGAACCCGTTGGCCCGGGACCCTGAATGCGAGGCCCGTCTGGTTTGGGCACGAGGGGCGGAGCGGTGCGGGCGGTCGGGGCGTCGGCGGTGAGGGGGAAGTTCACCCGTCGCGGGTCTTCGGCCCGGTTCGCGGCCCGTACGTAGGCCACCGTGGATCCGGTAGGGGCTTCGAATTCATTCGGCAGGGCCCATTCCTTAGTGAAACCGGCGGGTGGACCGGCCACGACCCAGGCTTTGACATTGCGGTCCTTGTTGGCGATGGTGAGGACCCAACCCTGAGAGCCGGCAGCAGCGGCAAGGACGGCGGCGCGCCCGGTGAGGGCGGGACGAATCCACCATGGGGATCCGGCCTTGGTGTCGGCGGGCAAGGTAACGGATTCAATCCCAACGCGCAGGACTGACGCGCGGCCTCGCTCGGGGCTAAGCGCGAGGAGGGGCAGGCGTCGGGCCGGGGCGGAGGCGGGGTCGCTCTCCAGGTTGGTGGTCCCCGGCTTCCACCGCACCATCGTCACGGGAATGGGATTTGCGGGATTTGGGGTGGAGGTGGCGGCCCCGGCGGGGGTGGGGGCGAGTGGCTCGAGGGGGGCTAACTTAAGCGTCAGTTCATGCGCGGGGGTGCGGCTATCCGCGTCGGTGAGCGGATTCAGGCGCAGTCGAATGGATTCGGCGTTAGGGGCGCGCCAGCCCAGGCTAACCAGGGGAGCGTCCGCATCGGTGTCCAGGCGAATCCAGTAGCCGGTGGGGCCTACGGGGACATCGCGGCGGTTAACCCGGGCGGTGATGGCGTCCACCCGGTACCAACCGGCGTTCGCTTTGTCCGATCGGAGGGCAAGAAAAAGAGGCAACGGAGTACGGCTCCCTAGCTGGGCTTCACTGCCCACGCGAGACTTCGCCTCGGCCCCCGTCGTTTCCGACCGGAGGTCTGGCGCCGTTCCGCCGAAGGGACCACCCGTACCGTTGCCTCCGCACCCGGTAAGGACCGGGGCGAGGGTCGCAAGGACCCCTAGGACGCAATCTATGCGTTGATTACGATTGGACAACCTCATCTTACTTCTGACGTCTCAAAGTGCGGGGTACTCCCAGAAAAACTTAGTACACGAACTAGTAATTTATCGGGGAAAAGCGTTCATCGAATGTTGAAGTACTTTGCGGCGGGGTGGTGCAGGATGATGGCGCTGGTGGATTGCTCTGGAATGAGCATGTCTTCCTCGCTCAGGACCACGCCGATCCGCTCGGGATCCAGCAGTTTAAACAGCTTACGCTGATCCTCGAGGTTCGGGCATGCTGGATAGCCAAACGAGTACCGGGATCCCCGGTACTTCGCCCCGTAGAGTGCCTTCATCTCCGTCGGTTCGTCCTGGTCGATACCCCACTCCCGCCGGATTTGGGCGTGCCAGTACTCCGCGAGGGCCTCGGCCGTTTCCACGCCCATGCCGTGCGTAAAGAGGTAGTCCCGGAATTCACCGGCCGTGTAGAGGGCTCGTTCGTGAGTCGAGATCTCATCGCCGACGGTGACGAGGTGGAACGCAACGACGTCTGGCTCCGGTGAACCCACCGGGCGGAAGTAGTCGGCAAGGCACAGCCGATCGAGGTCGCGTTGACGCGGGAACGCGAACCGCTCGCGCTCCGTCTCGCCGTCCTCATGATAAATGATGAGGTCGTTCCCATCGCTACGGCACGGGAAGTAACCCCACACCACTCGCGGGTGCAATCGCCGGGCGAGTTCACGCTGCATACGCTCGAAGATGGGCCGTGCCTCGGCCTCCAGCCACGCGGCAAAGTCGGGGTTGCTCATCCCGTCTGGCCGTTTGTATTGCCACTGCCCGCGGAACAGCGATATCGGGTTGATGTAGCGGTACAGCTCGAAAATATCAAATCGATCCCACATGCGGGCGCCGTAGAACGGCATCGCTGGGATGACCGATTCCGGGACGATCGGGCTCCGCGTTCCATCGAATCGGTAAAGATCGGGGTCGCTATCGGGCAGACGGTGGCTTCGCACGCGGCGCTGAATCGCCACGGTGTCTTCGTCAGGTTCGGCGGAGGGGGCTTCGGTGACTTTGGGCGCGGCGGTGCCGTTCGCCAGCGATTCCATGATCCGAAGGCCTTCAAAGGCGTCTTGAGCGTAGAACACGCGCCCATTGTAGAGATCCTGAAGGTCCTGGTCGACGTAGCCCCGAGTGAGCGCCGCGCCGCCGAGGATGACCGGGATGTGCGAGAGATTTCGCTGGTTAAGCTCTAGCAGGTTGTCGCGCATCACGAGGGTGCTCTTGACGAGGAGACCGCTGAGCCCAATGACCTGGCACTTGGACTCATGATAGGCGTCCAAGATTGCGTTAACGGGTTGCTTGATCCCGATGTTCACCACCCGGTAGCCGTTGTTGCTGAGGATGATGTCCACTAGGTTCTTGCCAATGTCGTGGACATCCCCCGCCACCGTAGCCAAAAGGATTGACCCTTTCTCGCTACCCTCCACCCGGTCCAGGTACGGCTCAAGGTGACGGACGGCGGTCTTCATCACTTCCGCGCTCTGCAGTACGAAGGGAAGCTGCATTTTGCCCGAGCCGAACAACTCGCCCACGGTCTTCATGCCGTCTAACAGGATGTCGTTGATGATGGCCAGGGGAGCGTGTACCGCGCGCGCGGCGTCCAGGCGTGCGTCCAGCCCTTTCTTTACGCCATCCACGATGTGCTTACGGAGCTGGTCTTCGAGGCTGAGCCCGGCAAACGGGTCAGTACCTTCATCAACGGCGCGCACGGATTCGAACCGCGCCATCAGCGCCATCAAAGGATCGTAGGTGCAACGCACTCCCTGCGCGGACGACTCGTCGGCCATAGGCCCGATTATGGCCCATCTACCGAAACGGCTTAACGAAGCATCGGTTGTCGTCATCGCGGCAAAAAGCCGTGGATTACCGTCCCCCCGTGACAAAAGTGGAAGACGGTGGTATATTTAGAACCGGAGGCTCCTGAGTCGCATTTGCTCTCCCCTTGGCGGCTCGTTGGGGCCTTCGTTCCTTTTAGATATCATCACGTTTTTTGAGCGCGCGCGGGTAAACACCACGCATGAAGTGGATTAAGCTCATAGCCGCAAGCGCGGCGCTCATGGTAATGGGTTGCTCAGGCGGGGTTACGAAAGAAACGACCCTTCCGCAAACGACCCCCCAAGAAACGACGGAATCGAAGTCGGGCGAGTTCAAAGTTGCCCTCCTTACCCCCGGTCCCGTCTCGGATGCCGGCTGGAGCGCACTCGCTTACGATGGCTTGTTGGCCGTAGAGAAGGACCTGGGGGCCAAGATTAGTCATCAAGAGGCCACCGGACCCAAGATCCGCGATGCCATGCGGACGTACGCCCAGGACGGTTACTCCGTCATATTTGGGCACGGCTTTGAGTACAACGCGCCCGGTGTCGAACTGGCGAAGGACTTTCCGAACACCGTGTTCATCTCCAGCTCGGGGGGAGAGACCGCTCCCAATGCCGGCGCGCTCCGGTTCTATCTCGAGCGCAGTTTCTACTTGGCCGGCATGCTGGCCGCCGAACTGAGCAAGACGGGCAAGCTGGCCATGATTGGCGGCCCCGATGTGCCCAGCATCCGTTCAACCTTTAAGGGATTTGCTGCCGGGGCCAAGGCGGCTCGGCCCGACATCATCGTGAGCGAGGTGTTCACGGGGAAGGATAGCGACATTGCGGCGGCCCACCAGGCCACGCTTTCGGCGATTGATGCGGGCGCGGACTTTGTGATTCACCAGGCCAACGCCGCCGCCCAGGGGGTCTTCGATGCGGCCAAGGAGCGTGGGATCTTGGCGTTTGGGGCCAACGCCAACCAGAACGACAACGCCAGCGGGGTCGTGCTCGCGTCGGCCGTGATTATCGTCAAGCCCGTCTTTATCGACCTCGCCCGCCAAGTAAAGGAAGGCAAGTATAAGGGCTCGGTGGTGCTGGCGGGATCGGTGGACTTGGTGATCAATCCCAAGTTAGCAAGCCGAATCCCCGCCGCGATTCAAGCCAAGCTTGATCAGGCGAAGGCCGACATCGAGTCGGGCAAGATCGTCGTTCCGAAGGACGAATTCTAACCCACGCGTCCGGCTCGAGCGTTAGGCCCGGTTCGGGCCTAACGCTCGATAGGCTTAGCGCACCACGTCGTAGGCCATCACGATATTTGCGTAGGTCGCCGCGTAAACCCGTTGGCGATCGGCGACGGGCTTGCTGAGGAAGTGGCCCTCGGGCAAGCGGACTTGGTCCAGCAACGCGCCTGACACCAGGTCAATGAGGTTCAACGTGGCGTCGACCGAGCCGATGGCCAGCCAGTCATCGCCGAGGCAAGGCGAGGAATCGTAGATCACCTTGCCGGTAGCGCAGCGCCAAACCTCTGCGCCGTCCACGGTGCGCGCGCACCACACGTGTCCATTGTCGCCCAGGCCGCCGGTGAACACTCGGCCCCGGCGGACCGCCGGGCCGCTGTGCCCGTACTTATCGCCGTCGGCCGCGACTTCCCACTCGCGGGTTCCCGTCGCGGCATCAAACCGGAAGAGGCCGTTTCCGTTCGCCACCACGTAAACGTTTCCGGCATCCGCCACGGGGCTGCCGATGGCCGGGCTAAACGCGAACGTGCGGGGCTGGCAGGGCTCGCGCCACACTTGGCGGCCGTCCGCTGCCGTAAATGCGTAAATGTGGCTATCCCACGCGCCTACGAAGAACCGCGTGCCGTCGGTGGCGGCGGCGCTTTGCGCAAAGGCGGTATTGCTCACGGGCATGGCCGTTCGCCAGCGCACTTGGCCCGTGAGCCGGTCCAGGCCGTACATCGACCCATCTCCCGAGGCAATGCCCACCACGTCGCCGGCGATTGCCGCACCGGCGTACACCGGACCTTCGGTAGCTGTCCGCCATCGGGTCGCGCCGTTGGCGAGGTCGAAACCGTAGACGTTCCCGTCGGCACTTCCGACCACCACCACGTCGCCCGCCACGCACGGTGAACTGTGGCAGTAGTCCTGCGTCATCGATACCCAGCGGGTCTCGCCCGTAGCGGCGTCCATTACCCGCACCGAGCCGTCCATCGCCGAGATGATGAGGTCCTCGCCGTGGCGGCGCAGGTGGCTCATCACCCCACCCGAGAGCGGCTGAGCCCACCGCTCGCGGAGCGGGCCGGGACCTTTGATGTGCACCGAAAACGCCCGAACGGGACCCGACTCGCCGCGCCGAACGGCGAGCGTGTGTTGTCCGCGCAGGCGGCCCTCGGTGGGAATACCGGCCGGGCGGATGGCATTCCACGTGCCGTTGGGCCACCGGACTTGGTCGGCCCCGCCGGTGATCAGGAGGGACTCTCCCCGGGCAATAGCGGTGGCACCAAAGGCCCAGACCGGTCGCTGATCGGGGCGCGGGGCAAGCGGGACTCGGATGAGTTCGGTGAGGGCTTGGGTGGCGGAGCGGCGCGACAGGCGAACCTCGCCGGCGCGGCGGTCGACGTCGACCCGTTGCCAAGAGCCCTGGTAGAGGCCTTTGTTTTGGGTGAGGGTAAACCCACCCCACTCCCAAAGCAGGTCCGAGTGACCGTGCCCGGTAAGAATGAGCTTGACGTTGTAAGGTTCGATCACCTTCAGAAGCTCAAGCTCGTTATCAATGACCACGCTGTCTCGGCCCACCCAGTGGTGCGAGGCCAGGACTACCGGCACGGTGCGACCTCCCTTGGCAAGCTCGCCGGCCAGCCAATCCAGCTGCGACTTCTCGTAGTGGCCCCAGTGTGAGAGGGGCACGGTGCTGTCTAGGACGAACAGGCTAACGCCCTCGTGCTCGACGTGCCGGAAGTTTTGCCCTAGGTTCTTGCGGAAGACTTTCATGCCCAGTGGCGACCACCGCACGTCGTGATTGCCGGGGTTCTCGTAGGTGGGGAAACCGAGATCGCGCACGAGGGTCTTGTAGTTGTCGTACTCGCCAGGCCAGCCGTAGTCAGTCACGTCTCCTCCGTTGATGGCGAATGCGGGAGACCAAGCGCGAATCTCGGCCAGCATCGCTCGGTTCTCCTCAATGTTGCGGGCGAGGGCCACGTGGGTGTCGCTGAAGTAGGCGAATGAGAAGCCATCACCTGGCGCGGTGGGGGACAAACCGAAGGCCCGAGCGGCGGAGACCACCGGTCCGGCGGCCACGGCGGCAAGGCCAGTTTTAAGGACGTCACGACGAGAGAGGGGACGAGACATGGCAAGACCTCCGGTGCGCCCGCGATCACCACAGGCCCTTAGCGAGGCTACCCTGACACCCCCCTCGTTAACCTTGGCCGGGGTGACTTTTGGGGGTGAGGGTTATAGGTGGGGGAGGGCAAGGACGGTTTGCCACTCGGCTTCGGTGACGGGCATGAGACTGAGGCGCTGACCGCGCTTAGCGACCAGCATTTCGGCAAGGATAGGGTGGGCTTTAAGCTCGGTGAGGGGAATGGTGCGCGCGAATTTCCGCACGAAGCTGACGTCGACCCCGAGCCATCGAGGTGGGCTGGTGGGAGACTTGGCGTCGAAGTATTCGCTGGAGGGGTCGAATTGGGTGGGGTCGGATCGCGCCCTCGAAGTGATGCGCAGGATTCCGACAATGCCACTGGGATCAGCGTTCGAATGGTAGAAGAAGGCCTCGTCGCCCGGTTGCATCAGGTCGCGCATGAAGTTGCGGACTTGGTAGTTCCGACATCCCTCCCAAAAGTTCTCGCCTTCCCGGGCGAGGTCGTCAATGCCGTAAACGTCCGGCTCCGACTTCATCAACCACTTTGCCATCGGCCTAGTCTGGCATGAGGCATAAACGGGGCCGCGACTCGGTGGTAAGAATCGCGACCCAAAGGAACTTACGTTCGGCGCGCTTAGGCGTCGGCGTACAGGAAGAACTCGTACGGATGCGGACGGAGGTCGATCGCGTCGCACTCTTGAACCCGCTTGTAATCGAGGTAAGCCTCGATGAGGTCGGGCGTGAAGACGTCGCCTTCCAGCAGGTACTGATGGTCGGCCTCAAGGGCGTCCAGCACGGCGCGGAGCGAACCCGGAGTCTGCGCGATGCCCTTGCGCTCTTCGCGCGGGAGCTCGTACAGGTCCTTGTCGATCGGCTTTGGCGGCTCGATGCGGTTCTTGATTCCGTCAAGCGCGGCCATCATGATCGCCGGGAACGCCAGGTACGGGTTCGCGGTGGGATCCGGAGCGCGGAATTCAATCCGCTTGGCCTTGGGCGACATGCTGTACATCGGGATGCGGATGCACGCCGACCGGTTCCGGCTGGAGTAGATCAGGTTGATCGGCGCTTCGTAGCCCGGAACCAAACGGCGGTAGCTGTTGGTGCTGGGGTTGGTGAAGGCCAAGAGGGAAGCGGCGTGCTTTAGGATGCCACCGATGGAAAATCGCGAGATGTCGCTGAGGCCGGCATAACCGGAGGCGTCGAACATCTGGCTCTCGCCGTTCTTCCAGATCGAGAAGTGGACGTGCATGCCGCTGCCGTTATCGCCAAAGATCGGCTTGGGCATAAACGTCGCGGCGAGTCCGAACTGGGCCGCCGTGTTCTTGACGATGTATTTGTACATCTGAACCCGGTCGGCCATCAGCTTGAGGGTATCGAACTTCATGTCGATCTCGCACTGACCGGCGCTGGCCACCTCGTGGTGGTGCACCTCAATCGGCACGCCCGCCTCGATGAGGTTGAGCATCATCGCGCTACGGACGTCTTGCAGCTTGTCGGCGGGCGGGCAAGGGAAGTACCCCCCCTTCGGTCGCATCGTGTAGCCACGTGCCCCCTCGATGCCCGAATTCCAATGGGCCTCTTCCGAGTCAACTTCGTAAAAAGCACCCTTAGGGGAGCTGTCGTAGCGAAGGGAATCGAACAGGAAAAACTCGGCTTCCGGTCCGAAGAACGCGGTATCGCCAATGCCCGAAGCCTTCAGGTACTGCTCGGCCTTGTACGACACGTAGCGCGGGTCGCGGCTGTAGCGCTCTCGCGTGATGGGATCTTCGATGTCGCAGATGATGGTGGCCGTGGCGTACTCGCCAAACGGATCCTCGAACAGCGTCGCGGGATCGGGCACCAGCAGCATGTCTGATTGGTCGATGGTCTGGAAACCACGGATGCTTGATCCGTCGAAGCCCAGACCGTCTTCAAACAGGTCTTCGGTAAAGGAAGTGGCGGGGATGGTGAAGTGATGCCACATCCCAAACAAATCGGTGAAACGAATATCGACCAGCTTAATTTCGCGGTCGGCGATGAATTTTACGGCGTCTTTAGGCGACATGTGCTCCTCTGAACCAGGTCATAAACCGGGCTCTCCCGGTGGACACACGAAACCGAATTCGGCCGCTGTCGGTGGCCGCTCGATGAACGAGTGTGCCCCCGCGACGCTGCAGGGTTAACCGCAGTATAACAAAACCCCTCGCATTTGTCCATCGGCATCAGGTCCTAGTTGAACAACGGAACCGATTCAACCGTCCTGGGGTCTTGGGTACCCTCGCCCCGGGATGCGCATCTGTGTGATCGGAGCTGGAACGATGGGGGGTGGGATTGCCGCCTGCCTGGCGAACGTGGGGTTCTCGGTGGACCTTTTGGATGTCTCGACCGATACGGCACGGGACGGCCTAGCGCGCGTAGGCCGGGCGAAACCACCGCACTTTTACGATCCCGAAGTCGCGAACCGGATCCGGCCCGGTGGCATTGACCAAAACCTTGACCGAATCAAGGAAGCGGACTGGGTCTGTGAGGCTGTCGTTGAGCGGTTAGAAGTGAAGCGTGCCCTCTACCGCATCATCGAGCCCCTCATCCGGCCTGACGCGATGATCTCGACCAACACCAGCGGCTTGCCAATAAGCCTGCTCGGCGAAGCGTTTAGTCCCGCCGTACGCCGTCGGTTTATGGGCACGCACTTTTTTAACCCGCCGCGCTACCTCAAGTTACTCGAACTGATCCCGACCCCTGAGACAGACCGAGCGGAAGTCACCCGGGCGATCAAGTTTTTAGAACAGCGGCTGGGCCGCCGAGTCGTGGTGGCCAAGGATACGCCCGGCTTTATTGCCAATCGCTTGGGGATGTGGTCCATGATTCACGCCGTCCACGTCGCCGAGAGGCTGCGGCTTTCGGTGGAAGCCGTTGATGCGATCACCGGTCCATTCCTGGGGCGACCGCGCTCAGGCAGTTTCCGACTGAACGACCTCGTCGGGGTCGATATCATGTTCGACATCGCGCGAAACTTGGCGGACCGGTGTCCGAACGATCCGGGACGGGCGACTTTTGATCCCCTTCCCCGATCCATCCATCACCTGATCGAGCGGGGCGCGTTGGGGATGAAGACGGGTCAGGGCTACTTCACCAACACCGATCCTCGCGCTGCCTTGGACCTAGAGCACCTTACTTATCGCGACGTGGAGCCGTTCGACCTACCGTCTCTCAAAGAACTCGGCAAACTCCCCTTGGGCGAACGGGTGGCACGGGCGTTGGAGCTGAAGGACGACGCCGGCGAGTTCCTGCGTCGCTACCTGGTGCCCACCCTGCAGTATGCCGCCCAGATTGGGCCGGAGATCGCGTACCACGTCGAGGACATCGATCGGGTGATGCGATGGGGCTTTGGCTGGGAAATGGGCCCGTTCGAAATGATCGACGCCATCGGTCCCGATCGATTAGGGATCGGGGCCGAGCGTTTTTACCAGGGTAAGGAGCAGCGAAATTGGTCGGGTCAGTACGTGCCACGCCTTCGAGAGCCTGAATACCGCACGCTGGACAGCTTCCCCGTAGTGGATGAACGCCTCAGTTTCCGGGTGTTCGACTTAGGAGAAGGCATCCTGGGGGTAGGCCTATCCCACCCGATGGGGGTGCTCAATCATGCACTGGTACGAGATCTGTTGGCCTTCCGCGACGGCAACGACGGTCCAGTGGTCATCGCCGGCTTAGGTCGGGCTTTCTCGGCGGGTTTTGACCTCAAGTGGTTCTTGGCGGAGGCCGAGAGTGGCGAGTGGGGCCATATCGAAACGGCCCTGGCGGATTTTCAGCGACTAAACCGACGCCTGAGTAGTACGCCGACGGTGGCGGCGGTTCACGGTTTTTGCCTGGGTGGCGGGTGGGAACTTGCGCTGGCCTGTCCCCTGGTCGTGGCTCACCCTGAAGCCACGCTCGGGCTACCCGAAGCCCGGGTGGGGCTGATCCCCGCTGGGCTAGGAACTACTCGCCTACGCATGGCCTGTGAGGGCCGGGCAAAGGACGTGGCGGAGATGGCGGCACGCCTAGTGCAGGGCACGACAGCGAGCGGGGCGTACGCGGCCCGAAAATTGGGATTCTTGCGTGAGAGCGATGAGATTGTGGTGCAGCCCGACGCGTTGCTGGCCGCCGCCGTTCGGGCCGCGCGCAATGTGCGACCGGACCCAACCCCCGCTTGGACCCCCGTGGGCGGGCCCTTGCCCGGAATGATTGATGATCAGTTTCAACGGTTGCGGGCCAAGGGCGAGGCGACCGAGCTAGACATCCTCATCGGCGAGCGCATCAAATCGATCTTCATCAAGGCAACGGATCCGATCGATAGTGCAGAACGCGAGCGGTTGGAGTTCATGGACTTGATCCGCCGACCGCTGTGCCAGGCCCGGATTCGGCACATGATCGAGAACGGTAGGCCACTGCGGAATTAGACTCGCGCCCGTTGGGCTGGCCCGGAGGGAGTATTCTGCCCGGCAGACCCGTCCCAAAGACGTGACGTTATCCTATGAAGATTCTGACTCCCATCAAGCGAGTGGTCGACCCTTACGCCAAGGTTCGTCCCACCGCCGACGGCCGGGGTATTGACCTCTCCGGCCAGAAGTTCGACATTAACCCCTTCGACGAGATCGCCCTGGAGGAAGCCGTTCGGATCAAAGAACGGGATCCGGACACCGTGATCATCGCCGTATCCATCGGACCCAGCGAGGGCGAGGAGCAACTGCGGAAAGCGCTGGCGATGGGGGCGGACCGCGCGATTTTGGTCGAGCGCGCCGAAGACCTAGACTCGCGCGCGGTGACCGCCGAACTGATTGCCGTCATTGCCGATGAGCGGCCCGACCTGGTTCTGATGGGAAAGCAATCCACCGACGCCGACCGGGCCCAGGTCGGGCCGATGTTGGCGGCCCGGTTGGGATGGCCCCAGGCGACCTACGCCGCCAAACTAACTGTGGAAGCGGGTGCGTTAGTCGTGGCCCGGGAAACAGATGACGGCGAAGAGACCCTCCGGATTCCATTGCCGGCAGTGGTGACCTGTGACCTACGCCTTAACGAACCCCGGTACATCGCGTTGCCGGGTATCATCCGCGCTCGCAGCAAGCCCTTGGATCGCCGCGCTCCGGTGGGGGCGCAGGTCGCCGAGACCATCGTGGGAATCGCGTTCGCGCCCGGCCGCACCGCCGGCAAGCGGGTGACTTCGGCGGACGAATTGCTTGACGCCCTGCGTAGCGTGGGGGTGTTGAGTTGAGCCGTCTGACGGTCCTGGCGTTTGAACCCGGTGAAGTGATGGTCGGGGCGGAGTTTGCCTCGGCCTGGATGGCCCAGACCGGGGGACTCGCCGATCTCCTGCTCTTGACCGGGTCCGCGCCCGCCCACGGTGGTTTCGCGCAAGTTCGAGAAGCGGGGCTGACCGAAGTTCCCGTGGCCGACGGACTCGCCGAAGCACTAGCCCCGCACCTGACCGAATCCACGATGGTCGCCAGTGTCTCCAGCATGCGCGCTAAGGACGTGCTGGCGCGACTAGCGGGCGTGATGGACGTGCCGATGGTGACGGATGTCATGACGGTTGAGGGACCCCGACGGTTCGTGCGCCCGATGGTCGCCGGTGCCGTGCTGGCGACCGTAGAGATCGCCCCGCTGCCCGGACCACTGGTCGTCACGTTCCGCCCGGCCGGGTTTCGAGGGGAGAGCACGGTGCCCAACGGTCCGACCACGCCGATCTCCTTGGAAGTCTCATCGCGCACCCAGCGCGTGTCGGTCTCGGAACGGCGGGGTGGCCGGCCGGACCTTACCCAAGCCCGGGTGGTGGTGAGTGGCGGACGTCCGTTGCGCGATGCCGATACCTTTGAGCGAGTGGTGGGTGGGCTAGCCGACGCCCTGGGCGGCGCGGCCGGTGCAACGCGCGCCGCGGTGGACTCGGGCATTGCCGCTAACGAACTGCAGGTGGGGCAGACTGGCAAAATCGTCGCCCCGGACCTTTACATCGCGGCGGGCGTGAGTGGTAGCACCCAGCATATGGCGGGCATCAAGGACTCCCGCGTAATCGTCGCGATTAACACGGATGCGGATGCCCCGATTTTTGAGGTGGCCGACTTTGGCTGGGTGACCGACCTCTTCGACGCGCTACCCCAACTTCAAGCCAAACTGAACGAAGGAAGATCTTGATGAACGACGGACTACTGAAGCGATTGACGGAGGCCACGGGAGTGCCCGGCCAAGAAGATGCCGTGCGGGCCATTGTGCGCGAGGAACTTACCGGGCTCTGCGAGTTCCGGACGGACTACCTTGGCAACCTCATCGGCCTGAAGGCCGCGAATCTGCCGGGCAACGGTCCTACCAAGAAGCTCATGCTGGCCGCCCACATGGACGAGATCGGCTTCATGGTCAAGTTCATCGACGACAAGGGTTTTCTTCGACTCCAAACTTTAGGCGGATGGGACGTGCGAAACCTGACGTGCCAGCGCGTGGTGGTGCACACCAAGGAAGGCCCGCTACGCGGCGTGATGGGCCTAAGCACTAAGCCGAAGCACCTGCTGCAGGGCGACGAAGGGAACAAGGCTGCCTCGATTGACCAGGTGTTTGTGGACCTGGGAATCAGCGGAGAAGACGCCAAGACGCGGGTGGGACTGGGCGATATGGTGACGATGGACCGCGGTTACCAGACGATGGGCGATCTGTGCACCAGCAAGGCGATGGATGACCGCGTGGCCCTGTACGTGATGATCGAAGCGCTCCGCGCCGTGGGCCACCACGCCTGGGACGTTTACGCCGTCGCCACCACTCAGGAAGAAATCGGCCTGCGGGGGGCGACGGCCAGCGGTTGGTCGATCCAACCCGACGTGGCCATTGCCATCGACATCACGCTGGCGAACGACATCCCAGGCCTGGCGGAGACGGACCAGATCACCCGGTTGGGCGGAGGCGCGGCCATCAAGATCATGGACAGCAGCCTGATCTGCCACCCCAAGATCGTGGCCCATTTCCGCGAATTGGCGGACCAGCACGGCATTCCGTACCAGCTCGAAATTTTGCCTTTCGGGGGGACGGATGCGGGCGGCATTCAGCGGTTGCATGGCGGAATTCCCTCGTTCACCCTGTCCATCCCCACCCGGTACGTTCACACCCCCAACGAGACCGTGCATCGCGCCGACGTTGACGCTTGCGTTGGCCTGTTGGCGGCGTACATCGAAGCCGTTCACGAGGGCGATTACACCTACGTCTAAGCCTCGGCCCGATGAGATGAAACGGAGCCCCATGCCGCGCTCAACCCTTCGCAATGAGGGCTGGAAACGCATGGTGCTCCGTTCGTTGCCCCCGCCGGCGTGGCTGACCGGCGATGCGCCCGATCGGGACATCGCGATCTCCTCGCGGGTGCGCTACGCCCGCAACTTGGTCGGGGAACGGTTCGTCCATCATGCCGACGCCGATGCGCTACGGGCGATTGCCGATCGGATCGAGACGGCCGTGGAAGCCAGCGGACTTGGCTTGCAGCGTCACCGCCGACTGTCTCCGGCCGAGCAAGAGTATTGGATCGGCACGCGGTTGATCTCGCCTGAGTTTCAGACCGGGCTCCCCGGCCGCGTGCTCTACTTAGACGCCGATCAGTCGGTGAGTCTGATGGTGAACGAGGAAGACCACTTGCGGCTGCAAGCTGTGACCGGGGGATGGTCGGCCCACGCGGCGTTGCGCTTGGCAGACTTTGTGCTCGAAAGGCTAGCGCGGCACCTGTCGTGGGCCGAGGCCGCGCCGTGGGGGATTCTTACCGCGTCCCCCATGAACGCGGGGCAGGGCGTCCGCATCTCGTCGATGTTTCACTTGATTGGACTGGCGCACACGCGCCGGCTGACCGGTGTGCTGCGAGCGCTAGGCGCGCATCAGGTGATGGCGCGGGGCTTGTTTGGCGAATCTAGCCGCGCGATTGGGGCGTTCATTCAGGTGAGCGTGACGCACGGCCGGGTGGCCGAGCTGAGCGGAGCGGCGGAGGTCATTCTTCAGGAAGAGCGGCGCGCGCGCGCGCATGTGGGGGGCGACGAACTCCAGGCCCGAGTTGCCGAGGCGACGGACTACGCGGTGGGGCAGAGCGAACTGAGCCTGGCCGATGCGCTTCGCGTGGCGGCGTGGGTGCGCTGGGCGGCAGCCGCGGGGCTGGACGGCTACCCGTTTGACGCCCGAACCGTGGACGATTGGCTGGCGCGGCTGGAAGTCCGGCCGGCCGCGGAGCCCGCCGTGGCCGCGCGAGACCGTGCCGCCGCGCTCCGAGGTTTCCTAAATCGGTAGTTGGGCCCGCCCGTTTGCCGAGTAGCATGGCGACATGGTCGCACTCCTTGTGCTCCTTGCGGCGGTTGGCGTGCCTGTGTTTTCGCCGCCATCGGAGCTTGATGCCCACACGGTCGGCTTGTCTCGGGCCTATGGCGCGCGCGCCCCGGGCTTTAACCGATTGGTCTTGCGTGGGGCCGACACCGTCCAGGCCACCGCGCCGATGGGTGGGGGCTATTTCATCGGGATCCGGGCGGTGCCGACCGAATCACCCATTGGCTACCCGCTGTCGTTGGCGGGCAAGACTCTCATCGCGCCGCCCCGGTCCTCAAGCTACTGTAGCGGTGCCAGTTACGCCGCCTTCATCGAAGCGCTGAACCTGCACCGCCGGGAATCTTTGGTTGAAGTGCGTTCGGAAACGGTGGAAGCGCTGCGCATGCAGGAGCCGGACGGCGGACGCCGGGAAGACGAAGTGAAGGCCTGGGGATGGTGGAACGCGGACGGTTTTGGCAGCCACTTTTCCCTAGTGCAACTGATGAAGGCGGGCGAACGCATCGCCCCCGAGAATGCCCAGCCGGGTGACTTTGCCAACATTTCTTGGCGCAACGGCGGGGGGCACTCGGTGGTGTTTCTGGACTGGGAGCGGGACCGGGCGGGACGGCGGGGAATGCGTTACTGGTCCAGCCAGACGGGGACGAACGGGATTGGCAACCAGTGGGTCACGCTGGAGCGCATGGCGGAGGTCTGCATGGTTCGGGCGACGCAACCGGATCGTGCCATGACCTTTAACCCGGCAAATCCTGTTAGTCGGGCGGTTCAGGGCGACAAGCTGGATGGTTGGCAATAGGCCCGCCTCTCAGCCCGGGGATCTGCTAGCCGTGTGGTCAACAGAGCGCAGTGGCTGAGTACGTGCCCATGGAACGCACGTCTCCAGCCGTACTTAGTTCAGGTTCTCAGGCCTCCAAGCCTAGCGGCGGTACTGGTTAGTCTGAACGTAAAGCAAGCCAGGGAAACTTTGCCTGGTAGGCCAAGTCACCCGAGACCGTGGCTCGGGCAGGATCGAATTTTCCAGCCCAGACCTTACTCTCAGCTCAGCGCCCCAGGCTTGGAAGCCTGGGGAACCAGATAAGGCAAGCCTAGGGGCCGTCGTCCCGTTCTGGCCCGACCGCCTGCGCTCCGTTCTGGAGCGAAGTCCGGTCCGCCCGCCGATGTGTGCGGCCGGGTTGGGAACAGTTCCGTCTGGATACCGTAGAATGGCTAGCGTGATTTCAGATCCTTGTCCCTCTCACGGTGAGGTCCTGGGTGAGTTGGACCGGCGGTGCCCGGGGGTCCCGCTCCTTGCTCTGGGCCAAACCGTGTTTTGGGATGAACCGGTCAAGGCGGGCGTTGCATTAGAGCTTGCCCAACGCGGGGGGGATCGGCGGTTCGTTGCGGGCATCCACGATACCGATTACTTCGCAAAAGTCCCCGGCGGTGCCCATGGGCGCGGCTACCAAATTTTGCCCCACAACGATACTGGGACTCGCGGCCTGTGGAGCGCGGCCGGTGAAGTCAGCGCCCTGTTTGGTAGCGAAACGGTTATTGATCGCGAGCAACTGCACGCGGCCGGCGTGGGGGTAGACCGCGTGGAGCGAGAACGTCCGGGCCTGATGGACGAACTCACGGAAGCCTATGGCTGGCGCGGCGTGGCCTCCTTGAATCCTCGCGCGACGGTTGTCGCCGAGACCCCGCTCGGGCCGCTCTTGCCTTCCCTGATCCAGGCCGTGAGTTGGGCCACGAACCTCACGCTCGAGTCGCTCTCGTGCTGTACCCAAAGCGCGGCGCGTCCCTCGGCCGAGCGATTGCTCCAGCTGATGACCGACCGAGCGGAAACCGTGAATCAGAGCGGGGCGGCATCCCTCAGCGATTACTTCCGGGCCCTGTTGCCCGATATTCACACCTTGACCGCGGGAGAGCCGGTCGACATGGAAGTGACCGCGACCAGCGAACTATTGCGATTGAACCCCGAGACGGCGCGGAAGCCCCGATTTGACCTCGCGCGGTCATTCATTGACCCCACCACGCGAGGCCAAGCGGTTGAGGCCTATAACGCCAGCGTTCGCGGCACCGAGATGTACACCCTGGATCGGTTCGGTAGCTGGGCCTTGCCGTTTGATGTGGTGGTGCCGGGGCACGGGCGCGGCACGTTACGCCTCGCGCCGAAGGCGATCGTGATCATGACGCCTGATCCGATCTTCGTGACGCTCAAACGGCCGGTGACCTCGCTGGAGGAGTTGGCGATGGCGTTGACGCAGAAATTTGGCGATCGGTGCGTGCTGGTGGGCAAGGCCGTGGCGCTGATTGGCATGTTAGCGCGCGAGTTCGTGTTTGTGTTCCACCACGGGGCCAGTGGCTACGTGGGGCGTAGCCGCGAACTGCATCGCCGGCTGGCGGCGGCTGGCATCAAGTTGGATTTCAACCCGATTCTCCGGGTCCGCTACTCAGCGTGGGATGCCCTGAACTCGTGCACGTCGTGGTTTCACTTGCCCTCGGTCTTGCAAGGGGCGTTTGGGGCCGAAGAGGTTTGCGCACCGAGTTTTGGACGACGCTGGAAGCACGTGGCCGAGGAGCAATTGGCGAATCTGGCCCGTCTCGGGAAGTTACGGCGCCCCCTTGATTTGATCCGATTTCTGGCGGACCGCGCTCCGGCGGCATGGGCCGAGTGGCTGGAGGAATACGAAGCCCTCCACTTGCAGATGGAAGGTCTCCACCGCGACATCGCGGCGATTAAGGAGGAGAAGCGACACGCGAATGAGACCTGGCGCGCGGCCAAGCGGGCGCGTTCCGAGGCCGAGATTGCGAAGGGGAACCACTGGCGAGCCGCGATCTTTGAGCGAACGCCGGCCGAGGCGGACTTGACCGAGCGGGAACGATTGACCGAAGTCGTACTGACCGCGGCGGATGCCGTTCGGCAGTCGCAACTTGCCTGGGCCGAACTGGAGCTGAAGCAAGAGGTGCGAGTCACTAACCCGGTGATCCAAACGGCGCACCGGCGGCGGCGCAATTTGGAACTGGAGGCTGAGTTGACGCGGGCGCGCTTGGTGCGCCAAGCCGTTACCGCCAGCGAGGGCCTCACTCACGCGGCGCAGCGCCCTACGGGCTGGTGGTTCCCGCTGGTCTGCCCCGACGGCACCTGGTTTCGGCGCACGGTGGAGGCCGCCGAGTACCGACTTGAGGAACTGAATCCTTGATTCCGTTCGTAAAACTCCAGTCGATCGGGAACGATTTTGTGCTGGTGGAAGCAGACGCACTGGCCGATCGAGATCCGTCCACCGTGGCGATCTCGCTTTGCGATCGGCATACAGGAATCGGGGCCGATGGATTGCTCACGTTGTCTCGCGAGGCGGGACAAGCCCTGCGCCTGCGGATGTTCAACCCCGATGGCACGGAAGATTTTTGCGGCAACGGTCTCCGGTGCTCGATTCACGAATCTCGGTATCGAGGATGGACGCCCCCAGTAGGCGTGGTCCACCACTTCGGCCGAGAGGTGGCCTACGAGGCTCAGGAGGATGGCATGATCCGCACCGTCATCGGGCGAGCCGAGGTGAGTCCCGCCCGGGTCCCACTGGCCCTCGATCACTCGCTGTTGGACGCCGAGATTGTGGCGGCAGATCGCACGTTTAGCGGGAGTGCGGTGAGCACAGGGTCCACGCATCTGGTGATCCTGACCGACGAGTTACCGAACGATCAAGAGCTGTTGGCGTGGGGCCCGGCTTTGGAGCACCACCCCTGGTTTCCGGCCCGCACCAGCGTGATGTGGGCTCGGGTGGAGGGCCTGGATCGCTTAGCCCTGCGCATTTGGGAGCGAGGTTTGGGCGAAACGTTGGGGTGCGGCTCGGGCAGCGTGGCGGCGGCGGCGGTGTGGATGCGACGGCGCGGGGCCGGCGGGGAAGTGACCGTCGTGAACCCGGGAGGCACTTTGATCGTGGAGGCTCAGGCGTGGGACGCCGAGTTGGCGGTATGCGGGACCGCGCAGCGCACTTACACGGGTCTGGTCGCCCTCGACTGACGGCTGGCTCGCCTTGACGGTAATCTGGCCCCCATGAAGATTGCGGATGCGGCGATTATCGGGGGGACCGGAATCGGGCCGCGTCTCATGCTGGCGGGGGCGGTACCCGTGACGATCCCCACTCCCTTCGGCGCGCTGCGTGCACACCTCCTGCCCAGCGAAGGGCCGCGCACTTTGGTGGTGCAACGGCACTCGGCGGGGCACGGCACGCCCCCGCATGGCGTGAACTACCGCGCGATTGCGGATGGCCTGCGCCGTGCCGGGGTACGGGTGGTTTTCAGCAGTGCGGCGGTGGGCTCGATGCGCTCGGAATGGTCGCTGGGGACGTTTGTAGTGCCCCACGACGTGCTGGATCCGAGTGGTCGCCGGTTGAGCCTGTTCGATCGGGGCGTGGTCCACACCCCGTTCTCCCACCCGTTCGATCCCGGCGCGCGGCGCGCGTTACTTTCGGCGGCGCACGAGCACCACTTGCACGTGGCGGATCGAGCGGTGTACGTAAACAGTGACGGTCCGCGTTACGAATCGCCCGCCGAGATTCGCATGCTCCGCACGGTGGGCGGGGATTTGGTGGGCATGACGGTGGGGAGCGAGGCGATTTTGATGGCCGAGGCCGGGGTGCCCTACGCCTGCCTGGCCGTCGTGACGAATCTGGCGGCCGGAATGGCCGAGGAGATCAACCACGGTGCCGTGACGGATGTCATGCTTGCAAGAGGCGGCGACGCGGTGGCGGTATTGCAGTCGGCCGTGGCAACGTACCTTCAGAATCCGGTGGGAGTCGGCGATCCGGCGTGAGCGATGATCGGCGATTAACGCTGGCGCTGGCGCTGACGAAGGGGATTGGCGCAAAGTCCATCGTCCGGATCGCCACCCGAAACACCTTGCTGGGGCGTTCGTCCACGGAATTTCGAGCGCTACCGGTGGAGGCCCTCACCGAGGACTACGGCCTGACCCGGGCGGCGGCGTTGGCGTGGACGATAGGGCACCGCGAGACCTGGGATGAAGCCGGGACCCAACTGGACGAGTTAGCCCAGCACGGCGCCACGCTGGTAACGGCGGCCGACGCGAGCTACCCCACGACACTAGAAGCGTTCGATCCCGACCCGCCCGGCGTGCTGTACCTCTACGGCAACCGGCGGTTGCTGGAGGCTAAGACGTTCACCGTACTGGCCTCGCGAGATGCCCCTCCGGCCGCGTTGGAGGCCGCCGAATCCCTAGCCGAGCAAGGCGTGCTGGCGGGGGAAGCCCTGGTGGGTGGGCACGACACGCCCGCCTATCAACGAACCGCCGTGGTCCCGCTGCGGTGGGGCGCGCCACGGATTTTGGTGCTAGACCGGGGGTTCTACGCGGCCCTCGGAGAGGACCTTCGGCAGGAGCCATTCCGCACCGCGCGCCTGTGGCGATTTCAGTTTGATCCGGGCACGGATCTAGTTTTATCGGCGGTTCCCCCGCGCGCCTCTTACCACCGAAACGCCAACCGGCTACGGGACCGATTGGTGGGCGGTCTGGCGGCTCGCATGGACGTGGTGTGGTCTTCGCCCGGGGGGAACGTGGACTCCCTGGCGCGCCGCGCGCTGGCGGCAGGTCGCCCGGTGCGCGTCCTGGACCTCGGCCCCAATGCGCGGGAGTGGCGGCACTTGGGCGCAACGATGATCGATCCCTAGCCCCTCGGTGCAATGGGAAAGTGCCCGCCCCGATTTATCGGAGCGGGCACTTCTTTGCGTTCACGAACTGAGCGGTCCTACGCCGCGATGCGGAGGCGCTTTGTTGCGGGGGCACCGTCGGTCTTGAAAAGCTGGGCAATGGCGTAGAGTTCTTCGGCCATTTTGGTGAGGCCCTGCGCCGAGACACTGACGCTCTGGGCGGTAGCGCTCATCTCTTCGGCACTAGGGCGGTCTCTTCGGTGATCGCAGCCACCCCCTGAATGGCGCCCGAGACTTCCTCGGCCCCGCTTCCCATTCCCAAAGTCTGTTGGGCGGTCTGTTCGGCGAGGTTGCGGACGACCTTCATTGAGACGGCGACCGCTTCGCTTTGGGTGGCCACCCCAGTTGCGTTGTCCGCAACTCGCTGGGCGGCGACGGCAATCAGGCTGAGGGCTTCGCCAGCTTCCGTACTCAATTTGCTTGAGTTGAGCACCAGCGGTCCGGTAGCATTGATCGCCGTGACCGTTTCCGAGACTTTTTGCTGAATGTTGTCGATGAGTCCGACGATCTGACGGGTCGCGGCTCCGGCGCCTTCCGCCAGCTTGCGAACTTCCTCCGCGACGACGGCAAAGCCCCGGCCATGCTCGCCGGCCCGCGCCGCTTCGATGGCCGCGTTGAGGGCAAGGAGGTTGGTTTGTTCAGCGATTTGCTCGATCGATTGGACGATCGTGACGATCTGACTGCTGGCATCGTGAAGTTCTTGAACCTGCCGGGTTGACCGCTCAACTTGCTGACGGATTTGATCGTTTGCCACGACCACACCTTCAATTTTTGTTTTGCCTTCGAAGGCTACAGCGGTGGCTTGCTGGGCTGAGACGGCCATCTCTCGGGCGGTGGCGGTGGCCCGTTCTAGGCTCGTGTCGGCGTCCACCAGGGCGAATGTCTGAGACTCACTAGCCGACTGCACTTCGCGCACCGTCTGGTGTAGCCGTTCCATCACCGCGGCCGCTTCCGTCGCTGACCCAGCAAGCTTCTCGCTGCCTTCGGCAATCTCGTTACTGGCCAGACTGGTTTGTTCGGTGGCGGTACCTAGGCTCAAACTCGTCTCATTAACTTGCTTTGAACCCCGTTGGAGGTTTGTAACCACGCCGGTGAGGTTGCTTTGGAGGACGGCATAATGCTCGGCCACGCCACGGAAGTTAACGATCAGCGAGTCGACGCACTGGGAGAGTTGACCGAAGTCGTCGTGGTAAGGATTACGAATTTCGGGAGTCTCGCTGGTGAATTGACGCGTCAGATCGTACTCGGCTAGGCCACTCATGGCCGCGCTCAGCTGAGGAACTTCAACTTCAGTAATGGTTGTAATTCGGGATAAAACTGTCGATACCGATTTGCTGATGTAATTGACCAAGAACCAGACGATGGCCACGGAAAGCACTAAAGCGCCCATCGCGATACCCAAAATCATGCGCTCCGCAACGACGGTCCTCTGCTTGGCGCTTCGGGCGAGATCATTTGCCCCTTTCGTAATGGATTCCACCAAAGCGGTCGATGCCGGAGCGATTTCATTCTGGGCAATTCCGGCGAGCTCCTTGGTAGATGCAGCAACGACTTTAGGATCGGAGTCTTCCATCACCAACTTTCGCCAGTTGAGATCAACCGTGACGTACTTACGCCAAGGGGTCTCCACTTGGGAAAAGAGCTGCTTATCGATCGCCGTTTGGGCCGTGCCTCCTAGCTCCTTTAAGTATTGGTCAACCTCGGTTTGCGACTTTTCGATGCTTGTGATTGACTTCGCGCGCTCCTCTCTGGTTTTCTGGCCCAGCAGTCGATAGTGCTCAAGCCGTAGGCGGAGAAGCGTCATATCCGCCTTTTGGCTGGCAACCAAACGATTTAGGCCTCGATCAATAACTCCATCCATCGCCTTCTCGTCGCGAGTGAGGGCTTGGAAGCTCAAGGCTGAGATCAGCAGAGTCAGGGTGATTACCAGCCCAAAACCGAGAGTCAGCTTGGTCTTTGTTTTCGAATTGTAGAACCAGTTCATTGGGCAGCCAACGATTCGGGCATGGTTGCCCGGCACATCAGTAATCTCGGTCCAGTTTTCTATCATCTTTATGGGTAGGGATTTGGTTGACGAAAATTCGGTTCATCCTCGTTGGCCTTGGATAGCCGGTGGCTCTCATATGGCGAAATGGGCCGAAACCGTTGGTGCATTCGGAAAGAAAATGTTTTGCGCGTACAAAACTACCGAAATCGGCGAACCTAAGCGAATGCGGCGCGTTGGGCTTCGATGTCGCGCTGAGTGGCGGCGATTGATTCCAGCATGGTCACCCCGGCGTTTAAGGGGCTTCCGGTGTAGGGCCAGATGAAGGCGCGGTTTGAGACATAGCACTGCCGGTTACGCTTTTGGAGGAGGCTAAACAAGCGCGGGGACAAATCAGCATCGCTGCGGAAGATCACCGACATGCGCCCACCGTTGCCGTCAATCTTCTCAATGGCGAGGTCGCGCGCCATGAGACGAAGTCGCATCACCGCGAGAGCCCGAATGACCTCGTCGGGCATGCGGCCGTAGCGATCGGTGATCTCGCGCTGCACTTCGGCAAGCTCGTCCTGAGTGCGGGCCGACATGATGAGCTTGTAGTAGAACAGCCGCTGGGCCTGCTCCGAAACATAGTCTTCGGGGATTAGGGCGTGAACCGGTAAGTCCACCGTGGGCAATGGCGCCAGTCCTTCCAGCGGGTCCTTGTACTCGCGGTCGCCTTCGCCGTCGGCGTGCGCCTTGAGGAACAGGACTTCCTCTTGAATAATCTGTGCGAACAGCTCGTAGCCGACGGTGGCCATCGTGCCGCTCTGCTTAGCGCCCAGCAATTCGCCCGCGCCGCGAATTTGCAGGTCGCGGAAGGCGAGGGAGTAGCCACTTCCCAAAGAGCTAAACTCTTGCAGACTTTGCAGGCGAGAGGTGGCGTTCTCGGTTAGGCCGCGCTCGCTGTGATACAGGAAATAGGCGTAGGCCTGGCGGTCCGAACGCCCCACGCGACCGCGCAACTGGTACAGCTGACTAAGGCCCAGGAAGTCGGCGTTCTCCACGATCAAAGTGTTGGCGTTGGAAATATCCAGGCCGTTCTCCACGATGGTGGTGCTGAGCAGGATGTCCACCTCGCCCTTGATAAACGCCAGCATCACGGGCTCCAGCTCCTTCTCGCCCATCTGTCCGTGGCCCACCGCAATGCGGGCGTTCGGGAACATCTTCTTGAGGCGTTCCTCGATGTGGTAGATCCCCTGCACACGGTTGTAGACGTAGTACACCTGACCGCCACGCGCCAACTCGCGCAGGATGGCCTCCTTAACCACTTCGTTGCTGTGGGGTCGGACGAAGGTACGGATGGGCAAGCGTCCCGGGGGGGGATCGTTGATCAACGACATTTGCCGGATGTCCATCAGCGCCATGGAGAGCGTGCGCGGGATGGGGGTGGCGGACATCGACAGGACGTCCACGTTGGCGCGTAGTTGCTTCAGCAACTCCTTTTGCTTCACGCCGAACTTCTGTTCTTCGTCAATGATGACCAGGCCGAGATTCTTCCACTTGAGCTCGCCGCCAAGGAGGGCGTGAGTGCCCACCAGAATGTCGATTTTGCCGTCATGGAGCTCTTCCAGAATGCGCTTACGATCGGCCCCGCTGCGGAATCGGTTGAGGTACTCCAAACGAGTGGGGAAGGGGGCTAAGCGCTCGGCGAAGTTGCGGAAGTGCTGCTCGCTGAGGATGGTGGTGGGGCATAGGACGGCGACTTGGCGGTCGGTCTGGGCCACCTTAAACGCGGCGCGAATCGCCACTTCCGTCTTGCCAAACCCGACGTCACCGCAGATTAGGCGATCCATCGGGAAGTCGAGCTGGAGGTCATTCTTCGCGTCGCGGATCGCGTGGAGCTGGCTCGGCGTCTCCACCCAGGGGAACGTCGCTTCCATCTCGGCCTGCCAGGGGCTGTCGGGGCCAAAGCCCGGTCGCTGCGCTCGTTTCCTCTGGGCGTAAATCTTGATGAGGTCGCGGGCGAATGCCCGCGCCTCCTCCCGCGCTTTTCCCACGGCTCGTTGCCACTCACCCCCCGTCAACCGGTTCAGCCGCGGTTCGTTTTCGCTGGGATTCAGGTACTTCTGAATCCGGTCAAGTTGCTCGGCGGGGACGTAGAGCTTGTCCGGCGCTTGGTAGTCAAGGTACAGGTACTCCTTCTCCACGCCATCCACCACGCGGCGCACCAGGCCGCGGAAGATGCCGATGCCGAAGTTGATGTGAACGACGTAGTCCCCTGACTTAAGGTCGAGGACGTTGGCGATGGGGACGCCTTCGTTGAACTTACGCTGAGGAAGTTTGAGCCGCCCCACCCCGAAGAGTTCGTGGTCGGTAATGAGGGCAATCTTGGCGTGGGGAAGGACGAACCCGCCCGCGAGGTTGCCACCCAGCAGCCAGTAGCCGGGCGAGTCGGCGGCGGACGGACCATCGGCCGAAGGCACCATCTCGATCTGCTCCAGCATGGCGCGGGCGCGGGAGGGTTGGTCGGAGCCGATGATGATGGCGTAGCCGTCTTTCGACCAGTCGGCCAGCGCCCGGGTCAGCTCGGTGGGTTGCCCTCGGTACCGCTCCAGGGTGCTGATCTCAGGCCCGCCGGGAATGCCGCCGGTGAGCCATTCGGGCCGAGCCCCTTCGGCAAACCCAGAGAAGGCCCACCGCAGAGCGTGATCGCCCAGCCGATCGGGCGGGAGCATGTAGTCGTAGGTGGTGGAGTGGAGAATCTCGCCCCGGGCGGCCCGACTGGCGAGGGCCTGGCCGAGTTCATCCTCAGATCGGGCGGCGATGCGGTCCAGCTCGCTGGGGTCGTCTAGCACCAGCCAGGCGGTTTCGTCCATCAGGTCCACCGCGCAGCCGCTGTCGGCGTGCAGCATGGGGCGGTAGAGGTCGAGACGGTCGAAGAAGACCCCGGAATCAATGGCGGCGGCGTCCCCGGCAATCGTCTCCTCCAGAGTGTGGGCGGCAGCCTCATTCAGGCGACCGGCCTCGCCGGCGGCCGACCGGCGCAGCATATCGGTGAGGGCGGACCGGTCTTCGCCTTCGGCGGGGTAGAGGGTTTCGCGGCTCGGGGCGAGGACCAACTGGGGCACGGCCCCGAGGCTACGCTGAGTATTGGGGTCGAACTTGCGCAGGCTCTCGATCTCGATATCAAAGAACTCGATGCGCACAGGCGAATCTGCACCCATGGGGAAGACGTCGAGGATGCCGCCGCGCCGGCTGTATTGCCCAGGAATCCGCACGGGCTCGGCGGCCTCGTAGCCCAGGATGTTCAGCGTTCGGGTGACCTCCTCGGGCGAAATCGACTGGCCTTGCTCGATGCAGAGGAAAGCCGACTCCAGGATGTCGCGCGGCAAGGTTCGCTCCAGGACGGCCTGGGGCGTCGCGACCACAATGCCGGGGCCGGGTTCGATGAGAAACCGGAGCGCGCCGACTCGATCGCTGAGGGCGATGGTCTCGGGGGCGGCGTCCTCAAAGAGGGCGCTCAGGCCGCTGGGGAGTTGCCGTATTTGGCTGTCGGGCACGCCGCACAGCACTAGCTTGGCCTGCCACGCCAGGGCGCGGTCGTAGCTGGCCGTGACGACCAGCACCTTGGTTGGATGGTGACGGTACTGGGTGGCCAGCACAATCGGCCGGGCCTCGGCGGTCACCGAAGTCCAGTCTTGCGCGCCCGTTAAAGACGCATAATCATTCACGAGCGCGGGGACCGCGATCAGCTCGCGTGCCCACTCTGCAATGCGCATCTGGTCCCAGATTACCCTTTCGGTCCGCGACTTCAGCCCGGGATTTTGGCCCGACTAAGCGGGCCCGTGCTCAGTGAGGAACCGTTCGGCATCGATGGCGGCCATGCAGCCCGATCCGGCGGCCGTGACGGCTTGCCGGTAGCGGCTGTCGGCGACATCGCCGCAGACGAACACGCCGGGTACCTCGGTGAGGGACGTGTGCGGCGACGGCTGCAGGTAGCCCACTTCGTCCATCGCCAGCTGGCCCTTAACTAGCTCAGAATTGGGCTGATGGCCGATGGCGATGAAGACGCCGTTGAGGTCGAGATCCCGAATCGTGCCGGTTTGGGTGTCTCGGAGCCGCAGGCCGGTCACGTGCCGATGGGGCGCGTCGGTGCCCAGAATCTCGTCGACGGCGGTGCTCCAGATCACCTCAATCTTGGGGTTGTTCAGCACCCGCTCTTGCATGATTTGGCTGGCACGAAACTCATTCCGCCGGTGGATCAGATAGACCTTACTGGCGTGGTGGGTGAGGTAGTGCGCCTCCTCCATGGCGGTGTCGCCACCGCCGACGACGGCCACCACTTTGCCCCGGAAGAAGAAACCATCGCACGTGGCGCAGGCCGAAACGCCCATGCCCTGGTACGTCACCTCGCCGTCTAAGCCCAGCCACTTGGCGGTGGCGCCGGTGCTGATGATGAGGGTTTGGGCCCGGTACTCCTGGCCGTCGCTCCACACGCCAAATGGGCGTTGGGAGAGGTCGATCCGGTCCACGGTTTGCACCACCACTTGGGTGCCGAACCGCTCCGCCTGGCGGCGGAACAGTTCCATCATCTCGGGTCCCTGGATGCCGTCGGGGAAGCCGGGGTAGTTCTCGACGTCGGTGGTGATCGTGAGCTGCCCGCCCGGCTGGGCGCCGGTGAAGAGCAAGGGCTGGAGGGCGGCGCGCGCGGCGTAAAGGGCGGCGGTGTACCCCGCCGGGCCCGATCCCACGATGATCACGGATTCGGTTTGCGACATAGTTAACGCCAGATTACCTGGCAAGGTTCGGGCATACTGCGGCGCATGAAGGTTCGATTTGCCAAGGCCCTTTGGGGCATGACGGAGACGATGGAAGCCGCGCTCGACCGGATCGCGGTGGCGGGGTACGAGGGGATCGAAGCACCGAACTGGCGACCGATGGCCGAGTGGGCCGCGCTGGCACGCCCGCGAGGGCTCGCGCTGATTGCTCAGGCCTACCCCCTCACCGTGGCCGACGCCCGAGCGCTGATTGACGAGGCCAATGCGGCTGGCGCGTTGTTGTTGAACCTGCACGCGGGGAAGGATTGGTGGGACGAGGCGACGGCACGCAGTTTTTGGGCGGGCGTGATGCCGGCCGTGCAGGCCTCCCCGGTGCCGGTGGTGTTCGAGGTCCATCGGGGGCGGATCCTCATGACCCCGTGGACCACCGCCAAATGGTTAGCCGAGTTTCCGGACCTGCGCATCACGGCGGACTTCAGCCACTTCACCTGCGTGTGCGAAAGCCTGCTGCACGACCAAGAGGCCGCGTTAGCCAAGTGCATTGCGCGATCGGACTACATCCACGCCCGGGTGGGGCACGAGGAAGGGCCGCAGGTTAACGATCCCCGCGCGCCGGAATGGTCCGGGCACGTGGCGCGGTTTACCGAGTGGTGGCAAGCCATCGTGGATCATCGCCGCGCGGAGGGGGCCAAAGAAACCTGGATCACCCCCGAGTTTGGTCCGCCGAACTACTTGCCTACTTTGCCGTATACCCGTCAGCCAGTCGCCGATTTGTGGGATGTGTGCCTGTGGATGCGGGGGAACCTAGCCGCCGGGCTCAACGACTTGGGCTAAACGGGGGGGGCAGGACCAGGGTTATCTTTCAGCAAATGATGAATACCGCAATCGGTGATAGGTCTAGGATTGGAGCCATGTATTTATACGGAAATCTGCCGACTCTTTAGGTCACTGGGCGGGCAACACGTGCCGGCCAGGAGCACACAACGCATATGAAGTGGTTTTACGATCTCAAGACCCGGACGAAGCTGATCATGGGCTTTGGTCTGGTCATCATGGCGGCCCTCGCGATGACCATCACCGGTTACACCGCGCTGGGCTCAACCCAAACGGCAATCAAGTCGCTGAACGAAGAAGGACTCATAGGGGTTTCGAAGATCAAAGAGATTGGCACTCTGGTCATGCAGTTCCGGCTACTACACTTCCGAGCGCTGCTTCAAACGTCGCCTGAAGATAGAAGTAAGACGTTGGCCAGCATCGAAGAGGGAGCGCAAGAAATCAACCAGCGAATGGAAGAGTACATCCCGACCATGGTTTTGGCTGAAGATAAGGCCTTGTTCGCCAAAATTCAGTCCGCATGGAAGTCCTATCTGGAATCGGACAAAGCCTGGATTGCTCATATTGAGAAGGGCGAACTGAAGGAAGCCTATCAGTACCTGAAGGAAGTAACTTCCGTCATTGCCAACAAGGAAATTGAGCCAGCCATCAACGGCAGCGTGGTGTTTAATGAAAAGCGATCCGCCGACCTGGCAAAACAGGCCATTGGGACCGCCAAGCAAGCTCAGCAGCACCTGCTGGTGCTCTTTACCGGGGCCCTCGCTTTGGCCGCGTTCGTTATCTGGGCGATCGTGAGTTACCTCACCAAGACCGTGACAATGATCTTCGATCGAGTTAAGTTCATGTCGGAAAACGGGGTGCCGCAACTGAACACGGCGATGCAAGGTTTAGCCAACTATGATTTGACGAAAACGGTGGACTGGCAAATGCAGGTTATCCCGAATCCGGGTCGGGACGACTTGGGTCAATTGGCCGACTGCGTGAACAGTCTCATCGTCAACCTTAAGGATACGACCCATCAGTACGGGGTTGTGCAGACGAATCTGACGGCCATTGTGGGCGAGATCCAAGTCGGATCTCAGCAGGTGAACGATACGAGCACGGGCCTCGGTGCGGCGACGGAGCAGACCAGCATGGCGAGCACCGAAATTGCGCAGGGTAGCGAGAAGCTCGCCGGCTCGGCGCAAGAAGCGGCGGCCGTGATGGAGCGACTGCACCACAACGTTCGCGACGTCCAGGTGGCTAGCGTAGCCCAGACCAAGGCGTTGGTGCAGGCCGACACCGATCTGCAGAGCGCGACGGCGGTTGCCCGAGAGGTCGCGGCTTCAGCCCAGCAAACTACGGCCGTGGCCGAAGAAGGCAAGCAGAAGATCGACCGCATCGTGGCCGCCAACACGCGAATCGAGCAGCAAGTTAGCCAATCGACTCGACAGGTTCAGGAACTGGACGCCGCGAGTAGCCAGATTGTCACCATCGTTCAATCCATCGAGCAGATCGCCGAACAGACGAACTTGCTGGCGCTAAACGCCGCCATCGAAGCGGCTCGAGCGGGGGAACATGGTCGGGGCTTCGCGGTGGTCGCGGAGGAAGTCCGCAAGTTGGCCGAAGGGGCCAGCGCGGCGACCAAACAGATCGTGGGATTGATCGACAACATCCGGCTGAAGGTGTCGGAGACTGTCAAGGCGATCAACGAAACCGCGCCGCTGGTGCAGGCCTCCAGCGAGATGAGCGTGGAAGCGGGCGAGTCGTTGGCGCTGATTGCAACTTCGGCCCAGAAGGTGGCTACCGACGCCCACGCGGTGGCGGCGCAAAGTGATAAAGTCGTCTCGGCAATGAACGATGTGCGCGAACTTGCCGAGCAAACCGCGAACCAGACCCTGGAGATGGCTTCGGGCGCGGAGCAAGTCTCCAGTGCCATTCAGGGAGTTGCGGCGATCACCGAAGAGACGGCGGCAAGTGCCGAAGAGATGAGCGCGACCGCGCAGGGCGTCAGCGCCTCCGCGATTGAGCTGAACTCAATGGCCGAGAACCTCCATCGCATCGCGACCCAGTTCCATACGAACGGGGAAGCCGGACCCAAGCTCCGCATCGCGGCGTAACCTCGAAGATTCGAGTCCGCTACGATCTCACGCGAAAGCACCTCAAACCACGACGGGGGGCTCCTCTAAAAAGGAGCCCTCCGTGACTGTCTCTAGCGCTCGAGAGCCTATTCGGCCAGGCGGTGGGGCGGGGTTTCGTCAACTTGGAACCGAGCGACGGTTTGACCAAGGTGCCGCGCGACGCCGTCTAGCAATGACGCCATGCTTTACAATAACTGACCTTAGGTCGTGACCCAGGAGTCGGCGCTACGAACCTGAAACCCTAGAGTGAGACTTATGGTGAGATACGTTTAAACCAAAGAGCCTGGGTCTTTAGCGACTTAGCGCAATGAGCCCCAGCGGGCAACGGGGAACCAGATTACTTCGGCGCGGCCGATGATCTTTTCGCGATCCACGAGGCCCCAACCTCGGCTATCAAAGGAGCCGTTTCGGTTGTCGCCCATCATCAAGTACTTGCCGGCGGGAACCTTGGCCGGGGGTAAATTTTTCAGCGTCCTCATTTGGCTAAGGTCACGGATTTCAAACTCCTTGGCCACGCCACCCACGTTCACGAGGTCGCCCATCATGTTGAGGGGAATGATCCGTCCTTGGTACTCCACAAGTTTAAAGTCAGGCGCGGGCTCAAGGCTGACTTCATCGGGGGTGAGGTTGGTGTAGACCTCGCGCATAGGTTGCGAAGTGTCACGACGGGTGTAGGCCCGATAGGGCTCCGTCACCGTTTTACCGTTGCGGTAGAGCACCTTGTCGCGCAGTTCGATGATGTCGCCGGGAGTGCCGATAACGCGCTTAATGAAGTCAGTCTCGCCCTGCCCCGGGAAGAGTGCACTCTGCGGTGGCTTAAAGACGACAATGTCCTGGAACTTAGGATCGCTGGTTCGGAACACGAACTTGTTAGCGATAATGTAGTCCTTCACCTGGAGCGTCTGGACCATCGATCCGGACGGAATGAAGAACGTCTGAAGCACAAAGGGGCGGATGATCAGGAAGACAAAGACGCCGGCGTAGATGATGGCGTCTAGCATCTCGTTACTGAACTTCGCGAGGGAAAAGATCCCGGATCGCTTGTGCGCGGGGGTCTTAACCAATATTGGAAACAGAATCAGGCGGAGGACAGTCGCAATCGCGACGACGATGACCACGTTGCTCAGCGGAGTGCGAGCAACGCGGTCAATAACGCCGAGAGCCCCTTGGGGCTCCATGGATTGGGCGAGGAAAACGGTTGCGAAGTCCACGCCGCTCCTTTTACCGCTTTTCCTTGATTCGAGCTTCCTTACCCACCTTATCGCGTAGGTAGTAAAGCTTCGCACGGCGGACGTCGCCGCGTCGGATCACTTCAAATTTCAGGATGTTGGGCGAGTGGAGCGGGAAAGTTCGCTCGACCCCAATTGCGCTGCTCATCTTGCGGAGGATGACGCTGGTGGAGATTCCCCCGCCACGGCAACCGAGGCAGACGCCTTCAAAAATCTGAATGCGCTCCTTGCCGCCTTCCCGCACTTTTACATGGGCGCGGACGGTATCGCCGGGTCGGATATCCGGCAGGTCAGACCGAAGTTGCTCGGCCACCACACTGTTCAAAATCGCTTGCTTCGACATGGAAATCGCTGCTCCCGTTCGGCAGGAACGCGCGTCGCAACCCAAAAGGTGCGCGCGGCCTACTAGTGTAGCAGATCAAGGTCGCTTCGGGAAAGGTCCGCCCGGAGAAAGAGGTCGGGTCGGTAATCGCGGGTGAGGCGAAGGGCCTGTTGACGCCGCCATCGGTCTACCGCGCCGTGGTTCCCGCCGGTCAACACCTCGGGCGCAACCCTACCGTCCCAGTCTACGGGACGGGTGTACTGCGGCGCGCCCAGCAGGCCTTGCCGGTGGCTGTCGATCGCCAAACTTTGGGCTTCGCCCAGGACACCGGGGACTTGGCGGGCCACGGCGTCGGCGATGACCATGGCGGCCAACTCGCCCCCGGTCAGCACATAGTCACCGATGCTAACGACCCGGGTGGCATAGCGCTGAGCCACTCGCGCGTCGATGCCCTCATAGTGCCCGCACACAAGGATGACGCGGCCGACCCGGGCGAGGTCGTCGGCCATCGGCTGGTCGAACCGCGTCCCCCAGGGCTCGGTAAAGACGACTTCGTCGGCCTCGGTAGGATTGAGCGAGGCGATGGCATTGCCGATGATGTCGGGCTTCATCACCATGCCGGGACCGCCGCCTAAGGGCGAGTCGTCTACGGTTCGGTGCTTATCGGTCGCGAAATCGCGGGGGTTCACCGCGCTCAGCGCGATTCGGCCCTCTCGTTCGGCGCGCGCAATGATGCTATGGCGCAGGCCGGGGAGCACTTGCTCGGGGAACAGCGTGACGATCTCGATGCGTAGCACAGGTTGACCGTACCCGTTGGATGCTCCGAGCGGTAATCTCGGACAAGGGGCCATTGATGGACCCTGGAGAACACGAATGAATTTGCCTGCCGAGCTGAAGTACACCAAGAGCCACGAGTGGATCCGCCTGGAGGGTGACACGGCCACCATCGGAATTACCGATCACGCGCAATCGGAGCTGGGCGACGTGGTGTTCGTTGACTTGCCCACCGCCGGGCGAAGCCTGCGGGCCGAAGAGACGTTTGGCACCGTTGAAAGCGTGAAAACGGTCTCAGACATCTACGCCCCGATCAAGGGGGACGTGGTGGAAGTGAATCCGGCCCTAGCGGGCGATCCGGGATTGGTGAACACCGATCCGTACGGCGACGGCTGGCTGATGAAGGTGAAGGTGAGTGACCCGGCGGACGTGGCCGCCTTACTGGATGCAGCGCAGTACGAAGCCGGTCTCGCCTAACTCGCGATTCTGAACGGGCGCGGCGGCGAGCCTCCTCATGGCCGCCGCGCCTCTCGGCGAAACGATTTCCCGGGATGAAGGGAAGTACACTGAGGAAACCAATCTCCTATGCCCTACATCCCGCACACTGATGCCGATGTCCGCGCCATGCTCGATGTCATCGGCGCAGAATCGATTGATGACCTGTTCCGGGAGATCCCGGAATCACTCCGGCGCACCGCCCCGCTCGATATTCCTAGCCATCAAGACGAGTACCACTTGTATCAGCACCTGGTGGGCTTGGCGCGCCAGAACTTGGACGCAACCAAGCTGGACTGGTACCTCGGGGCCGGTCTTTACGACCGCTATATCCCGCAGTCCGTGCCAGCGTTGATTAGCCGTGGCGAGTTTCTTACCGCCTACACCCCCTATCAGCCCGAACTGAGTCAAGGGTACTTGCAGACGATTTACGAGTTCCAGTCGATGGTGGCCGAACTGCTGGGCGTGGATGTGGCGAACGCCAGCATGTATGACGGAAGCACGGCGATGGCCGAGGCCGCGTTTATGGCGACCGGCATCACCGGCCGCGATCGGATTGTGGTGAGCGAGGCCGTCCACCCGCACTGGCGCCAAGTTCTCGAAACGTACGCCTGGGCCAACTCGCTCCGCGTGGAGACGTTGCCTAGCCAGGAAGGCGCGACGACACACTGGGGCGATCTCTCGGATGCCGCCGCAATTATCGTTCAGACTCCGAACTTCTTTGGCGTGCTGGAGGACGTGACTCACGCCCGCAAGGACTCGCAAGCGGCCGGCGCAATGCTCATTGTCGCCACCGACCCCGTGGCCTGCGCACTGATGCCACCGGCCGGAGAGTTGGGCGCTGATATCGTCGTCGCCGAGGGCCAACCGCTGGGCGTGGCGATGGGATTTGGGGGGCCGCTCGTTGGCCTGTTCGGGTGCCGGCAGGAGTACATCCGACGCATTCCGGGGCGCATTGTTGGGCGGACCACCGATCACGACGGTCGCCCGGGGTTCACGATGACCCTGCGCACACGTGAGCAGGACATCCGACGCGAGAAGGCGACCAGCAACATCTGCACCAACGAGGCGCTGATGGCCCTGGCGGCGACGATCTACCTGACGGCCCTCGGCAAGAACGGCCTAGAGAGCATCGCGGAATCCTCGGTGCGCAACACCCAGTACGCTCGGAAAAAGCTCGTGGAAGCCGGCGCAAAGCTTACGTTCCCGGGCCGCGTGTTCGGCGAGTTCGTGATTACTCTTCCCAAGCCAGCGGCGGGCGTTCGCGACGCACTAATTGAGCGGGGAATTATGGCCGGGCTGCCGCTGGGCGACTACTTTGCGGGGCGAGAGAACGAGCTGCTGGTGGCCGTAACCGAGGTGCGAACCCGCGAGCAAATTGACCGTTTCGCCGCCGAATTGCATTCAGCTATCGCCTAGGGCGGGGCCAAGCGAGTGGGTCAGCAAACATCCGGCGGGCAGGCGTAAACTGCTCTCCGGTATGAGACCACTTCGTTACGCCGCAATCGGCGTTGCCGGCATTGCCGGAGCCCACTTTTCCGATATCGCCAAACGCCCGAACGTCGAGGTTGTTGGCCTGGTGGACGTGAACCCCGAGTCGTTGGCGGCAGCGCAAGCGCGGTTCCCGGACGCTGTCGCTGGGGCGGACGCTGAGACCGTGCTCGCGGCGACCAAGCCCGACCTTGTAAGCGTGTGTACGCCCAACCGGTGGCACGCGCCGATGACCAAGTTGGCGATGGCTCACGGGGCCAACGTGGCGTGCGAGAAGCCGATGGCGATGACCCTTGCCGAGGCGCGCGAGATGGAAGCCGTTCGCGCGGCGGCGGACCTGGTGGGCTACATCAACTTTAGTTACCGCAACGTGGCCGCATTCCGATTCATGCGCGAACTGATTCGGCAGGGCGAACTGGGCACGATCCACCGGGTGAACGCCGTTTACCTGCAGGGCTGGATCGGCGCGGGTTCGGTTACCGCGGGTTGGCGGAACGACAAGAACTTGGCGGGATTTGGCTCGCTGGGCGACTTGGGAATTCATATGATCGACGCGGTGCGATTCATCACCGGTGCCGAAGTGGTCTCGGTGGTGGGGCAGGCCGTAACCCGCGCGCCTAACATGGTGGATGCGGCCGGCAAGCCTGTGACCGCGACGACCGATGATAATGCGGCGTTTTTGGCGACCCTGAGCGATGGCGCGACGGCCGTGTTTGAGACCTCGCAGACGGCGCCCGGCTACACGAACCACCACCGCATTGAAGTCTCCGGCGAGCGGGGCACCATTATCGGCATCTCGGAGCGCCCGAACGAAATGGCCTATTACGTGGGGCCGACGCTGACCCGCTACGCCACCTGGCAAGGCGAGATTCCGTGGATCCGGGTTCCAACCGGGTTCATGGGCACCCAAAAGGCCGACGGCGTCGCGCTGGCGGTGGACGCGGTGCGCGGCTTGGTGACCGATTATCCGAAGTTCGCCGACGGCGTAGCGGCGCAAGTCGTGGTGGAAGCCATTGATCAGGCGCAACGCGAGCGTCGTTGGGTGGATATCGCCGGGTTGTAGGCGGGATTACTTCGCCATCGCGAGGTGAATGAGGTCCCGGGGCGGGGTGAAGACGACGTCTTCTTTTGTCGTTTCCAGGACCTCAACCGGCACGTCGGACCGACCTTGGATGAGGCCACCGATGATGGCCTCCACCAGGCTTTCGGGCGTGCTGGCCCCGCTGGTGATGCCAATCACCGGGTAGTCCGTCCGCCAATGGGGGTCAATCTCTTCGGGGTGCATCAGCAGGTGCGACTCGACCCCGAACGTTTCGGCAACCTCGCGCAAGCGGTTGCTGTTGCTGCTGGTAGTGCTGCCGACGACGAGGACGAGGTCGCAGATTTCGGCGAGGGCTCGCACCGAGGTCTGCCGGTTAGTCGTCGCGTAGCAGATGTCTTCCTTGGCGGGGGTGTGGAGGTGGGGGAATCGGCGTTTGAGTACGGCCATCGTGCGCTGCACTTCATCCACGCTCAGGGTAGTTTGGGTGAGGACCGCGAGTCTCTCATAGTGCGGGATGGCTAGGGATTCGGCGTCCTCCGGGGTATCGACTAACACCATGCGGTCAGGGGCTTCGCCCATCGTGCCCTCGGCCTCGACGTGCCCGTGGTGCCCGATGTAGATCATGAAGTAGTCCTTCTTGGCGTAGTGCCGAGCCTCGTTGTGAACCTTGGTGACGAGGGGGCAGGTGGCGTCAATGATCTTGAGTTTTCGGGCGTTGGCCTCGGTGCGAACCTGGGGCGAGACGCCGTGCGCCGAGTAGACCACGGGCATGCCTTCGGGGATATCGCCGATGGACTCTACGAACACGACCCCGCGGGCCTCAAAGCTCCGGACGACCCATTCGTTGTGGACGATGGCGTGACGGACATAAAGCGGTGCGCCGTGGATCTTGAGAGCTAGGTCAACGACTTCGATGGCGTAAGCGACGCCCGCGCAAAACCCGCGCGGGGCCGCCAGAATGATGCGGTCCACGGAGAGAGTCTACCGGCTGGGCAAGGGACCTCCGGCGAGAGGCCGATGAAGGGGCCAATAGGACCTATAGGGCTTATAGGACCTATCGGACCCCTTCGACCAAGTGGACCTTTTCAGTCCTTTGCCGGGGGTGACTCGCGTAGACTGCTGTTTCGTGGGGTGGTCCAATTTTCACATCTGGCGCGGCAAGTTGCCTCATTGGCGCGCGGATGATGTGATCTACTTCGTTACGTTCCGGCATCGTCGATCCTTGACCGACGACGAGCGCCGGGAGCTTTGCCGTCGTCTCGTGGCCTCGCACGAGCGAGACCTTGACTTGCTGGCCGTGGGAGTACTTAGTGAAGTCACCGAACTCTTGTGCCGAGTACGAGACGGGCGGGATGGCCGACCCGTTGAACTCGCCGCGCCGATCGAACGGGCCAAAACGAAGGCCGGCAAGATCATCCTTAAGCAAACCGGCGAACGCTGGCCCCCGTTCTATGCGGAAAGCTACGACCGCATTGTTCGCGATGCCACCGAGCTGGCCGAGCGATGGGAGACCATCCTCCAAGGCCCCGTGCGCGAGGGCCTCGCCGAGGATCCCGCCGAAGACCCCGGGCTGTGGCTTTCGGAACTTAGCGCAGAAGACCTAGGACCCTAGGCCTGAGGGGAAGCGAGGACACCCCTTAAGGGAACAACGCGGGTATAGTTAGCGTTAGGACTAGTACTTGAGTCCATTAGACTAAAGACTTCTTAGTCTGACAATCGCGTTTGGGCGATTGGAACGGGCTGAACAAAGAAAAATTATGGGAAAGACAGTAGGAATTGACCTTGGTACCACGAACTCCGTGGTCGCGGTGATGGAAGGAGGCGAGCCGATCGTCATCGCGACGGCCGAAGGCACGCGCACCTTGCCCAGCGTCGTCGCCTTTAAGAACAATGGCGAGCGATTGGTTGGCGTCACGGCGAAGCGCCAAGCCGTCGTGAATCCGGAAAACACGGTCAGCAGCATCAAGCGCTTCATGGGCCATAAGTTCTCCGAGGTTGTTGACGAAGTCAAGCGCGCCGCCTACAAGATGAAGGAGGATAAGAAGGGGAATTGCGTGGTGTACATCCCGGCGGTGGACAAGGAGTTTACTCCCGAGGAAATCTCCGCGATGATCCTGCAGAAGCTGAAAACGGACGCGGAAGCCTATTTGGGCACGACGGTAGACCAAGCGGTCATCACCGTTCCGGCCTACTTTAACGACTCCCAGCGCACCGCCACCAAGAACGCGGGCGAGATTGCGGGCCTTAAGGTGCTTCGCATTATTAACGAGCCGACCGCCGCGTCGTTGGCTTACGGTCTGGACAAGAAGGGTAGCGAGACGATCCTAGTGTTTGACCTGGGCGGCGGTACGTTCGACGTCTCCGTACTAGATGTCAGTGAAGGGCTGATCGAAGTGAAGTCCACGAACGGCGACAGCCACCTGGGCGGCGACGACTTTGACCAGAAGATCGTGGACTGGATGTCTGCGGAGTTCAAGAAGGACCAAGGCATCGATCTTTTGCAGCAGAAGGACGCTTTGCAGCGCCTTCGCGAGGCGGCCGAGCGCGCAAAGGTTGAGCTGAGCAGCCAAGTGAGTACGCAGATCAACCTGCCGTACATCACGGCGGTAGACAATCAGCCAAAGCACCTTGACCTGACCCTTACCCGGGCCAAGTTTGAGGAGCTGAGCCACGACTTGATGGAGCGCATCAAGAAGCCGGTGCAGATTGCGTTGGACGACGCGAAGCTAAAGGCGGAGCAAATGGACGAGGTCATCCTCGTCGGCGGTTCCACCCGCATCCCAATGGTGCAAGAGCTGGTGCGCAGGCTGACGGGCAAGGAACCGAACCGCTCGGTGAACCCGGACGAGGTCGTGGCCGTGGGCGCGGCGATTCAGGCCGGCGTGTTGGGCGGCGAAGTCAAGGACATCTTGCTCCTCGATGTCACCCCCCTGAGCTTGGGGGTTGAGACCCAGGGCGGCATTTTTGATAAGATTATCGACCGCAACACGACGATCCCTTCGAAGCGAAGCCGAGTCTATACGACGGCGACCGACAACCAGCCCGAGGTGGAAATCCACGTGTTGCAGGGCGAGCGGCCGCTGGCCCGTGACAACAAGAGCCTGGGTCGGTTCCACTTGGCGGGCATTCCTGCCGCGCCGGCGCGGGTGCCGCAAGTTGAAGTGACGTTCGACATCGACGCGAACGGCATCCTGCAGGTGTCGGCGCAAGACAAGGCTACGGGCAACCAGCAGCGCATCACCATCACCGGTTCGGGCAACTTGAACCGCGACGAAATCGACCGCATGATGAAGGAGGCCGAGGCAAACGCCGAGACCGACCGACGCGCCCAGGAAGCCGCCGAATTGAAAAACAAGGCGGAGCAACTGGCGTACACGACCGAGAAGAGCCTGAAGGAGCTGGGCGAGAAGGTGGCCGAGAGCGACCGATCGCGCGTGGAAGACAAGATCCGCGCCCTCCGCACGGCGATGAACGGCGAAGACCAAACCGAACTGAAATCGGCGTACGACGATCTGGAAGCTGAGAGCCACGCGATTGCGCAGAAGCTCTATGAGCAGGCCAGCAATGCGGCGGAAGCCAGCGAGACCCGGACCGTTGAGGAAGAAGCCCCGTCGCAAGAGGGCGATGTAGTGGACGCCGAAGTCGTGGACGAAGTCCGCAAGTAAAGCACTTAGTTCCGGGGATGCCCAAAGCCGGGCAAGGCAGAATTTCCTGCCTTGCCCGGCTTTTTTCCGGGTAACGTCCGGATAGGATGCGTAATTTCAGGACGCTCTGGGTTACGGCGGGTTCGATGGCGTTGATGGCCACTGGAGCATCGGGGTTGACCCTTTCGGGCATTTCGCTGTTCTCGGCGAAGACTAACGGCGGCGCGGCCTTTGGCGAATTCTGGAGCAGTGCGGCGGGCAATTCGAGACGCGTGTTCGTGCGTGATGGGATTGGTTGGGCGAACGTGGAGGAGGGCCTTGCGATGCCCCTCGTCGCGGGGGACTACACCGTTGCCTTTGCGATCGAGCCGCCCACGAACAACCTCAGCTACGGGCTCGCCCTTCACTTTAACGGTCTTTTGAATCCTAACCTGGCGGTAGTGAACCGGCGCGAAGCACCGGAGCACGACTTTAGGACGATCATCGGGGCCCGAGTTCTGCGCCTTGACGGCGCGGAGGCTTGGTCGCCTGACTATCCTATCTCCGTATTGGGTGGGCACAACATCTCCATCACGGGATTCTCCCTCCGGGCGTCGGATCGAGATGAAGTTGGCCTGAATCTGCTGGGACCGAGCGGGCGGAACGACGGCCGGGGAACGCTACAAATCCACGTGGCCCCGGAACCGACGACTCTGCTGGCATGGGGGTTCGCGCTACCGGGGCTAAGGTGGGCTCGGCGACGCCGGGTTACAGCGTCTCGGTAACTTTGCGCAGCGCACGGGGCTCGTCGGGATCCAGGCCTCGGGCCCGGGCCGCCAACAGCGCTAGCCACTGCCCAAAGAAAATTTCGGCGATTGGGCGGTAAGGAGTATCGCGAAACTCGGGGGCCATCACGGCGAGGCAGCCGTGCTCGGTCAGGTCCGGGGGGGCTTCACCGTAGACAATCGCTGCGGCGCCATGCCCCGCAAGGGCTTTTGGCCCATGTTGAAAGTCGGCCGTACTGTAACTCTTGCACGGGAGGAGCGCGCACTCCATGAGCTTGAGGGCGGTTTCCTCGGCCGTGGCAAACCCGTATCCTCGGGCCAGCGAGAACAGGATGCTGGAGCGAAGGATCGCGCCAAGGGAGCGCTCGGCGGCGGCCCGGGTGCCATCTAGCCACACGTCGTCCGGAAGATCGGTGCGCGGGTCGGGAAGATCTGCACCCAATGCGCGGACGACTTGCGCCAGGGCAAGAAGGGAAGCGGAGTAGGTCTTAGTGGCCGCCACGGACTTCTCCAGGCCTGCGTTCAGCAGGATCGTATGTTCGGCCTCTTGGGTCATGCGGCTGCCCGCGGTGTTGGTAATGGCCAGTGTGGTGTGCCCCTGCCGGCGCATGAACGCGAGGACCTCAGAGACGTCGGGCGCCGCGCCGGATTGGCTGATCCCGATGGCGAGAGTTCGTGGGTAGCGGAGGCGGCTCTCGTAGCGGGTGATGACCGATGGGGCCGCCAGCGAAACCGGGATGCCTAAGTGGATCTCGATGAGGTAGCGGGCGTAGAGGGCCGCGTTGTCGGACGATCCGCGCGCGGCGAGGAGGACGAGGTCAAACTCCTTGCCCGCGAGGGCGGCGCGTGACGTCGCCAAGTAGGCTTCGGCTTGTTCCGCAAGAACGCGGGGCTGTTCGCGAATCTCGGCTTCCATTAAGTTCCCGTTCATTGGGACTAGGGTACCGGTTTTCGGTACGCTGGGCCGGCAAGGATTAGGGGCTGATCGGCAGAAGGATCGTCGGGAACCGCCAACCGGCGGGATTCGCGGTGCTCTTTCCCTACCCTGATCCGTCTGGAGAGGCAGAGATGAACTGGAAGCAGGTTTTTAAGAGCACCCTAGTCGGGGCCGCGCTCATAATTGGCGTCGCGCTGAGTCCGACCCTTTCCCCGGCGTTTGCCGCCGGCACGGTCTTCGTGAGTCGGCCCGCCGGACTGACGTTTAATCTTCCGGACGCCTGGAAGCTGGATAAAACGCGACTTGGTTGGGTGATCAACGTTCCGTTGAGTCCGAACGCGGTTCCCGCCCGCCTCGAGATTTACGAAAGTGAATACCGGCAGAGCGTGGAGCGCTGGCAAGACAGCCAACGCCAGGTGAACGAGAGCCTGAAGCGATCGGTGGAACGGCAATGGCAAGAGGAAGTATTAGGTGTTCCCATGCTCATGACCCGCATCCGGTACACGCAGGACGCGAAAGATGTGACCGCACTGGTGGCTCTGGTTTACACGGCCACGCCCAAGAAACTGAACTTTCGCCTAACCGCGCCCAGTGAGAGCTTTACCGAGGCGGAGGCCGCGTGGCGTGGCGCGTTGCAGTCTCTGCAGACGACGACCGGGCAGATGCCGGCGGCCGAGGACCCCACAAAACCCCTGCCCGTACCGGGAGCCAGCCTGCCGGTGGTGGCACCGGCCAATAATCGCCCGCCCGTCATCATGAGCGGGCAACCCGACCGACGCCGGATTGCTCCGGTGGTGGTGACCGCGCGCGCCGGGAACCAGGATTGGGAGTTGCGGTTGCCTGCGGGATGGACCGCCGAAGCTGGCGCTGCCGGATGGACGCTGAAGCACCCACAACTGCGAGGGACGGCGCGCATTGAGGTGAACTCCGAATTGGACTCGCCTCAACCCGACGATGCCCTTTCGAACCTGATGGCAAAAACCCTTGGTTCCTATGTGGGCGTCATCCGGCGGCGCGATGAACCGCGTACGGTGAATCGTGCGGGGGCGCTAGTGCGCCAGGCGACGCGTGAGGGTAAGTCGGAG